>APMI01000684.1_pt1 | contig 36188 bp, 33 predicted proteins | sample 667938 | NCBI WGS metagenome assembly APMI01 (sample SAMN01084076, study PRJNA167559) | wastewater metagenome | biome: Wastewater | place: Denmark: Ejby Moelle, Odense | collected 2011-11-28
CAGCGAATACGCACGATTCCGGCCGTCGCGGATTACATCTAACGTAATAATTGCTAGTTTGCTTTCACTGTGACGTGGAGATGGTCGAAGTGGCCGCCGGTCACGTCGCCCGGGTCGTGCATGCCTCCGCCGTTGTAGGGGCGCCAGCCGTCGGCGTCGCGGCTGACGGACCAGATTTGGCCTTGCCAAATGAGGTACTCGACGCCGAGCACACCTGCGTTGTCCTTCATCCAGTTCGTGACAGTCCATCCGGCGTCGAGCTGGGCAGGGGTGGGGCGCTGCCCGATCTGGTTGCCGAAGGTGATGTCGCACGCCCGCCCGAGGGGGTGCTCGGACTTGGTGCCGGGGCGGGGTGAGTAGCAGACCCAGCCGGTGTCGGGGAACGCGGCGAGCGTTTGCTGGTGCAGGTGCAGCAGCCGGGCGGTGATCTTCCCGCCGGTGGTGGGATCGTCGACGAGCCGGTCGGGGTCGCCATCGACACCGGTGGGCGATCCGGCGGTGCCCGCCGTGCGGCAGGCGGCTGGTGAGCTGCTGGTCGCTTCGGGGAGGTTCGCCGCGCCGTGTTGGTTGAGCCAGGCGGCGGCGTCGATCGCTTCGGCGTTGGTGCCGCCGGGGCGGACCTCGAAGTGCAGGTGAGGGCCGGTCGAATACCCGGAGGAACCGACATCGCCGATGTGCTGCCCAGCCTGGACTTGGTCGCCTACTTTGACGTGGATGCCGGGCTGCCACATGTGCGCATACGCGGTAGCGACCATCCGGCCGTCGATGGTGTGCTCAATGACGATGAGCCCGCCGTACCCGCCGGAGAACTCCGCGACGGTGACGGTCCCGTCGGCTGCGGCCAGGATCGGAGTGCCGTCGGTGGCGGCGAGGTCGGTGCCGGTGTGCAGCTTGTGCTCCCCGGTGATCGGGTGCACACGCATCCCGAACGGCGAGGTCGCCACCCACGTTCCGTCGGGCAGCGGGAACACGACGCGCGACGAAGCCGCCACCGGCCCCACCGCAGACGTCCCGCCGGGGCCACTCGTGCTGAGAGCAGTGAGGATGGCGTTGGCGACGGGTGCGTAGTTGCGGTACCTGTCCGGGTAGGCGGAGACCTCGACGGCTTGGGCGGCTTCGCCGGGGTCCATCTGCTGCCACCCGGGAATGTCGAGCAGACCGCGCGGGCTCGGATAGTTGGGGCCGGCCGGGCCGCCGAAGAACGCCCGTGCCTGATAGGTCGGGTCCATGAGCTCGGCGACAGTGCCCCACCCCGACTGCGGGCGCATCTGGAACAGGCCCAAAGAGTCGTGGTCGGAGCCGTTGCCGTCGTTGGGGTAGTTCCCGCTCTCGGGGTAGGTACCGGTGTTGGCCAGCATCCGCAGCGTGGATTCGGTGAGTGCGGCCATGAGCGCAATCTTGATTCCCGGCTTTCCTACGCCGTCGATGCTGTTGCCGATCGCGATGAACGTGGCTGCATGGGTGAGCTGCAGCCGGTTCAGCGTGAACATCTCACCGCTCGCCGTCGTCACCGTCAGCGAGTCCGGGACAGGTCCGAGGTGAACGGTGCCCGTGGTGGTGGCGCAGTTCGCAGCGGCGGGGTTCATCAGCGCCCCGATCCCGAGCAGGAGGGCTGAGGGTGCGAAGAACATGAGAGTGATGGCAGCGATGGCGACTTTGCGGAACACGGCGGCACCTCAGCGCAGGGGGTTGTCGAGCTGGGACAGCCGCAACAGGTGGCAGGTCGGATACGTCGGTGCGCAGACCACGAACACGGTGAACGCGACGGGATGCTCGGAGGTGACCGGCTGGCCGTTCCAGACACCGGTGCGGTGGCGGGTGCCCTCGATCGTGACTGCGACGGTGCCGGGTGCGATCTGCCCGGGTTGCACCTGCGTGAGAGCGTCGGCCCACGCATCAGGGACGAAAGACGTGTTGATGACGAGGTGCTGGGTGGTGGCGTACTGGCGCAGTTCGGTCCAGGCGTCCCGGTTGGGCAGGTAGGTGGCGATGTCGGAGGCGAGGCCGGCCTGCTCATCGCCGAAGGGGTCGCCGACGGCAAGGATCGTCGAGGTGTAGTCCAGTGGCCACAGCCCCAGCGTCGTGTCCCAGGCGAACAGGGTGGTGGCGACGCCTTCGGCGAAGGTCACCGGGTCGCTCGAACGCGGCACCGCCGGAACCTTCGGCAACGACGGTGTTGGCAGTGTCGGAGACGGCGGCGCGTTTACGCCCAGAGTGGCCTCTGGGCTCGGGTCGGTGGGGCTGGTGTTGCGGGGGCCGGTGGCCAGTCCGTAGACGCCGACAGCCGCCAGGAGCAGCAGGACGATGCCGACGGTGATGAGGGCGGTGAGTCGGCGGCGGGCTCGGGAGTCAGTGGGTGCAGGGCTCATGCCTGGCAGGTGCGCCCGTCGGCCCGGGCTCGGTCAGAGGGCACGCAAGTGTGGCCGGGTCTCGGTGGCATCCCGCGCGGCGCGGAGTTCGTCGGCGAAGCGTAAGGTGCCGTCAGCGGTGGCGAGGAACTTCTCGTATTGTTCGTCGGTCAGCTGGGCGGCCAGCGCTGCGGTGTCGTAGTGGGTCCACCAGCTCGCGAGTTCGCGCCAGGTCTGGATGAACGCCCGCACCGGGTAGGGCTCCGGCTCGCCCTCGGGGTCGACCAGCTTGGGTCGCGGCCGGGTCTTCTTGCCCTTCTTCAACGCGTTCGCGCGGGCGACAGCCTCCTCGGCGAGGGCGTGCATCGCCGCTTCGCGAACCTCACGCGCGGCCTCTGCGGCTTCGCGGATCGCCAGGTAGATCGGATGCACCGGATCACCGGCCTCGATCCGCTCCAACCCGGCAGCAGCCTCCCCACGCAGCGACTCCGGTTGGGCTGGGTTAGCGGCGATGTCCTCGACATACCCGATCTTCTCCAGCGTGGTGTGCGAGGCACCGCCGGGAATCATCGCCGCCGCCTGTTCCCGAGTCTTCCCGACAGTACCGCTCGACGGTGGTGCAAAATTTGCACCACCGTCACTTCCCGGCTGGTTCTCGCTGCTGAACTGAGTCGCAGACTTCCGGCGGGCGGCGTCTTCGGCCATGACTTCCTTGATCTCGCGGTAGAGACCGGCGGCTTCGAGCTGGGTGTAGGGCTTGTGGAGCATGTTGTCGTCTTGCTCCGCGAGGAGTTTCCCGAGCCGGCCCGAGAGGCCACTTCTCACCCAGACGCTCACAGTGCGCCACCCGAGCATCTTGATCGCCGCCAGACGCCTGGCACCGCAGACGAGGACGCCGTCGATGGTGACGGTCAGCGGCTGGAGGAGGCCGTCGCGGTTGATGGACGAGGCAAGGGTCTCCAGGTCACCGAGGTCAGCGCGGTGGCGAGTGCCGACGATCAGGGAATCGACGGCCCGGTCGAGCTGGATGCTGCCTGCCAGCGGTTCGGTCATCGCTACTGCCCACCTGTGCCGGTGGGTGCTGCCAGCGCGAGTGCGAGGATCAGGTCGTCGTCGCGCAGCAGCAGTTCGATGCTCTCCCCGAGGAGGAGCCGCAACAGCATCCCGCGTCCGGTCGAGGTCGCGGCGTAGGCGGGGTGCGGGTTCCCCAGCAGCGCACGCAAGAGTGCGGTCCAGGTTCGGTGGGGCAGGTCGAGGAGCGCGCGGGCGTGCCGGTCCCGGCGCAGTGCCTCGTAAGCGGCCTGGCGGGTGCCGGATTTCATCAGCGTGGAGCAGATGTGCTCGACCGACGCGCGGGCAGCGTCGGCGGGCCAGCCGAGCAGACATAGCAGCGCGATCGCATCCTCGGCTGCCGAGGTGGCGGACATGCAAGCCTGTGCCGAACCCAACAGGTCGCGAGGCTCGGGTGCGGTGTCGCTTGGTGGGGTGTCGGTGGTGTGGAATGCGGGATGGTAGTCGGCCAGCGGGGTCTCGCGGTCGGAGAACCGTTCGGGGTCGTGGAATGCCGAAACGTGTGAACGCCGCGCCTGGTGCACCGAGCAGAGCAGCCCTTGGGCTCGTTCCTCGTAGATGCAGGTGATCCGCACGGCGTGGGTGATGATCGCCCACGGGTCGTTGGCTTTGCGGGTGGAGCGGTTCTGCATCACGTCGAACGCCGCTGCGACTGCCTCCCATGTGTCGAGGCGGTGCTTGCGGGCCAGTGCCTTGTATTTCTCGGCCGTGAACTCCATCAGATCGCGCGCGACTGGGTCGTGAACCCAGGTGTCCTCACCGCCAGCGTGGAGCCGGTTCAGCAGGGCACGTAGGCCCTCGCTCGTGGTGAAGTCCTCGTGCTCGGACTCGGTGCTGGGGTTGGTGGTTGTGGTCATGGTGTCGGCACCTCCTGGCAGGTAGGTGTGCGCCCGCTCCCACGTGCGCGCCCCTATCCCTGCGGTTGCCGTCTGGACCATGACCTGTCACCGTCACCCCATCCCGACCCCAGGCCGAATTGGGGCCGACGTGGTGACGGTGCGCCGACCGAACGCCGTGATCGGCGGCAGTCGCCGTGCCCGATCTCGCGCGGCCTGCATCCCGATCCGCAGGGGTGTGCGGGTACGGCGGGCGAGTTCGGCCTGGAAGTCCAGGCTGCGTCCGGCGACGTTCGCGGAGTGACGGGCCACCAGATCGGTCGGGCGCACCCACTCCACACCCCGGCCACGAATCACGGTGTCGTCGTGCTTCAAGGTGCGGGCTACCTGGGCGGCGCGCACCGCCTCCGGCACGGCCATCACCTCAGCGGGCTCGCGCCCCTCGCGCGGCACTGAGAGTGCCTCGTCGGCCGGACCAGGCATCAGGCTGCGGGGGTCACGGTGCGGATCGGGATGCGGGTTGTCGCTGGTGTTCATGGGGTTGCCTCCTCCCGCGTGTCGGCGGACTCGTTGTCATCACTGGGAAGGTGTGCGGGGGTGAACCAGCGGCCCACGGTCGAGGGATGCACGCCAAGCTCGCGAGCGATCCGCTTGTTCGACCAACCGGCCTCGCGCAGCTTCCACCCCAACGCGCGCCGCTCCGCCGGATCGACCGGCTCTTCGGCAGTGAGCATGGGCGCCAGTTCGGCAAGGTCAACCAGCACGGGTGCTGGCTCCAGTTCACTCGACACTTCGTTGCCGGAGGCAGGCGCGAGCCGCGTAACACTGGACGAGGCAGTCGTCTCCGGTGTGACAGTCGGGGTGCGAGTGAGGATGACGGTGAGGTGGGTGATCGCCAGCAGCACGACCGGTGGCACGGCTGCGACGGAGGCGGCGAGGATGCCGGGCACGTCGGCGTCTGCGGCGACGACGGCGTGGATCGCGTTCGCAGCAACCGAGACGAGCGCCCCGCCGATCAGAAGCGCCCACGGATACCAGGCGGAGCGTTGCCCGGCGAGCGCGACCACGGCAACGGTCGCGACCACGATGATGCCGTCCACGATCAGCGGCCACGCCCACGCCTGCCCCGTACCGATACCTGATCTCGCGGCGAGATCGGCAAGTGACATGAAGGAGAGCCAGAACGCACCGGCGGCGATGAACACCGTCCCAGCAACCGCGGTCACAGCGGCCCAACGGCGCGGACTGGCACTCTCCATCACAATCCTGCCCTCCCAACTGAGGCAGTCGGCGAGGGTGCCGAGCGAGCACACCACCGAGCCGCGCTCGGCGCCCGAGCGGCAGGAGCCGCGCTCGGCGCCCGAGCGGCAGGAGCAGCCTCCGGCGCGGTGGCGCGGTAGGCGGAGCGCACGGTCGTGGTGATCTCCCGCTCGCTGAGGCCCGCCTGCGCAGCGGCTGGGCCGAGTGCATCGAGCACGTCAGCTGGTGTGGTGCCGCTCTCGGCGAGACGGCAGGCAGCCCAAAACAGGCTTCGGTTTCGTTCGCCCTCACTCCGATCGGCGACCCAGGCTGCCAACTTCTCGGCATCCACGGTCGCCGCGTTTCCTCTGCTACGCGAGGGGGCGACTGGGCGCGGGTCGAGGAAGTCCCGTAGCCGGTTCGCGTCCACGGGACCGACGGAGTGGGTGGCGACATCGGCGATCTCGTAGCGCCGCACGGTGCCGTCGATGGTTCGACGGGAGGGCGGGGCGATGATGTAGCCGCCGTCGCCCCGGAAATCGACCCCGGCATTGGCGGCCTGCCACGACCGCTGCGCCACGCCAGGCGTTGCCGGGAAGTAGGCGTGCGTGCCACCGGTCGGGGTCCGCACCAGCAGCCCCGCCCCATCCACAAGTCCAGCATCTGAGGCGCGGTGCCATGCTGCGCGGCCATCTGTGGGGCCGTGAACATCGACGTCCACGACAACCACACCCGAGGCCGCGCCAGTTGGGATACCGATGTTCGCGTCCGGGGTTCGTGACCACCACGTGGCGACTTGCGCGGGTTCACTGCTCGCGTCGAGGAACCCGCGGCGGGTGAGCGGCCGCTTCCCATCGAGCTCGCACGGAAACACCGGAACTCCGGCCGATGCGAGGCTGCGCACCGCGGCCGCCAGGTTCGGAGTGCGGTCTACCCGGATGAGCGCGGCGAGAACGTCGAAGGGTTCGGACATCACAGCCCCCGTCCCGCCAAGACCGGCGCAGCATGTGGGCGATCAGGCTCAACAGGCCGAGCAGACGCGCGGGTCGGCTTCGCAGACGGGGTGCCTCGTTCCAGCTCTGGCGGGGTGCCGTCGCCGACTTGTGGGGTGTCGAGCTGGTCGAGGATCGCCAGCGCAGCCTTCCGCACCCTCTCGCCGGTGGCTTGCACAATCTGTGCCGGTTCTTTGTCGTCGGCGCGGGCCGCCCACGTCGAGACGTAGGGGACCGTGTAGCCGTCGGTCGTCATGCCGTGCGCGGCACCGACCATCAACGCGACGGATTCGGCTTCAACCTCTCGGATGCCGCGATGCTGCCGCACCTCGGCGTCATCGGGGTCGTGCATCAGCACATGCGCGAGCTCATGCGCCAGCGTCTTCACCTGCGCCGCGGGGTCCATGTTTTCTCGCACCGACACCGTGCGCGCCTCGTAGTCGCTCATGCCATTCGCACCCATGATCGCCATCTCGTCCGGCACCGAGACGACCTCAAACCCCGCCGCTTCTATCTGCGCGGCGAGACCGTCCCACAGCCCGACCGGCGCCTCGCCTTCCAACAGCACCGGCATTGGCGTCGCAGGGAGGGGATCGCCGTCGGTTTGGGAGGCATCCCACACGTAGGCGGGTTGGGCACCGACCATGCGGGAGCGCACCGCCTCGCCGGGCTTCGGCTTTTCCCGTGGCCCGAGCCGCCGCCACGAGCTGGAGTCCGAGGGGGTGGCGGTGGCGAACCTGCCGGTGACGGGGGCGAAGATCATGTAGCCCGGCTGGCCCTTCATTACCTGACGGCCCAGCGTCTGCCACTGCCGGTACCCGGCCACGAGCGTGGGGAACGGCTCGGGCACCCGGCCGGCCTCGAACGCGACCTGGTGCTGCACCCAGATCAGCATCGTGTTGTTGAACGATCGGCTACGGAACCTCGCCGCGAAGGCGAGCGCGCTGCGCCAGTCGTCGCCGGAGACGAGCCGCTCGACAGCGCTCGTCAGCTTCTCGTGCAGCTCGTCGAGCTTAGCCTCACGGGCCGCCCGTTGCTCAGGTGTCGATGCCATGGCCGGGTCTCCTCTCGCGACCACCACGACACGGTTGGGTGTGGCGGTACACCTTCGAGGTAGGCACCCCCTCCCGCCCCAACGGGAGCCACCACGCCGGGATCGCCCCGTCGGGCGGCCCGGTGTCGTGGCGCGCCCAGGTGCGAAACGCGGCGTGATCGGTGCGAGGGAGAACATCGGTCACCTCCTCTCAGGCGAGAACGACCCCACCCAAAGGTCGTTGTTCAAACCGCCGACAACAGCGGTTTGAGGTCCAGATCCGCTGTCCGTTCCTTGTAGCGGACAGCGCGGTCCTGGATTTCGGGGTAGTACTCCTCAACGGCTGCTTCGATGTCGGGGACGAACATGGCCTTGCGTTCGCAGTTAGTGCGTTTGGAGTGCCTGCCGATCAGCTCCTCGTGCAGGGTGATGGTCGAGTAGTTGCCGGTCGCGTACGCCTCGAATGCCCAACGGACGAGACCGGCCCGTTCGGGGTCGGGTTCGACGATGCGCATCTCGCGTCCGAGCTCGTCACGCTTGGTGACGTTGAGATACCCGATGGATGCCTTGCCGTTTGTGCCGCCAGTACGGGCCTTTTGGTTCATGCCTTTGGAGACTTCACTGGCGAGGTTGCGGCTGTAGAACTCAGCGATCGTGGACATGATGCCGTGCAGCAGCATCCCGGAAGGTGTCTCGTCGATGTTCTCCGTCGCCGAGACGAGCATGACCCCGGCCTCTTTCAAAGCCAGATGGATCGACACGTCATCAGCGCGGTTACGAGCGAGCCGATCGACCTTGTGAACGATGCAGTAGGCGATCTGGTTGGCCTTGACGTACTCGATCATCCGGACCAGGTCAGGACGGTCTGCCCTGCGGGCGGATTCACCCGCGTCGACGAACTCCTCGACGACGATGGCATTCAGCTCACGTGCCTTGCGAAGATTCGCCTCTCTACCTCGTAATCGCGAGCGTACGAGGCCGCGTCAATGAGCAGCCCATCCTCCTCGGTCGGGGTCGCTTCGGCTTCTTTGAGCTCGGCGACGATGTCTTCGCTGGACGGACCCGTGCCTGGCGCGGCGGATGCACCCGTGGGGCTGGCGAGCAGGGCTGCGAAGACGGCGAGACCCGCCAGCGCCGTGGCACACACTCGCACACGCGAGTTCACCGCCAGGCGCGACTCAGATCGTGGCATCATGATTGAGCGGGGCATCATTACTCCTTCTCGAATGGCGGAGCCGCTGACTGCGGCTCGTGAGCGAGACAACAGGTGTCGCCCACTTGTCCTATCTATTTCGCGGGCGGGCGTTCTGTTTCCGCCCGGGGGTCAGGAGCAGGCCAGCTTGGTGATCGTGGCGTTCGTGTTCGCACCAGTTCACCCTCCCACCGCCTTCGCCGCGGCGTCGGTGAACGCTGAGAGGGTGAGCACGACGTCACCACCGTCCCAGGTGACCTCGTTCCAGCCGGTGCGAGTGCCGCCTAGGCGCTCATCCAGCACCGCAGCGATCCGCTCATCCATCGAGTCGGTGGTCTTCGCGGTCGCCGGAGCTGCCGCGAAGATGGACAGAGCGATGATTGCGGTGGTGATGAGGGCGGTGATTTTCACGTCAGTTCCTGTTCCATGCGTAGTAGCTCACGACAGCGGGTGACCGCACGTCGGTCCGGCTGTTTCCGGTGTAGATCGTCTCGACCGCAAGGATCACGCCCTGCTCGGGAGAGATGAGGATGCTGTCGGCGTACTCGCCGTCACCGCGCTGGGTACTAAGCACAAAGGCGGACCTGCCCAGCCTGTCAGTGGTCTGCCCGACCATCTCGATGTCGGTCAAGGTCGCCAGGTAGCCCAGGAGGGCTGCTTCCTGGGTCGGGACCAGCGCCTGTTCCGTCCAGGAGGATCGTGATGGCTTGGATCGCTGTGCTCGCGCTTGTGTCCGCGCCAACAACCGCGCTCAGGAACTCCCGCACCTCGTCGGCAGAGGTCGGTACTGGGGAAACGAACGCATATCCGTACTCACCAGGAGGGTAGCTCTCCTCCCACAGCAGCGTCCTTTCCTCCGCAGCGCTGCCAATCGTGGCGCCCAGGCAACTACTGTCGACCACTGTCTAACAACACTCGGGAACTCTGGTAGGGTTCGTGTGTTTAAGGTTGACTCGCGTACGTTCAGCGTACGTTCAGGAAAAACCATCTCGCACACACTGCGAGGTTGCTCACACAAGAAATGTAGGTAAGGCATGCAGTCGCAACGACGCAAAACTTTCGGGGGAGGGCGTCGGGCACGTGAAGTGTTCAGCGTGGCTCTGACTTTTCTCCTCGTTTTGATAGGTATGGCGGGGATCACAGCCCCAGCAAATGCTGCTCCGATCCCATCGGACAAAGTTTCGGTCACGTTTGAGAACGAAAGTGCAGACGGTGGACCGACCGCGGCATGGGATTGGTTCAAGTACACGGTCAATCTCAATAATCTTGATGGTCTGCCCGCCGGTGACACCACTGTCGTCGGGATTGACACGACTATCTTCGGGGGTATGCAGAACACTACCTTGTTCCTGAATTCGGATGGAACATCGAGCGCCGCTTCTCAAGCGGACACGGTAGCGCAAATGGATGTGAATGGATCAGCGGGAACAATGACGTTCACTCTGACCGACTATGCATCGACCCATGCCAACGTGAACGCTCAAGGGTACATCACCGCGCAAATTACAAGCTCTATTAACCGGGGCGAAACCCAGCCGATCACGGTCACTATTGACGGAGTAGAAACCCCAATCGGTGAGGTTGAGGTGCTCGAGTGTGGTGGTGAAGGTCAAGATCCTTGCCCAACGGTCCCCGCCGGTGCAGGCAAATGGGGTGGCGATAACGGTGATGGGACAGGCAGTGTCACTATCATGACTCCCGTATTCGAAAATGCGACCGGTATCAAGGTCGTGGACACGCTAACCTCGAGTTCGCAGTCCATCAACGGCGTCAACTGGGTGCGCGCATATGATTGCGTCACCACATGGGGTGACGCGGGCCTGCTTGACGGGAGTAACAACTGCGCTTCCGGGAACTATGCTGCAGCAACCGCTGTACCTGACGGTGATGCGGGCAATAGCTGGATACTTTCCACCGACCTTGAGAACGCGTTCTTGCAGCTCAATCTCAGTATGACCTTCACGGGTTCCGGTCCTTGGACCGATACTGCCACGATCACCAAAGATGGTGAGGAGTTTTCTGAGAGTGCAACAGTCCGCAAGTACGACGCCGGCGGTGGTGGTTCTGGTGAACTCGTCGCAGTTGTCCCGGTTGTACCGGTTGTGAATCCGGCGGAGTGCACGGTTGAGGATCAGGGTTCCACGGTGTGGGAGACTGTCGCGCAGCCGGAGAACGGTAACGGCATCACCTACGGTGACGTGAGCGTCGATGGCGATCATGTCGCAACGCTGACCGCTACTCCTGCTGAGGGTTACGTGTTGGATGGTGAGGCACTCGGTGAGGGTTGGACTCTCAATGAGGATGGCACCGCGACCTGGACCAAGCAGCTCACCTCCAAGGATTGCGCGGCAACACCTGTTGTGAAGCCGCCCACTCCTGGCCTTCCGGCCACTGGTGGCACCTTGCCGCGGGGGCTTGCTGGCGGTGCAGCAGTTCTGCTGTTGGCTGGTCTTACCGCTGTTGCGGCGGCTAAGCGTCGTCACGCGAACCAGTAGTAACCAGGCGTGACCCTCACCCACCCCCAAAAAGGTGAGGGTCACCAAGTGGGGAGTATCTGACAACTGCCCACAAACCGTGAGGGAGACTCCACCCGTACCGCACCCCCGGCGGGCTGACGGAGTCTCCCTCAACTTTTCTGTCACCATTAGAAGGTGCAAGCTCAACGGATACTGAGTGGGCCGACACCAACACGCGAAATCAATGTTCTTCGCGGCTTGCTGGGGTTTGAGAAGTACCTATGCAGGTCCACCCGAAGTTCGTTGAGCATGCTCAACAGGGTCGGAGTTCCCATTGCAGCATGACCGTTGAGCATGGGCAAGCCTTGATTTGTGCATGCCCAACGCGTAAGGTTGAGCATGCACAAACGCCCGACGGGGCGGGGTGCAATGATGCCTCGCCCGCCACGAAGGGAAGGTGGTCACCAGCCATGACCGAAGACCACAGCCAGGCCGCGGCAGACGACCTTGCCAAGCGGCTTCGCCTTCTGATGGATGTTGCCGAGGCCGAGTCCGGCACTGAGCCGATCTACTCGCAGATCGCGGACTTCCTCAAAGAACGCGGTACCAACCTGTCGCGCTCACGCTGGACGTACATGATCAACGGCCACCGCTACGTCCAAGATCCCGCCGTCTTCGAGGGGCTCGCCGCATTCTTTGATGTCGATGCCGACTTCCTCATGGGGCAAGACGGTGCCGCCACCCCAGAGAAGGTCTCCGCGCAGCTAGACCTGGTCCGGTCCATGCGCGCGGCGAAGGTGAAGTCCTACGCCGCCCGCACCCTCGGTGACATCTCACCGAAAGCACTCGAAGCCATCACCAAGTTCCTGGATGAGGAAATGACACCAATGCCTGAGCACTGACAGGTATCGGGCAACGGCACGCCGATACCGGTAGCGCTTCCCACCGAGAGGGGCCACACCGTGAATATCGAACAGACCGTATCGACGGCCGTGGCAGCCCTTCAGCTCGGCGACACCTTCACCCTCGATGACCTCGTCCACGCAATCCAGACCCGGCGCCAGCGTAAGCTCCGGGTCTACGAACTGGCAGACCTCAACACCAGCGACGGCATCTGCGCGATCTGGCTCGTCCGCGACAGCGAAGACATCGTCCTGCACGCCCACACCGACTCCGCCCTGCACCGCCAACAGTTCGTCCTGCACGAGTTCGCCCACATGCTCCTGGGCCACTGTGATGGTGATGACTGCGCAGCCGAAGACGTGCTACTGCCCAACATTCCGCCCTACACCCGCGGCCGTCTCCTCAAACGACAAGACCCCGACTGCGACACCGAGATCGCCGCAGAAGCCCTCGCCGACAGGCTCGCCGCCGGCATCCGAGGACACGTCTTCGCCGAGACCCGCTACTTGGAGGTCTTCGGATGATCCAGACACTCGTCGCGACGCTGATGTGGGCGCTCGTGGCGAGCCTGCTCATCTTCCGCCGCAAACGCACTGACCGAAGCATCACCTACGCCGCCCTCACCATCGCGATCGCCATGACACTCAACGTCGATGCCGTCTACGAAACCGTCGATCCACTCCTGGGCGGCACGAACATCGCCACCCTGATCGCAGACACGTTGCTCATGATCGGGCTGTTCTTCCTCGGCCGGGGAGTCATGCACACCGGCGAATACCGCCCCCAGCTCGTGCGCGCCGCCGTCAGTATCCCCATCCTGCTGGTGTCCCTGGCCGCGATCACCGTGATGTTCCTGTTCATCGACCGAGGCGCGACGACCACCCGGTTCATGGTCGACCTCGGCGCTCAACCCACGACCGCGATCTACTCGATCATCGCCTTCACATACTGCGGCGCCATCATCACCGCGATGCTCGCCCTCGCGGCCCGCCAACTCCGCAATGGCCGTGGCATCGAATGCCTTCCCGCAGGACTCCTCACTCTTGGCTCCGCTTTCGGCGTCGCCCTCTGCCTCGCCGTCCTCACCATGGACATCGCGCACACGACCGGCCAGCTTGACGTGATGCGAACCCTGCAACCGGCCTACGGTCCGCTGTCACTGCTCGCCTTCCTGTTCCTCTGCGCCGGATTCACCGCACAACCCGTCGTCCGCCGAGCCCAGTACGACGCGAGACGCCGCCGCACTGCCGTCCTTGCGGCGCAGCTTGAACCGCTCTGGGAGCGAGCCACCCGAGTGCGGCCCGGCCTCAGCCAAGCCGAACCACTCGTCGCGAACGACGACAACCCTGAAGGGCGACTCCACCGGCGAATCGTCGAAATACGCGACGCCATGATCGACCCTCGCATCACCTTCACCATCACCGACGTCGAGCATGCGCTACTTGAACAGGCCGAACAGCACCTCATCGGACAAGGCCAGACTGATGCGACCCCGGCGATACGACCGCGAGACGCTGGAGGCGCGACAAGCCCAACCATCCCTCACGAGGAGCCACACTCATGAAGCGGGCAATCGCCAGGGGAGTCGGATTCCTCGCCGTCGGCGCACTCGGTGTCGGCTGGACCATAGCGCGACGCCTCACCGCCCCCGCCGGACCGCGCACCTTCGACCTCACCATCCACGACATTGAGAAAGGCGACGACGGAGTCCGGCGGGTCGTGCTCGACCGCACCCCGCAGACCACGGCAGAGGGCATCTACAACCTCTGGCTCGACAGCGGCGACTGGGTGCAACTCTCCATGGAGAAGTCCGAGCGTGACCCGGACCGGATCGCGCGCACCGTCACCGGCACATCTCCGGGGCTGAGGCTCGTGGTCGGTGAGCGCGCCTCATGGAGCGGCATCTACTACGCCAACCCAGCCGACGCCGGACTCGACGCACGTGACATCACCATAAGCACCCCGGTGGGGCCGTGCCCGGCCTGGCGCATCGACGGCGACCCCGCGACCTGGGCCATCCACATCCACGGCCTCGGCAGCACCCGTGCCGGAACCCTCCGCGGCGTCCAGGTCGCAACCGAACTCGGCTACACCTCCCTTGCCGTCACCTACCGCAACACCGCCGAAGGCCCCCGCGTCGGCACCGGCCGATCAACCCTTGGCAACACCGAGACGGCAGACGTGGATGAAGCCATCGGATACGCCGTCCGACGAGGAGCCCAGCGCATCGTGCTCTTCGGTTGGTCGATGGGAGCTGCCATCGCCCTCCAACTCGCCAACCGGCCCCGACACGACGACCTCATCACCGCACTCGTCCTCGACTCGCCCGTTCTCGACTGGACTGAGACCGTCAAGGCCAATTGTGTCCGCAGCGGCCTCCCAGTCGCAGCTGGCCAGCTCGCCGTCCTATGGCTCACCGTCGGCCCACTCGCGCGCATGCTCGGGCTACCCGAGTCGATCCCGCTCCGCCAGTTCGCCTGGATCGCCCGCGCCGCCGAACTCACCACACCCACCCTCATCCTCCATGGCACACGAGACAGCTCCGCGCCGGCCCGCCTCTCACAAGAACTCCAAGGGCAACGCCCCGACCTCGTGACGCTGAAGACCTTCGACGCCGACCACACGCTCGCGTGGAACTCTGACCCCGAACGATGGCGAACCGCCGTCACGCGGTGGCTCCAATCGCGCGTACCGTGCTGATCCCGAGGCCGACATCACCCACTCAGGTCGGCCACGCCCGGACAAACCCAGTTCAAACCGCACCCTTCCCGGTAGTCTTGGTGCTGTCGCCCCGTTCGGGGTCATGTAGCGCGAGGGAGGATCAACGTGGCTGAGCCATGGCTGTCCGCAGACGACATCGCAGCCCACCTCGGGATCACCAAAGACACCGTCTACACCTGGATCGCCGAGAAGGCCATGCCCGCACACAAGGTCGGCCGCCTCTGGAAGTTTCAAGCCAGCGAGATCGACGACTGGGTGCGCGCCGGCGCAGCCGCCAGCGACCAACCGCCACCAGTGGAGGCGACGCCGAATGTCAGTGGTCGCTCGTACGCTGACAACCACGAGAGCCGGGAGGGGTGAGGATGACGCTGAATGATGCGCAGCGACTGGTGAAGTCCAAGCAACGCGTCGCCGATCATGGCGAGGTGTTCACGCCCGCATGGATGGTCGAAGATATGCTCGACCTCGTTAAGCACGAGTCCGAGAGGATAGATGCGCGAGTTCTTGAGCCCGCGTGCGGTTCAGGCAACTTCCTCGTTTCTGTCCTGGCCCGTAAGTTCCTCATGGTCCAAGCGCGCCACGGTAAGAGCGAGTTCGAGAAGCGTCACTATGCGCTTTTCGCTGTCATGTGTATCTACGGTATTGAACTGCTTGAAGACAACGCGGAAGAGTGCCGAGGCAACCTCGCCGAGGTGTTCAATAACTTCCTCGGCATAGACGATGTCGACGAGTGGGCACGCGCCGTCCGCGCCGTTCTCAGTGCCAACATCATCCGCGGCGATGCACTCACGATGACACTTGCGAGCGGCCAGCCGATCACGTTCCCCGAATGGGGCTATCTCGGCAAGGGGAAATTTCAGCGCCGCGACTTCCGATTCGACGACCTCACGCAACGCGCCTCCTACGAGGGCACTCTCTTCGGTGAGCTTGACGATGATGAACTGTTCATCCCAACACAGACCTACCCAACGATGACCGTCGCGCACATCGCTGAGGCCGCCGCATGACCCTCGCACCATTCACCCTTCGCGGGCACAACCCGGACGTGTTGACATGCATCGCGAACCTGTCCAACGACGAGGTCTTCACCCCGCCTGAGTTCGCGGGCCAGATGCTCGACACACTGACGGCAGCATGGGCCGACGTCAACGACGGCGCGGACATCTGGGCCGATCCCGCTGTCACCTTTCTCGACCCCTTCACCAAATCAGGAGTGTTCCTCCGCGAGATCGTGCGCCGCCTCACTGACGGACTGATCTTGGAGATTCCCGACCTGGCCGAGCGCGTCGATCACATCCTCACCAAGCAGGTCTTCGGGATAGGCATCACGCAGCTTACTGCGCTTCTGGCACGCCGAAGCGTCTACTGTTCGAAGTTCGCCAACGGTCCGCACTCGATTGCCAAGTCCTTTACTACCAAGGATGGCAACATCTGGTTCGAGCGCACCGAACACACCTGGGGCGGAGGGAGGCGCCAGTTCCGTGCCGACCCCTTGACCGGCCAGGAGATCGCCGTTTACACCAACCGCAGATGTACATATTGCGGAGCTGGCGAAGACGACTACGCGCGGAGCGACGATCTCGAAACTCACGCTTACGCGTTTATTCACACAAACGACATCAGAGTTCGCGTCCGCGAGCTGTTCGGAGACAACATGCAGTTCGACGTCATTATCGGTAATCCGCCTTACCAACTGAGCGACGGCGGACACGGAACAAGCGCCGCTCCGATCTACCAACTGTTCGTCGAACAGGCCAAGAAGCTCGATCCCCGCTACCTGACCATGGTCATACCGTCCCGGTGGTTCGCTGGCGGGAAGGGTCTGGACGAGTTCCGCGAATCGATGCTCGGCGATGGCCGTCTCCGCTCGATCGACGACTTCCTCAGTGCCGCCGACGTCTTTCCCGGCGTCGGGCTCAAGGGCGGTGTGAACTTCTTCCTATGGGATCGCGACCACCCCGGACCGTGTGCCGTCACGACCCACTTCAAAGGGTGGGACGACTCGACCGGCACGAGACCGCTCCTCGAAGCGGGGGCTGACGTGTTCATTCGGTTCAACGAAGGCGTCTCCATCCTCAAGAAGGTGGTCGCAGCGGAGACCGGCCAGGCAACCAAGCTCACGCTTCCTGCGGGAAAGCGATTCGAGGAACTGGTCAGTTCCCGAAAGCCATTCGGGTTGGAGACGACCTTCCGGGGGAAGGCGGTTCGCGGGGCGAACGATGTTCTTGTGCATCAGAACGGATCACCCGGCTACGTAGCTCGGGAGGCTATCCCATCGGGTACCGGGCTTGTGGACAAGTGGAAGGTGTTCATTAGCTACGCGGCTCCTGGCACAGGGAACAAGGACACGTACCCGCACCGGGTCATCAGCACGCCATTCCTGGGCGAGCCAGGCACGATCTCGTCGGAGACCTACCTGTGCATCGGCCCGTTCGACACGAAGGTCGAGGCTGAGAGCGCTCTTTCATATTTGTCTTGCCGACTGACGCGGCTCCTGATTCAGCTCCGCAAGGCTTCTCAACATGTCACGAGCAAGGTGTACGGCTTCGTTCCCAACCAAGAGTGGACGAAACGATGGAGCGACGCCGACCTGTATGCCAAGTACGAACTCACGGACGACGAGATCGCATTCATAGAGAAGATCGTTCGCCCAATGGAACTGGGCGGCGATGAATAGAACTATCGACGAACTCCTCCCCGAAAGGCCCGAGACGCGGCTGCGGATCTACTCGTGGTCGCCGAATGATCCGCCGACGGGGTACGAGAGGCTGCTGAAGGTGGGGCAGACGACGAAGGCGGATGTGAACGCGCGGATTCGCGAGTCCCAGGGGCAGATGCAGCAGGCATACACGTTGCATGTGGATGAGTTGGCTGAGCGGAACGACGGTTCGGTGTTTCGTGACTCTGATGTGCGGCAGCGTCTGATCGCGAAGGGTTTCGAGAACCCGGTCTTCGGTTCGGCTCGTGAGTGGATGCGATGCTCGCCCGACGATGTCCTCACGGCGATCACCGAACTGCGGGAGGGCGTGATGCTCAGCGGCACGCATCATGAGACGTTTCCGATGCGTCCGGAGCAGGCGAGCGCGGTCGAGAAGGCTGAGGGGTACTTCGAGTCGATCTGGGCCGAGGACTCCGTGACAGCACCGAGATTCTTGTGGAATGCGAAGATGCGGTTCGGCAAGACCTTCGCCTCCTACCAGCTCGCGAAGCGCCTGGGTGCGAAGCGTGTGCTCGTGGTGACGTTCAAGCCCGCGGTCGAGGACGCTTGGCGGACCGACCTGGAGACCCACGCGGACTTTGACGGCTGGCAATACCTCTCATCCGCGACAGGCGGGAACCCGGACGACGCGGACAAGACCCGCCCGCTGGTGTACTTCGGTTCCTTCCAAGACCTCCTCGGTCGCGACCGCAAGACCGGGCTCATCAAGGCGAAGAACGAGTGGGTCCACACCACCAACTGGGACTTGGTGATCTTCGACGAGTACCACTTCGGTGCCTGGCGCGAGTCGGCCAAGGAACTCTTCGAGGGAGAGGACGACAGAGTCAAGCAGAAGGAGCTCGCCGTCGAGTACCACGACGGCTTGGTTGCCTTCGACGAGGAACTCGACGAGCTCGGCAACGACGAGGACGACTTCCTGCCGATCACAACTCGCGCGTACCTGTACCTGTCAGGCACGCCTTTCAAGGCCTTGGCGACAGGCGAGTTCATTGAGGAGCAAATCTTCAACTGGACCTACACCGACGAGCAACGCGCCAAGGCCGAGTACGCGGCCGCGTACCCTGACGCCTGGAACCCGTACGGCGCGTTGCCGGAGATGCGGTTGTTCACCTACCAGATGCCGGATGAGCTCGTCGCGGTGGCGAATCAGGGCGAGTTCGATGAGTTCGACCTCAACGCCTTCTTCGAGGCCAAGGGCACCGGCAGCGACGCAGAATTCGTCCACAAGACCGATGTGCAGAAGTGGCTCGACATCATCCGCGGCGCGCACCTGCCGACGCAGGTCGACTCGATGCGGATGGGCACCCGCCCGCCGTTCCCGTACTCCGATGTGCGACTGCTGCCCTACTTGCAGCACTCGTTTTGGTTCCTGCCGAACGTCGCTGCGTGCGAGGCGATGGCGAACCTGCTCGCAGAGAAGCAGAACGTGTTCTGGCACGACTACAAGGTTCTTGTCGTCGCCGGGACTCGAGCCGGAATCGGGCTCGATGCACTCCCTCCGGTGCGGGCAGCCATCGGGGACGGCCACGACACCAAGACCATCACACTGTCGTGCGGCAAGCTCACCACGGGAGTCACGGTCAAGCAGTGGTCATCGATCCTAATGCTACGCAACCTGAACTCGCCCGAGACCTATTTCCAGGCGGCGTTCCGGGTCCAGTCCCCGTGGTCGATCAAGAACCCCGACGGCGACGACCCAAGCGCCGAGGCCTTCCTGAAGCCCGTGTGCTTCGTGTTCGACTTCGCGCCCACCAGGGCGCTGCGACAGATCGCCGACTACGGGGCCGGCCTCTCGCCAGACACCCCCAACCCGGAGCAGGCCGTCGAGGAGCTGGTGAAGTTCCTTCCCGTCCTCGCCTACGACGGATCGAACATGACCCAGGTCGATGCCGGCGGCATCCTCGACATCGCCATGTCCGGAACGTCTGCGACGCTCCTGGCGCGCAAGTGGGAGTCGGCGATCCTCGTAAACGTGGACAACGACACCTTGCGCAAGATCATGAATAACCCTGACGCGCTGAACGCCGTGATGAACATTGAAGGCTTCCGCGCGCTCGGCAACGACATCTTCGAGACCGTCGTCAACAAGAGCAACGCGGTGAAGAAGGCCAAGAAGGAGAAAGGAGAAGACGCCACCCCGTCCGAGAAGAAGGAGCTGACCGCGGAGGAGAAGGAATACAAATCAAAGCGGAAGCAGATTCAGGACAAGCTCGTGAAGTTCGCGACCCGCATCCCGGCGTTCATGTACCTCACCGACTACCGCGAGAACACTCTCCAAGACGTGATTACCAAGCTCGAACCCGGGCTGTTCCGCGCCGTCACTGGTCTGACCGTCGAGGACTTCCACCTCCTTGTGAACCTCGGCGTCTTCAACGCTACGCATATGAACCAGGCTGTCTTCGCGTTCCGCCGTTACGAGGACTCCTCCCTGTCCTACACCGGCATCGAGTCCCACAAGGGTCTCCGCCGCTACGGCCTTTATGACACTGTCGTCGCAATTGACGACGCCCCCTCCACCTGACCGCTTGGCAAGTCATCCACCTGATCGAGAGAACATCGTATGTCGTTCCAGACTCCACGCAGCATCGAAGAGATGCTCACCGCGATCCACAAGCGCGAGTACCTCATGCCTGCGATCCAGCGCGAGTTCGTCTGGGATGTCGGCCAGATCACCAAACTCGTCGACAGCCTCATGCGCGGGTACCCAGTCGGGTCGTTCCTGTTGTGGGATGTGAAGCCCGACACCGCGAAGTCGTACACGTTCTACGAGTTCCTCACCAACTACCACGAACGCGACAACCCATACGCGGACAAAGCCACAGTCCCGGCGGGCAACGGCACTACCGCCGTCCTCGACGGCCAGCAGCGCCTGACCTCGCTCAACATCGCCCTGTACGGCAGCATCGCCGAGAAGAAGAAGTACGCCTGGTGGAACAGCGCCGACGCGTTCCCCGTCAAGCGGCTTTACCTCAACCTCGTTGACGACCCCGACGAAGAGGAACTCGGGCTCAAGTACGACCTTCGCTTCCTCACCGACAAGGAAGCCGCCGCCGAAGAGGGCAGCGAGGACAAGTGGTTCCGCGTCGGCGCGATCCTCGGCCTCGATGACTCCGGGCCAGCCATCATGGACGAGGTCGCAGACCGAGGAATATTGGACTACCGGACGGCGTCCCGCCGCCTGTACGACCTCTACCGTGCAGTGCGTGACCTGAAGCCGATGAACTACTTCTTGGTCACGGATCAGGACGCCGACAAGGTGCTCGAAATTTTCGTTCGCGTCAACAGCGGCGGCACCACGCTGTCATACTCCGATCTGCTGCTGTCGATGGCCACGAACCAGTGGCGCGACCTCGATGCTCGCGAGGAGGTCCGCTCGCTGGTCTCTGACCTCAACAGCAACGCGGGTCGCCAGTTCTCGTTCTCCAAGGATGTGGTGCTGAAAACCGCGCTGACGATCGCAGATGTGGACGTTCGCTTCAAGGTCACCAACTTCACCCAGTCGAACATGGCAAAGGTCGAGGAGGCCTGGCCTCAGATCAAGGGCGCGCTGCTTCGGGCAGCGACCCTGCTGCAACAGTTCGGCTACAACGAGCGAAACCTCACCGCGAACAGCGTCATCGTTCCGCTCGCGCACTACCTCCACCTGCGGGGCGCGAGCGACTCTTACCTCGACTCGACTGCGAACGCGGCTGACCGGCTCGCGCTCCAGCGCTGGGTCACCCGCTCGCTGATCAAGCGAGGTATCTGGGGTTCAGGTCTCGACACCCTGTTGACTCGCATCCGCGACGTCCTGCGAGACAATGCAGGCTTTGATTTCCCGGTCGCTGCGGTCGAGGAAGCAATGGCGACGACGGGCAAGAGCCTTGCCTTTGACAACGCCGAGATCGACGAACTGCTGAACCTCAAGTACGGCGGCCAGCGCACCTTCTCGGTCTTGTCGGTGTTGTACCCGGGACTGGACTTGGGCAAGAAGTTCCACGAGGACCACATCTTCCCGAAATCGCGGTTCACGAAGAAGAAACTCACTGAGGTAGGGATCCCGGTCGAGAGGATCGACGACTACCTCGGCGCAGTGAACCTCCTGCCGAACCTCCAGCTGCTCGCTGGCACGGCGAATATCGAGAAGCAGGACGCCCTCCCGGCGAACTGGATCGAGGCAGCGTTCCCAAGTGAGGAGAAGCGGGCGACCTACATCGCGGAGAACGACCTCGACGACCTCCCGCTCGACCTCGTGGAGTTCTCCGAGTTCTTCGAGAAGCGCAAGCAACGCGTCCGTTCTCGCCTCATCGCGGCACTGGGTGCGATTCCAGTACTGGCGAAAGCCGATATGGGGTAGCTCCGGGACGCTACAGTGCGAGCATGGTCAAGGCCGAGGCAGCCTGTAGAGGCAGTACGCCGTTGCCGAGTGCGGTGATTTGCTGGTTCTGGGTCAGCTCGCCAGTGTCGGTCACCCATCCGGTCGGCAGCCCCATCAGCCACTCGACGAACGCTGGTGCTGGCCGGGGACCGGTGGCGTCATTTAGGAGTGCCGGAGCGGGTGCTGCTCGTCCGCTGATGTGCTCCCAGCGGGTGATGGCGTCGGCGTAGCGTCCCCAGCGTTGAACAGTCCGTCGATCAGGGACCACAGCGTCTCCGACTCGACTTTCCTGCTCGGCGAGCCATCCGGACCGTGGAGCGCGAAGTCGATGATCTGATGCGACAGCGCGATCGTCCCGCGCCTCGCTCGTACCTGATCGAGGGTCTCGCCGCCGCGTGAGGAGTCGGTCGCGAGTGGGGTGCGGAAGCGTGCGGTGGGCGAGGATGAAGATGCGGAGGCGGTGGTGAGGAGCGCCGACAAGGGAAGCCGGTAGGCCGATCCAGCGTGCATCCAGCCGCAGGTCGGCCAGATCGCCGAGAACGGCGCCGAGAGCCCGTAGAGGTCGAGTTGCGTTGTCTCCCAGATGCCACGGGTCGGGTTCCAGCTCGCGAAGGGTTGCGCCTTCGGGGGTTGCGCCAGGGTGGTTGCGCCGTTCACGGGGGTCTCCTTCTGCTGGTGGCCGCGTCGCCGGCGAGGACAGCAGCCCTCGGACGTTCTCGATGACGACCCATTCGGGTTGGAGCGCGTCTATGGCTTCGGCCATGTGCGCCCACAGGCCTGAGCGGGTGCCCGGCGCGAGGCCTGCGCGTTTGCCGACGGTCGATACGTCTTGGCAGGGGAACCCGCCGATGAGGATGTCCACGGGGTCCACGTCGTGCCAGTTGATGGTGGTGATGTCGCCGAGGTTCGGCACGCCGGGCCAATGGCGCGAGAAGACACGGGCGACGGGTTCGTTGAGTTCGGAGAACCACACGGTGTCGGCGTTGAAGACGTGTTCGACGGTAAGGTCGAGGCCGCCGTAGCCGCTGAACAGCGACCCGATCTTGAGTCGGGGCGGTTGATCTTCGTTGTCGTGCATGAGGGCTCCGGGTTACGGGTGACCCCGACCCCAGTTCTTTGAGTTCTGATGCCGGGCTGGTCACCTGTCAGGTGCACGACCACGCCACACTTCGCCGCTGTCATCGCCCCGGTCTCCGCCGCCAACTGACCGTCCTGCCTCGCCGGCGCAGACCCCAGGTCGCTCGTCTCGCGAACCTCCTCCTGGAGGGACACGCCTCTTGCAGATCGAGGTTAAGTGGGCATTATCGTTCCAGAAGTTACATCCTAAGCACCCGTTAGGCGCATTGTTCTCCTGAAACTTCTGCCAGACCCTTGGCACCGCAAACTAAGTCGCTCTATTGTTGTTGTAGAAGTTACATAGTAATGTTTTAGGTAACAGTTTGGGGTGCCTTATGGGCAAGTTTCCGGGGTCCGCGCAGCTCCTGCTTGTGCCTGGGGTGGTGCATCTGAATGAACCTGCGGCGGTGTTCGAGGCGATGGTGACGGGGTGGTCGCGTCAGCAGTTTTCGCGTCAGCTTGGTGCCCATACGGTGGTGTCGCGGGAGAGGCTGATTCGCCGCTTTCAGGGGTTTTGTGAGTCGTATCCGTGGGAATGGATGCCTGGCGATGTCGAAGATTTTACTGTGTCGCTGACGTCGGGGCAGGGCCGGTTAGCGTTATCCACGATCCGCGGCTATCACTTGGCGTTGCGAATGTTTTGCGAGTACATCACTGATTCCCGATATGAGTGGCCGACCCAATGCCACGACCGGTTTGGGCAGGTGCCCTCACAGATATGTAACGAGTGGAACACCGCCCAGCACTTGAACGATTACGAAGGCCGGCCCGAGCGACGACCCCTCACGTATCGAGAGCTGGAAGATCTGTTCGATTGGCTCGATGACCGTGTTGACCAGATTGCTCGCTCGGGCCGGAAAGGTGCGTTGGCGGGGTTGCGGGATGCAACGATGCTGAAGACGACGTACGCGTTTGGGTTGCGCCGTAATGAGCTTGCTCGTTTGGATGTTGCAGATTTGCGGCCGAACCCTCACATGCGTGATTGGGGCACATATGGGTCAGTGCACGTGCGTTATGGCAAAGCAGTCGCAGGGTCGCTGCCGAGGCGACGGACGGTGCTCGCGGTTCCCGAGTTTGATTGGGCGATCACCGGTTTGAAGCAGTGGGTTGAGGAAGCGCTACCACTGTATGAGGCTGATAAACATCCCGCGCTCTGGCTGACCGAGCGGCGCACCCGCGTGAAGGTACGCCAGATCGATGATTTGTTCGCAACCGCCCGGAGTGATCGGGCTCGATGGTCATTTGAGTTTGCATTGCCTGCGGCACTCGTATGTGACGCATCTCATTGAGCATGGCTACCCGGAACGGTTTGTCACCGAGCAGGTCGGGCACACGTATGCGTCAACGACCGCGATCTACACATCGGTATCGAATGATTTCAAGAACAAGACCCTGCAAGCTGCCCTGGCGAGGGTCTACCGGCCAGCGGAGAAGGAGCACACATTATGAGAACAATCGAGGTGCAGTGGAATCTGCGGCAGGTCATGGCCGATCGGGGCATGTTCCAGACAAGCGAACTGATGCCACTGCTCGAAGAACGTGGCATTCATATGACTCGCGAGTACGTGTACCGGCTGGTGACGAAGACCCCGCAACGTTTGAACACGGAGGTCCTCGTCGCGCTCTGCGACGCTCTTGCGTGCAGCCCAGCCGACCTCATTACCGGGGTAATCCAAGAGCAGCAGCGGGCGAAGACCGGCACGAGCGAGGGCGGTCCGCGGATTGGTGAGCTGCGGCCGATCCGCGCGAAGATTCGGCGCCCGGAGGGTGTCACCGAGTGACTGCCGCGACGCGGGCGGAGTGCACGCGTTGTGGGGTCACTACCCACACATTGATGTTGCCGACGGGGCCGCTGTGCTCTCGCTGCCGCCGAGATATTGCATATCACCCCAGGGTTTGCCCAGAGTGCTTGGAACTACGCCCGGTCGCGTATCCGTCGTTCACGATGTACAACGTGCTCGTCTGCGCAGCCTGCGCCGGAGAACATTCCGTGTTCGCGTGCGCCGAGTGCGGACGTGAAGACCACCCGTATGGGGCCACCCGATGTGCCCGCTGCATCCTCAATGAGCAATTGACCGGCCTTTTCACTCATCCATTGAGTGGTGAGTTCTGTGACGAACTACGGCCAGTGTTTGAAGAGTTGATGCGTGCACGTCGGCCGCAGAGCGTGATCTCTTGGCTGCAGAAGCCGCCCGCGACCGGGGCTCGTGTGCTGGGACAGATGGCACGCGGAGAGGCACCCATCAGCCATGACACGTTCCAACACATGCCAGCTGGGCGGTCGGAGAGCTATTTGCGTGACCTACTCACCGCGACCGGGGTGCTGCAGCCATATCAGCCAGCGATCGAGCGCATGGAACGCTGGCTGGATGAGCGACTACGGGGTCTTCCGGTCGATGATGCGCAACTGATTGGGCGGTATGCCCGCTGGCATCATCTCCGCAGGTTACGCAGCTTGGCTGAGTGCGGTGAGGTCACCAAACCCGTGATTTACCGAGCACGCTCCAATGTGATTGGCGCGGTCCGCCTCAGTGCTTGGGCCGCACGCGAGGGCACCACGATCGCGTTACTGACGCAGCCCCAGCTCGAGTCGTATCTTGCCGCGCACCCCGGCGGGCGCAACACTCAGCAAGGGTTCATTGCGTGGCTTCACCGCAGCAAAGAGAATACGCGAATCAGCCTCCCCTGGCGCAGCTTCACACCACCTGAAGTCGTCGTCTCTGATAGTGAACGTTGGGACAGTGTCGAACGACTCCTACATGATGACACCATCACGCTTTACGCGCGTATTGGGGGCCTGTTCATGCTCCTGTTTGCCCAATCGTTGGGTTCCATCGTCAAAATGAAGACAGCACAAGTGGTACTTGAACCAGACGGGCGAGTGCTTGTTGCGTTTGATGGCACGTTCGTTGAAATGCCGCCCGGGCTCGATACTCTTATCCGCGATTATTCGCAGAATCGGGGGACGCCAACGATCTCGGGTAGAGACCATGGGTGGCTGTTCCCTGGACGGCATCCCGGGAGTCATCTGGTCACTGATGTGTTTCGCTCGAAGCTCGTGACGGCAGGCATTCATCCCGGTGACGCCCGCAAAGCTGCGATGTTTTCGCTCGCAGGGCAGGTCCCGGCACCCGTGCTTGCTGACCTCATCGGTGTTGCTGACAAGACCGCCGTGAAGTGGGCTGTTCTTGCTGCCCGTGACTGGTCTGGTTATGTTGCTCAACGGCGGCTATAAAGCTCGCACTGAATAACGCACTTCCGCCAACAGAACGAGCTTTGTCGCCACAGATGTCATCGGCCGTCGGTGCTCACCTGCTCGTCAGGAGGGGAGGCGCAGATGACGGTTTCGATGCGCGTGATGAGCGCGGGCGATGGCTACAAGTACCTGTTGAAGACCGTCGCGGCTGCCGACGGAGACCGGCCTCTCTCGACGCCGCTGACCCGCTACTTCATCGAGGAAGGCACCCCGCCTGGACGGTGGCTCGGCAAAGGAGTCGCGTCACTTGGCAAGGGTGAACTGGTCGTCGGTGATCAGGTCTCTGAGGCCCAGCTCCAGCTCCTCATGGGCATGGGGCACGACCCCATCACCAACGCACCGCTGGGTCGGGCGTTCCCCGCCTACAAAGATGCGCCGAAACGCATTGAGGCCCGAATCGCGGCGCTCGATGCCACCCTGACGCCCGGGGCGAAGGGCGAGGCTGTCGCGCTGATTGTGGTCGAGGAGAACGCGCGGGCTGGCCGTCGGGCGGTGGCAGGGTTCGACTTCACGTTCTCCATCCCGAAGTCCGCCAGCGTGCTCTGGGCGGTCGCCGATGCAGGGGTGCAGGCGATGATCGGGGCCGCGCATCACCGGGCGGTTGCGGAGGTGGTTGCGTTCATGGAGCGCGAGGTTGCGGCCACCCGTACCGGCGCAACCGCAGGCGATGGAGCCGTTGCGCAGGTCGATGTCGAGGGGCTGATCGCGACCGCGTTCGATCACTTCGACTCCCGCGCGGGCGACCCCCACCTCCACACGCACGTCGTCATCAGCAACAAGGCCAAGACCACGCTCGACGGGAAGTGGCGCTCGCTGGACGGCAGGCCGATGCACGCCGCCGTCGTCGCACTATCGGAGCTGCACGAAGCGGTGTTTGCCGACCACATGACCCTCATCTTCGGCGTCGAGTGGGAGGCCAGAGACATGGGCCGCGACCGGAGCCCCGCTTGGGCCATCACCGCCGTCCCGGAGTCGCTGGTGACGGAGTTCTCCAGCCGCGCCCGCCACATCGACATCGAGACCGACCGTCTCATCGACGAATACGTCGCCGCGCACGGCCGCCGCCCAACACCAGCAGCGCTGATGAAGCTCCGCGCACAAGCGACGCTCTTAACCCGGCCCGACAAACACGTCCGGTCCCTCGCCGATCTGACCGCGGAGTGGCGCACTCGAGCCACTACGATCCTCGGACGGGACGCGACCAGGTGGGCGATTGATACCACCGACAACGACCGACCCTTGCTGCTGCGTGCCGACGACATTCCGCTCGACGTGATCCGCGACATCGGATGCTCCGTCGTCGAGACAGTTGGAGAGAAGCGCTCGACCTGGCGCAAATGGAACCTCATGGCCGAAGCTTCCCGGCAGACGATGGGGTGGCGCTTCGCCACCATGACCGACCGAGAAACAGTGATCACGATGGTCACCGACGCCGCCCAACTCGCATCCCTCCGCCTCAGCCCGCCCGAGCTCTCACTATCGCCGGTGGTGTTCCGGCGTGGCGATGGCACGTCGGTGTTCCGGCCGGTCAACTCCGCCATCTTCACCTCCGAGGTGCAACTCGCTGCGGAAGACCGGCTCCTCGAACGCTCCAGCGACCTCACCGGCCCAACCGTCGCCCTCGCCGCCGTCGCGCGGGTAACACGCAAGCCCGACGCTGACGGACTGGTGCTGGGTGAGGATCAAGCCGAGGCGTTGACACGGATCGCGGTGTCCGGGCGGATGCTCGACGTGCTCGTTGGCCCGGCTGGGGCGGGCAAGACCACCGCGATGAACGCGCTCCGCCGCGCCTGGGAGGCCGAGCACGGCACAGGCTCCGTGGTCGGGCTCGCCCCGTCGGCAGTGGCCGCGCAGGTTCTCGCTGACGATCTCGGGATCGAAACCGAGAACACCGCCATGTGGTGGCAGAACCACCTCACCAAAGGACTCAACTTCACCGCCGGCCAGTTGGTCATCGTCGACGAAGCATCCCTAGCCGGCACCTTGTCGCTGGACCGGATTGCCGGCCTCGCCCAGCAAGCTGGCGCGAAGGTGCTGCTCGTTGGTGACTACGCCCAGCTCCAGGCGGTTGATGCCGGGGGCGCATTTTCGATGCTCGCGCACGACCGCACCGACACCGTCGAACTCATCGACGTCCACCGCTTCCACCAGCCGTGGGAAAAGCTCGCCTCCCTCGGCCTGCGCCATGGTCACTCTGCTGTGATCGACACCTACCTCGCGCACGGCCGCATCCGAGACGGGGACACCAAGACAATGACCGACGCCGCCTACACGGCATGGCGGGCAGACCGAGACGCCGGACGCATCACCGTCCTGATCGCCGAGACTCACGAGCAAGTGACCGCTCTCAACGAGCGCGCCCGCGCAGACCTACTCATCGACGGGACCCTCACCCAGGATCGAGAGGTCGAGCTGCGCGACGGAACCCATGCGGGTATCGGGGACACCGTCATCACCCGCCGCAACGACCGGAAGATCGCGGCAAGCAACGGGAACGACTGGGTGCGCAACGGCGACATCTGGACCATCACGGACGTGCGAGGCGACGGAAGCCTCACCATCCGCAGACCCGGCCGCTCCTACGGCGGCGCGATCGTGCTGCCTGCAGCGTACATCGCCGAGCATGTCGATCTCGGATACGCCGTCACGGCGCACCGAGCCCAAGGCGTCACCACCGACACCGCCCATGTCTTGGTCGAGCCGACCGCGACGAGGGAGAACTTCTACGTCTCCATGACCCGAGGCCGAGCCGCGAACCATGCCTACGTGATCCTCGACCGCACCGACGATCACCAACAGCCGCACCCCGGCGACGACCCGAACGTGTCCAGTCGCAGCGTCCTGGCCGGAGTGCTCCAGCACGTCGGCGCGGAATTGTCCGCTCACGAGACGATCACCGCCGAACAGGAACAGTGGGGGTCGATCGCGCAGCTCGCCGCCGAGTACGAGACCATCGCCGCCGCAGCACAGTATGACCACTGGGCGTCCCTCGTGCGTGCCTCCGGCCTCAACGAGGAGCAAGCTCAAGCAGCGGTCGAGTCCGAAGCCTTCGGCCCGCTCACCGCAGAGCTTCGCCGGGCCGAGGCCAACCACCACAACATCGAGACCCTACTGCCACGCCTTGTTGCCGCGCGCGGGTTCGGAGATGCCGACGACATCGCCGCTGTCCTCCACTACCGCGTCGCTCACGCCACCGCGCGGCCAGCCGGATCAGGCCGTGCACGTAAGGCACCACGGCTCATCGTCGGGCTCGTCCCACACGCAGACGGAGTGCTCGACCCTGAGATGCGAGCCGCGCTTGACGAACGAGCAGCGCTTATCGAAGCCCGCGCCGATGCCGTGCTCGATCGCGCTCTCGCCGACAAGGCACCTTGGACGAAAGCACTCGGCACGCTACCCGGCGATGCTCGACGAGCCGCAGCATGGCGGAATACCGCACGCGTGGTCGCCGCCTACCGAGACCGCTACCGAATCACCGACGACACGCCGCTCGGAGCAGTGTCCGCGTCCGAGACGCAAAGGCTAGGCGCGGCCCGCGCGCATGCCGCGCTGGACCGGGCTTTTTCGCTCGGATTGGGGCCGGTAAACAGATTCCAGCAGACGGCTGGGAGACCAGTCAGCCCCTCGCTTTAGCGCATGTGCGCTGTCGCGATCACCTACGTACGGCGCGCCTAGCTGATAGCCTGAAGATGCATCCCGCACAAGGAGGCTACGAGAAGATGCCGGAAGATAACGAAGTTCTGACCGCTGATGAGGCGGCTGCACTCCTTAGGGTCTCGACCAAGACGGTGCTCTCGCTGGCTCGTTCAGGATCACTGCCAGGAGAGAAGGTCGGGCGCGCTTGGCGCTTCGTGAGGAGCGATGTCCTTGCGTACGTCCGCGGCTCACGGCCGCAGGCAGGAGCGGAGCACAATGGGTGAGTTCGTGACCGCGATGTCAGAGACGAGCAGCACAGAAGGCGGGAACGGATGTTAGACACCTCTAACTGGCCAGAAGTTGAGTTGGACGTCTTGAAGGACGTCCAACTTGACGCGAAGAACGTTCGCCTCGAAGTGACCGACGCAAAAGTCGAAGCCGACATCATTGAAGACCTGTTTGTCAACGAAGACGCACTGGGACTTGTCGAAGGCATCTGCAAGGTCGGCTACCTGACGCATGAGACACCCGTGGTGCTGAAGCGCCGCGGCAAGTACGTGATGGTTGAGGGGAACCGAAGGCTCGCCGCACTCAAAGCTATCCAGAACCCGATGCTGGTTCCTGACTACCGGGCGCGAGTAGCGTCGCTGGCCGCACTTCTACCAGATCGCGCTGCGCTCGCGAAGGTCCGAGTCATGATCGCGCCGAACCAAACCGAAGCGGATCAGTTGATCGCGGCCATCCACACTGGGAATCTCCGACGTGCGTGGAGTCCCAGCAGACAAGCAGCGTTCTTCCAGGCACAGATAGACGCTGGGCGGAAACTCGGCGAGCTCCTCACTAGGTATCCCACCATCGACGTCCGCAAGTTCGTCTTCCGCGCTCACATAATCAATCTCTTCAAGTCTGTTAAATACGACGACGCTGAGCTACAGGACTTCCTTGCAACGAAGAAGTGGGCGAGGGGGCTGTCGACGCTCGCTCGCATCTACGAGTCCAAAGAGTTCCTTGACCTCACCGGGCTTTCGATGGCCTCGGATGGCAACGTCTCGAAGACGATCTCAGATGTCGCCTTCAAGCACGTGGCCACCGCGATCGTCCGCGGGATGTATGAGGAGAACATCAATACTCGCAGCCTGAACTCGGTTTCAAGCCCTCGTTACACGCAATTGATGAGAGAACTGCGTCAGATCGTCGCCGAAGCGGGCGACGCAAGTTCACCTGCTCCCACGAGCCCCCCTGCAGGGACAAACTCGGGCGGAAGCGGAAACACGCCCGTCGGCGGAAGTGCCGGCACGACGCCGGCTTCGCCCACGGGCACTTCCAGCCCCGGGAAGCCTCCGACCGGCGAACCCATCCCGACAGGATCGAAGCCGTCACCAAAGCCGCCGGCGAAGAAAAAGAAGCCCAGAAATCTTGACCTAGGACAGATCAAACCGCCGACCAGCTACCCGGAGGCGGTAATACTCCTGCTCGGCGAGCTGTCCGAGGTCGACGTGCAGAAGTTCCCCAACGCCACCTTCCTCATGGTCCGCGCTGTGCTGGAGAAGTCAATCAAGGCCTTTGCTGAGGCAAAGTCGATCGACATAAAGGGCTCGGGAAACAATCAGAACGGGCGGGTTCAACTCAGTCACGCTCTGAACTGGCTCCTGGACTATGTCAAATCTAATGGGCCAAAGTACTTGATTCAGGTTATCGAAGGCGTTAGGTCCGGGAAACTTGTCACCTACACCAACTCAGGCGACTCTCTCAACGCGATCAACCATAATCACCACTTCCTCGTTGACGCCGACCAGGCATTCTCGATGTGGTCCTCCATCGACTCGATCATGAGGTACGTGATGAAGCCGTGAGTGCGAGTGCTATCGGTGTCTCTACACGACGACCAAGGATCTCACCGCTCCGGTACCCCGGTGGCAAGTCAGCGTTGTACTCACGACTTCGCAAGATGATCCGTGACATGGACCTCGCAGGTTGCACCTACGTTGAGCCTTACGCAGGCGGCGTTGGAGCCGGACTCAGTCTCCTTGTCACCGGGCAAGTCGAGCGTGTTGTGATTAATGACCTCGACCCGGCAATTCACGCGTTCTGGAGCACGGTTCAGTCTGAGCCAGGTTGGCTAATCGACCGAATCCATAAGGCCAAGCTGGACGTCACCGAGTGGCGACGACAACGGGAAATCTATGTCGCTGCTGATACTAGTGATCTTTCCAAGCTCGGATTCGCTACCTTCTACCTGAACCGCACGAACAGGTCCGGCGTACTCAATGGCGGTCCCATTGGAGGGTTGAACCAAGCAGGCAACTACAAAATCGACGCTCGGTTCAACAGGGACGGCTTGGCGGAACGCATTCGCATTCTGTCGCTCTACGCCGACAACATTGTTCCGACGTCGCTCGATGGGATTGAAGTCATTTCTGACTACGCACAGAGAGACGATGTCTTCATCTACGCGGACCCGCCGTACTTCGAGAAAGCCGGGTCACTGTACCTGAATGCCTTCTCCGCAACCGATCACGAAGACCTTGCCAAAGTCCTCAACTCCGTGGCAGACCGGCCCTGGATTCTTACCTACGACAATGCTCCGCAAGTAGCGGACCTTTACTCGGAACGTCGGCGGCGAGAGTTTGAGCTCCACTACTCAGCGCATCGCGTCGGCAAGGCCATTGAGGTTGCCGTGCTTTCCGATTCCATTCCAGAGATCGGGCAAGGCTGGCCTCTGGTGTCGGTGCCGTAGACAACAGTCTGCTCCGGGTAGACAACGCGCCTTCGCGCACAGCGCGCGACACCAGGCATTGTGGAGGAGGACAGAAAGCGATTACGAGTTCTCGCGGAGAGGTGGCTGGATCATCTGCACGTTCGAGATGCCGCCTTGGTTGACGCAGTCCTGAGCGAGATCATGAACGTGCCAGTAGAAGTCCAAGTCCGACTCGGCGGCGTTCACAGTGAACTCGACTGGCGTGTACCGGTGAAGTGGGACTGACGCTCCGTCGTAGTGATAGCCGAAGTTGTCGATCGTTGAGATGGTCAGCGGCTGATCGCCGGTGAAGTCGATCCCGATGCGGATGTCGTACTCGCCGCCGCCTGTCGCTTCCGCTGTCTTGCGCAAGAGCGCCATGAGGTCTGCCACCGCACACTCGATCGCTGCGGACTGGACCTGCCAGCCATCGAAGTAGCCGTCGCTGCTCATGCGGTGGCCGCCAACGGCCGCTGCGATCGTGACCGATCCGTCGTGGTGAATGCTCGCCCAGGCCTCTTTCCACGCCGAGCCTTCACCTGTAGCGCTGTTCACGGCCACCCACCGACGAAGGCCTGGTCGCGGATTGTGGCGGTCGATGCTCTCCAGTGGGTGAATGCCACCGCGGCCTGCGTAAAAGAGCGCAAGGCTCTCAGTCCTTGCGAGAATCTCACGGGCGTCATCGCGCGTGAGCCGACTTCCGACGCGTGGGAGGCGTGGGTGGGCAACTGCTACCAGCCAGGCGCGCGTCTCTGAATCTCGTCCGGCTGCTGCTTCCGCATACAACGTGTCCAGAACTTCGGTGGCGTGGCGGCGCTCGTCGAAGCGCGCACGGTACATCGCCTCGATCTGACGCTCCTTCATCCACACCGTGTCCGCATCGTTCCGAACGGGTGCGCCGAAGTAGTCGCCCCTGTGGATCAGATGCGGGCCATCGACGCTGGCTGGCACCTCAACGATGACGGCATGCTCGCCTTCCGTCGAACCCAGCCGGAACACGTTCAAACCGAAGACGGGCGGCGTGATCGCGGTGATCGCCGCGCTGCGGAGTGAGCGCTCGTACCCCTCGTCAAAGTCTCCAACGTCGGTACGCCCGGTCGCCGCCTTCTGTGACTCGTGCACGCCGAAGACGATGAGGCCACCACCACTGTTCGCCATGGCCGCAACGTCTTTCGGGAAGTCGGTCTGCGGCAATCCCTTCTGAGGTGGAAGCTCCGACTTCCAGTCCAGGTCGTCGGACTCCGTCGCACCAGCCGCGACAGCAGAATCGAGCAGTTCGTCCGTCAACGGACCGGGGCCGCGACCGAGCGCGCGGTGGAGGGCAGTGAATCTCATATGACAAGCGTAGGGATGACCACCGACAACGCGTTGAGGGAGCGGCCAAGGTTCAGAACCCTGCTGTCACATCTCAACGTCGCTTCGCGCCTCCCACGAGGTGCTACGAGCAGGTTGGCTCCGCACCGCCGCAACGGACGCCCTGCTGCCTACTGGCTGCCCGATCATCTGTTTGAGGTCGGTCGAGTCGGCTACTAACTGGGCCTCCCCACTGTGCAGAAGCCGGTGCGGGCCGACACTCGTCGCGCTGGTGACGGGGCCAGGGACGGCGCCGACTGCGCGGCCGAGTTGATGTGCTTCGTGTGCGACCTTCATCGATCCCGACCGCGCACCTGCCTCAACCACGACAGTTGCTGCGGACAGCGCGGCCATCAACCGCGCACGGGCAAGGAAACGATGGCGGGTCGGCGTTGCACCTGGTGCTACTTCGCTGACCAGTAGACCGACATCGGCGACACGACCAAGCAGTTCGCTGTGGCCCGCCGGGTACGCACGATCAACTCCGTTCGCCAGGATAGCAATCGTGTCGCCCCCGCTCGCGAGCGCTGCACGATGCGCAGCCCCTTCGATGCCGTACGCACCGCCCGCAACGACGATCCGTTTGGCGGTGGCCAAGTCGGAGGCGAGCGTCCCGGCAACGTGCTCGCCGTAGGAAGTTGAAGCTCGTGCGCCGGTGAGGGTCACGAAATCGGCGAGTGGGCGTGCGAGGAACGACGACGCCCCGCGAGTCCAGAGCACGTACGGGGCTCGCTCGCCGAGATCGCCGAGCGAGCGGGGCCATTCGTCGTCGCCGGGGATCAAGACACCGAGCCCGGTTCGTCGTGCCTGGAGGAGACGTTCGCCAAGTGAGTCAATACCCGGAGCGGCGAAGTGCCCGCGCCAGACCTGGGCGTCAACGTCGCTGAGGCGAGGAGCACGGATGTCGGACTCGGCCAGCCGTAGGGTTTCGACGCTGCCAACGGTGGCGAGCAGGCGACCTGTCACCGCGTCTTCCGGTTCAACGAGCATCGACAGCACCATTCGCGCGGTGCGCTCATCTCGTGCGATCTCACTCAAGCTCGGCATGGTCGTGTTCCTCTCGGACTCCTGCCTGAGAGGTGCGCCGAGAGCAGCCAGGTCTTCCGTGCGCGCCAAGACCGGCGTAGAGTGGAAGACGAGGCAGGTTCTCCTCATTTGCGGGTCCTCCGGGACGGCCCTCGGGCACTCATACACGTTCTGCCTCCTCGACGGAGAAACACGTGTGTTGAGAGGCCCGCCATGTTTCGCTTCTTCTGGATGCTCAGCGTCCGTACCCGCGACTTCCTCCACCGCTACATGCCGAGCAATCGGCTGCTCGCTGCCATCCGCACGCGTCGCGGTCTCAAGTGGGGGCTCCCTGCGATGCTCGCTGCCGCCCCGTACATCCTGGTCGTAACCATCTGTTCGGACCTCGTTGCCGACGGCGGCCCCGGTTGGCTTCACCTGGTCGTGCTGTGGGGGTGCTGGAACGCCTTGAAGTTCATCGTCATGGGGCCGATCAGCGTCGTGCTGCTCGTCCGTGTGCGCATCCGCGAGGCGATGATCCGTCGTGACCAGCGGCGCGGTGCGCGTGCCGACGAGCGCGAATCGCTCGTGCTCGCGTAAGCTTTCGCCCAGGGGAATCACGGCGGGTCAGGAGGCAGCGGCCATCCGGCTACGTCGTCCACCGCCCTCGCGAATCGGGACGCCATGCTCGGCCAGAGCGCGGCGAACTGCCTGCGGCCCCGCGCCGACCTTCAAGCCGACCTCTACCAGCGTCAACCCGCTGTCGTAGAGGTCGGCTGCTTCATGAATGCGGGAAGGGTCGAATCGCCCGCGGCGGCGGATCGGGACCTTCCGCCGCGTCAGATGCTCCGCGACCGTCCGACGGTGGATGCCGAAGCGTGAGGCCAGTTCAATGAGCGTCGCGCCGTCGCGGTACCTCGCCACCAGCTCGTCGATCTGCTCGGCCCGTAGAAGGGTTTGAGCCATCCCAAGTGAACGCACCATCCGGCCCCTGGTGTCCACCACGGACGGGCGAGACGAGCGTCGGTCCTGCTTGTAGAACCCGCGTGACCTGCGCAAGGACAGGGTTTTCAGGTGTGGGCAGGGGTTCTCAAACTCTCTACGGAGGTCCACCACCTCACGAAGTCGGCCGGTGACCGTGGCGAACGCGCACGATCCGGCGCCCACGAACACCCGCCCGACATGAAGCGCGACCCCCTCGGCCACCCCCGCAGTCTC
>APMI01011441.1_pt1 | contig 36173 bp, 29 predicted proteins | sample 667938 | NCBI WGS metagenome assembly APMI01 (sample SAMN01084076, study PRJNA167559) | wastewater metagenome | biome: Wastewater | place: Denmark: Ejby Moelle, Odense | collected 2011-11-28
GGGCAGGCTTAGTCTTACAATAAAATTTGCTTTCACGACCCGCCACTACAGGCGCTTCTTGGGTTAGCTTTGTCAACATGTGGCCCAGGCATGGGATTAATTTTTAGGCTGAACTCATCACTGACTCAGGAGAAGGCTCAGGGTATTTGTACTTCAGTGCTTCTGTTTGAGAGCTGTTTTCTTTCAGAATCATTAATATTTTTATCTTTTATTAATGTTAAACTTAAATGAATTGACAAAATTTGAATGACCATTTATATAATAGGTTATCACTCATATTTGGCTCAAGTAGACTCGCAGTATGACGTCGAAACTTATAGCGTCCACAACTCCTGGTTTCGCAAATCCTCCTGAAACTTTGAGCTCTATTTTTATGTCCTTCCATTGACCGACTCCAAGGAGCACAGGTATTTTTGACTAAGATTATAACATAATTTACGATAAGTGGGTCGATGGGGTCAGGCTTATATGTAAATGTTACAACCGTCTCCGAACCAGCAGCCACGGCTCCTTTTAAATTATCACATTGAAAACGATCATCTTTCTATGATTATACGTAAAATTACAGGCATAATGAACTCAAAGTTGGTAGGCTTCTATAATTTGTTGTCTAAAAGCTTGCAACTTCCTATAACTAATTTCCGTTTAAAACACTATTCAGGTTGAGTCTATAGTTTATCATTGGTTTTCTTAAACTCAAGAATAATCGTCTTGTTATTCGGACCGTAATATAGACTATCTGCCTTTACATTGAGCCAATCTAAGGAATATTAAATTTTTTTAGAGACTTCTACATTTGTTGGAATTTTGTTTTATTTATAATTTTTGACGTAGGCTTGTCTAGGATAACAGTATCCGCTTATAAATAAAAATCTTTCATTTTTTTGTTCGGGAACATTCACTTTTATTTTTTCGAAAAAATTCTCACTAATGCGATCAGGTTTGAAAGAGACCTTTATATCAATTTGACCATTTGCAGGGATCTTGCCACTTGACGGTACATATAAAAACGGGCGAGACGAGTTAATATTTTACACTCCACCACCAATTTTATCAAGCACAAAATCGACTTCAAAATTACAGACATTTTTAACAGAAAATACTTTTTAGGCCTGTTCATCAAGCATGACACCACCGAAATTTATAAGACCAGACTCAGGTACGATATTGATATCGGGTCTTGCACCAACTCCTTTTAGCAGGCAGCTCACTTTGCTTTTATCTGTCGATAGAGTAAGGCGTTATTCGAATTTTTGATTTTCTGTTGGTTGAAATTATATCACAGCTCTAAAGACGTTACTAGATGATTATTTTTTTAGACTATTTAAAACGCTGAAGCATCCAAAAATTGGAAGTTGGTTCATTTTTACTTAATTTTGAGAAGGATCATTAGTTTGGAAGACAAATTATTCAATTTTACGGGTTCCTACAGGAATTTACCCAAAATCGATAACACTCCTTTCTGCAACTAATGATTTTTATGTTGAAGTTGTCGTAATTTCAATAAAATTAACTTAAGCTGATGCATCTGGATAATCTTTCTTTTTGAAATAAACTGGTAAGACCCATTTATAATGTTGTGCATTTCCAAAATCAATAAAAGTGCCTCCTATTTTGGTGAGTTCGGTATCAATGTCGAAATTCTTTTACAATTAAAGCCTTTCTGCTTATTATTTTTATTTTTTAAGTCTTGCTTATTATTATAACCTTTTCTGTTCTGCTTCAAGAGCTTACTGCTCAGCTTTGGTCGGCTTCCCTGCCTTTTTTGTATCTTTTTTATTTGTGTCTTTTGGAACTTATTACTAAGATTTTACAGGTACAGTTTATGGTTTACTCTTTCGTTCTAAATCTTTCAGGGTTGTTGGACCCAACTTCTTAAAAAACGAATGATATTAAATATTTATCTCAACTTCTTGATCAGATGTAAGTGTTTTGACAACAGGTGTCACTCGCAATCCACACACTTCATAGGGAGGTACAAAAATTTAAAACATAATGTCTTTGTTGGTATTATTTTTCACAAGCGTCGAGGTAGAACAAGTTTAATCTATTTGAATTGCTTGAAGATCAATATGATTCTACAGTACAGATAAATCTGGTTTCACAGTTTAGCAGCTATACTAAATGTTTACTTAATTGGTAGCGATGTCGCCAGTAATTATTTTACATGTTATTGATCCTTCCTCTCGATTTGATTTTTTATAATTTTATAAAGGTTTTGTACGATATCGAATATATTTCTTTACAGTATCTTTTGGTAATATCTTAAATAAAGCTTCTTCATTTTAGACAAAAAGATTATTTTTTAAGGAAGTTAAGAATATTTGCTGCGGAAGCTAACTCTAATTTCTGAAATGAACTTATATTTTTGATGAAAGACCTTCAAAAATACTACCAAAATTCAAGTCTGAAGGCGAGATAACAACCTGGTCACTTGTGATTTTAAACTTGATTGTAAATTTAACAGGTAGCACTTGACCTTTGATTTATATTTGGAATGGAATTTCATAAATGTTATCTGAGACCAAATAATTGTTTAAATGTACTTGAAGTTCCTTATTTGCAATAAATTTAACCCATATATCAATTTTGGAGTGCTTCTGTACATAACCGATAACTGGACTGAATTCAAAATATTTTTTAGTTGATTGAGGTTGTGCTACTTTGAAGCTCATTGGAAGCTAACCTGCATTTTCTATTACTAATTTTTACCTGTAAATGTGATTGAGTAAGCAAATTTAAAAGTCATACAATTATTTTTCGATTGTTACTGGGACATTCACACATTATCCCTTTATCAGCACCATGATTGGAGGGGAGTATAGAAAGTTTTAACTATACAGCTGAATGTTAGTACTAAAATCGCCGATTGTTGTTGGAGTCCACTTGAATTTAATATTTTTCTCAGATTATCCTTCAATTTCAAATTCAGATTCAAAGGCAAGTTGACTCATCAATTATTTGGTTAATCCTCCGGCTCTGCTCAATTAAAGTCCTTCCTCAGTTTTAATGATACTAAATAAATTTATTATTACACTTTCGTATTTAATGCTCCCTAATTTCGAATAGTAAGTACAGCTTATCCAGATTCTCCTTATATTACTTTATTGAAATTTATCAATGGTTGACTGCACTTAACGATAGCTTTCTTCGATGTGCAGATTATTGGGAAATTTATTTGACCTGTCTATGCCAAAATCGAAAATTATGAATTGATATCTTCGTTAAGTTGCGGTAGAAATTTAAATTTTATTTCATTAACAATGCCTGGTGATATCTTGCCCTTTGGCGTGTAGAATACTTCAAAATAATTCTATATATTGTGAGACGTACTCGTATTTTTTGAGGAAGTGGTAGCACATTAAATGAGTTAAACGCATTCGATACATTGGTCAAAGCGAGTGTTAAATAATGTGCTTTACCAACTGTGAAATCTTGGAATACAATTTTGTCAGGTTTGCCGATGAATCCTGCACCTTTAAATTATTTGGTTCCTATTTTTTGTACTTTCACCATATTTTCACGATGTTGTTTCTTCGCTTGCTGCTGGTAAGTTTTCTCAAGTTCGCTGAGTTGTCCTGGATTTATTATTTTATCACCGTCTTCATCATACTCCACAAATTGCTATTCGGTTTATTAGTTCATTTAAATAATAAATTGTTACATTTTTAATAATGTGCAAACTGTCTAATAATAATAAAATGTATACAATTATCAAAAGCTTTAATCAAGCTGCTCAGCAACCGAATGCAGTTTTGCATTTCCGAAATTGGCTTTAATGGTATCTAAATAATATGAAAATTACTTTCAATTTAATCGTCTTTATCAAACTTACTTGACTATATTACTTTATTAAGCATTCTGTTGTTCGATACTGCACTGTTTTTATTATTGTCTTGATCACGTAAAAATTTATTATTTATTGTCGCAGGACTGTTTGCTGATGTCGGACTGCTCACTTCTTTCTTCAATTCTTGCAGTCTTGGTTCGGATTGGAATTGTGGTTTAAGAGAATCAGGTTTAGTTGATTTTGTAGAGGGGCCCTGTTATGGAAGTTTCAATGGATTTTTTTGGGTTTATGAAACTGGATTTTACAAATATGATCGACTGTAACTTAGATCATCATTCTCAGTCATTTAACTTGGCTTTTATTTGAAAGGGTCTTTACTTTTTTGTATTTTCTATGAATTTTTAGTAATTTTATTTGAATTTTATCGACTCGGTGCCTATGATTATGAATCTTTTTTAGATTGTCCTTATTTGGATTTTACTTTTCTTTTACGCTATTATATTAGAGCATTGACTTCATCCTGCTTCTTTTTAGCAAGCTAATTAAATACATTTGTAAGTTACTGCCAACCATATTACTCTTTCTTATTTTTAACTAAGCTCTATATTTCGTTCTTAATAATATTTTTATCGAACTGAACTGCTCCTTTTTGTCTATATTTGCGATCAATCAGCAATAAAATTTTATGCTTACTTGATTTTTGAGTATGAAGGCTTTCGTTCTATGTTTATGGAATTATTGATAACTCGATACTTGATTAATTACCATCAAGATCTTATTATTCTTTGCTTCCATTTTCTTATTCAATTATTTGACTTTCGATCATATCCATTGCTAGTTTTTAGTCAGGTTTCTTTTGAGGAAGAGGAACTTTTAGCTTATTATCATTAGCTCCAGCAATTATTCGACTTTGCAATGTCTCACCTTTAATTTTAGCGAAATTGTCATCAAGATCATCTTTTTTATCGGCTTTTGTACCCGAAACAACAGGTGTGTTGAGGATAAATTCGCCTGGAGCTTTTGACTTTGGATCATGTGATTTATGTATTTTATTTTGAATGGCTGATTTTTTTATTGTAGATTGCTTCAACTTACTTGGCTTTGCGATGATACTATCCATAGGCATGTCTATGAACTCTAACATGTCATTTCCCTCCAAATCTGAAACTCCTTGCTGACTTCTATCGTAAGCGACCTTCTTTTTCTCGCTTCCTACGAACTTCACACTGTATTATTTCAGAGAGCCTAATCCTGAAGAATATTTAGATTAAGACAGCTTCTTTTCGGCTTTGGCTTCTTACTTCAATATAAAATAATTTCTAAACAAAGGGAAAAAGTCAGGTAATCTTGGTTTTTCAGGAGAGGACTCCGAAGATTAAACATTAACTTTGACTCTAGTTTTTCCAGCAATAGCTTCATCAGGTGCATCCTAAAAATCATCTTAATAATCTTAAAGTTAATTTTTAGACTAATTTCGACTGGAGGTATCAAGCATGCTGTCTACCACGCTCACACCAATCCGATCAGTTGGTTTAACTTTCAAGCCTTTAACATTTAGGTAATCCTTATCACTGCTGTTATTACTTTATTTACCAGTGTACTTTTTGCCTTGATTTGATTGTTACAAATACCCAAAATGTTTCTGAGATTCTACACTTGATTCCAGAACTCCTGATTGATCGAATTTTATTTTTAATGGATTTTTGTTATCTCTTTTTGTTAATGAGTAACGATCTTAGTCATCATCATGCTACTATTATTTTTTAATCACATTTACAACAGGAATATCTGAATGTTTTTCTAAAATGCTGACTTTATGTTATAATTTATTCGTCTTTTTTCCAAACTGATCACTTAAGTTATTCTGACTTTCTGGTCTAAGCTGAACATCAATTAACGAATCCATATCAGCACCGGAAATCATATCTGACTATTTCCTTGAAACTTTCGACATTTGATTTTTCTATTTTGTAATTTTACTCGTAGGTGGATTCTTAGATAAATTATCAACTAAATCATTTTTCTCACTGTCGGCAACTGACTCTCTAACATGGTCTGAGTTGCGTAAAGTCCATGATTTATCTGAGTTCTTATGTGCTAATGAACCACTTTATTTAATTTGTTTTTATGCTGGCTATTTACCTGATTGCTTTAGTTCTGGTATCTTATTAATCGCAGATCCATTTTTCTATTTGCCAGCATCTGACTTAAAAGAAGGTCTCTGTATTATACTCTCTGTTTATAGAATTAACGCATTTGTAGGGCTTGATATTTCATTAAAGTTGTCAACTGATTTACGTTTCTATTATTATTTAGTATCTGTTTTTGATGATGCTTCTTTCATTATGTGCTAGAGTAGTTTTTGGTTTCGTTGTGCTAACTACAATGTCTGATTATTTTGATGCTGATTAGGATATTGAGGAGAAGCAGGGGATTGGTATGGGTGGAAGTAAGGCTGGGATTAGTGACCTGGTGGGGGCGGGTAATATGGATAGGGAGGGTACATCGGGTATGGTGGTGGTGGAGAGGGATGCATGTTCATCCCAAATTTCTATGCTGTCATTCTTTTCTATTTTTATAGTTCTCTTTATCTTTCAGCTTCTTTTTGTCTTCTTTCCTAGTTTTCCCATCTCAATTTCTGGTTGTTTTCTTTAAGCTTTGATTTCTATTTTACCATATTATCTCTAAGCTGCTTTAAACTTTTTTCATAACTGAGCGCTCTATCTTTTTATTTATTTAGTCTATCTCTACGATACTGTTTCTTAAGCTTAGTTGTCTTTTATTTATGAGCTAAAATTTAGCTCTTGAGTTTCTCTACTTTTTATCTTCGTTTTCCGAACTATTCATCGAGCTCGTTCAGTATATTCCCATATATCGACTATGTGTTTCTCGCGTAATTTATTGACAGTTGATAAACTTGCAGAAATTTCAATTTATTTTAATTACTTTCATATTGATACCAGACAGGATTAGCTTTGCTTCTCTCGACCAGTTAGCCCAAACTTTCCAAATAATCTAAATTTCTATCTTTGACAATATCTTAAATATGCACGGGAGTCAGTTGACCCACTTCTTCAGCTTGCGGTTACAAATTTATCCCTCTACTCGCATTTTGTTGAGTTTGTTTTTGAAATTTAGTTCTCATGGGTCAGCTATATTTATATTACGAGCAAATATAACGAAGATGCCTTGAGCTTTTTAAAAATATATTGTATATATACTGAGTACACAATCATTTCATTCAGTGCAATGGGCTACCGCAAACTTCACATGACATCATAGCTGTTGGGTTCAGGCATGTACATACTGGGCAGTTTATCTATGTCATGTCCAGATCTTGATGGTAGTCAATTTTTGGTTGCTAGGTCTAAGTGGGCTGCTCGTTTACTTTCATTTGATCCAGTCTGTTGATAGTTTGGGATTCGATATTGGCTTACTTCTCTCCGTAAGTTTTGAACCAGAAATATGTAATGTTCTTCTTCTCATGCTTTTATTTCACATATTCTTCTACGACGCTCTTCATTTGCAATTTACCCCAATCTTTTTCATAGTCTTGCTTAGCTAGCCACAAACTCTAATTATTTTTAGGGAACAGCTTCCAACTATATTCTTTCGGCAAAATCATATTTGGATTGCCTTCACTGCTGAACATTAATTTTATGACTTTTTTCTACTTTGATTTATTAACGAGTTACAACTGTCTGAAATATCTCGCTGTCCATACATTGGGCAAATTGATCTCTTCTGTTATAACTTCAGCCTCCTCTGCGACTTTCTAGTCTGGAATTTATGATTGCAATATTATCACTTATTTCTTATTTTGTTGTGTACTTGTTTTCTATGTAGAATTAGTTTTGTTATCAGCTTGAGTAGATGTCTCGACTGTTTTGGAGCTATTTTCAGTATCGAAAAGATTTTATAATTATTTTTACTAAGCATTAACTGGAGCTTCAGGACCAAGAGCAATTGCCTTAGCTGGCTGTTTAATAAATTTCAATATATTTGAACTATCTTTTACTCTCGATTTAAGTCGCATAGAGTCCAAATATGTCTCAATGCTTGCATTAGTGCCCTTATCAGTAGGCTACGAATGAGCACAATAGACTTAATACTAATACAATTTGATTTAGATCCCATCTTTCTCAAAACACTATATCTAATTTTTACTGATAATCTGGCCAGTGATAACCGACCGATAGTAATCGACATCAGGATTATCTTTCCTAAACTGCAACAAATCTGCTACATATTTATTAGTATAATCAATAGCACTTTGAATACGTTATTTGTTCTTTGCATCTAATGGTGGTGATAGGAATGACATGAATGATTATATGAAACTTCTCATCCAGGACAAATATGATGGGTATAAGTATGAGGGGCTTGGTTGACGCAGCAGGAATATTGATGCGATGTCGCTTACTGAGCTACTTTGGATTATTGCGGACATTAAATAAAAGCATGCCACTGTGTTTCTAAAGATATAATAAAAATTACTTTAGTCTATAGATGTAGATGTATGAGAATAAGCACTCAACTGGAAATACATCGTAAATAGTGGAACTAAATACATATCTTTCCTCATCGAATGTCGACATCACATTTTCATTGACTACAAACGGATATGCAATTCCTAATAGCATTTCAGCCCTGTGAGTCCAATAATCATCACGTATTTTGAGTACTTCAAGTACTAAATTACTGAGATCTTGCATTTCATCCTTGCTGTCTGTTATTGAGCATATAGTTTATAGAATTACTTAACAGACTGCTTTGGAGAACTAAATGTTCATAATACACAAACGCTGGATGATAAAACTCAATTATTGCAGATTTTGTCTCTCACGAAGCATTTTCCTATAGAACTCAATATAACTGAGACAAAGCACGTCGTTGTCATTTAAATGGAATAAAAAGTGCTAAGGTATCGCAGGCACTTAGTAATTTTTACCAGTCAGTCCATAACTGTGTTTCAAATAGAAGCTAATAATAGAAATTCCTGAAGAGAAGTCCATTGGGTTGCTCTTCGTGCCTAAAGAGTAGTTTTTAGGATTTATTCTGACAGGTGATTGTTTCTACATGACATAATCGATAAGAGTTGAAATAAATCTTCTCTCCATAAATAATTTCCATAGCTAAGGAATATCAATAGAACTTCTGATAATCTGATTCAAAAGACTGAAATATCCATCGACTCTGAGCCAATTCTTAGCAACTTATCCAGTGAGCCCATTCAACATTTAAACAATATAGGCAGTGACATCAGCTTTAACTAATTCGTCTCCTTTTTTATACGACTAAATTAGAACTAAGTGTAAGAAAGATGCCATAAATTATCGGACTGGCTTATCATTACTGAACAAAAGTTTAAAAGTGCGGACCTTATCGTTCAAAACATGAGAGTGTAGCAGACTTGGAGATATCAGTGAAGGATTTGCAGTTAGAATTTTTAATAAATCTCCAACGATACCTGAATGATAGCTGATTCGATATATGATTTCTGCGATCAATTCTGCTTTAGGAATTGAGTCAGGAGAGTCATTTAATAATTTGTATAGGAAATTAATGAAGCCTTTGCTCTTTTTAGATTATAGTAACTGAGTTTCAAGCATGAAGTTATGATTATCTAACCATAGTTTTCTATAATCTTCAGGGCTGTTATAGACTTTCACTTCATCATAAGGAATCGATATTTATTATGCCATTTACCCTTCTGCCTCAAATTCGAGAGAATTTTTAATAACTTTCTCATAGACTAGAACATACGCATTGACACTAGACCCTGATCCCCACTATTCACTAGTAAATGTTCCACCATAGCATTCAGTCTCAAAGCTCGAAGCACCAAAGAATGTAACTCGCGAATCATCATACTTTCTCCACGATTTATCTTGCGGAAGTATGCTGTAATAGTGACCGACATCGGCTGATCCACTATGGACAATTACTCCCTTGAGTTTAAGTTTGTAGAAATCTTTGGGTTTTCCATGTTCAGCAAGCACTTAGAATTTCTTCATCTCTTATTCATTATGTGATAGATTCTTAATATATTATAGACCTAACTGTTATCGTAGTTATACTCCCTATTTAGTATATGGCTCAATGTTAAGTTCTTCAGGGAATTGCAAACGAGTATGAATTTTCATATTGACAAACATGTCATAGTTGAACACAATCCTGCGCAGATGAATGAATAGAACACTGGGGATCTAGCTGAGAATATTTCGTTTTGTTGTCTCACCACGATTTTGACAACTATCACACAGATAATCTGATATTATCTAACCTTGATATGAGCCTTACAAAGCTGCCTGGAGATCGAATTTATTTTATATTTCAACTCCGAATGAGAAAAATTATTATTGATTTTATTTTTTATAACCGCATGAATGGCAAATCATTTGAGCTGTGTTCTTGCCTTTGAAAATTTAATCTAGTAATTTTTTGTATTTTGTGTTTTGTAACGAGGACTCTAACTGATCAAACAAGAAATTTAAAAATTAGGTAGTATCCTGCTGAAGACCAGGGTTAATAGGTGGAACGAATGAGGTTAATAGATTAGCAGGAGCATAGTCCATTCTTTACGAGTAGAATAGCGCAGCAAATAAATTCTTTAGTTCCATTACAAGTGGAGCATCAGATTGACATTTCATCAGTGTATTTCTAAACGGTCCTACAGAGTTGAGCACTTGTAACATAGAATTCATATAGCAAGTACTTCCAAAATTCTTAATTCCAACATCACTCGATCTGGAATCTGTTAGTCTTGCATCTGGACTAATACTTTTTACTATTGGCATAATATAATTGTTCATGTAGAGAGGCTCGATTGCTGGTGAGAGACTGTGCATTTTTGCTACAATGTTATATGCTGCATCCCGGTTTTATTCTGTTTTGCAGATGACGTAATTTTTGAATAAGAGTTACTGTTTGGGATTAGTCAACATTTCTGGTTTGATCTCAATTTATTTGAGCTTTTATTCAATGTTATAAGCAAACAGGCATTTCTCTGTAATTTAAATGAGTCTCCAGCTCAGTCCCAAACAAATTTCATGCTTGCTGACAAGAGTATCTACAACATTAAGAATTCCAAGTATAATTTTATCAGAAATAATAGCTGTTCTGTTTTAAGGTTCCACTTGAGTGAATAACTGGTTTAAAAGGCTATTTCCTAAATTAATAAAGAATTAGTCTTGTACTTTTGATCTACCTGGATGTGATTATAAGTATTTTTTTATCACCTGATTCAAAAGAGAGAAGTAGTTTGAATTTTCAACTTTTGACTCATGAGGGATTTGGTTTAATAACTCAGTTAAGAATTTTTACACTTCATTTATTGAAGCCTATGGTTCTGAGTGGAATAAGTACGCATAAATAAGAATAGATGTGCTTCTACGGATATTTAATGACAAAGATTTTACACCATGCGTAAAAGACAAAGGTTGGAAATTGTGATAATTAGCCCTGCTGCCTACTAAAAAAGTTATAAGTCTTACAACTTCTGAAGTTAGTTTGGATAAATAATCGCTTTTTTAGTTCAAGAACTTGTTGATCAGGTTGAGCATTAACATTTCACATGTTTAATAAATATTTTTTAATATTTGTTCAGAATTGGCAGTTTCTTATAGTTTTTTGCACAAATTTGTTGTTAAATTTTAGCTTTCTTTTGGTTAATTCACTTAATTAATTTTTTTAACAAAATCTTCAATTTAAAGATAGTTAATGCGAGTTTGGCTGATAAATCTAACTATTTTGTACTTCCAGAGTAACTAACTAACATACATGTTGAAAACCTTCATGAAACCAGGCAGAATCTGATTTTTCATTAATGGATCAAGTTCATATACAGAACTATTTTCACCAAACATTGACTTTATACGTTTTTGAATAAGTTGAATACCATTATTCTTCCAAAAATCTAAATAGAACTGTTCTCTTTTTGCGAGCTCTGAGTTGAGCACTTATAAAGCATAGCAGAGAGTGTATACTGATTTTTATGATTCAATAATTTCATATATTTTCTGTTTGATTTCCTAAGTTTCGTCCTTATTAGTTTACAACATAGAAAGTAGTCGGTAGAAGTTTAAATGAACTTACTTGAAAGTCTCATTTTCAAAGATTGAAAATATTAATTTGTACATCTCTGGGCTAGAGAGAATTTTTCGAGGCAGAATTTCGGTGTTCACTTGAACAATCTATTGTACCTCTTCAGCTCTAGTGAAATTATTTTTATAGCCTGAAAGATTAATGAGTATCCAGACAGCATTTTAATTCTTTGAAGCTTTCGATATTAAGAATTTCTTAAAATCAGTATAAGTTAACCAACCTTTATTTTCAGTGTCAAAATCAGTATAAACCTTCTCTAATATTTATCTCTTTTTGAACAACGCGCCTTTCCATTTTTATTTTGATAGCTTTTCTAAATCTTAAGGTCTCAAAGCATTTGATTATTTGTTTTTGTACTCATCAAAAATATTTGAAACATATCTCTAAAATTTTTATGATAATTCAGTTTTTTAGTCATTAAGCAAACCACATCTTGGTATCATTTTCACTGGTTTTTTCGAGATTTTAATGTTTTCGTTATCATAAAATAGCAAATCTGATAAACTTTTACCATTACTAGTATCTTTCATCGGATCTGTGTACTTTATAATGTCAATAAATTAAACTGGCTAACAAATTATTGGACTCAATAGCTTCTTTAAACTCCATATTGTTATATTTTCATTACAAGTAAGTTTAATTTTTGGCAAAGATTACTTATTTCTCTTAGTTTTCTCTTTATCAAATAAATTATCGATATTGAGTGTTATTCTTTATCCTTCTACTTGTTCAGAATGGATCAATAGGTCTCCAAGTCCATTTTTCTCAGTTTCACTAAAAATTTCAGTTAACAGATTAATATAGACTTCAAGCTTAGTCTTAATCGCGGGATCAAATTTATTTTCATCGACTGTACTTTTAATTTGCTTCACAATATCGAACAAAAATTATTTTCTGTATTATAAAGTTTTGGCTTAAATACTTTCGTCCAAGTTAGAGATAAACTGAATAATAGATTTCACAATTGAGTTGTACACAGTGCTTTGCTTAACGACATGAAGAATATGCTATAAGAATTTCATGCCAATAAGCTTGAATGGCGAGACTAAAACATAAATATGCTTTTATTGTTGTGGTAGAACGGGACCAATTAACTTCTATTACTTCTTCTAGCTCGTAGTAGCATCTCCAGTGACAGGTCCAACTGCGACATCTGCACTCTTTTCATTATTGTATTTATAGGTAGTGATTACCTTGATGTTCTTTTTAACTTTGTTTACGTTAATTATCATCTCGTTTATAGCATCGAAACCGTTAGAGCTCAGATTCTCATAAAATGCGAAGTCATTTGTATTTTAAAGAAAGTCTATAATAAAATTTGTTAAACGATCTTCATTTTTCTGGACCCATTCCAAGAATATTGTTGTAGGACCCATTTTTTGATAAATCTATCTTACTATCTGATTCACATCTTGTTTATCATATTAGAATAAAAAGCTGAAAAACATAAGGATATCTTTTTTAGTGCCTTAATCTTTTGATTTGAAAAGCAAATTCATGAGACCCGTATAGATTTACTTAGACTTTAAAAATGAAATTGCTTGTTATCTTGTTTCTAATACTACTTCATTCTTTTACTAAATCATTTGGCTTTATCCTTGTTTCTTCTCAGGATAAGACTGAATAAAATCTTTTAGCAGTTAAATTTAATTTTTGACTTTTTTACAGTCCTGTAACTTTCTTACCATTGAGTCCAAAACTTTTGCTTTAATATTATTATCTTTAATAGTGGAGACAAATACTTTAAAAACTTTCTCCACTTATTCTTACATGCTTGTTTTAATGTTGACAGACTTAACTGTAAGAATGTCCCAAAGGTAAGTTAAAATTTTCATTTGAGTGTCTGTGTCCAATTAACGATTCTTCAATTATTTTAACAGATTCAAATTGTCGACTGTTAGTTCTGTTTCCTTGAGCTGTAAAATTTTATCGATTAGAGTTTGAGCAAATGATATTGGGATATTTTTAGATGTCTAAGTTAGAAGTTTTTATATAGCTACTCTTCCTCTTGTATCAGTGACAGGCACGATGGTCCATAAACTTTCGAATTGTTGCGATGATATAATTTCGTGCTTGATCATGTAGTTAAGCAGAAACCCTGCTCTAGTAATAATTTGTTCATGTGTGTTAGCGCTGAAAATTTGCTCAAAAACTTTCTCATCTTTTAAAAATCTGTGAAATTATTCATTTTCTTTTTAACTCAAAGGTCTCTTTGGAAACACCAGATCATGAATATATCTAAGTGCAATCATTTTCTTCTCCATGTTCATTTTTAGAAATTATCTAATTATCATCTTTCTCAGTTAATTTTAGTTTTGATGCATTTTTGATAGTGAATAAATTCTTCTTCCGATCATGTTGTAGCAAAAATAAGCGACATCAATTTTAATTAATATTAAGCTCTTTACCCATTGCATTAAAAATGCTACAATTTTATTATAAAGTTTTTCTAAAGGTACATTTTTCAAGTGCATTCTGGGGATTGATGGTATCGAAAATCCAACGATTGCTAAAGCGGTAAACAAATACTAATTATCGATAGTGCATGTGTCTAACATCTACAAAGTTTTCTCAATTCCTCCGTTTTATACAAATGTTGCTACGAAAGTCAGTAATGAAATCGACTTAAAGTTGACTACTCTTGCAATGGCACCGAAAGGTTTTTAATTATACTATTATTCGAACAGCATATCATACTGATCTTCAACGATAAGCTCATCTGCTGCATGAGAGTAATAGCATAAATCTTTATCGACCATTTTGCCACATTGTTGAATTCTAGGCGATAATACATCCATCCATTAATCTTAATTGGAGTCATGACCAAAGAATTTATTACCATGAGCGTCCATTCTATCCCCATTTTCCGCAAATCTCCTAAAAGTGACTTTAACTCTCTTGCTTGTGTCTTTATCATCTTTGCTGACCTCAGCAATCGTCGCCTTATACCATATTCTATTGAGCAGTGCCTAAACAGGTGAGCCCATATCGAGTGCCATTCTCCAATCGTAGTCTTTCATTCTGGTGCCGAGAGGTGCAAACCATGGCTTCTCTCTTGTATTGGGTTGCTCTTCTTATGCATTATGAAATTTGTATGTATACTTGTTGCCTTCGATTTCCAATACCTTGCAGCGAGTCCACCCGCACAGTGAAACAGATGATACATAGGGCCGGACCACATCACACTACTATCCAACTTTGGGAGTGTACTGTTTCAGAGGGCGGTCTTTGCCGATCGGGAATGCTAATAACATGTCAACATTCGCATTTTTATAGAAGTCAGGTGCGGGGCTGAAGATGTAAGTAAGTGCCTGGTACCCGACTCTAAAGTCCCATCTTATTACGATTTTAATAAGTTAACAGATCAGGTCTTCGAAGTAGTTCAAGGCTTACGGTTTGACATCTTTTTTATTTGAGATGTTCTGACCTAAGGCATTCAATGCTTGTCCTAATAGCTTTTAGTCTGATTCGTACTACTCGAGCTTGGACTTGATGGTGTTGACTATAGTAGGCAAGTCTTCGTAACCGACAATATCGAGGAGTTGAAGAGCAGCGATGAATGGCTCCAGCTCTTTAGACATGGCTAATATCTGAAATTACAAAAAGATTTATATATTCACTTCTGACCATATAGCATAAATTAAAATTAAAGCAAACAGTCTGATCGCACAATTTAACATACTTCTTGTTAATTCTGTTATTATATCTAATTATAAAGCTGTAATAAATTTCAGCATAGTCTTGGCGTGCAGTTTATAATAAAATAGGAATAACATGAGTTACACAAATGTAGTATTTAAGCAGAACATATGCCGTAACGTCAATAAAGATGAAGTAGAAAGGGCAAGGCTAGACGATCGTGGTATTAATAATATTTTATCGTAGTTGGCTTCCAGTCCAGGTTTCAGACTGCAGGCAATCTTATATTCAAGCCTGAGGAAAATTCGACTTTGCATGTCTCTGAGCAAGAGAGATTTAATAAAAATCATGATATTAATGACAAAGTTAAAAGAAATAATGATCGTGAAAGAGTATAACAATTTTATGATGCACGACTCAATAAACGTATGGAAAGAGAGCAAGGTAGATGGGGAAATTAGTCTAAGAAGTAGGAATTTGAGTAAGCTAAACGTCTTCATCATCAAAAAATACTCTTAGAAAATAAGAGGAACACAAATGGGTATAAAATATATTAATTTCAGTCTCGGGTACAACCCAATAACTCAAACCTACGAACAATCAGAGAGAGGCAACAAACTGCAACAACACGATGAAGCTAAATAAGTCAACAGATTTGTGCGATCGCGTAACATTGTGTAGAAAAACAACGGCAATTTTAACATCATAACAGGATAAGCAAAGCAGCCTTTTAATATAGTCGTTCCTGAAAAATTACAGCCAAGAGTAGATGCCAAATACGAAAATAAAAAGCAGAGAGAAGCAGTTAAGTATGAGCCTAAGAGAGACAAATACGACTATCTTGATGATTGATTTATATATTCAATGTTTTATGTCTTATAAACAGTTGTTCATACATCAATATTTATAATATCTTTCGTAGACTTGCTTCCTAACGATACCCAATGTAACGAACATCACAATGTTCCATGATACGATTCTGCCAGCATTAGCCTGGAATCCTTTATAGAAGGCAAGTGGTCCTTCCTTGAAAGTTTTAATAACGCAGTCCAACACTCCTGAGTACTATCCAGGTTTGGCATTCATTATTCTAGTTTTGAGCACGTCGACGGGACTACCAACAACACATGCTGTGAACCCGGCAATCGCTGAGCAGACCAAATGACAGGGAATACCATCTTACATGTAGTTGCCTCTTATTATCATATCTTTAACTTGATCGAATGTTGCGATTTCTGCTGCGTTGATGATTGAGTTTCGGATGATGTTGGGACCTAGTCCTGTCCATAGGCCTTTCACTCTAAATTAAACATTTTTTACCCTTATTCTCTTACAATTTTTACATAAGCATCAGTGACTGATTTATATCTTCTTTAACTTGGTGGCTTTTTACCTTATCCTTGGAACCTGATTTTAACCACATCAGTAGGATTGGCAATAGAGATACCAATAGCACCAGTTGTTAATGCTGCGAGAATCCTATACCAAACCGAGATAGGTCCGACATGATCTTTGCCGACATAGAATTGTTTGACAGGCTAATAGAGACCAATTCTCAAACTGGCAAAGACCATCTGTCTCTGCAATCCCGCATTGAGTCCCTTAAACAGTGATAGGACTCCTTATTCAGCAGCCATAGTTCTAACACAATGCAGCAGTCCTCGATATTTGCCTTGATTTGATTGCACCTGTAGTCTCACTTTAGCAGTATCCAGGGGAATAGTGGCAATTTATGCAATACAGCCTGACACACCTCCTGTAAGCATCATGATTTACAGCGGGAGATTGCTGGGGGAATATTTATGGGTCTGGGTTGTCATTACGTCACGATTATATACCAGGAATATATTAATAACAACTGCTATATTATATTCAAGTCTATCAAACATATTATCTATTCATAATATTTGTATAACTCAAGGGTGCTTTTTTGCATGAATTATTGAAGTATATTTAAATATAGTAATAGATAAATAACAATGAAATCGAAACAAAATTCAAAATCCCAAACTGCCAAAGTATCAAAAAAGCCTTGCCCTGACTTAACCAAACACAATAATGAAATTCTAAGCTAAATACCGATGCCAATTTCCCAAAATATGACTACTTTATGTCTCCTAAATAACAATATCGTAAGTTTATCAAACATATTACATTACCCTTCTCTCCAGACTCTAGACATAAGTAACAACAATCTTTGCAACATTAATGAACTCAAACACCTCTCACAATGCAAATAATTAAAACATATAAATATATAAGGTAACCCAATAAATGATATTGTCAATATTCTGTATTATGTTGCATGTAGTGTTGGTCACCCTCTACAAATCAATACTTTGATTATTGATAATGATATGAAAGAATTGATTAAAAGGCAGCAATATAATGGCAGTCGTATTGTACAGTTTATGCTGCAGGCTTGTAGTATTTTTGAAATTATACTTAAATGTTAACATCAATATAGTCTATAACAAATTCATTAGTAACTTATGACTTGCCGATAAGTAATGAATAAAACAAGTACAACACCTGGTTAATAGTATAAGAAATTCAATAATTTTGTATGTGATAGTTTTCCATTAAAATCAGTAGATATTCCTGCTCATTCATTAGACCAAATAAAATAAATAAAGTCATACTATATTGAAAAATTAACATAGACTGATAACTAATAGCCTAATGATTTCGTATACAAAGTGCTATCATAAATAGAGGTGGCTGATGATTCATAATAAAAATAACTGTAACAAAAAGTAGAAGTAACCAAGTTGATAATCCATGATAAAATATGCAAAGAGTATTCCCTTACTCAATAATTCACTCGCAATTTTATTAACTAATCATCATCTAAAAATAAGAATTAATTGAAACACTTTACTTCTGCCGATACTGCACCTGAAACTTATGATGGCGAGAGATCATGTGATTAACAAATTGGTCTGCATTTTTGTTTAGATGCTGAATATATCAAAGTAGCTAATAAAGTTATACATGCTGAAATTGATAGATTACTTTTTGTTGTCGATTAGGAAATTAAAAAGACAAGTACATAATAAAACGAAGATAGTCTTTAATAATAAAACTTGAAATCTCCCATTTATGATCTTACATCAAGACAAACATTCAGAATTACTTAAATTTAATAAACAGAACAGTTCCAATTGCAATCAGCCAAAAAGATGTACAATAATGCTTCTATTTTGTCAAATTTATTGCAAGTTTTAGAAATTTCTATAAAAAAAATAATTTTTAAAAAAATTAAAAAGCATATTTCTGGAAGGGTAATTTAATTATTTAGTTAAAAGTTAAATAAAGGACTTCAAAAGCATTTAAATTCTCTGCTTAAATATGCAAATGATAAATTAATTTCTGATCAGATGAAATAAATACAAACTTGCAATAAATTAAAAACTTAAAAGTTAAGAAAAATATTCACATGTTGGAAAAATATTAAAAAGCTCAGAACGAAGCTGCTAAAAAACATTATAAAGAGAAAATCAAAAGTAGACACCTTTATTTCTGCAGTTGCTTTCACCAAATGGAAAATGAACAGCAGAACTGATAGAATTAGGAGAATGGCAAGTGCAGCAGTGTTAAGTACCAAAATATCATCATTACCGAAATCTAATAAAGGAATTTAGTTGGCCTACCAAAGAGTTTCAACGCTTAAAAAATTGCGAATTCACTGATCATTTTTCAAAATATATATTTTACATTAAAAGTTAAGCGGAATAAATGTTTATATATGCTAATTAAAAGAGAATAACTATATGTTAGCTAGCAAAATTTGAAGTTGATAGTTTGAGAATTATACAAATTAAATGATTCAATTAATCGAAACAGCCATAAAGAGTGAGTCGAACGCAAATAGAACAGTGGCTTAAAAGACCCTCCTTGAAGCACGAGAGCAGAATCCAGATCAGTACTTTCAACAAGCAATCTAAATTTTCGTATCGCAAACTGCAGCTCTAGGCGTCCGATAGGCAGCAGGTACTCTGATCGCAGTTTCAGTAGTGGCAAAGGTTATTTGTCTATTATTTAGAACTCTAAAGGAGAAGTTATTTGGGATACTCTTAGTGGCAATATGAAGAATCATGTAAAAAACTCAATTCTAGAAGTGTTGATCGACCCTGAACGTAATGTTAGAAGAGCAGCGGCAAATGTACCTGTATCGTAATTAAGATTGTGTCAACAATTTGCTTTGTAGAACTCCCTCGAAATTAGTGGGAAGGCATAGTTTAGAAAATATGCGCGAACATCAACTATGACAACCAAATCGTAAAATAATCATCGATTCTGACTCTTGGCTTTATTTGCTCGCGTATGAAATAAAAAGCAGATTTTGTATTCGGTCCACAAGTTCAAGAGAGTATACTTTCTGGAATTATACTGGGTTTGCAACAGAAGTAAATTCATTTAATCGAAACTTCCCTTAAAGCTATTAGAGATGCTATGAGCTCGTTATCTGATGTACTTCAAAACGAACAGTACCGTGCATTCACACTTAAAAAATTAGTCTAGATCGTCGGAAGTGAACAGTATTGTGTCGAGGGACTCCAAATTTTGGGTGAGTTCGTTAAGACTTGTTATGAGTTTCAAGGTCCGTATGTCGATGGTTTAGTGCAGCTGCTAGATCCAATTATGGCAAACACAAAAAATTAAGATGCCTGTATAGCTGCAATTGAAGTCTGGGAAAATATGGCATCTTAATGCAAATAGTTAAACTAATTTAATAATAAAAATGTTCCTAATTTTATTAGTGGTGCCTTAGGCCAAAAAATAGTGACAGCTCTGCTTCAAAGACTTTCAACAATGGAAGATGGTGAAGATAATGACGAAAATCCTGTTTCCGATTCAGCCAGTAAAGCATTATAGACAATATTTGAAAATGGCTCTGCGTAATATAAGCAGCTTGTGCTTTAATTTGTGAGAATTTCGATTTCTCAAAGCGATTGGAAATACAGACAAGCTAGTATCAAAGCATTTTCTTTGTTATTGTACGGGTTACCAGATTCATAAAACTAAGTACTTATTTCAAGCTCGATAAACGAACTTATGAAACTATTAGAAGACAGCTCAAAACAGGTTCAGTATGCTGCACTAGATTCTCTCACTATTATTACATAATTATGCGGCAAATTCTTCCTTATTAGTCAATTTTTCGTAGACTATCTCAAGCTCATTTTAAGCAAATTAACTATTTCTGAAAAATTCTTACGAACAACCTGCAAGGTTATTGAAAATTTATGTGAAGCGTAGAAATAATTCCAGCTTGGTAAATTTGATTCTATTGCTGATGATTTGATTGGACTCTTTTTAAAATGTGCCCTTGCCAATGAGTCTACGTTATCAATTGTTAGCTTCACAACTACAACTATACTCAGTGTTGTTGAAGTCACCCACAGCGAAGTAGTACATAAGAAATATCTTTTATTCCTTTTAGAAAACTTTGATAACATCGACCAAGTCAAGTAAACAGAAAAAAGAGAAACTATTTCATCAGCTTTCCAAACAATTATACAATTTTGTCTTCACGGACTCAAAAATGCAAAGCTAGATGATGCTTTAATTGGGACAATATATACTAAAATTACAAAGAATTTCAAAAACAAAGGAGATGTCAACGCAGATGGTCTCTATGCTGTATAAGCACTTGTTTCATTCTTTGGAGGCAATCAAGCATTAGTAGCTGATTTCTGGAGCTATATTGTTCATGCTCTTCAAAAATGGCAAGACCCTATGCTATTTAGAGCGACAATTAGCTGTATCGCATCATTTATTAACTGTTACGGCTAAACTCTAGGAGACAAACTAAATACTTTCGTGCCTGCTTTAATTGAATTACTGGAGAATCCTAACTTCGCAAAATAGTTGAAACTTGATTGTTTGGTTATTTTGGGATAAGTATTCTTGATTTGTGGAAAAGCTGCAGTTCAATATTTACAGCGACTCTTAGATGTTGTTATGCTTTGCTGCGCGGCTGCGATTCAAATAGCTGATTCTGATTTCTCATATTCAGAACAGCTGAAAGACAGTATAATAGAAACGCTAATGTGCATCGTGCATGGAATAAACACAGAATCAAGTGTAAATGAACAGATAGCTCCCTTCATCCCTAAGATATTCCAGTTCGTAATGATCAGTAGCAATAAAAAGTCTAGACCAACTGTAGCCTACGTTAAAAAATGCGTACTATTGATGGCAGATTTCGCAAAGTTCTACCCGCCGGTTGTCAAACCTCTTAAGAAATAGCACTTCATCAGTGAATGCATAAGCACGCTAAAAACTTTCAATAAAAACAAGGAACATGACTCGGCTATAAAGTATGCTGAGTAGCAGCTTAGATGATATGTATCCCTTGTTTCTGTCCATATAACATATCGCAATATTATAATATAATATAAATGAGTTTATAATAACCCAAGCTTAAACCAAACGAAGGCAGCTTATCCGATTAAGAGTAATAGCAGGTACACCCTCTCAACCAGGATAGACTGTAGTCAACCACAGCATAAAAATTCTATCTGTAATCCTTGATAAAAAAGGACAAACGTGTCGTCAAATAGACCAAATATGCTTTCGTGGGAACTGGCTTCACTTTCGATCTTACTGAGTTCTTTAAATTTTAGAAGAAGAAGTAGATCGAACCTGGAGGTATTTTCGGCACAATATACGCATAATTATCAGGCAGTGGGATTGCTTGGATTATTCTCATGTTCTCAGTCGCAAACTCATCGCTCATCACAGTTTGGATACTCACAACAAAAATTAACAAATTCTTAGCTTTGACGTGGAGATTCATATTTCAGGCACTATTAACAGTTCCATTTATGCTTCATTAGAGAAGAACTATCGATCAACATAATGCACGAAAATATACATTAAAACATATCTTTTACTTGAGGCGACTGAAGAAGATGTACTTGTGTTCAGCCATATCTGTTTTCTGGTATGGCGTTATATTAACTGCAGGATAATGGACATACTTATCGCATGCTCTATATCTTGGATCTTTAACCAATTTTTTTCTTAGTTTAGGCAGACATCACAAGCACATCTGCCATTAGTTCTAAATTGGAGGTCAGGTCGCAGTAATGTTGGGCATTTTCCTTACTTTCGTTGACACTTGGTACTTTCGGTATGATGAAGTGACGCCTCATGAGCTGGGATGCAGAAATAATTATTATCTAACTCATACTCGAGGTGAGCGTCTCATCTTCGACATAGTAAATCAATCGCATTACATAGTTAGATAGCAGTGCTGACATCACTGGTAATGTCAGTTTCCACTCGTGTAACCACTGGACTGTACCACTCTTATCCTCCATTTCTCAGTATGCTAATTATCTATATAATGAACGTAATCAACATGGCCGCACTCGCCTACTTCTTCAATGGAGTTACTTTTGATTTCAGTCCTGGGTGGGGGTTCTTCTCTGTTTTTACTGACTATGAGTTTGCTTGGATGATGTACAGTGGAATTGTGCTTTGTGTTGGACTCGTCCTTTCATTTGTTTTAGTTGCTAAGCTGTTCCCTAATTTTGTTATTCCAAGTATTGCCTACTTTTTCGAACCTGGACTCTCAAGCATTCTTCTGGATATTACAGACGTACAAGCATTACCTAGGTCATTTTCTCTTATTGGATACACGATAATGATTCCGGGGATGGCTTTAATAGGCATTGGTCAATGGTTAAGCCTTCGCAGTAAAAAACGAGAGTAAGTTATGGATACGATAAAATTAACAGAACTTGAAAACTTGTAGCCAAAAAGGAAACATTCAAACCTTTCGAATGAAGATATGGTGCATCAGTATGAGTTTTGAACTTAAATTTATTCATTGTATATAAATTCTTTTATATTTTTATAAGGTTTATATATTTTGCTTTTTCTTACATTTATTTAAGCAGTTTTTAGTTGAAAGTTATCTTCACTGTTATCTTTGTCATTTGGTTAAATCTTGCATTAAACCGATTGCGTTCTGATTAAAAACCAATCTTATAGATTCTATGATGTCAAAATATTGATTATAGCATATTTGGTTATCCAAATAAACCCACCACTTTGTCAATAAAATCGCTGTATGCTCGAGCGCATCACTGATTTGATATTAAAGAAGATTCCTTCTCACAAAATTGACTGTTTCGGTAAGAACAGTCTACTTTTTAGCTCTGCTCCTTACTATGTGCTGCTTACTATCATGATTGTCGGTGTATCTCTCTTTGAGATTACTAAAAATGCCTATCTAGATTTGTTCATTATTTACAGCATTCTGCCTATGATTGACGAGCTAGTGACTATAGATACCCGGAACCCGACCCCATAATAAGCTCGTAAAATGTCGTAGTAAATTCGATATTAAATACCCCTTTATGCAACAGTAATAGTGGACTGGATAATATTCTTCTACGCCATGCATGTCTACTCAACAACAGATATAACTTTGACCAGTTTCTTCAGACTTATTGGTTTTGCTATTGTTGTGTCTAATTTAAATGCAGCTCAGTTCGCAGTCTCCCACGAAATAATGCACAAACCAGGCTGGCGAAGGATAATTGGTACACTTCATATGTTGAAAACTCTGAACATGCATTTCACGTATGAGCATATTTTTGGGCATCATCGCAAAGTTGCTACCCCTGAGGATCCTGCTTCTTCTAGAAAAAATTAAAATGTATATCAGTTTTTCATCAGATCGTATTTTGGAGCTTATACCAGTGTTTACTAAATGGAAAAATAAAGTGGAAAGCCTATTTATAAAAATGCTACAGTCCTCAGCGTGTTTAGCTCTCTACTTTTCTGTATATCAATGTTTAAAATATATGGATCTTGTGCTTTTGCTTTTTATTTGTTTCAAGTGGCTGGAGCTGTATTTTTCTTATAAGTAATAAATTTTATTTAACATTATGGCCTAAGTCGAAAGAAACTACCGAACGGATAATATGAGAAAGTCTCAATTAAGCACAGTTGGAATGCCCCTCATAGATTTTCAAACTATTTATTCTTCAAGTTGCAACGACACTCGGATCACCATGAAAACGCGATGAAACCATATCAAACACTTCTAACATTGGACGAGTCTCCCACTTTGCCTCACGGGTATATTGTGATGACCGTCATGGCTCTGTTTCCAGAGATTTACAAGAAAATTATGAACCCTGTTACGGACAGTTATAACAACTTAAACAATGGTAATGTTTAATAAATGAAAGCGATTCAACAAGAAGCTGTATAGAAGACTAAGACATTTATTATTTAAGTTTCTCTGTGTGTCGGAGCACTATTTATTGGCTCCTGTCTATGGATCAAATGATATACATTGATTATATACTGGTATTATGACATACTTAATAATCAAACAAAATTAATAACAAACCAACAGGCTTTAAAAGAATGAGCCAAAACGAAGATCTCGAATAGCAAATCATGCACAGTCCGCCCAGCATATAGTTGCAAGGGAATACTAATCCTTCGCAACTTTCGCTCGCTCCTGAGCATAAGAAGTACGGCAATAACGTAGTGTTCTTTGAAAGCCCATTCTTCTTCTCAGTTGGTCCTGATTGTAAGTTATGTTCTTATTATAGACTGGTGCTTTCTACCTACTTTTATCATCTTCTGCTTAGCAAGTTTCTTCCTCACTAAGATGGTATTTAATTATTCGTAAAATATTTGGTTTCGAGCTGCCACGTTTATCATTTGCGAAGGCATGTGTGTTGCTTACTTCCTGATCGCCACTAGCAATCCTGGTATAGTCACAGAGGAAGACTTCGCTGATGTTGAATAATAAGAAAATCCGATGAGCCAATAAAATGTGAGTCGTAAAAAATTATGCAAAATTTGCAACATCAGAGTGAAAAGAAGTACTCAACACTGCCGAGACTGCAACGTATGTGTAAAATAATATGATCACCATTGTCCATGGACTTCTAAATGCATTGGCGGAGGCAATCTTATACGATTTTACGTGTTCTTAGGTATGGTGCCGGTGTATCTCATCTATGTATTCGTTGTCTTTGCCACGGTTATGTCTCAGATAGCACTTGAAAATTCAACTGTGCATTTGAAGGTAATTTTAGTATCATGTAGACGAATAATCATTATTGAGTTGTTGATGCTGTGTGATTAATCTTGTATATTTTCTTAAATTCTTCATACTAGCTAAATTATTTATTAAGATAAATTATATACAATATTCATGTCCATGAGGAAAAGTCTGTTTCCTAAGCCTGTCGAACTGGAGGTTAAACATGATTAATCTATTTTTTCTAAATTTCTTGTATCTATCCTTCTTGATTATCCTTATTAACACTATCCATAAATTCTTTTTAAACCTATTTAATTTTGCTCCTAATTTAACATTTACCAATATGCCCAACCAGAAGATACTAATCAATCATATCAACATACTACTTCCACTTTATTTAATCAGCTTGTTTATTATGTACATGCATAAAATTATCAGATATAAATTTAACCGTATGCTGTAAAAATGGTTTATTTAATGCATTCACGAAATATCTGTCTGAATCATCGTTGTCTCTCAGTATTTTTATTATTGTTGCTATGCGCAATTTTATTTTAGGGATCTCAGCAGGGAAATATAATAGTAATGTTGTTATCAGTTTGAATAAGTAATGTAATGATTATCGAGTTTTTTATACTGCTTTCATTATCTATTAGAGGGATTGATCGTATCTTCCCATTTTTGCATAACAAAATGACAAAATGAATGAACATTTCGCATATCCAGGTTTAATTGCTAGTGCTCTTTGGACAAACTGCACACTTTCTTCATATTACCCGAGCACATACTTCACAATGGCTGAATTGTTGAGATAACTATAAGAAGAAGGAGTAAGACGCATACAGATTTAAAAGTACTTATATGATAATTAGTAATATCCAAGCTAGTAGTAATTCATAGCGAGTGTGATAGAACAATACATTTCTTCAGCATCTTTTATTGAGTAGTACTGTTCGGAGGCTTTGTATATCATCAGTGAAGATTACATATCGAACTGCCTTTGATGTATATCGCTCAAATTGACATACTCAGAAAATGGCATTATTTCATTTACTTGATTGGGATCTGGTTATATGTTTTTGGCCATTTTCTCAAAGATTTATGTAATTTTTTAAAGGATTTTACTTTAGTTGTATTAAAGGCATTAGAAAAAACAAGGATTTAGCTTATAAGCTAATTATTTTTTACTCTCTGACTCTTTCAAGTTTCCAAATTATTTATCACAAAGTGCGGATAAGTAGAGTATTTTACTATTATTTTGATCCAACAACATGGCAGACTGGATGTCTCGATAAGCCATTCGATAAAAACCTCGATCAATCTTAGAAGCCGCACTTGATGCAGCTCGAGATATTTCGTAGAAGATTTAAAATTGATTACGCTCAGGCATTTTATGACAATTCACTGTGTTATTTATGCAAGAATAAGCAATAATAGACTGTAAGAATGTAATTGATTATTGATTTTATTTAAGTGATGCCATCAGTTATTGAAATTAATTAGAAAAAGAAAGTTTAGCCCATCCCATGTACAGTACTCATTCCTAGATGCAGACAAATTCAAAAATAATTTTCCTGAACATTTCTAAGACTCTGAGCAACTCAACTGCAGCGAAGCAGGTGCTGGAGGCATGATCGGCGGAAATGAAGACGGATAAGCAATTCAATTAATTCGAATTAGACCTAGTGGCAAAATATAAATCGATGAGAAGGCACTATAGATTATTAGCTCGTATGACTTGCCAATCGGGTTTGTCGCTCTCGCTGGCAAGTACCGCACAGGCAAGAGCTTTCTATTGAACAAACTTCTATATCTAGAGGGAAAAGGAGTACATTCGATTTTATTTAGTTTCGCGTTGACCCATCGACGGCGGCTTGCACATAGGGCATATGGATGTGGTCTAAACCAGTCTACAACGAAAGGCAGGGCAATTATTTGTTCTTCATTGACACATAAGGCAGTCAAAGTTTAAACAAAGATATCGAAAATGACACTAAAATATTCGTATTGGCTACTTTGATTAGCTCATTTTTCATGTACAACAGTGTTGGGTCTATTGACTAAAAATCTATCAACGAACTCAACGTAGTGACTAAATTGTCAATGAACATTTTGACTGAATAGAATATCAGAAATCGTTAAAATTAAGATATTTTGTTCAGATATATGCCAAAATTTTTATGGGTTCTTCGAGATTTCACTTTAGAATTAAGAAACGCTGAAGGTAGAAAACTAACTCCTAAAGAGTATCTCGAGGATGCACTGCTTGACCAAAATACACTGATCAGAACAAATGAGGATTCTAAAAAAATTAGAAGAGCGATAGCTACCCATTTTAAAGAAAGAGACTGCGTAACTTTGGTTAGACCTGCAAAATAATAAAGAGATCTTCAAAGATTGGATAGTCTACCAGAGCACATGCTTCGAAGATAATTTATCGATGGAGTAAATTAAATTAGAGATAGAATAATGAAAGAGGCAGGCCCTAAAATGTATGAAGGTACTCCCTTGTATGGAACTTCGCTTGCTTCCATGATTGAAAGTTATGTGCAGTCAATGAATACAAACGGTATTCCCACAATAAAAACCGCATGGGAGCATATTTCTGAAGATGAAGGAGCCTATGCATATAATCGAGCTCTTGAAGTATATAATTAAACATACTCAAAATATTTCAATTAAGATGAACCAAAAGGATAATAGATTCATAAATTGTTGATTTCTCTCCGAGATGAAGCCCTCACATAATTTAACAAGAACATATCTCAACCGAATTAACCTTATTATAACAAACTCAAGCAATTGTTAGCCGAGAAAGAATAAACAATATTGAGCATTAACAGGCAGCTGAACGATTTCCGAAATGTTTAAATTTTAAAAGAGTGTTCATCAAAACTTCTACAAAATATTCAATCAAATGCTTATGAAGGAAACCCATCATAAATTCAAAGAGATATTGAAGATACAGTCAAAGAGTACAAGATTAGAGCAAAAGGGGAGAGCAAAGGAGAGATTCTATCATAATTTTTAGCAAACATGAGTCCCATTATCTTATAGTTACAGAAACCTAAAGCACCTCCTGAAAATGAAGCATTACGTGTAATTTAAAAGAATTAGTACTAACAAAAGCTCAAACTGATGGAACAGAAAATGAAAACTCTATAAAATCAGTTGGCAAACACAAAATAGTAAAATGGGCGATTAAACAAATCAATAATTGATTCGAAAAAGCCAAATGCCAATCCCAAAGACAAAAAGAAAGAATCAGTCGGATGCTGTGGAACTGGTTCTTGCTCAATCATGTGAGCTTAAGTATAACCTGGTTTAATTCATTTCTATTTTTGTATTGACTTTTGATTTTATTCGCATGAATAAAAGATGAATAAGTATATCTTTTTGCAGTATAAAGTAAACAACATTTAATATATTAAAATAATAATTTAATTTTGACCATGTTTGAGAAGGTGATTGTTATCGACGCCAGAGGACACTTGCTCGGTCGACTTGCTTCATATGTTGCTAAACAACTTTTAAGCGGTAATGCAATGTGTTATTTTAGGTCAAAGAATCGTTGTCGTACGATGCGAAGGAATTAACATCTCAGGATCTCTCTTTAGAAACAAAACTAAATTCGCAGAATTTTTACGAAAGAGATTGCTCACCAACCCAAGTCGCACCTTCGTACATTACCGTGCTCCATCCAGAATCTTCTGGAGAGCTGTCCGAGGCATGCTTCCCCACAAGACCCCTAGAGGAGCCGCAGCTTTAGGAAAACTCAAAGTTTTCGAAGGAATGCCTGCTCCCTATGACACAACCAAGAAGCAATACGTTCCAGATGCCATGAGATGCGTCAAACTCGCTTCTTTCAGAAAATTCTGTCAACTTGGAGATTTGTCAAGCCAAGTCGGATGGGGCAAACAAGAATTGGTTGAAAAGCTTGAAACCAAGCGTAAGGAAAGAGCCTTAAACTGGCACAAGAAGAGAATAGAGAAAGCCGGCAGAGTTAGAAAATCAGTCAATGCTGCAGAAGTCAGTAAGCTTAGAGAACAACTTGCCCAATATGGCTATTGATCATTATTTAAACGTCATTATTTTCAATGAATTAAGACAAATAAATTGTATATATTTATTGACACAAAACATCTTGTTATCATTCGTCCAGGTTGATAGAATTACCGAATTTTCCATAAAGTGTAGATTTAAGCTTTTTAATTTTCTTCAAGTTTGAATCCAACTCTTTGTCGAGATTTATTTTTTCAATCTAAAGCCTTGAGATATCTTTTTGAACAAGTATCCTGGCTTTTTCAGCTGAATAAATAATTTTTTACTGGGAAGAGTAAAGAAGCACATACCGAATCTATATCTCACTGGATCTTCATCATCGTTCAATTCAAGCTCGTCAAGAGTGTCTTTGTGCTGCTGAATTTTCTAATTAGTTGCTGCGAGTAAGCCTTCGCTGTCTTGGTTCTTCGAGTACAACTTCGAGAATAAGTTAATATTGGCCTGGTCTTATTTTGTAACTTGGATGTCTGATCCTTGAATCCTCTTCATTCGATTGATTAATAATTTGAAATTATTTAAATGTTTATTATAAAAATTATCATGAACGAGGATTACTATTTTATTTTTGTCTTGCCTTAGCATCCACAAAAGCTTTATAAAGATTTTGAGATAATAGTATTTAACTGTTTAATGTAGCCATCTTTTTTTGATATTCCACTAGTTTTTACTTGTTGATTTTCTCAATATTCTTGTTAATATGTTCAAGTTTCTTGAGTTCCCCTTCAAGCTCTTCGTATGCTAACTATTTTTTCAATAAATCAGTTTTGAGTTTTTCATTCTAGTTTGTAAGTCTTGTAATTTAAATTTCTAGCTTCTTTCTGATGTTATCAACCTCCATCCTTTTGATTGCCTCAAGTTCTGATTTTTGTCTTTATAACTCTGATGTCAGTTATCTTCGAACTCCTCCTGTGTCAAGTGTGCTTAACTGATTTTTTTTATACTCCTTTTTGAGATTCTCGTCCAGCTGTTTATTGTATAGATTAAGTCTCTAGATATCTCTTTCAAGTTATTAGCAAATGTATTTCAATTTTATCTTTTATCTTTACTATATTTCCCTCGCTCTTTAAATTTATCTTTATTTCGCTTTCCATTATTTTTACTTCAACCTCATTTATTCCTGTAGCTTCTCTCTTCTTTCTCTTTACTTTTCTCTCTATTTTTACCATTATTCTCGTTAGTCTCTGTATCTGTCTTCCATTTCGCGAATAGTATCAGAGTTGTGCTTCTTAATGAGAGCTATTTATTAGTGCAACATTCTTATTTAATTATTTTTAACTTAGTTGTTGCTGATCAGTTTAGCTATTTGTTGGTTCAAAAATCCGACATTTGTTTAGTATTCTGTCGACATATTTTATTTCTCTGTTTCTATTTTGTGAAAAGAGTCATGCAATGTTTTCATCTCGTTAGCATTCATATCTCCAGTCTATTTTATACGATCTTGTAATTGGTTGATGCGAGCATCTCGTTATTTCAAACGGTCAATCAGCTAATCCTTAATTCTTTAAGCATCTTTTCTTTAAGACTCCGCAATTTTAGCCTTTTACTGTAAGATCTTCTCTAAGTTATTTTTATCTAACTTCAAGCTGTTTACTAAATCATTGTATTTCTTTTACAAAATTTCGATCTACAATGAATGAATTTTAGTAAGTCTCTACTTAACATTGTATAACTCAAGTTAGTTTTCTCTTTACACTTTATATATCCTATCTTTCAATGCAGCGATCTATTTCAGAAAAGCCTATCTTTATTTATCATTTTATTAAGTTAATGTTTTCAGTTACTTAAATAGTTTACTAATTTACTCATTTTTAAGGCCAAGCAGTTATCGAAGGCCATTAACTTCAATATTAAACACCTCATCTTGATCATCTAAATTTCTTCTTAAATTTTCTATCTCAAAGTTAAACATTTTCTAAAACTTTTCTCTGAGCTTATCAATCTCCTCATTCTTTTCTCTGATGATTTCTGCTGCTTATTATTTTTTAGTGTCAATAATTTTGCTCAGCCTTGCAATTTATTTATCTTTTTCTGATCGTATTTTTTAAACTTTACTAGTAACAACATTCTCCACAGTTTATTTCTCATGGATGACCTTCTTAAGCACTCTTACTTGATTAACTAGCTCATCTTCACGTTCACTAAACTCTCGCTTGATGGATTATACTTATTGTTTAATGTGAGTGTCAACTTTTTATTTGACTGTAACTGACTCATGCTTCTTTTTTTATTCAAGCTCTTCACACTTTGATTTGAGAAGCTAGATTTGTTCAACAAATAGCTTCTTTTCTTGTGACCAACTTTCGCCTTGATAATGCTTATCGTCTAATTGAGCTTTAATGATCTAACTTTTTGATCGCAGTGCATAGCATTACTTTTATTTCTTGTCTAGATCGTTAAGTAAATTTGTGTTCTGTCTCATGAGTAAGTCGTATTTTATCTAAAAATCTTCAGCTCTGCGCAGTCTCACTCTTGCTTTTGACAGTTCATCATGAGCTTGGTTTAGATCGTTTTCTAGTCTTGATATTTTACGTAAATAGAAATCAATGTCGAATTTTGTAGGAGAGTCGTGGCTAATGCGTTTCTAAATCTCGTGTTATAATTCCGCTTGAACTTTCTCAGGGCTAAATGACATTTTATTTTTGCTATATATAATTTAACGACCTGTAAGGCAAAGTTATAATTAATATTTTACTCTTACTTATTCTCAAATTAATGAGAAGGTTATTGATGAAAGTAGAAAACAAGTCTGAGGGAGTCAATTAATAAAAGAGAAAATATAATATAAACTTAATTATTAACAAAGTGATTCCAAGAGTGAATACAAAAGCCTATATGGATCAAATCACCCTTACGCAGAATATAAATCCCAAGATAGAGCATAGTTTTGTGCCCTATAAGAAACCATAAAGCATACTACCAGTTGAAGAAAATGTCAAAATCGAAGATCTGTCCAGCAAAGACAGCGATTAGAATAATTAATTTTGCTTTTACGAGCAGGAAATTGGACGCTTGAATTATGCAAATACGTTTATCATGGCGCAGTTGTCCTCAGCTCTCGAAGAGAAAAAGATAATCATGCAACTTATCAATGAGGCAGAAAAACGGGAGAGAAACGGATCAGAAGAGATCAAGTAAAAGCGAGTTCGTCGATGTGCCAAGGACATCTAGAAAAATCATCAGTGCCCTGTTCTGAACTGTTAAAAATTTTATGGTACAGAGGCCTCCTTGTTGCAGCACATTAAACTGAAACACCCTAAGAACTGCAATGAACCACCGTTAGTGTTGGACCCCGCTTGACCCCCGCCGACACTCTATGATTACCCACCCAAACCAAACCGTATTATTTGTACAATACATAGTCTTTATCTAAAATTCAACAAACGAGTATAAATATACCTTTCATTAAATTTTATCAATTCAAATATTAAATTCTTTTACTATCATATTCTAGAATATCGAAAAGTACGATATAAAATCATAAAGATAGTAATAAATAGAGCGATCATTGATGAGCGATGATGTTCATAAAATTTTAGTACTAGATGCCATTGCGATTTTTACCCAAGGCCACCATGCGTTTAAATAGATGTATCATATCTCTGTTTCTGAAGAAATTTGTTGAATACAAATTAATGAAGCAGACTAAATCCTCAACTGTTAAGTATCCTCTATGGTCTAGATCCATCTCCTTCACATTAAACCCACTTTGAGTTAGACTACTTTTTGCAATAGAGTGAAGTATATTTTACTACCAGTATTTTTAAGCTTTGGCAAATGCGTCAGCAAGCTCATCAACTACATTATCCGCAGAATTTTCATCTAAATTAAATGGGTTTTTTTAATTTGGTGAGATTATCAACTCATTTTCAAGCTCGTCTTCGGAAATACAATACCCGAGACTTTTTAATTTTTTGTGAAGAATTTACCATTTTTATTCTAATTTACAGTTGCTAAATCTCTATCTAATATCTCTCAGTTTTTGGTCGAGCTTGATTTGTTCTGATAGTTTTTGAGAAATTAGTTTACAAATCTAATCTTTTTTTATTGGATGTTCACTGCTGGTCTACTTGCATGGAGTGACTTTAATCTGAAATTATTATCGTAAATCCAAACTGTCATCATATTTTCTGTGTTGTGTCCTATCCAATTTATTTCTAAGTTTATCTTCCTCGTTCTGAAGCTGTTCTAGAAATTTATGTCTCGCTTATAATCTTTATGCACTAATTCGAGATTTATCATTTTGTTTATTTTGTGCATGTCCTCCTGCTCCGAGATATCTCTGTTATAATTTCTTAGTCATCTGTTCTGAATTTTGTATTCTTTATTTAACTTTCGAAATTTAATAATCATAATCGATGATACTTCTCTCAAGCCGATCAATTTTATCAGGCTTATTATCTTCAGTAATATTTCTCGATACTGTTACTTATTGTTGATCTTCTTTGCTTTGGTAGTTATACGAATATATTTGCTTTTTATGCTTCTATTATTTCTTTTATTTCTTGGGAGTATACGTTGGTTCAACTTATTTTCTAATTGGAGACGGAGATAGATTCTATATTTGCTTGTTGTTATATTCACGACCTCTTGCGTATATCTATGTTGATGATTTCTATTTTTATATCACTGATTTTGAGTTTAAGTGTCTTTGGTATTTTTATATGTTTGTCTTACTTTATTGAGCTTGACATAAGTAATTATTTAATTTTGGATGCTTATGAGTCTATTAAAAGTTTGATTTTTAGATTGTTCTTTGATTATCTATTGTGCTAGTATCTATTCTTCTTCTCGCATTAGAAGTAATCGGCAGAATAATTTAATTATCTTCATATTTTGGTTCATCATTCTTTATTTTCTCAGGATTTTCCCTCAGTCTATGTTTAATAATTCGTTCGATATTCTGTTCATTACGAACAGGTTGCCTCTCCTTTGTTTATTATTTGTACTTGATAGCTGATCTTGACTATACATCTTTTACAATTTTAAGCATTGAATGTATCTGATCATGAATTTTATTAATATTTTCAACTTTAGCAACAAACTCTCTATTTTTGCCTGTAGGTTCTCTTGGATAATTGTCTTGAGCATTACTTTGAGGAAATATTAACTGACTTGTTGTTTGCTTGTCTTAATACTCTGCATGTAGTCCATAGTTTTCAACTTAGTAATTATTCTACCCTTGACGATAATGCGAGTAAGGATTAGAATTCTATAGTCCTGCATACCTTTTCATCGATGCATCAGGCTTAGTTTATGCAGTTTGACCTTATTTATCAGGCCGATTTACAATATTACCAAACTTTCTAACTGTTTCTTGATACCCAACACCAACGTCTGGGTCATGAACCCTCATATTGGGTCTGCTCATTGTTTTTAATATTAAAATTAGTTTATCTAATAAATCATGTCAGTAAAATTAATTAATTTTATCTTTTACTTTATGCAGTCATATTTAAATAACGAGAAATAACTTCTTTGAATTAAGACAACAGATTATCAATGTTGAATGACCTGGTTATAAATGTAGGCTTAATAAATTAATTTTATTGCTTATAATGCAATATGGCATCATAATGAGATCATTTGAATCTTTCAATTAAACTATGATGTAATTACACTGTATCTGCCTCGCATTAATTCGACCTTTCCGGTATTGTATTGTTATCTCAATGCCATATTAGTTGGCAAAAAGCAAGAGTTTTGAGTAATTTTTTGGAAAACTTCCGAATTTTTCAACTTATTGGAGCGGTCGTAAACTATCTGGATCTAATTTTCTTGGATGAAGCTTTAAATAAGTCTGAGAACACATGAGACCTTATCTTAATTAAACAGATGGGTTTAGATCGGAAGATTGATATTAATTTAGGACTTTAAATAGGGAAAACCACAGTTGTTTGATAATATTATTAAAAATGTTAGCTGATATTCAAAACTTCAGTCAAAAACCTCAGGTCACTAAGACCCCCAGGTCTCCCAAGGGCATGCAGAACATCTTTAGAGTTGTTTGTGTGATCCTGTTTATGATTTTAATATTCTGCGTCCCAGGATTTTTGAAATTTAGGGCCTATTGCGAACTCAAAAATTACTACGTTTTCGCAGCTGATTCATTTAAATGGTGCACATTAGGCTTCTTCATTGCTTTCGTACCTATTTCTTTACTCAGGTCGCTAAGTACTCGTACTTCAACTTGATGGCCAAACCCATTGAGCGCATCTTGAACCCTAACTACGATAATGAGACTCGGGATAAAAAAACACAATACATGTTGAAGCTCAGTTACGATACTATTTTTTACACCATCGCCACCCTTGCTTCCTACCTCACCTTCCGTAAATAATATTGGTTCCCAACGGCAGTGGGAGGATGCGGGTCGTGCGCTAAAATCTACTCAGAGTACCCGAACTGGCCTTCTAATTATCGACCGGAACTGGAAATCTATTTTTGTTTCCAACTGGGAGTTCATATTTTCTCCATCTTCGAATTGGTCGTCTTCAAGAAAAACGATAGAAAATATTATGAATGGATGCTACATCACTTTATGGCAGCCAG
>APMI01011340.1_pt1 | contig 36169 bp, 24 predicted proteins | sample 667938 | NCBI WGS metagenome assembly APMI01 (sample SAMN01084076, study PRJNA167559) | wastewater metagenome | biome: Wastewater | place: Denmark: Ejby Moelle, Odense | collected 2011-11-28
AAATGTCTGATAAGAGCCAATATTTATTTCGATTATAATCAGACTGTTGGTAATTTCCAGTTAGGGTCTTCCATGCTCTTCTCCAAAGCCAATTGCTCTTGACTTTTCCAGAGCTCTTTGCGGGCATAGGGATTTCTGGGAGTATTGAAGGGTCTGATGTCTTCAGGCAGGTTAACTTGATCCTGAGCGATGACCATTTCTGTAGAAAGTTCTTGCTCGTACTCGAACCAAGTATTAGGGACACCCAAGTCCAGATCGCCTGTGACTTTTATTGGGGGATCAGCCCACAAAAATATTTACCAATGGTAATCCATATTTTCGTAAACGGGTGAGAAGTTCACATTCAACGTACTGAGATCTTCCCAGCAGAAAGTATTCCAATAAATTTCAACCTTCTGTCCTTTTGAGTTGGTGACCACTTGTCTTGCTAAGTACATACCGTTGGCCATGTAGAAGACATCCAAGCCCAGATTGTAAACCAGATACGCGTAGTCGACTTGCTCAGGGGGAGACAGTCCAAGTTTTACAATATGCTCTACTTCTTTTCTTGTGATCTAAATTAAGTAATTTAGTTACGCCAGGCACTCTCCTCATTACCTCATCGATGTCCATTTGGCAGTAGTGATAGTCTTTGCCGAAGGTTGTATTGTCAAAGAAAGCCTTCATGTCCTCCATCGTGTAGGTACCCGAATATGGTGGGATAGGACCTGACTGTCTCACTGGATTTACGTGCCTCATGTTTCTTATCGGAGGACTCACGTACTGATCCTGGTTTCGGACTTTCTCGTAAATTTATTTATTTGTCGGGTAAGACTTCGGAGCCAAGTAGTCTTTATACTTGTAGGGGTTATATGGCCCGGCTGAATTAGTCGAGAATTACCGAAGCTACCGAAGCGAGCAATAGGTTTGTTTATCAATGATTTGAAGTGTCGCATTTAATAAATATATATATTCAACAGGCTCTGGCACCCATTAATCTAATTATCATTATAAAGATAAGATATAAGAAACAAGATATCAAATCAAGTCTTTGTATAGTGCTCTTCATCTGCACTGTCATCATCTCTGCAGGAAGAGACTTCATAATCTTTCTATTTTGTTTCTATGTATTATATATTAAAACCAAGCATCGTGAGAGCAATTAATATACTCTCTTGCTCAAATGTTGGTTGCCGTATTTTATGAATTTTCAAACTTTCAAGAGACTCAACTTCAGATATGAACTCTAGCTTTGTCTCCTCTGTGATGGAGAAGGCGAAGAAAGCAAGGTTAGACAGTTTTGATGTATCTTCGCTTTTCTTAAGGATATCAAAGGATTTAATAGGGTTGTTTGTGACTTATAGTTTCTTTAGACTTCCAAAATTTGTGATGCCTTACAAATCTTTTAATTCGTTGAAGTTTAAGTAAAGCTATTGCAAATTCTTCAACTTTGGAATTTTAGTTAATTACTTTAGATGAGTGTTGTCTAGCTTTAAAATTTTAATCTTCTGAACTTTTTGTAAATCAGATAAATCTTCCATAGTGTTTCCAATAAGCTTAACCTAAAATAGTATTTGAAGGGTTTCGATTCCTTTGGTGCTAGTAATTTTATTAAACCTAGCATCAAGATGTTCTAGCAAGGGCAATTTTTATAAACCTTTTAAATTCGGTATTTTATTATTACGGAAACTTAGCTCGTAAAGCTTAGGTAAATTTCCAATCCCTTATATGGTTGTAAGATTGTTATGGCTCAACTCAATTTAATGAAGATTTTTTAAGTAACTTACTTCTTCAAGGCCATCAGAAGTTATTTTATTTCTACTTAAGTCAAGCCAGTACAAATTTACTAAAGCCCTGATTCCCTTAATGTCAGCTATTTGATTATTTTGTAAGCACAACCACTTCAAATTGACAAAATTTTACAAATTTTGTACATTGACAAGAGAATTAGTCTTTAAGTTAAGTTACTTTAAAGTACTGAGCTCTGGAATCTTAGGCACAAAAGAGAGATTGTTTCCGCTTGCGTCTAATTCTTATAGATGTTTCAAACTTTTAATTGCATTCAAGGGCTCATAAAAAAAAGGATGGGGATCTAAAGTTGAGCTAAATTCTCCTTTAAAACCTCCTTTGAATTTGAAATCGTCTTTAATTGTAACAGAATCCTTCAAAAGTAACTGGCTTTGTAGTAACGCTTTTCTAAGATTTGTTTGGCTCAAGTCTAGTTTTTTCAATTGGATCAACTCTTTCAAAAGTTCAACACCTGAGTTTGCCAAAGCTGTATTTCCTTTAAGGCGTAGTTAAGTTATTCCACTTACTCGCTGAATTCCTGCTAGCCTCACCAATTAGTTCTGATTCAAGTTTAAAGATTTAAGATTACTCAAATAAGGAATATCATTAATTGCTTTAATTTTATTTTTTTGGACACTAAAAATTTATAGTGCTTTGAGCTCAGAAGGAAGTCCATCAAGTGAATCCAATTTGTTATCGTCAAGCATTAATTTCTTCAAATTAATGCACTCGTACAAATGTTCAATAAAGCGCAAAGATATTATTTGATTGCTAGAAAGTTAAAGGACAAGCAAATTTTTAATTCCAGTGACATCTATAGTTTTAATAAAGTTATGATTGAGCAAAATTGCTCTTGCATTTGGCATAGCTCCTTTTATTTTCAAGTTCGATATTCCATTTTCATTTAAGTTTAATTTCTAAATTATCCCTAATAATTTCTTATTATTAATAGCGTTTTCTACAATTGGTCCTTTGATAGCCATCTCTATTTTTGGGTTTGTAATCAAAGATATTTTGACAAAGCTTTGTGATTTTTTAATAAAACCTTTTATTCTTTTAGGCAAGTAGTAATCCCGTACTATTGATTTTCTTATCTCAATTTCATATTTATCTAATTCCTACTTCGTTAAATCAAGATTCTTTTTTACTAAAATTATATGTGATTCTTCAAAAATCTACCGTTTGAGATTTATTTTCATTTTTCGCTTAGGTACCTAATATTCAACTTTGATATTTGTAACAATTGGTTTGGTGCCAATAATTTTTCCATTTTTATCTCTTTCTTATTGATCTTAAATTTTCATGGAGAAAACTTAGATTTTGCCACTTATTTAAAATTTCATCATGGTCTTAATATGCCTATGACTCGTTAAAACGTCGAGAGCATAAAATATTTTGCCAATTTCTGTCGTTTACTTTTTAAGCCAATACTCAGGGTACTATTTTTACAGGAATTAATTTATGTTAGGCTGAACACTACAAATATAACACTGATATAGTTTACAATTCGCGCATCTTTTTCTTGGCGTTGATCCATTGTGGTAGAGCACACCACAGTGAGAACACCAGAAAGGTAATTTAAATTACTTTTATTAATCTTCGAAATTGTGTGCTATTTAACCTTTAGCTAACCTAGGTACGTAAATTTATTTAGCTTTTATGTTCATTTCTGTAAATTTATCGATGAAGAACTCAGATTTTGGACTGTACTGACTCCAAATATTGGTCATCTCATTAATGGGTCCTAGAAATGCTCTAATGAGTTCATAAATGAAGTGACTAAATCGATCTGAACAACTAATAAAGGCGGACTCATTCTTGATGGCTAGTTGAATTTCAATCATGATCCTTTGATGATAAAAAATGTTCACTAAAATATCCTTGTTTGGAGTGTTTGCTCTGTTCTTCACTCTAACTAGTTCGAATTTATTTGGATCCGACGTGCATAATAATGATATATAAGTGTAAAGAGCGACTATTTCCTTAGGCTTTGATACAATTTGACAGCGCATTAAGTCACCCAGTCTCATATTAATTAAGGAGGGTCTGCTTGGAATGTTTATCTTTTTATCTTCAATCTGCCACTGGTACTCTTGCTCAATATATTTAATTTCACCTAAAAGCATATTAAGATAGCTGGATACATGATTTAGTCTTGAATTCAAAAGAATTGTACAAATATGTCCAACTACTGCATCGTTATCAGTAGAAAATGTACGATAAGATTTGAACTTGGAAACTGATTCAGATGATTTTAAGGCCTCTAAAAATATTTATCTTGCATTTTATTTAAGGATTTATGACTTTTCTTCCACAACTTTGTTGACTCTCATGTAAAATATGCAAAGCTGTTTAAGCTTTTCTTCAGTTGATAGCAAGTAAGTCTCCTCTGAATTGGAAAGTCTAAATGGTTCATCTCTAAGAAAAAGATGTTTGACTGGATCATTTATTTGTTATTAAAGTGCTTCAACCCATTTGGTCAACACTCTTGCTACAGATGAGTCTTTAATGGTAAGAGCTCCTTATTCAATTTATTCCTCAGTATAAACCTCAACATTTTCAGGAATTTTTCTCCCAATTTTAAACTTCGTGTACGCTTGCACTTTCTCACGATACTACAGTTATTATTTTTATTTTTATAATTTTTTATCTTTAAGATTCTCCTCTTTGTAACCTTTTAAAGCCTTTTTAATTAAATCATGTGAAGGCTATTTAGTATCTGTTTCGAGTTTTCCCAAATCGCTATCTTTTGATTTTAATTTGCTGGTCTCCATTTCGTGTCCCATGATGGTTTCATCCAGTTTCTTGAATAACTCTTGCGAGTTGTTGTATTTGTTATGCGACATAATTGCTTTGATAACATTTTATTATTGTTCATTAATATTAGTGAGCTTCTCCATTAGGTCTTTTCGGTATGATTTACTAAGTATTGTTTCCATATCTTTATCAAAATTTTCATATAAAGTTTTCTCTTACTTGTCTGAGTGCAAGATGTAAGGATCATATCTTTAGGTTTTTTCGTATACCTTTTCATCTGGAAGTGTGATAATGTAGTTCATGATGCGCATAATCTCAGAATTTATTTAACTTTTTTTGGTAGACATTTGCACCTTGCTGTTATAAACTACATCAAACCTATTTTCTTTAAAAATATCTTTCTCACCAATTTTACTTTTCAATTCCTTATTCATCTTTTTCTACTCCGATCGTGGATAGCTTAAATTAAGATATGGCAAAACTTAATCTCGCAAGTGTTATTAAACAATTTTCATATCTCTTGGTTAAATTTTTGCTACTTTGACTAATTTACAAAAATTGATGATAAAATTTTCACAACAGTAAGCCTTAACTTTTTCGTAATCAACACCTTCCTTGAAGTGCATATTAAAAGATACTGACAGTACATCTGAAATAATCTTAAACACTTTCCTCTTAATATAATGCATACGGTCTTCATGCTAATCATCAGCAGGAAAATCATCAAATTCTATGTCGATCCAGTTGGCTCTTGTTTATTTTTTATTCTCGTTCATGATTCTTACTTCGCTTAGTAGCTACTTCATGTTCATTTTTAAATCCTCAGTTATCTGATTAGAGACAAATGAGTTCCAGTTAATTGAGTTACCGCTTCTCAATGATGGGTTATGAATTTTGTGCTGCAATTCGTTCAGTTATTCGCAGAAGTTCTTCTCACCTTAGTACCTCTCGTTTAATTCATCATCGCTTTACTATTATTTTTATTTGGGAGCTCTTTCCATTGAAAAAACTCTATTATAAGGAGGCTTCTCAGTAGAACCAGTTTTATTATTCTATTTTTTATACCTTTTGGAGTCGCTAATTTTATAGTTAACATTAATTCTGGGTACACTGTCCTTCATCGCTTACTTTCGACTCATGATGTCCTACACTGTCGCCTTCGTAATTTCCGAAATCGATTTGGACATTTAAACCATGAATGCTTTGGTCAAACTCTGAAACATTTCTCGGTAGGGCTCAGCCTTGTTCTTATCTGCTGAGTTTTAACGCGGTTAACTTAGTGTCTGCGAATGTGCTTGCGATGAGTGATTAGAGTAACTAAATTATACTCTCGAGTCCAAGTGCTGATGTAAGTTGGGGTTCGGTATAATCGGAGGAGAAATTCCTTTCGGTTGAGCAGTTTCGTACCCAAATGATTTGTTAAATGTGCGCTGGCTCTGGTTTAGTGCCTTAGGCCATGCCTGCGGTGTATAATTGTAGTCGATGTGGTTGGGCTTTGGAAAGTTGCTCATTGTTATTATGATGATCTAATTTATTCATAGCAAATGTGGGATATCTTGTCATTAAATACTTTATTTTATGTTCATCTCATTATAGAATATCAACAGTAAACACAATCAATCACCAGGGATCCAGCGGCTAGTAATTTAAAGATAATGGAGGGCTCTATTTTCTGGGTGATGGGTTCGTGGTACTTGGTCGCGATCTTACTTAGCAACTTCCATACTTTTATCTTGTTCTCATCTATGTGCTTTTTTGGATACATTCATAATTCGTTTTTCGTCTTGTTGTCATTCTTGGTGGTGTGCAAAGCTGTGACTGATTATTACATTATTGAATTAAACTGCTTTATTACATTTTTTAACGTTATAAATTTTGTTTCATGGTGTGTTCTAGATATTTTTTGACCATTTAGCGCTTATTACGATAAATTTCAGACGATTTACACTCGATCTGTAACTATTTTTAATTGACAATCTTATTTATTGAAGGCGAATTAGATATATGCGTGAAAGATCTGAAACATTTAGTTGACTTTCTGCTCGAATAAACGACTTATTTTCTCTAAGTTTGTTGAACACGATTGGCACTTTTAGATCGCAATGCAAACTTAGTAATTTTAGCAAGTTGCTACAAATGATTTACACATTGCTTATCTTTATCTTCAGGAGTGTAACTTTGGAGTTCTTTTTTATGAAGCAGAATTAGCCTATTATTGTCCTTGCTTTTTTTGGCTTCCATGTTCAATAATAAACTCTGAATTTTTATAGAGTATGCTCTGGATGGCGATGATTTTTTATTCCATAAGAGGGGCATAAATTGATGCTGATTTTAAACCATAATAAGTGGCGGAGATGCCATTAAGTTTATTATAAACCAGTTATTATAATTTCATCTGACTTGTACATTATTAATGACTGATATGCACATAATTTGAATATCATTCCGATAGTCAATGTCGTCGAATAATCTCTATGATACGCTCATAGAAATGGCAAAGGCTGAAAATATTGAGTTCTCAGAAACCCAAAGCGCACGACAGTCTGATTCACAAGCCTTAACTGAGTTCGCGCTAAAAATGAAATAAATCAGAATGCAAATTGAGTAAATTAGAAGAAATAATGGCAATATTTTGAGAATGAAGGACAAAATGTCAGCCAATGCAGTACCCGCTAAATAATCAAGTACCTTGTCTTTCATTCAGCACTATATTAATAAACAAGAAAACTTTGTGATAATAATTACGATGTCATCGTGAAGGTTCGACAATAGCTATAAAATCTCACAGATATAGTAAAGAAAACAAAGGAGTAGCATCCAGATGAGCCATAAACGCATGCTCAAATATATCAAAAGCAGTTTATGATTCAAGAAGTCAATCATATGATCTCAGAGACACAGAAAGTTCAGCTAATGATATAAAAATATTCAATCAACACTTCATTAAAAAGAATAAAGGCACTTGCACCTGAGCTGTCTGATCAATAAGCTGAAAATATTGCCAAGAAAAAAGATGGTTTTGATCAGCTAATCATGCAGAAGACTTTAGGTAAGGCTTCATTAAAGCTTAAGTATAGATTATAAGATATCATCGAGAAAAATCAGCAAATATTCAAATTAGAGCAATCAGTCCAGTAAAATTTACGTATTATGGAAGAAATTGCCTTTCTTGTAAAACAGCAGGGTGAAATGATCGATAATATTCACGATAATATACTGAACGCCAAAGATTACATCGAGAAAGCTGAAGTCGTCCTTAATAAATAAAAGAAAGAACACAAGAAAAGTCGTAAAAAATTATGTTGTATCATATTAATCGGCGTTGTGATTTTAGCTTTAATAATAACACCGATAGTGCTGACAATAGTGAATAACAACAAAAACAAGACTCCAACTACTGCTTGATCACATCTAATTTTTATACTCAAAATTGTAGTCAGAATAGTATAGTATCAGAATTAGTAACGCCATTAAAATTAGGTTGGTTGGATTGGTCCGAAAATGTGATTTGATTCTCCTTTTACGATTTCAGAATGTAAGTGGTACGCGTTCGCATGCGAAAAAGAGTAAGGTAAATTAAATTGTTCTCTACGCTCAGCTTCAGACTCCATATCGAATCTACGTATTGATGTTTCCATGCTTGCCTCGCTAATTACTTATAAACCTGCGATATATGCTCTTGAATTAGGGTTTAGGTATGAAGATTGTGATGAGTTCTTGTCTTCAATTGAATCCTTTGAGTTAGAACGAGGTCTTCCGACGGATTCAACATTTTAATGAATTTACGAGGGATCACTTTTGCTGTTCGGTTCTGTTATAGTTATGGTGATTTGTCGCTAATTTTCAGGGTTTTAGTTATTCTCAACTCGCTTTGCCCTGCGTATTATTGCACTTTGAGTTATAGGCATGTTATTTGGATCATAGTTTTGCTGATTAATGTTCTGACCAGAATAATTTTTGAGCTGAGGAGATCTTGAAAGTGATTAGTTATAAGCATCTAAGCCTTAACTGTTTCCGTGCCGATAAGCCTCTCTATCTTTTGCACAATTGCCCATCAAGTGAGTATTTAATGTTATAGTATAAGACAATTCATTCAACAATAAAATAAACAACAACTAAAAAAATTATAATCAAATTCATCGAAGGAGTCTTTTCTTCTCAAGTGTTCTCGGGACCTAAGACACATCGTTCTTGATTGATTTGCAAAGTATCTTGCGACTGCGTACTTTGGTTAAAAGCTTGCTTGAGTCTTTACGCATTAGACTTTTAGGTTGTGCTCGATAAAAGCTGTCTATTTTGTTTATCTTTTGAGCGTTACCAAGATGATGACCCTGTCCGGTGCTCTCATTTTGGGATTGGTAAGGATGAGCTTCTTTCTTCCATTCTTTTTTCATTTTTCTTATTTTGTCTAAATTGTCTCCATTATGGAATGAGCTTGAAGACTCCTCTTTTTTGTTACAGTGAACAGAATAATTAAGAACTTTAGGGTTTTCAGTAGACTTTTTCCGATTGAGTGAATGGTGACTCCTTATGAGTCTTTTATTTTATTTATCACTAGATCTGTCAAAAGAATCTCCGTTAATTAAAGCAACTTCAGGATATCTTCTCTAAATATCACAATAAATCATCTTCCTGTAAGCCTGAAGCGACAACCGTTGATTATCATCAATTTGCGGCACAATAAACTTAGTGCAGATATCTTCATGACCTTTTTGAGTGCGGAATTCTTCAAATAATGGAAGTTATAAAGCTTACTCGACTGTTATTCTTTTCTTGGGGTTGAATTCAAGCATACGAGTAACAAGCTGAACTACCTACTTGCTTGCTTTCTTGAAGTATTACTGGAATGATTTTCTATTTATTGTTAGCTGATTTATAAGGCTTTCAGCTGCATCACTTTGTATAGAGTCAATGTTGTGTTTTGAAGGTACTCCAGTAAACTATAGTATTCTCTCGAGTTGATTAAGAGTTGAATCTCCTGGAAATATCGGCTCTCCCATGAGAAGCTCAGCTAAAATACACCCGATACTCCAAACATCAGTCTATTTACCGTAAGTATTAGAGCCTAGCAACATCTAAGGCGAACGATACCACCTGGTGGCCACTTCTTCAGAGAGCACCATTTTCTCCTATTCTTCATGAGTGAGACTTCGCACCAAACCAAAATCGCATAGTTTTACTAAATGGACATAGAAATACTTTAGCATTAGCTGTTTATCAGGATGTTGGAGGGTTTCAAGTCTCTGTGGATTAATTGAGCCGAGTGAAGATATTTTAGGGCTCGTAAGCATTGAAATATCACGAATCTGATGTGGACATCTTATAGAATTTGCTATCTACGTTAATGCTAATGTACCCTACTAGAGACTGTAAGTCTGCCTCAACATAGTCAAAAACCAAGTATAAATCTTTGTTATTTTTGGCCTTGATTACCCTATGCAATTTAATAATGTTGTAGTGATCAAGTTCATGCAAGACTGTAATTTCTCTGTAAGTTCGCTGAGCATCGATGTCATTGTTAAAGGCATCAAATATTTTTTTGAGAGCTAGTTATTTATGAGTAATCCGATCCACAACTCGCCAGACGTAGCCATATGCGCCATTTCCGAGAACTTTTTTGGGTTCGTAGAGCTGAAGGATGGCGGCGTCAAGCTCTCGTCTTGTTTTCTATATGCTTTTTTACATAGAAATTATGTGAAATAGCATCACTGCAATGCATGATGAGTATAATATTATAATCAATATTTCAAGTACCGATGGCTTAGTATTTTATTCTTCAACTGGCCCTCCTTGTACTTCTTAAGCTCCTGCAGGTTATCCAGCATTCTCTTCATCCTTGGAGCATCCGACGGTGCAAGCATATACGGAGTTGAGCTCACTTTCTGAATTTGTGATCCAATTACTAGCTTTTTATGACTGCTTGCTCTTTATTTGGCGATACTGTTTCCATTGCTGTTGACTGCGTTTGAGGGTTCGTCCTCAGTGCTCGTTGGTGATTTGTGGAGGATGTTTGACATGTGTACTACTGGCTTCTTTGGGGTAGGATGCAGAATCAAAGGAGTTGGTCTGTAACTGAAATTATGTAAGTTTTTGGAATTTCCACCTTGTAATCTTTGGATTGAGCCTATTTTCCGTAGTTACTTCCTTTTCTATTAAACTTTTTTCTAAATCTATATAATTTCTTGGCTTGATTTCGGCAACATGATTCTCTTTAAATTTTCTTATTTCACATATCTTTATGTTTCTCTATCATACGATCGAACATGTGCCACTTCCACACTATTCATAATTTGTCTTTGCGATAGGCACTTATTAACTGAATCTGGCTGCGATAATTTTTTAATAAGCGAAATATGATTAAGAGCAGCTCGGCTTGATTTTTGAGCCTATTGATCACAAGAAAATTTTCGTATTTTCTCTTATTACTCCTTAACTTAAGCGAGCTCACCCTTTGCTTTAGAGTCTTCACCTTCTGCTGCTAAAAGTTTTCTTTTATTTCGATAGAGATCAATTTTAAGGCTTTATTTATAAGCACGATCGGAAGTAGGAGTGAATTATTTCTGTTTTAGCTCTTTAATACTCTAACAACCATAGTTTATATCAATTTTTCTTTCACTTGAGAGCATACCTTCATGTTTGTTTTTGATTGACTGCTTTTTAAGCTAGTAACAATTCTCCTATGGGTTTCTACTTGCAGAAGCTTCAGATATAACCCGATTAAGTTTGAACGAGCCCAATTGATGACTATTCTTCTTACTTGCTAGCCTAATATAATAGTCCTGAGGAGATGCTATTTTGTTGTTGTTATTGGTATGCTCTGACGGCTATTTTTAATAACTTTCATCTTTGGATTAATTTTGTTTCTTCTTATATCCAATGTGATCAATACTGCAACTATATTTAGATTTAGGTAATTTCTTACGTAGATCCCGCAGATCATTGGGTAATTTAATAGTTTTCAGCAACTATTAATTGAGCTAGTCACCTTCTTACTGCAGCTTCAGTTAGTAACACTTTCTTGCCAGTATTGGTGAAGAGAGCAGTTGTTTACATGATAGTCTGTGCTTTGGATTCATTCTTAAAAAGGATGATATGAATTAGCTTAACTATTCTGAGTACTCGATAGGTAGTGGATCATGAAATCCTCTTTGAACATTTCGATATAATGTTTACAAATCTTTCCCTCGGAAAGGTGGTCGAAACGCACACATTTAGTAAAGCACGCAGCCAAGTGACCAGATGTCAGACTTATTGTCATAGGGTTAGTCCCTCCACACTTCAGGGCTAGCATAGTAGGGAGTCCCCGTCTGAGTGTAGGCCATGTTCTAGGCGTTATCTTGAACCTTAGAGACGTTAAGATCACCTAACTTGTAAATGCCATTATTGATGAAAATATTAGCGCTCTTGATGTCTCGATGCAATATGGACCTAGAATGCAATAAATCCAAGCCTTTGATAGTATGATAAGCAGCTTTCCATATTTCGTTTTCTGGAATATGAGTCATAGACTTTCGATGTGATTCTATTTTCTTCTGTAAGTCTCCTTCATCTGAATAGAAGCACAATTACTTGCGTACTCCATGACGATGCAGAGCAGATTCAACTTGTGGTCGAAGAATGCCTACCTATATTGCACAATATATTGCGAGTTAAGTGAAGCTAAAATCCTAATTTAATTAAGTGCATTTTGCTTCTACTTTTACTTGAGAGATGCTATTTTTATCTACGTTGTGATGCATGTACTTTTTTAAGCGCGTATATTTGATCATCTGTGATGCGTCTTACTTTGTACACGGAACTAAAGCTGCCCTCCCCTATTTTATCTAACGGAATAAAGTTGACAATGGATGTACAAATATCGCTTTGAGGTTGTTATTGTTCACGAAAATTTGAGTTCATATGCTGTGTTTTCTTTATTAATATTAATATTATTGTTTAAATATTAGCATTCACTGCTAATCGGCATAAAACTTTAAAAATTTAGTTAACAGGCTTTAATAAGACTCAATATTTTGATTATTAATGTGTCTTAAATTTTTTTATTTTAGAATAATAATAGTGAGAAGTTAATTTTTGTATGATACGAGCTGCTCTGCCTCAAGCTTGGAGCTCAATAAGTCTACTAATGTTGACCACTATCATCATGTTCGTAAGTCATGTTGATTGTTAGATTGTTGGTCTTACTCCCTACAATATAAAGGCAACTTTAGGGTGTAAGAAAGACCCAATTTATTGCAAGCAGAAATAACAAAATTGGATTTTCATGTTCTATGACTCAAATAATAGCCGGCAGTTGTCAACATTTGAATATTTGATACCGGGATTTGCAAAAGAACTAATATACTCGCGAGAGTGGCAAACAGATAGAAGTTCTTTTGAATATCCACCCGCAGCTGTGATTGACTGGTACCGACATCCTAATAAAGTTATACTTGCCCAAGTCTCTGCTAGTAGATAAGTGTGGAAGACTTGCCTCTTGTCCTGTTTATAGACTCTAAATAAAACAAAGCAATACGATACAAGGGATACGTTTCTTTGTCGGGTCTGATCAGCTTCATCAAGACCCATGACCCTAAGACTTCGTATCTCGCTGAAGAATACTAGCCGGGAGAGTTATCTTTTGAGCATGAGGACGCATCGCAAAGATAAATGAACAAAGTCATAGAGTCTTTAAATAAAAACGTAATAGAACAGATTGAAGCAGGCAAACAACAATTAACTTTTGAGCAACGAATGGCACAAAATTAAGCTAAATAACTTAAATAAAAGTAAGATTAGTTACAATTAATTAAATAAAAGTAATAATTATTGATGAAAGAAATAAATAGCGAAACTATAGACACAATAAATTAAACAATTAAATAATAAATTAAAGGTAAAGAGGAGGAAGTAATTATAATTTAACAACAATTTACTGAAAACACAAAAACATAAATTTAACCAAAAAATGTAAAAGAGAATGACAAAAAATCTAAAGCTGAAAAAAGCAAAAAATAAAAGAAAAATAACAAAAAATAGGCCTAATTAGCTAAATAACAGACCGGCATTAACAAATAAACAAAAGAAAAGTAAAAAAAGGACAAAAAGAAACAATCAGGTTTTGAATAATTTATTTCGATAGTTGAGTCAAGTTCGAAAGGAGCAGCAGGCATTTTTGCAGAGATAGGCTTAGGCGGATTTATTATCGACATAATAGAATGGATCTTTTACATATTTTTCTTTGTCTTGTTTGGGGCTATTTGCCTATTAGTGCAAGCTATCTGATGTATGATTATTTAAGTCTTTATTATCAGAAATTAAATAAAATGGACGCATACCGTATCATTGTAACTGGAGTTTCAAGAGGTCTTGGTAAAGATCTCTTAGGTCTAATATTGAAAAATAATCCTGATTTCCATGTTATAGGCACCGTACGAACCGATGCTGAACACTTCGAGAAAGAACTAAAGCAGAAGTATCATAATGCAAATTTACACATTATGGTCGTGGACCTCTGTGCAAAATAAAGTAAAAGTGAAGTAAAACTTAGGTATTGATAAATTTATTGAAACCCTTAAAAGTCACAACACAAAATTCGACTGCCTGATCAACAATGGAGCATTTGGATGTGACTATGGAACACAAGTCCCTAGTGTCTAAACTGCATACAAAACAATGACGACAAATGTAATTGGAACAATTCATCTTACTAACGGAATTCTACCTTTATTAAAACCTAAAGCTCGCATCATTAATGTTTCTTCGAAACTGGGCGGTCTTGCGATGCAGGGTAAATAGGTGCAGGAAAAGTACACAGCATAAGGGATTCAATAAAAATGGATTTAACAGGAAGCCCACGATTATATTTAAAATTGCAAAAAAGGACATGTTGGTATTTATTCCAAGTCCGCATATTCTACCTCGAAGATGATGCTCAATGCTTGGGCTCGCTTTGTTTTGCAGTAATTATTAAGATATGTAGAAAAAAACTAGGAAAAGATCAAGTTATAATTTCGATGAGCCCAGGTCACTGCCAGACTGATATGGGAGGAAGAGATCGAGCACCCAGAACAAGTCTTGAAGGCGCTCAAACTATATACAGTCACATTAATGGAGACTATTCTTCGGATGTATTTTACAGCACAGGAGTCAAATCAGACTATATTCAATGCTGATGATCTTGCATTATTAATTAGACAGATTATTATTATGCAAAATTAAAGAGTGATAGTGACAGGAGTTTCAAGAGGACTTGGTAAAGATCTCTTACATATTATTCTATAAAAAAATTCTGAATACGAAGTGATCGGAACTGTTAGGAGTGCTGATGAGGAGACTCAATAAAAACTAAGAAAACAATACCCGAAAAACAAAATAACAATTATGTAGCTCGACATCTACAACACTTAAAGTTCGCTGAATCTTAGTTAGGTATAAAAAATTTCGTTCACAAACTTAAAGAAATAAACTTTACATTTGACTGCTTGATCAATAATGCTGCATACGGGTGTGACTATGGCACTGAAATTCCAAGTCTTGAAACAGCAGATAAAACATTGAAAACTAATTTTATTGGTACTGTAACACTAACCCATAAGCTTTTGCCTTTACTAAGAGACAATGGCCGTATAATTAACGTGTCTTCTAAGTTAGGTGGTCTAAAATATCAGAGTAAGCAAGTGCAAGAAATTTATAGTGATGAAAATATTTCAATAGAATGGATGCTATAAGAAGCCTATCAGTATATTGAAGATTGCAAAAAACACACAACTGGCAAATACTCAATGTCTGCTTATGGAACTTCAAAGATGATGCTGAATGCATGGTCTCGTTTTGTGTTAAAGTACTAATTACTGAATGTAGAAAAATGTTAAAACTTAACCAAATGGTTGTGTGCATGACACCAGGGCATTGCAAGACAGATATGGGACGTGAGCATGCAACTCGTACAAGTTAGTAAGGAGCAATGTTAATATACAGCCATATATAAGGCGTGTATTCTTCTAGTCTGTTCTATCGATTAGGGCAGGGCGTTGATTTTATGAATTGTGAATGAATAGTAAGGAGATAGGAAATATTAATATCAATAAATTTTGCAATCGTTGTTTTTGGTTTATAGTCCACCTTTCCCAGTACCTAGCTGATCAAAAAATTTGTTCGCTTATTCAATGTTTCTTTATTCTTTGTCCATCAATAGCTTGGATAGCTCAGTGAGTTTATTGAATAATACTTTATTGGTGTTCTTCAAAGACTCACACTCTTTATTTAACCTATCGACTTGTTCTTATTTTTCTCGCATTGCTCTACGATCACTTGGACTGTTTGTATTAACTTCACGATAATCTTCCGGTTTGCCTTGGCTTTGAGTATTTAATGTTTTTATAGTTTACAGTGCCTGCTCTAGATTTTTCTTCAGAGAAATGATTTATTCATTTTTCTTATGAATTATGTGATTATAGTTCAGCTCATCATCTTCTTCAGATGTGCTGAATCCGTATTTGTCTTTATGACTTTTTTATTTACCAAGATTCATTTCACTGACAGTTTTTGAAAAATTGATTTAAAGTACTTTCTTCTCGCTTTATTTTTTTGCTTATGAAGCCGCTTTCAATACTTGATTCTATTTCCGTAGCTCTTATAGCTCAACAGATTGATTTTTAAGTTGTCCTTTAATTTCCTAGTTCTACTTTTTCAACTTATTTATCTGTCGATTCATAGAAGAGCTGCCTGATGCCTGATCAGAGTTATCTGAATTTTTACTGTTTTCGCTTCGACACAAACTTTTTTAATCAAGGTTTGATCCATCGACTTCGTTTATTGCTCTTTTGAAACTTGAAATTGAGCAATTTTTTAAAATGTCTAGAAGTGTTGTTTCTGGTTTGTTCGAGTTCTGACAGATAAACTATTTTCTTTGACTAAACACCAAAGAAACTCCTTTCTCTAGTTATTCAAAATCCCTTTTTGTCAAAATACGATTAATGATCTAAATACTGATTTCGACTGGAAAAACATTAATAGTGCAACGTTTCGCAATCCTTTCAAATGTCTCTTCAATCACACTTTCCATTTTAAATATCTAAATCTGGATGCAGCCCATTTGCTCAAGAAAGTACTGCATGTTTTCCAGAGAAAATTCCTAAGTGTAAATAGTTTGAAGCACAAGAGTAGTCAAGAATACCGCATTGTGTAAACTAGAGTGAGCTAGGAAAAATAGCAAAATGTAAACTAAATGTTGAAGATCTGCAAGCTTATTTGTTGCCAATTAGCCAAGTCCGGCATTGAGTAGCTCTACGACGGCTTTTTCACTCATTTTGGTTTAGTCTAGAACCATTCCTATAAATTCTCGCACTGAAAAGTTCAAAGAGTTCCAAATCTGGTTAAATGTGACATATTATTTAACAGGCTTGGTGTCAGTGGGTCGTTTACGAGCTAGAGACTTCAACCCCATCTGTCTAGTCCAAAATTTAACAAGATCCGAATCTTCTCCCCACCTAAGATGGTTATGCTTGACGTATCTTTGTAGAGATTCAGACTAAGCTACACACTTGCGGCAGTTTCGATGGGTTTCTGTTTTGTAGTTTGGCATATAACATTTTGCCTTCTGAGAACAACTGTCGCAAACTGAACGATAGCATTTCTTACAAATGTGTTCAGCATTTCCAAATTTGAAACTAGATGAGCATATTTCACAGTTTGTTTTGACTTTTCTTTCGAAATGAATGGAAAATTCAGTCAATTGCAAGCCCGAACTCATTTTTATTTTACAGGCAAAGACAAATAGATTATATATAAATTCGTGTAATGTTCATCAACATTCCCACGATCTATACTTAAATTCAATCCTCGTTTGGAATGTCTCTAGTCTTAAATTTTATTATTTAATAAACGTTCGGATACTTAGATATTTCAGATATTGCATCAAAGTTATTGAATTATTACTTTGAATAATGTAGGATTAATTTTAAACATTTTCGGATTAAGTAATAAAAATAAAATTGAACAAATTTAGTGAATCACAGTATCATATATTAATTAATAAGATCGATTTCTCCAGTTTTACGTCTTTGGTACCCGCACTTCTTCAAGCAATTGTCTAAAAATTCAACATTAGCGGCAAAATGTTCTGTATTTTCTAAAACTATTTTTCCTTCAAAGTCTATAATGTTAAGCACTTTGACAAGCTACTCTAAATTGAAGCTGTCATTTGCAGCCAACAGTCCAGTTGGACATCCTCGCAAGTACGGTCTCAAGAATAAATGTTCAAGTTTGAATCCGTGACTGTAAACAAATTATTAAAGCCCTATTGGTTTTTTATCTGTAGTGCTACCTTGTGCTGAACACTCAATTAAATCTAATTTAATACAAATTTACCTGAGTGAATTGCTTTTCGCTTTTTTGTAAGACTTTTAAGCCAAGACTGACTAGACACATTTGATTTCGATATCATGAAAGAAATAGGTAAGTCAAGACCAGTTTATATTAACTTTTCTACTTCCATGATGTTAGCATTGAGCATTGTCGAGATATCTGTGCCTGGCTTCTCGATCACTTAGTCATCCTAATTTAAAAGACAGTTACTATTATAATTTGCGAGGTTTTTGTTATGAATTTCTTTTTTTCTTTTAGTTCAATCAATTTTTTAATATAAAGGTTGGCTTTGAGGGAATTTATATTGAGTCCGAGATCTTTATTACCAATGTGACCTTTCACGATAAGTCTGAAAATGCTCGGTATATAATGATCAGAGATTTATCTATCCTGCATAGAGTTTAGTTGAAATCCAGGTGACAGTTTTTATAGTTCGGCACATACTTCTTCTTGAATGTAATAGTTTGGATACAACAACTTAGTAGCTTGAGCTGGTTGCACAACTTGCTGTGAAACAGAAAGAATTGATTTACCTGACTTGTAGAACAAATCAGCGAACTCAAGTTCTGGAGGAATGCTTTGCTTGGCCGAGCAAAACCAGAGTTTTGACAGTTTTAACATCTTATAAATATGTAATTAAGATAACAAGGATCATCAATCAACACTTCAACGTACCCAAGTCAAAGAAATAGAAATTGTGGTCATTGATCGTGTACTCAGGGAAGAATTTGTTTGAGCATGTTGGGTCTTATCCAGACTCGTTACATATTTTGTAGTCTTTCATGTTTTCGGTGAAAAATATTTCATAAGCGGCATGATTGTAATCAACGTGAGGTGGCAAGTGTGGGACTAAATCTCTATTGTGCACCATTCTGTAATGTGCTGGAATCTTTAGTTTGACAAACTGAGCTAAATTTTCGTTTGCAAATCTTGGACTTCCAAAGTTGTACACTTCCAGAGGAACTTTGATTGATTACTCAAGTGATAAGTAGATTGCGTTGATGCTGGCCATTGCTGCTCCTAAGCTGTGGCCTGTCAACACAATTTTAGATACAGGGTAAGCTTTTAGCAATGCTGCTACATGATCGTTTATTTTCTTCTGATTGAGGAAGTAATCAGCATGGAAACCAACATGAATGAAGCACTTCTTGCATCCTGGGAACGGTTCCATTTCAAAAGTAAAATCTTAGACCCAATTTTCAGCATTGGAACTGCCTCGCCATGAAACAACGATAATTTTAGAAACAGGTTCGTAGCCGACGTAAGCAGCAGCGAGAGTCAAGTCATTGTTTACATGAGTAACATTTATTAACTTAGGGTAGCTTTAGCTGGTCTTGCAAGTCCAAGTTTACAAGCACTTTTTGGGGCAGTAAGCTAGCACTCCATAGGCTACGTAAATTTTAGATAGCTCCAGGTTGTATGCGCTAGCTTGTAAGTCAGTAGTCTCACTTATTAAGAAACAGTGAGTCAAGCTTAAAATTGCGAAAGTTATTGATAAGATTTTTGACATAATAACTATAAAAAAATTATCAAACATTCAGTTCTGGTTCATGAGATTAAAATTTACTGTTAAATCAAAATAAAAATCTAATATTATACGATTTTCGCTTTTAAGTAAGATCTGCCATAATATTTTTATATTCAATGAGAATAAAAATATGTTCTATATTTTTAAACATCAAAGGAAATAAATGCTGGTTAATTTTTAAAACTGGAATAATATCGAGCCCTTGACCGAAAAGAAAGTGGTGTGTTCTATTTGGAAAACTAACGTTTTTTGGTAATATGAAAATATTTATTTTATACGATTGAAATAGTGCGAAAAAAGAGTATCACGAGTGCAAGGTAATCAACCTTTGTTTACATTACAGGACTCCCTTTCAATTTGAAAAAACAATATCAAAACTACCATATTAAAATTTGCCGAAAATGTCCAAAGATTAAGAGGATTTATAGCTGTTTCTTCCTCAGTGACTGTCTTTAATTCTTAACATGGTATGATGATTTCGACTTTGGAAAATTTGATATTTTATATATCGTTTATAATGCAAAATGTAAAATTATCACATTCTATGGCCCTGAAATCCTTGAGTTTGAATTTAGGACTAAAATCCTTTATTGATCTTTTAGAAAGGTATGATAAAAAACCAAAAATCCCTTTGTGATAGCTTTAATCTGGCTGACGACATTGTTGGGGTTAAACTTATTCAATTTTTGCATTTAAAGAATATGAATAATAATTAATACAATGACTTCGATGAAAAAAGAAACTGTGAGGAGCATCATAAAGATGTAAAGTATGGAAAAAAGGAAGAAAGGCATGGCGTACACCTTCGCCTGTGAATGTGGGAAAAAATACAGCTCATACCCTGCTCTTTATCTTCATTTTAAGAGAAGCCATAACATTAAAATAAACACAAAAATTATTGATGACGTTAATGAAACGGTCAGGAGTGAAAATTAAAGAGTTTTCACTTACTTCTATTCGAAGGTTGAAGCTGCCAGCTCAAACAGCGCCCAGAATACGGAAATTGAAAAGAGCAGCATTTAGAAAATATTTGAGGAATTCCTGAATGAGAATAGTCTCAAAGTACCAAAATAGGACTTGGGATATATTCTGGACAGATTAAGCTGCTTTGCCAGAATTACAAGCCAGGAAGAGCATAAGTCGAAAAAATCAGCACAGGTGTCGGAGGTTCCCTATTTATTGAATTCGTTTCTGTTAGCAAATGAGGTAGAGTGGCGAGAAAGCCAAATTTACATGTAAATTTGCTAAAACCTGATTCATCTTTCAAAGTGGCTGTATGAAAAATAGTACACCCAATCCTACGTTGTGTTTTAACATGAATGCCTAATTTGACAATGATTTTTGCTTCATCTTTTTACGCTACGCCTTGATCATAAAATATTTCAAAAGCTAAATTGCGATATTTTTATTTTTCATTTTCTTAATATAATTGTTCATAGTTGTTTTATATCTCCAAGAAGACGGTTAATGACAATCTTGACACTATAAAATTTTAAAACATGGTTGTATATTTAAAATGATCAAGCAATAACTAAATTTATCTTTAATCAGCTGCGGTTCTATCGACAGCAACTGGTAGAAAAAACCCCAAAGACCAATCATTGATAAGATTATTAAGCGAGATATGGGGGACTTCGCTATCATTCTGGCTGAAGATTCTTCAAAACCCCTCCGCTTCCTCTATTTAACACTGCTAATCGATAAAAACAGACTAGAGCATTTAAAAGCAATTATCCTGAAACTAAAAAGAATCAAAGCAGAGAATATAGACATTTAGTTTTAATAGTTAAGCACGGAAATGAAAGAAGCAGGTAAAAGCTTGGATTAACTTCTAAAAAACTTGAAGATCTTGTTGTCTAAAGTAGAAAAATAGAAGAATGATCAACTAATAGTAGCAAAATTATGCGAAGAGTATGCTATAGTCGATTCAACATTAGTACTGGCTTTGAGAGTACTCGCTCATAGCCAATAATTCAGAATAAAGGGTGCACTTGCTTGTAACGTGGCGGTTAGTTTAGTTCATGTGTTTGACATCCTTAGAAAGTTCGGAATCAACCGTAATGAAAAGAATGAATTAAACAGATTCGTAGTGTTTTGTGATATGAAGGAAATCGACCTGGAGTTTTTCAAGTCTGAGAAAATCAGTATCGAACCCGAAATGACAAATTGCGAGTAACTTTTTGACGCCGAAGTCATGAAGTATTAAGAGTAAATTATTCTTGAGCTTATGTACTCGGACCTTTGATGATGGATTATTGTGTCTTATGTTATGTGTTACCGGCTGGGGACATTAAATATATTTTGCTGAAATATAAATTATAGCTTATGAACATCAGCCAGGACAAAGTGGCGCTAGTCAAGTCAATGAATAACCTTGTTAAGTAAATTCTATCTAAAGCAGTCACATTATAAGCAGCCGATAAGCGCAGTAATAAATTTTTAACAGTCTTGAGAAAAAAGATTTCGACAAAATAATTAACAATCTCACTGACCAATCTCTATGTACAATTTTATCAACGCAGAACTAAGACTCACATCGGCACGATTAATAGGATAGCTTTTGCAAGAGTCTTAAAATCTTCAAATCAAATTTTGTAACATAATGGGTGTACACTACTCTAGTGAATCATAAGTACAAAAATTTCTATTTAGATAATTGTTAACAATAACTTGGACAAAATCTTACAAGCATACCCTCAGCGAGTTCCTTAAATGTTTAAATTATTGAAAGCCCACCATAAAATGCGATTAAACTATTTCAAAAAAATCGGGGCCTTGCTATGGTTCATCAACCCGCAGAAGGAGTCAATGAGCATCTAATATTTATCAGAGGAGCAAATTATCGATTTAATTAAAAATATTTATCAGATCAACAACCCTGAAGAAGTTACTTTTGACCCCACTTTTTGCATTTTTGGAGTGTTGACAGATGTATCAAACAATCATCTTAAAAATACATCGACTCTTAATACTTAATTGAATGAGAGCCGTGAAATAGGAACGAAAGTAAATTAGCAAAGCTTTCAACCGAAATATTTTTAACCTTATGTACCCAGAACATCAAAAATACCCAATTATCCGCAAGTAGCTATTAACGCTTTTCCTTTCCCGAAATTAAACTTAGATAAAATACAAAGTGGATCTTCAGCTAATACACCACTAAATACTGATAGGTACCAATTTTAAAATAAGTCTATTCCTTTGAAAGTGAGTTCACCCAATCGAAAAATTAGTTTAACTGAAACTTTTAAGACTACTTACCCTAATCAAGGTCAGTCTACGATTAACTCCTCTTTTTACAATCCAATAGAGAACCAAAATAAAGTTTTGACAGACAGACTTATGCTCTCGCCAAAATACAGGCCAGTAACATAAATTTCGAAAAGTTCTCACTTGAATGAAACCTACTAAAGAGAGCAAGTACCAGTAAATTATTGTTCACCAATTGTGAAAAATAGCCACTATATTCCAATTTCTTCAGGTAGATAATCAGCCTTCACTCCTACAAGTCATAATTACAGCCTTCTTGCTCCATCACTGAAGGTAAAAAATATCGCAATGAATGGTCGACAGGGCTGGTAAACTGCAAAAAATGCTAAACCTCAAACTCCATCTCCTCATAGCGGTTTACTGCTTTGATTCAACACATGATTTTATCATAGTTTAATAATTACTGTTTCTTTTATAATTAACTAGCTATGGACAACAGTGACAAAGATATCGAATAGTTCAAAGCTCTCCTCGTTAATAATAAACACTACAGTGAAGCATTAGTGAACTTCTTGATTAAGAAACTTGACACCAACTGTAAGTGATAGAATTACTTAGCAATCACAACTTTCCAGGAAGTCAATGATCTGATTTTCAAAGACACTTCAGTATTAATTAAACATTTCTCAGATCATCCTTAAGATATTTAGTACATCGAGCGCAAGAACCCTTTATGTTTGGAATCTATGAGAGACTATTTATTGAGGCTGTTCAGAGTTGTGTCCAAAGTGTGTGGCCAAGATATCAAGAAATTCGTATAGGGCTTGAAAGTAGCATTCAAAAATCAATTGTAAGTGATAGCTAGCTTAACACCACGCACTGCTGAAGTAGGACTCCAATTCCTACAACAACACCAGTTCAAATCAATATTAGTGTATAATTACTCAAAATCAGTGGCAATATGTTTGAAACAGCTCTCCAAAACAATGGGAAACAACCTGTAGGTGTATATCTGCCAGAGCGGCCACACAGGATAAGGGTAATACTAATATATTTAACATAGATAGAAAATGTTCAATGATCTGTCAGTAGCACAAGTCAACTGCTCACTCATCTGTGATGCATAGGCTGGATATTATATCAATCTGGTAGATTGTGTGATCACTGGAGCGGAAGTTGTGCTTGATGATGGCAGTATTGTTAATAGAAGTGGCACTGCCATGGTTGCACTATTTGCGCATTAAGTTAGAAAACCGTTTGTTGTGTTTTCGGAGACGTACAAGTTCATCAAGAGAAATTTACTCTCACAAAAGGACATTCCGAACTTTTCACGATTAGAATCTCGCAAAAAAGAGCCAACAATATTGACAGACTTAACGAAAAGCAAGCATATCACATTGTTTTGCACAGATTCGGGATGCTTTCCGCCAGATATGGCCTCGATGACTATTTCTAACTTGATGTTAGTAGAAAGCAGATGATTTAGATGTAGTACTATAGAAATCAAAAATATTCTTAAATATAACACTTTTTCATATCCTCTTGCACTTTCGTGTCCACTGTTGCACTGGCCCTCCCTTTCTTTATTTATACTAATTATTTCTCTTATAAATGTTGGGTATCAAACCCAAATTTTTTAGGTTTAATTAACCGACTATCCTGCTTGAATGTCCTGATAGTATCTTTGATAACTTGTCCGAAAGTGCCAGTATTGGTCATGACTCTACTGACATAATTATCATAATTGTATGCAAACCCGCCAGCGATAGCCATAACAAACATCTAAAAGCAAATCAAAGTATTCTAAACATAACACATAATATTTACTTCTAGACTGCTGATAATAGTATGCGATTAGTAATGTGGAGCACTATGATCAAAACATGATAGAAATTGTTATTCGAATATACTGATCATTATGCGTTGCCAAAATGTGAAAAATAATGTTATTTTTATTGTTAAGAATTTTAGTAAAGGGGAATATGGGGCCAATGGGTGACGTAATGCATGGTAAAATAGTACTAAATAGTATAAGGAGTATGATGCAGAGATTGCTACTGCCCAACTTAGGAAACTTGAGACATAGGCATATGAGCTTGATACGTCGCCATGTTCGATGTCTTAGTTTAGCAGTTTAGGGTATACAATGTAAAGAACGAATGTACTGAATACTTTTACTATTAGAAATTGCAAAACATATTTTTTGCAACGATAGGTAAAATATTTGGCTTTCTTCCAGTGAGTTAATTGATAAGGTTTCTGGCAATAGTTAAATGGAAAGAAATGTGGAACTTCCTTTTCGTGCTGGATCATGATTAGATACACTTTTTTATCTTACATTTAATCCTGCATGATAAGAAAATTACTTTATCACGATCGTAGGCCAAATATGAAAAGATGAGGTAGAAGAAAGTGAACAGCAAGATAGCTTCGTAGAAGTCTCTCGTAAGGGTGAAGTATGGTTCTAGGCTCTACATTAAAGCAAAAATACCGGAGAGATGAACGATCCCATGCTGGTCACGCAATAGAAAGGTGCCATGATCATGATGACTATGATTTTGGACTGCAAGAACGGGTTGTTGAAGTTGCTGAGGTGCATGTAAATATGATAGATCGACACCACTAAGGTTAGTATTGTCAAGATGCTTGCTACTGAGAATTATGTTGATAGACTCGACTAAATGCATGCCTCATTGCAGTACCTGAAGCAATATGACGGGATGACCTACGCGTGCTCTTCCCCGAGGCTCAAGTACATTAATTAACTTAATAATATGATCTGTTATAATATTATAAATCAATTAGCTTCAACCTTAATAGTTCTTGCTAATTCATAATCGTCAATTAAGTATAAAATCTTATTTTTGAGGATGAATTTTCAATAAAATAACTTCAATTAATAGCAATAACAATATAATAGCATTATAGTAGTATAATTAACAGTCACATGTCAGCATTCCGTCGGCTGAGTGTTAAGAAACTAGTAAAACAGCACTGTACTGATGATATCGCTTGTCTTCACTGCTGTAAATGTTGGGAAACTTACAAGAAATAGTACTAAATCAGGTTGGCTAATCTCACTGCAGCCAACCAATAAGCTAAAAAGCAGATTGAATTTCTTAATAATTTGAATAAATAACTTAAGAAGTAGCTTGACAAATATGCGAAAAGATAGCAACAATTTAAGAATGTTTAGTCTATGAAGGAAGATTTTAGAAAGGAAATCACAGGTTAAATTTTGAAGAATAAAGAAATAGAGGATGCTATAAATAAGGAGAAAATAGACACTCTTCAAGAAGAAGTTCGTTATTATCGTTAATATTTGAACGAATTAAAGCAAAAATTGTAGACAGCCTAATCAAAAATAAATTAGCTTGAGTAAATAGTCGCTTCAAATCAAAATCAAAATAAAGATTTATAATAGTAAAATATTCAGCTGAAGCAAGATAATGGCAAGTTTATAGCATAAATCGAAAAGTTATATGAAACAATAAGTTAGCAAGATAAAAGAATCGATGAGAAAACAAGCGTTATATAAAGAATGCGGGCGGCTATGAACGATGTGGAAAACAGATTTATAGAAGAGAAGACAAAAGCAAGTAATACCCTCAGCGAAAAATAGATATGCATGATAAATTTGAAGAATAGAGACAAATATATTGATAAGCTTACTTAGTGCGCTTCTGACAATTTGAAAAGCATCAAGAGCCTTTAATGTACAAACCAGGAACTAAAAAAGCTAACATCTCTGCTTGATTGCGAGATCATTGCGGGTAGAGCAAATTAACAGTATCTACGAGATAAGCTTATTTCATCTGAAGAACGGTTAATTGTCACTGAAGGCTTTGCGAAATATAACTAACAGAAAGTGGAACTCATGAAGAACGATCTACAGGTTCTTAAATTAACACTATGAACCAATTTGAGATTATGAAGTATACCCTTCTCTACACTGTCATATCATGGGTGTTTGTTAATATATTTAATGTGAGTTTAAAGATAATAAATATAAAATTGTAAATGAAGCCATTTTCTGGGCTACATCCACAGCTAAGCGCTGCTAAACTGCACACTAATTCAAATGGTTTCGGAGCTTCTGTAAACTCTATCAACAAGAGTACATCAAATAAAAATTTTTCAAAAGTGACACCGATCACAAAAAAGAATACGCCTGCTCGTTTTAAAAACTAAATTGATGTCCGTGCAAGATTGTCAAGATCAATATAGTAAATTCCTCACCTTTAAATTGATGACGATGCGAGCTCACTTTTTGGAATTAGAAAGACAATGCCAAAGAAAGACTCCACCAGAGACGATATCTTAATTGAAAACTGTGAATAATAAGAGAAATAATTATTTAGCGAAAGCTACTCAAAGCTGAATAAAGTATATAAAAATTTTGAGCAATACAAAAACAAAAGCGGGATCGAACAGTAATTATCACAAGTGCTAAATCTGATTAGAGAGTAAAGAACAGCAATAAAGAACAAATTGCATGAAATTTAGATGAAGAAAACTAAAAGGGTGAGTATCATAACAACAGAGACAGGCCAAAACACAGAGCAAATGCTGGTGAGTAAAAATTAAATTTCAACAAACGAAATATCTACACAAACAGACCACTAAAATAGAACTGAATAAGTTAGCAGTAATCAGACCTACAGTAAACTTATTAAGATCCTTGAAGATATGAATATAAATTCAAAAGTGATACTCCCTCAAGAGATAAAAGTGTAAGATCTGAGACCAGACGTACCATAGAAAAAGTACCAATAGCTAAAATAATCTGAGATTATCACGGTGCAGAAGTTTGTAATCAAGAAACTGGTGCAAAGGATATCGGCTTTGTAGTCAAATCCAAACTCATGATTTTAATTGTACTTTATTCTATATCTATTTTACCGCAGTAATCACTGTACACAGTTGTTATAATAAGCACCATAATAATAAATCATGACCGATAAGGGAGCCGAGCGTAAAAAATTGGCTATGGAGAAGCTTCAGAGTCTTCAGAAAGTAGCAGTGAAGTTAATAAAATAGTTAACTATTACTGAAAAGGCTAAAAAAATTAATCCGGAAACTAAGCTTCGTAATCTTTCTGACATCAATGCCAATCTACATCAGATTGATAAAATAAACTCGCTTCAAAACTAAATGTTCGCAGACGAGAAACTCATTGTATTCGTACGTCATTTTTTGATTGACAACTCCAGTAATAATAAAATACCTCCTCTTGAATTTTTCAGACTAATTTTGGTATCCGAAGCTGTAGCTGATAAACTCATCACACACTCTCTACCTTTATACATTGCTCGAGTGATTGAAAGAGATGACGCTGTTAAAAACAAATCTCCACTAAGTTCTCATTTCGATGAGTAAATTTTTGAAGCCTTGAGACTGATAAAACATTGGATATAGAAATTTCCACAAAAATTCCCACAATACTTGGCATTCTGCTTGATTGCCCTAGCTGAGTTACCTGTGGCAATATCAATATAATAGAAAAAGAAAGACCAAATACCGCAACACATAAAAATATTCACAATCGACATTTTGCTAATAATGGCAACAAAAAACACAAAATTATGCTGCATTTGTGGCGGTTTCAACTTATTAATAAACTCAATAACCGATCCATCTTTCCATGAGAGAAGTTACGATATTATTAGCAAAATGCTTGTGTTTGTCAATGATGCCAAATATCGGGAATTGACTTCAGCCTATATTGATTTTAAGCGAGTGTTTCATGTCTTGACTGATCTTGATAATGTGTTTCTATAGGAAGGCTACAAATCCAGAAATAATCTTGAAATGCTGTCAAGGTTTCAAGCTAGGCTTGGGCTTGCCAAGAATGCTATTATTACATTATTGAAATCATGGGTTGGACTTATTTATATTGGAAATTAGCCTACCGCTATTCATGCTCTACTGTAAACATTGAAATAAGTGCCAAAAAAGTACGACTCAGACCTACGTAACTTAATCTTTGAGGCTCTATAATAAATAATCAGTGTGGGTGACAATATCATCACTGCATCGACCACTTAATAGAAGCGTACATATTCACACACATAGATTGTTTCAAAATATCGAATTTGATCGGGTGCTATCTCATGACTGTGATCGAGTTGCTTATTGAACAGAACTTATTGCGAATATTGATTTAATTGAGTGGAGTTTAGGATGCACTTGTTTCTTAACCTTCGCAAAGATTATTGAAAAGGCTCACTTTCTTGATTTTTAGCTATCGACCTGAGTATTCTAAGTACATTGATTTTCTGATAACTGCAGCTAATAAACCTAGTAATTCAAATGAAATGGTAAAAACATCATCATCATTCGTGATTAATAAGATCGGTAATTACATTTACGATAAAAAGTAGAAGAAAAATCACCCAATGTTCAATGAATTGTAAAACTTATTCAGTCTCAAATCTATTTTTGTACCATACGCAAGAGCATCTCTTAACTCAATATCGAAAACCCTCAATTTTGTAAATTACAAATAAATTGACGAGTATCGAAAGAATTTGTTATAGAAGGAACCTATCCCTAAATAGCATAAAGAAAATTATTTGCTATGGAAGTGGAGTGTGATTGAAAATTTATTAGAATTTCCAGACCCTGATAAATTCAAACCGAGCACTAATGAGAGATATAGATAAAACAAAATGTACAAGTATCTTCTAAGATTTTACTCACCTTCGAGAGGCAACTTCTTCAAACTGGATTGGCATATGTCTAACTTCACATACATCAAAGCCTGTATGTTACTAATCCGTAATTCTATAACCATACCTGAAAACTTACCGCTTGTCAAGAATCCACCTGAATCTCAGTTCGAGTGCACTGTTAGTTTCATCGGTGACCTTGAAAAATGGTTATAAATTAACATCACTGAGTGTCTCAAAAATAGTCAATAGTGGAATATTGTGCTGTGTACTAAGCTTCAGCGATAACTTATGAGCTGCATTGGGTTACTTTCTGAAACTAAAACCGGTTATTAAGAACTAATATGCCAGAATAGATTTTTATAGTTATTGCATGGCAGTCTGCATCGACAAGAGTGTTCACATTTAGTCTATCTTATTTTAATAAACTTGGACTTCTATCGCGACGATATAAACAAAGTAATAATAAAAAACCCAAATGGCACAACTTCCCTAAAATATTACTCAGCTAACACCCAAAATCCCACAATAACAAATGGCACTCTGGTAAGCTGCACTAAGGTCGGTGTTCGTCATTTGTTGTAAACTTGTATTAAAGATGGATCTGCGCCTTTGAAATTGGCCTGTGTAGAAATAATTAAAATATTATTAATTGCTTAAGTTTACTCTTTTACTGTGTTCTCGTATCAGCTTATTTTGCGGATATTGCAGGCTGAACCTGATAAGTCTTAAATTGTCAAAGTTGTTGTTTAGTTATTGTAAGAAAATTTAACCAATAATAGCAATGTCGAGATATTTTTGAGAGTGCTTGCTGATGTTATCATTGATTTTGATACAAGTCCTAAAATAGTACCTCAAATTTAGAAGACTAGTAGTTAAGAAAGCAATCATAAATAAAATAATATTTTTGAGAACACTCCTTAAAAAGGTAAGAAACAGTAAAGCTAATAATAAATACCTAAAAATTTCAGTTTCTTCAGTCAAAGCTCAAAGTTGATCGGTTCGGGCAACAAAAACGTGTTAAGGTTTTAATAAATTAAACAAAAATTCACGAATCCTATTACCATTAGATTGATTTCCAATGATGCGGGTATTGAGTTAGCTGAGCGGTACTTTCCTGACTGGTTGGAAGAGTAATTCGAAAAGTGGATGTCTCCTGATCACAACTACTGCACAATACTATAAACAAAATTAAATGGGGCTCTCAATTTTGCTAAGAAAAAGGACAAAGGATATTACAAAATTACAAGCAACTCACACGTTTACGATTTATTCTTCATGTAAAAATTACCTTGGATAATTCATGCAAATGATCAAAAATTCCCACTTTGGATTCGACAAAAAGGACAAACTTATCAATTCTACGCTAATTTCAGATAAGGAAACTAAGATGAACATGGATTTATTATCAATAACGACAGTATCAAAATTAAGCTTGGTATTGGAACAATGATGGTGGACGAAGAATTTAATGTTGTCAGTGGAACAGACACTGCTGCGACACTTACTATCTTCTTAACTATGGCACCCAAGCATGTTGAACTCTATGATGAGAAACTTCTTATGGTTTAAAGTAACGGAGTATAAGTTTATTATCGCAAATTTGACTCATTTGACAAAAGTTTGTTGAAGGATAAGAAACAAGAAATGAGTTAACAAGAAGAATGGGAATACTATAACAGTCATGTTCAAGATCTCAACAAAATTTAGGTGGTTAGAATAGTTATCAATGTGAAAGTCCCCATTGCTTAACATACATAATAGCTTCCTTTACATTTGATTAATGAGCTTACCAAAACATAAAAAGGTCGGAAGTTTTTAATAACAAAAAGATACGTGTAAAGATCAGCTGCAACAATTGACCGCTTTGTAAACAGCACTTACCCGATCCCAAGCGCTGCAGAGGTGCGATCAACTCTCTGGTCAATAGGTTTTTTCGGTTCAAGAAACAAAAGCATAAAAATACTGAAACAAAATGGAGTATTCGATAACATCATAAAGATGACATTCCATTCGCACATACTGTCACTGCGGGGCACTTGCCGATACATATTGAATATGTTTTCGCATTCGGAGCATGGTAGAAATTTGCTAACTGACAGTGGATTCAATGTGAACAGCAGCTGTTTCACGTGTTATCCTGTTTAGACTAAGAAATTTTATTACATTCCATAATCATCTGAGACCAAGAAGCATTTTATTATGGATTAAGGTTATTGGAATAGTTATAATTCTCTCCAGAAGCCTATGAATAAATGTACATGTTTACTAATTTAGATGAATAGAAATTGTTTGAGTTAATCTCTTTGTTAGTGAACTCGCTATCATTCAAGTCTGCAGTAACTCAGATCAGGGAAGTGCTCAAAAGTTCTAATAAACTTTCAAGTTCTATGAATTTGTTTCAGAACGTCGTCAATTTGCTCACATTCTTTAAATATAAACATGAGTCACGTAAAAGTATCATGAACGTGTTCTAAGAGCTAATTAAAAGTCCCGAATTTAATAGTGAGATTGGAAATAAGATAATATTCTTTGTCAATGAAGAAGAAGTACAAAGAAAACTGTCTTTGGACATCTTTCCTCGCTCTGATTCTAATCTCATGGATTTTAAAGATGAGAGGGAGGATCAAATAATAAAAACGTAGGTAAACTTACGTCCATGAAAAATAAAGGAAAACGTAACACTTTTTGCAGCCTGGCTGATTTTTAATTTTAACTTTATTAACTGTCATTTTTCATTTTTCATAATAGATAGCCTGATGCGGACTCGGAAGCAAAGTCGCAATTTTGGACTCGATATCACAAATTTTGAACAAGCATCTCAGCAGGGTTCTTACTACTCTACCCGTTCCCGCAAGCTATAAGCTGCTCTTTCAGTCCATGACAGCGAGGATCTCAACTCTAAGATAGTCCAGCTGGACCAGAAGATTAGCGATTAGAGGCATATAGAAGAAAGACTTGATTAAATAATAAGTTTTGGCTATGGATATTACGATAAGAAGGTTGGTCAAATTTAATACATTTCCATCTCGGACGCAACCGAAAACAGTTCAGGTGAGACCATGTTTCCAAGTTCACCTCAGCTGACCGAAACTATGCGCAATATTTTGGTTGAGTGGCTAATGGAAGTGCATGATAAAATGGGACTCAGGTACGAAACGTTATATCTCACAATTCTGCTCGCCGACATGTACTGCGCTAAGAAAAATGTGAGCAAAGCTGAGTATCAGCTCTTAGGAATGGCTTGCTTGTTCTTAGCGGGCAAGTATGAGGAAGTTGCCACTCCTAAATTGAGAAAAATCATTGCCTTGTGTGATAGACTTTATGAGTCAAGTGATATTTTACGCATGGAAAGCGAAATTTTGCTTGAGTTTAACTTCAAAATAAGTCAGCCTAGCATCAACTGGTTCATTGGAGTTGAAACATTTGCGATTCGATGCAATAACCAGTCCAACCATCGCAGTATATCATTGTCAGGCATGGAAAAGTTTATCCGAGTTTGCTATTACGTAACCGAATTGTGTCTGTTTGAAATATAAATTTTAAAGAAATACTCTCCACAAGTCATCTCAAACACTGTGGTGTACACGACCTCGATGAAGAGCGAATTTCTTAATGTGGAAATCAGAGCAACCACAAAGTATCTAAGTCCTGTTGAACTAAAACAAATGAGAGAATGCAGTTCACAAGTGAGAAGAGTATTTATGGACAGATTGAATTCTAAATATGATGTTGTCAATAATAAATACTCGGATTTGGCAAGCTAAGAGATCCTATGACTTAGGCTCTCAATTATTTTGCTTTCAATTCATTTATTTGCTTTCCTTCTATTTAATTTTTACTATTTTCTATGATTTAGTTTTAAAGCTGTAACATTTATCGAAAAAAAGTGTAAATTAATTAATGAGATAAAGATCAACAAAATTTGGCTGGAATCACACTTCTGACATTGAGACATGACGAGCACACTAGTTCCTTATCCATGCACTCCGGTACACAGCAAGGGATACAACATAGAAATCCAGTGGCGCAGAACAAAATTAATCCCCAGGCTAAAGCAGTATTTCCTACAGTGGTTCTTTAGAAAATCCCCGCATTATTTCTACAAAATGGGCAGGCAGTATTACTCTGCTGCTGAATTATGATCATGCCTGGCTGCTGTTGCTGCTGATAATAGACTGGCGGTGACGGCTGTGCGTACATCATTGGGGGAGGAGGTGGCGGCACCATCTGCATCATTGTCTTGTCTTGATAACCAGGACCTTGCTGCAGGTACGGCGCGTTTGGAGGGTAAGGGTTCATCCACCGTAGATTTAAAAATATATTATCGATAATTATATATTCATTATCCATCATTTGCACTCAAAACTGATATAAGATATAATTTTTAGTGTTTAAGACTCTGTTAAGAGATTTATAGAATGCTCGGTTTATTGGTCTTCAATATAAGATTTTGATAAATGTTATAAAGTGTAGCAAAGCTAGATTCTGCCTTCTTTGAAACATTACTGGAGGCTTAGAAAAAATATGAAGCCGGTGGTGACGACTAAACTATGCGAGTACTCCTAAGCTGCTATTGCGACTGTGTACATTACTTTGATGCAAAACAATAATCAGTGAGCAACTATTTCAAAGCCAAAATCAAAGATCTGGTTAATGACGTGAAGCAATTTGGCAGTCCTGAGAAAGCGTAGATGAATAAATAGAAGTTAAATAAAAATGTTATTCGCGTAATGCAGAGTCAGAATATTCAGGAGGAGATCACTAAGAATGTCGAGAAATAAAAATAATGGAATGTGCGTGTCAATAAAATACTGGAAGACCAGGTCAACAGTATCGAAAAAAGAAGAGAGAAGAAAAGGAGTATACTCAAGTGCCGCAGTGTGACTATGTCCTTCGGCTCTATCGAAACATCACCGGATGCTAAATATATAAATGGGCTTAAATAATTTTTCGGCGACAACATGGAGCTTAACTTTGACCTTGAATAGCCCTGAAATGGGCTCTGTTATTTATCGATTTTACTATGAAGCAATCTGCAAATAAATAATCACTTTTTATGGGTCATGCCCGTAGTTTTAACTTATTTTTAATCATATTTTAGAGGGCATTAGACTGATTTGGTCTCAAGAAATTTAATGTATTTTTTTGAATCACTCTCTATTTCGGCTATGATATTATTCGGTTAATGTTTCGGGGTTGTTAAGTGATTGTTATTTTGTTCAAAAAGTTTGTTGCTTTGTTTATTAAACTTTTGTTAAATCTTGATATTTTTGAATTTTTCTCATCACCCTTTTGTGAATTAAGATCAGCTATATTTTGTTTTATCAATCGAGAGGTTGATTTATTTTTATTCAAGATCTACAAATTTTTATTTGTGCTTCTGCATTTTCGTAATCGAATACGGCAATTACTTGGTTTTTTGTTTAGCTGATCAGAATGTTCCTCTCGTGAGACTGTTTCATTGACTGTAGTTTTTGAAAAAGATTGGGGCTTGACCATCACTGTCTTATTTCTATTCAGCTTCGATAGTGATACTTTTTTAGGGAGCTTTCTCAATATTGTGCCATTTTATGGGAATACGTTTAATAATTTTTTAAACTGTCTATATGTATCTTGTTTATGCTAATTCTATTTGTTTGTTTCGTTTTTAGAAATTTTTATTGTATCTTTATTTATTTTTATTAGTCTTTCTGTTGAATGCAGTCTTCTTTTGAATTGAACAGGATTAACTTTATTATGGTTCGACTGTAGATTAGAATTTCGAATTAGGAATTGCCGAAATTGGTTGGCTTCATTATCATGTACTCCATGAATGATAGGCACTCCAACATGCGAAAAATTTTGATCTATTTTTCTACAAAACTATCCTAGAAAAAGTGATGATTGGTTCATGTCAATTTATTTCAGCTTCAAGCTGAACTAACAATTTTCATCACTTTTATTTGTTGATTTTTACTCAGATTCTTCTGACCTTCCAGTAATAGATTCTGGCTCATGCATTAGCTTTTTAATAAATCTGCGATGCTATTTATTTTTATTATCTTGGTGGGTCATCATAATAACTCCAACTGCTGTCCCCATGTGATAGGGATAGTTGTGATGAAATTTATAGTACTCGGCCAACGCACATATTTTACTTTAATACTCATGCTACTTGTATTATCTTTTGAGATACTCCTTTTATTTGCACAAAATCTCTATTTCATCAAAATTTATCCTTGTGCTGTTCAAGTACCTATGTGGTTATACAATTTTCTATATTATACTTCTACATGCCACTTCATTTGTTAAACTTTAATGTTGTTCTCCTGTGCAGTATTTACTCACCAGGCGGGTCTCAATAAGAGCTCTGTAGTGTTTTTACTTCTTAGGCATTGTACTTTTCTAGTTTAACTAATTTTAACAACTATAATGTATAGGAACTAAAATTTAATCAATTCTTAATGTTTGCTTATTAAGTAAATGAGGCAAATTAATTATGGTAACAGTGAGTAAACTTGTCAAACAACATCTCGTTGAAATACTGAAACCGTACTACTCCAAGACATAGTCGAGACTACCAGCCTTAGATCGCCATATTGCCTCATACTTCCGTGAGCACAAATCACTAGGACCATCATAACGTCGAGACCTATATAATCACACCTATGACTTGATCCGATACCACTTTTACTTGAACCACCTGTGCAAAGGCTCAATGGATATGGGTCTGCGATTGAATTTATTGCATAGTTCGGATTTCTATGCTGAGATGGATAATCAGAAACTGGCGAAGTAACCTACATGATACAACTCAGATGGATTCGGTGCTCATACTCGAAAGCGTACGCTCTCCCTTTATATTATTTAGGCTCTATGACAGAATTGTGCAGTCCACTACGACTTA
>APMI01000702.1_pt1 | contig 35915 bp, 37 predicted proteins | sample 667938 | NCBI WGS metagenome assembly APMI01 (sample SAMN01084076, study PRJNA167559) | wastewater metagenome | biome: Wastewater | place: Denmark: Ejby Moelle, Odense | collected 2011-11-28
GCCGACCAGCGGCCGATGCCCTTTACCCGGGTCAGAAGCTCAATCGCTTGCTCATCATCCACGGGTAACGCGTCGAAATCGAGTTCGCCGGACACGCAGAGTTCGGCAAGACTGCGCGCATAGCCGATCTTCTGCCGCGACAGCCCTGCCCCACGCAGCGCCTCATCGGTTTGAATAACCATCGCAGCGGGATTTTCGATGTCGCCCACCACTGCGGCAACCTTCGCCCAGACCGCATCGGCTGCCTTGAAACTGATCTGCTGGCCCACGATCGTGCGCAGCAGCGTGACATAACCCCGCCCCCGCACGCGCGGCTCCGGATAACCTGCATGGCCGAGCGCCGCCGCGAAACGCGGGTCGCGTGCGGCCAGCGCGTCTAGATGTTCCTGCAACTGTTCGGCGGACAGTCCCATCGGGATTCCTTGATTATGACGCAATGGATTGGCATGGCCGCCCCCGAACGCAAAGGGAAGACTTGATGCCGACACTGATCGTTACGAAGCGCGACGGCGAAACCGTCGAGATCGAAAGCAAGCCCGGCCTGTCGGTGATGGAGGTCATTCGCGACCACGGTATCGACGAATTGCTGGCGCTGTGCGGCGGATGTTGTTCGTGCGCGACATGCCATGTCCACGTCGACCCGGCATTTGCCGACAAGCTTGCGCCGATGAGCGAGGACGAAAACGACCTGCTCGATTCTTCGGACCATAGAACTGAAAATTCACGACTTTCGTGCCAGATACCGTTCGGGGCCGATCAGGATGGCCTCAGAGTAACGATCGCAGAAGAAGATTGACGGGCGCTTCGGCGCCCGATTTCTTGAAAGGGGCAAAATGGGATCCGAGGATTTTGGCGACCGTATCAAGCGCCAGATGAACGAAACCGGCATCCATGATGCCTGGGAAGCGATGTATCGTTCGGACGACAACGAGCGCTTCTATGAGCTGGCCTATGCCAAGCTGTTCAAGCAATTGGCGCAGCCCCGCGATGCGCTGGCCCTCGACATTGGCTGCGGCATCGGCGCGAACACCGCGCGGCTCGCCCGGCAGGGATACAAGGTTGTCGCCGCCGATTATTCGGAAGCGATCCTGCCCGAAACCAAGAAGAACATGGAACGTCTGGGTCTTGCGGACCGCGTGACGATCCAGCGCGAAGACATCACGGCGCTCAGCTTTCCCGACGGCCAATTCGACCTGACCCTGTGCTGGGGCGTATTGATGCACATCCCGGCGATCGATGCCGCGCTGGGCCAACTCGCCCGCGTGACGAAGCCGGGCGGCTATCTCGTCCTGGCAGAGATCAATCCGTCGGCACCCGAGCCGCGCGCCCTGCGCGGTTATTGGCGGACGCTGAAGCGCGACAAGGTCAGCATCGAACATAAGCCCTGCGGCTTCGAACACACTTCGCGCTTCAACGACGAGGCGCTGTTCTGGCGCCATCTCGACCGTGATTGGACGACGAAGCAGTTCGCCGGATATGGATTCGAACCCGCCGGACGGTTCGCCGGGCATTTGTTCGAGACGTTCCACTATTTCAAGAACGCCGCCGTCCGGAACGCCATCCAGGCGATGAACCGTTTCTATTTTTCGAACGTCGGCGCTGCCGGGCTCTCGTCGACGCAGGTCCTGATCTACCGCAAGAAAGCCTAGCGCAGCCGCAGGACGGCGGTCGGCGCGTCCTTGGTCAGAGGCGTCGCCTTCCAGCTCAGCGTCTTGCGCTTGCCCGCCGCCTTCACGCCGTCTTCGGTATTCTGGCTGACGATCTCGGCGTCGGTATCGATGGTGAAAACGCCATCGAGATACTTCGCCAGATCGGCAGAGGGGCGTGAGGCCAGGCCGCCAGTCGCGTCCGGCATTCCATTCGATTTACTATTGGCGAAGCCGGGCGCCTTAACGCGAACGAGGCCGCCCTGGCGAAGTTCGATCGCCAGGAACGGAAACATGACCTCGGCATCGGTGTTGAACGGAAAGACGAAACCGTGGTCGAGCCGGCCGGTGATGGCATAATCGATGTCGAACTTGCCTTTGCCGCGATAGACGACCGATTTGTAGCCTGCCTCTTTCGACAGCGCGTCGGCCATCGCACGCAGTTTCGCCTCATCGTCTTCCGTAGGTTCCTTGTCGGCGGATTTCGCCGCGTCGCCGTCGGCCTTTTCCTCGAACGCCTGGTCCTGCTGCGGTGCGATGACTTCTCCCTTATAGGTAAAGGCAAAGCTACGGTCGGCATTGATGCTCAGCGTCGAGAAGAACTTGCCCGGCGTCAGCACACAACCGAGGAGCATCAGCGGCGCCACGAGCGCCAGCGCAAACCGTCCGATCATCCCCCGCCACTCCCCTGTGTGATCGCATAAAGCGCGATTGCAGCTGCGTTCGAGACATTGAGACTCTCGACCTTCGGCGAAATCGGCAGGCGCGCCAGCGCATCGCAGTGCGCGGCGACATTCTGCCGCAGTCCCTCACCCTCCGCGCCAAGCACCAGCGCGACTTTCGCCGGTCCTGCCGCTTCCGCCAGCGTCGTCTGCGTCTCGCCCGCCAAGCCGATTCGCCAGAATCCGCCGTCGCGCATCTCGTCGAGCGCACGCGACAAGTTGACGACGCGGACCCAAGGCACGAGTTCGAGCGCACCCGATGCCGAGCGCGCCAGAGCGCCGCTTTCCGGCGGGGCATGGCGGTCCTGCGTCACGATGCCCAGCGCGTCGAACGCAGCGGCCGAGCGCAGGATCGCGCCGACGTTATGCGGATCCGTGACCTGATCCAGCACCAATAGGGGCCGGTTCTGGTCCAAGCCCCGCTCGATCAGTTCCTCGAGCCAGATATCCTCCAGCGGATCTACCTCGGCGACCATGCCCTGGTGCGGCGCATCGTGCGGCACCATGCGGCCGAGATCGGCAACATCGGCATAAACGACAGGAAGAATCGACGGCAGGTCGAGTCGCGACAGCGCCTCGCGCGTGCCCCACAATTTCGTGACCCGCCGCTCCGGATTAGCCAATGCCGCCAGCACTGCATGCCTTCCCCAGAAGCGCGGCCGGTTGCCCCCGCCTACATGCTGTCGATTTCCGCGTCTCATGGCGCAATCCTTGGCGCGCACGTGATTGACACGCAAGGCCCGCTTCGCCATTGACGCGCGCTCCCCGCACCGGACAGGTGGCCGAGTGGTTAAAGGCAGCAGACTGTAAATCTGCCCGTGAAAGCGTACGCTGGTTCGAATCCAGCCCTGTCCACCATCCCTTACAGCCGGGTTTTCCCCTTCCAACGAATCTCCGAAGCCAAGGCGCTCGTCTGCATCGCATTTGGTCTGACGCTCAAAAGTATCGCGCGCAGCAAAATTATGCTGCCGCCCCGTTGACCGCGCTCCGTAACAGGATAAATTGCCGACCAGGATGACTGTAGCAGTCATCAATGAATGTTTCTTTCGAACGAGAAGGAACAAGCGGAGAGATGCAGATGGCGCAGAAACGCGAAATACCCTCCTCGGGCGACGTTCATTGCGATGTGCTGGTCATCGGAACCGGCGGCGCAGCGCTCACGGCAGCTGCTACGGCGCGCAAGGCCGGGCTGGACGTGATCGTCGTCGAGAAGCAGCCAGTGTTCGGTGGGACGACTGCGACGTCCGGCGGCATGCTCTGGATCCCTGGCAACCGCCATTCGCCCGCACTGCAACAGCGGCTTGGCGAACCCGACACGCTGGAGAATGCGCGCAAGTACATCATCGAGGAGGCGGGCAATTATGCCGACATCGACCGGATCGATGCCTATCTGAAATACGGTCCCGAGATGATCGATTTCCTCGAAGACAATACGCATGTGCGCTTCGAGGGCGCTGAATACCCTGACTACAACATGGACCACCCGAACGCCGCAAAGTCGCGTTCGCTCACATCGGCAGAATATAATGCCGGCGTGCTCGGCAAGCACCTGCGCGAATTGAAGAGCGAGTTGCCGCAGATGCTGTTCTTCGGCTTTGCGATCGGATCGTCGGTCGAGATGAAGCAGTTTTTCGCTGCTGGCCGCTCGCCAAAGGCGTTTGCCGCCGTCGCGATCAAGATGGCGCGCCACGTGATCGATACCGCCCTTCATGGCGCGCCCCGTCGCGTGGTCCGGGGCCGCGCGCTGATTACCCGCCTCGCGCAGACATTGTTCGAATGGAACGTGCCGATCCTGCTCTCATCCCCCGCGCGCGAATTGATCCGCGAAGACGGGAAGGTCGTCGGCGCTGTAATCGAAACCCCGCAGGGCGCTCGCCGCTTCTTCGCGAAGCGCGGCGTCGTACTCGGCAGCGGCGGCTTCCCGCACGACGATGCCCGCCGCCAGCAGGCTTATCCGGCCAACGCCTATGATGGCGTCCGCCGCTCGGTCGCTAATCCTGGCAACACCGGTGACGGCGCGCGCATGGCTGAACAGGTCGGCGGCGTGTTCAGCAAGGACGTGTCGAATGCCGGTGCGTGGATGCCGACCTCTGTCCGGCCCGACGTCGAAGGGCCTGCGGGCGTCTGGCCGCATCTCGTCGACCGGCTGAAGCCCGGTTTCATCGTTGTCGGCGCGAACGCCAAACGTGTCGGCAACGAGTCCGCGGCCTATTCGTCGTTCGTGCCGATGATGATCGAGGCGGCCGCAGATCAGCCGATGGCTTTTGGCTGGCTGATCGGCGACAAGCGTGCGGTGGACAAATGGGGTATCGGACGTGTCCGTCCCAAGCCGATGCCGCGGCAGGGCTTCATCCGGTCGGGTTACCTGATCGAGGCGCAATCGCTGTCCGAACTGGCCGAAAAGATCGGCATCGATGCGCAAGTGCTGGAATCGACCGTCGAACGCTTCAACGCGGATGCGAAGCGCGGTGTGGACACCGAGTTCAACCGCGGCGCGAACGCCTATGACGCCTATCAAGGCGACGACGAGTACAAGGGGCCGAACTTGTGCCTCGGCCCGCTCGAAAACGCACCTTACTACGCGATCAAAATGTTTCCCGGAGAGATCGGCACGTTCGCCGGTATCCGTACCGATAAATATGCGCGGGTCGTGCATGAAGACGGCACGCCGGTCGAAGGGCTCTATGCGGTCGGGAACGACCAGTTGAACGTGTTCGGCGGCGCTTATCCCGGCGCGGGTGCGACGCTCGGCCCAGGCCTGACATTCGGTTATGTGGCCGGCAAGCACGTCTCGGGCATGATCGGGGATGCCGCGCCGGCGCCCAGGGAAATGGCGGTTTCTTGACCGCGACGCCCGGCGCGATGCTGGTTTCGGTCATCGGAGCCTCCGGTGCGCAAGGCTCTGCACAAGTCCGGCAATTGCTTGCCGCCGGCTATCGCGTCCGGGGCATTGCGCGGAATTCGAGCGATACTCTTTCGGCGCGCGGCGATGTGGAGTTTCGCACCGCTGACATCTTCGATCCGCCGAGCCTCGTCGCGGCGCTCGAGGGGTCGGATGCGGTCTTCGTGAACACACCTGTCCCGCACCGGCTCGAACGCGCGCAGATGGTGACGAACTGCGGCAACGCCGCGCAAGCGGCGGGCGTGAAAAGACTGGTCTGGAACACCGCGACCTGGATTCCCGACCGGCCCGGCGATCCCTACACCTATGGTGTGAACACCCATGCCGTGAACGCATTGTTCCGCACTGGCGTCCCTGCGACCATCTTCGGTGCCGTCCTCTTCATGGACAATCTGCAATCGGGCTTCGCACGCCAATATATCGTGAACGAGGACCGCTTCCATTATCCGCACGCCCCGCACATGCGGGCAAACTGGATCAGCCTCGACGATGTCGGCCGCATCATGGTCGCGGCGCTCGACCGCCCCGATCTCGAAGGAGCGTGGATGAACATCGGTGGTCCCGAAGCGCTGGGCCCACAGCAGGTTGCCGACATATTGAGCGACGTGATCGGTCGGCCGATCCGGTACGATCCTGCGAGTCCGCAGGATTTCGGCGCTACGCTGGCCAGCGCGCTCGGTCCGGCGGTCAGCGGCGAGCGCCGCGCTGCTCTCGCCAAAGATATCTGCGACTTCTACGTCTACAACAACGACGCACCCACCCGCCCCTTTCAGGTCAATGTCGAGGCAATGCTCGAACGCCTGCCGATGCGGCTGGAAACGATGCGCGAATGGGCCGCGCGGCAGGACTGGTCAGTGGCGCCGTCTTAAGCGATCCGCGGGAAACGCGCATCGTCGAGCGGTTCGAGATGTTTAAGGGTGCTGGTGTCGAACGATATCGCCGGCGCGCCCGTCCAGCGGGCGTCCGCGGGGTTGACCTGAAGCAGGTACGTCCAGCGCGGTCCATCCGACATATTCTGACCCGCGGCATGGACACACAGGTCCGAATGGACTGTCACGTCACCGGCCTTGAGCGAAAGATAGCCGGATGACGGACATTTGCGGGCAAGATCCGGAAAGGCGTCGAGCAAGTTTCCGTCACCGTAGGTACGGTAGTCGCCCATAACGCCATGACGATGCGAACCGTTGAGGAACGCCATCGTGCCCTTCTCCGGCCCCATGTCGGTGAGCGGTGTCCAGAAGGTCATCCCTCCCGATCTATCGGCGACCTGAGCCGCGAAATCCTGATGCCAGTCGGACCGTCCATGCCCGTCCGTCCTGCTTGCGGGCAGCTTCACGCCGAACGAGTCCTTGAAATAGCGGATGCCGGGCGAAACGCTGAAATCCCGCAGCGCGACTGCGCCACGGCCGTAATGCCGGATCACCGGCCCGATTTCGGGGTGGTCGAGATCCTGAAGCGGAAGCGAGTTGAAGAACGCGAATTTGCCCGGGATCGGCGTGATCGATCCGTCCTCGCCCATCTTCGACTTGGCGAATGCGAGGATCGCTTCGAGCCGCTTCAAGGGCAGGAACTGTTCGAGCTTCACCCAGCCGAATTCGTTGTAATGTGCGATCTCCGCAGCAGTCACCGCGCGGAAATCGCTGAGGTTCGTGTCCGATTGCCGTTTCCGCATCGCCGTTCCAACCATCTCTCTCTCCATGCAAATTCAGGCCGCGATCCGCGCGCTTTGCGCAACGGGTGTCCAGTCGGCGGGCGGCGCGCGCTCACCCACCCAGAAGATCGGCCGCTCTTCGACCAATATTCCCTCGATTGGCTGCTGGTTGGGGCGGCGCACCCAGGCGTCGAGGAAGGTCGGCAGATCGCGCCACCACGAACTTTCGAGCGCCTTGCAGGGGCGGCTCGCAACAGACGCCCCTTCGGCCGAGGCGCGGTGATAGCTCAGGCGGACCGGCGATATATCGCCCATCGTCGGCGACGGCGCACCTTCGGCCAGATCTTCGTCCCGCACGTCGTCGAGGATGAACATCGCTTTGAGCAACCTGGCGCATTCCTCGCGCGGGGGCGCCGCGACATCCCTCTCGGTGTCGAGCACCAGCGACTTGTAACGTGTCACGTCCATGAAGAGATCGCTGTCGTGGAAAGCGCCGTCACGATAGGCGAGCGATTCATGCATGGTCGTGAAGGCCGCAAGATCGTTGAACCACAACTCCGGGATGCCGTCAGCGAACGGCATCATCCCCTCTACCGGGATGTCGAGCCGATGGTTCTGGACATAGCCCTGCAGGATGTTCGCATGCGCCAGCCGCAGCGCGAGACCGCGGTGGACAGTTCGCCAGTGAAGCCGGAAGGCATCGAGCGGCATATCCGGCATACGTTGCAGCAATCCCATCACTTTCAGCATGGCACTTGGTCCTATCGATGGGGCTGGATGCTATCGAGCAACGCACGCGACCGTTCGACGGCCCTGCGCGCGCGTTCGCGTGGCGACACGCCCTGCGCGACGCGCGTCGTCGAGGGCACTTCGACGTCGATCGGTGTCGCTGCGGGCAGAGCCGAGTAGATCGCACGAAGCGGCCAGTCGCCATCGCCCGGCGGTTCGCGGTCCTGGCCTTCGCCGCGATAGTCGCCGGTCACGAAAAGGCCGTGCCCGTCGCAGATCTGCGAATAGCAGAACTGTTCGGCCGGAATGGCCGCGACATCCTCCGGCGTGCCGCCTGTGCGGACAAGGTGGAGTGCGTCGAGTGCGATGCCGATGTTCGGGCGGCCGACGTTCTCGACGAACCAGAAGGCACGCTGGATCGACGCACAGGCCGGAGTCAGGCCCATGAATTCGAGCCCCAGCTTCAGGCCGAACCGCGCTGCCTCATCACACAGCCGGCCGAGCGTATCGAGCGAGCGCGAATCATCAGTGTCATGGATGTGCGTCACTGCGCGCTTCGCGCCGACCTCTGCGCCGACCGCAAAGGCTTCGCGGTAATCATCAAGATCGAGACCGGCGGTGACGGGAAAGAATTCGATGTTGCCGACGCCAATGCCATTTGCACGCAGGGCTGCGAGGACTTCCGCCTGGTTCGCGCGGTTTACCGTCGGATATTCGGTAAACTTGGCACCGGGTATCGGCACACGCGGCGCATGCGCGAAGACGCAAATCGCCTCGCAATCATTTTCGGCGGCGATCTCCACCAGTTCGACGAGCGGCAATTCCCGGACGGTCAAGTGATGGAGCGCGAGGGGGCGGGACATCGTTTGCATTCCGCGATCAGAGGGGTCCATCCGCCCCGCCCCACCAGCGTTCGAAACGCGGCAGCGCGGCACGGTTCACGACCTCGACCAGCATCCCTTCGCGCGGTGGGCGGAGGTAAGCGAAGGTGCCATAGCCCTCGTCCGGCGCCATGCCGGAGACGACGACCGCCCACCCCTCCGCCGTCATCTGCGCAACGCTTGCGGCTACGTCGTCGACCCAGAAACCGACGTGATGGGCGGAATGGAGTTCGGGATCGTAGACCGATCCTGGCGGCCCTGTCTGGATTTCCAGATGCTGCGGCCCGTCGGCCGAATAAGCGACCTCCAGCCGGATCTGGTGCGCGCCGCGTTCCGGCGTCCAGATGTTGAGCGCCTCATAGATATACGGCTTCGCCCATCGGACGCCGAGCGTTGCGGAAAGCTGGGCCATTTCGGCGTGCAGGTCGCGGACGAGATAGCCGGAATGGAAGATGTCCTGGAAATCGATCACGTCGCCTCGTCCTTCTCCATTGCCTTGTCCGACATCGCCGACTCGATAATTTATATCACATGAGTTAATATTAATGGCATTATCGCGTCAATCCTCTCATTTTTCCTCAATTTACATCTCACTTGACATAAATATACCGCAGATGATGATGCTGAAATGGCGACGTCATCTGGTCTGGAAACCGCGTTCACGCGAACGCCGAACCGCGCTTCGGCGGTAACGATAAACAGGATCATTCTGGAGGCTGCGCGGCTGTTTGCCGACCAGGGCATCGACCGGGTTTCGCTACGCGAGATCGCAGTGGCCGCTGGCCTGAAGAACACCAACGCCGTCAATTATCATTTCGGCGACCGCGAAAGCCTGATCCTTGCGATCTCGCACTTCTACACATTCGAGTTCGAGCCGCTGCGTGCGCAGATGATCGCACTGGCGACCGCGCAAAGCCGTCACCAGGATGTGCGGACCCTGCTCGAGATACTGGTACTGCCCTATCTCACCGTTGTGTCGCCGGGCGGCGCTCACCATTACGTCGCCTTCGTCAATCACACTTTCATGCGCAGCAGCGAGCAAGAGCTGTTCTATCCCTTCATCAACGACACCGATAACCCGGTCCCGGTCTGCAAGGCTTTGCTGGCGACGCTCCGTGAACGATTGATCTCACTGCCCGAAGGCATCTTTCGTGCGCGCATCCGTGCCGCCATCGGACTGTTCGTCAGCGCGATCGTGCGATGGGACAATCTGCACGCATCCGGAGCAACGCCGCCGCCGCTTGAAATTACGGTATTGGATTCGCTCAGCCAGATGACGGCGGCCGTGAACGCGCCCTATCACTACGACGGCCAGGCCGCGCTGCTCGATCTTGCAAAATCATTTGCGGTCAGGGGTTAGCACCGAACGTCAGCGGACGGGGTCAGCGCCGTCCCAGGTTCGAGCCGATTCGCGCATCCTGGCAAACCGTTCCACGGTCGCCGCGGGCAGTTGCATTACTTCGACCATCGTTCCCGGACCGCCGCCAGTGTCGGCGTAGAACACGCCGCCGCCCGGATAATCGGCTTCCTGCGCAATGGTCATGCCCATGTCGAGGCAGTGCTGCCGCGCCGCAGCGATATCGTCGACCGCGCAACAGATGTGCTGAACGCCCTCATGACCCGCTGCGCGCCATTCCGTGTAGATCGACGGCGCGTCATTGTGTTGCTCGATCAACTCGATCTGCATTTCACCCCAATAGGCGATGTAAATCGAGAAGTCCGGGTCTGTCGGTTCCCCCCGGAACCGGCAATTCGCCATGCGCATGGGTCCGAGACGAAAGAACGGCCCCACGCGCATCGTTTCCGTCCAGAACGTCAGCGCCTGCCCGATGTCCGCGGGAACATAGGCGATCTGGAAAATCTTTCCCAATGCGTCCGACATCGACTTCTCCATAAAACGCATACATGCTATATTTTTTGGCGAGCCTTGCCAATGCCGCGCATCGATTATCATGCCGAACTCAATGTCCTGGTCGCCGTACGGGGGCATCCGTTCGATCGCAGCGCGTTCGGCCGGATGTTCGACGGCATGGCTGGAATTACGGCCACGATGGTCGACCAGCCCGCTGCTGCGCAGCTCATGTCGCCGGAGGCCATGGCGCCGTACGACGCCCTTCTGCTTTACGACATGCCTGGCGTCGACTTCGACGTTGCGATGGATCGCCCGGCGCTTGTTTCTCCGCCGGACTATCTGCGCGACGGTTTCCGGCGCCTGCTCGAAAGCGGGAAAGGTGTCGTCGCGCTGCACCATGCGCTGGCCGGGTGGCCGGGTGGCCGGGCTGGGACGATTATAGCGAATGGCTGGGAGGCCGCTTCCTCTACAAACCCGGCGAGGTGCGCGGTGAGCACCGTCCCGACTCAGGCTACCGGCATAACATCGAGCACAAGGTGAATGTCGCAGCGGACCATCCGGTCGTCGCCGGTCTGCCAAGCCATTTCACACTCACCGACGAACTCTATCTCGCCGAGGTTTTCGAGGACGATGTCCTCCCCCTGCTCCGCTCCGACCACGACTTCATCGATCGAAATTTCTGGTCCTCCGCCGCGGCGATGGGGGGAAGAATGTTCGACAATGACGGATGGCAACATCCCCCAGGCTCGAACATTGTCGGCTGGGTCAAGCGCGCGATCGCGAGCCCGCTGGTATACCTGCAACCCGGCGACGGCCCCAGCGCGTACGACAATCCACACTACCGACGGCTGGTCGAGAACGCCGTCCGCTGGGTCGCATCGGACGCAGCCAGGCTATGGGCGCAGAAGCCCTAGTCGATCGCGGCGCTGATCGCCCTCCGCATCGCTGCCCGACCGACGGTGAAGCAAATGGTCGCAAGCCCCGTCGTAAGCCCCGCGAAAAGCGCCATCGACCAGCCGAGTGCCTGCTCATCCCCGAACAGCTTGTCGGTGAACGTCGCAACGATGATCGGCGCAAGGATCGTGCCGACGATCGACACGCCGACCATGTAAACCGAAGACGCCTTGCCGCGCAGGTGCGGCGGGGTCGCGATCTGCAGTGCTGCCGGACCCACGCTCGCGAACGCCATGATGCAGAAATAGGCGAAGCTGTAGAGTGCAATCATAAGCACGCCGCTGTTGACGAGGTACGCTGCGATCCCCGCTGGGAAAGCAAGCGCGCACATCACGGCGAAGTAGACGAAATGCGCATCGCGCCGACCACCCCTGAACAACCGGTCCACGGCCCAACCATGAAATGCGAGGCCAACCAGCGCCGTTCCGACCTGGCAGATTCCCAGCCAGTAACCGATCGTCGACAACTGCCAGCCGTGATGCCGCGACAGGAAAGTGGCATTCCAGGACTGGAGGCCGACTACGAACGCCATGATCAGCGCAAAGCCGAATCCGTGCGTGAAATAGAACAGCGGGAACCGGCGATAATGCCGCCAGAGATCCGCAAAACCCGTCCTCGGCTGCGCATTCTGTTTCCGGTCGAGATGCTGTTTCGATTCAGGAATGGTGAAAAGCAGCGCGGCCAGGAAAAGGCCGGGTGCGCCTGTGATCACAAATGCGAGTTGCCATCCAGACAGGGTACCGACCAACGGCAAGACAAGCGGCGGCGATGCAGCGACCCAGGCGATTACGGCACCGCCCAGCAGGAACGACATGCCACTGCCCAGATTGCCACCCAGCACGAAAATAGACAGCGGAAGCGAGAGCTTGCTAGGCGGGAACAGTTCGCTGAGCATTGCATAAGCGGTGGGATTAATCGTCGCTTCGCACCCGCCGACGCCCGCGCGGGTCGCGAAGAGCCCTGTGAACGACCGTACCAAGCCCGAACACATCGCCGAGATGCTCCATCCGACGACCCCGCCGAACAGGATGAGCCGGCGGCTGTACCGGTCGACAAGCCAGCCCACCAATGGGCTCATCAGCATGAAGAACAGGCCGAACGCGAGTCCCTGGAGCAATGAGATCTCGACGTCGGTCAGTTTCAGATCCGCCTTGATCAGCGGGATCAGCAACGCGGCGATCTGCCGGTCGAGCGTGCCGAACCAATAAAGCAGCGTCAGGACGATAGTCGCGCGCCATGCACCGTCGGCGACTGGTTCACGATCAGATCCGGTTTGAAGCCCGGAACGCTGAAACGATGGATCGGCACTGCTTGCCACCCGGCATCTCCACAAATGAAGCACACGTTATTATTTTGTTGATCGCTAGCCGATCACCGCGCAAAAGCAACGGGAAACATGTTGCGTTTTTAGGGCGAGGGCATGCAACCCATTTACGAAACCGATCAGCCGGTGCTGTACGCCGTCATCGACGGGGTCGCGCATCTGACCCTCAATCGTCCGACCTTCGGCAATGCGCAAAATGGCCAGATGATCTATGCGCTCGATGCCGCCTGGGCCCGTGCCGCGGCTGACGACTCGGTCGGAGCCATCGTGGTGTCAGGTGCGGGCAAGCATTTTTCGAGCGGCCATGACATCGGTACGCCTGGGCGCGATGCCGACCAGTCGCGGACCGACCGCCGCACCTTGTGGCCCGATCATGCGGGACGTTCGGGTGCCGAGACGGCCTATATCCGCGAACAGGAACTCTATCTCGAGATGTGCCGCCGCTGGCGGGCCTGCCCCAAACCCGCGATCGCCGCGGTCCAGGGGGCCTGCATTGCGGGCGGTCTCATGGTCGCGTGGGTGTGCGACTTGATCGTCGCCAGTGACGACGCCTTCTTTTCCGACCCCGTCCTGCGCATGGGCGTACCCGGCGTCGAGTATTTCGCGCACGCTTTCGAAATGCATCCGCGTGCCGCGCGGGAATTCCTGTTCTTGGGTGACCGGATGTCGGCGGACCGCGCCCATCAACTGGGCATGGTGAACCGGGTCGTGCCCCGCGAGTCGCTTGCTGCGGAAGTACAGGCGATTGCCGCCCGCATAGCCGCACTCCCCCGGTTCGGCGTGATGCTCGCCAAGCAGGCGTTCAACCTGCAGGAGGACCAGTCTGGCAAACGCGCCACCATGGATGCCGTTTTCCACATGCATCACCTGGCCCACGCACATAACCAGATGACGAGCGGCAGCCTGACCGGCGGCGTCGGCGCACGCGACATCGCCGGCAAGGACGAAGTCCGAAAGGCAGCCGAATGACCGCGCCGCTCCGCATGGTTTTCGCACGCGACGGCTGGGAGCGCGTGAAGCACAGCCTCGACCAGAACGCGATCGAGCCTGTCCTTATAGAACCGGATGGAACAACGACGTTTGCCGGCAAGAGCACCGACCTTGCGGAGACAGGGTTTACCGCATCCTGGTTCAGCCCCGATTTCTTCATGCTGCGGCAGGACCAGTTGTTCCTGGACCAGATGGTGGCGTCGTCCACGCTGCGCTGGATGCAGGCGGGCCGCGCGGGATATGACGATCCCGCCTTCGCAAAGCTCGCCGCGAAAGACGTGAAGATTTCGATGAGCAACGCGCCGGCCGCAGCGATCGGCGAATATGTGATCGCGGCCGCGCTCGACCAGTTGCAGCGCGGCCCCGAACGGCGCGCAGCACAGGCCGAACGGCGCTGGCAATCGTTTCCGTTCCGCGAAATCGCGCGAACGCGCTGGTTGTGCATCGGCTATGGCGAAATCGGCCGCAACGTCGCGCAACGCGCACGCGCGCTTGGTGCCCATGTAACCGGCGTCCGGCGCAGTGGCGGCTCCGACGCGCACGCAGACGAAATGGTCACGCCGGCGATGTCGGCGCCGGCACTTGCATCCGCGGATGTCGTCGTCCTGTCGGTACCGCTGACCCCGGAAAACGACGGAACATACGACGCCGCATTCTTCGGCGGTTTCAAGCCGGGCGCCCTGTTCATCAACGTCGGCCGTGGGCAGTTGCTGGACGAAGCGGCGCTGAAAGCAGCGCTCGATTCGGAACAGGTCGGTCATGCCGTGGTCGACGTCACGCGCGTCGAACCGCTTCCCGCGGACGAGTGGCACTGGGTACATCCAAAGGTGACCCTGACGGGACATACCGCGGCGCTGGGTTCGGGATTGATGGATCGCACCGACGCGATCCTCGTCGACAACGTTGCGCGTTATCTGAGCGGATCGCCCCTGATGCTCGAACTCGACCCGAAGGTGTTCGCATGAGCGGACAACGGCTGGCGGGCAAAGTCGCGCTGGTGATCGGCGCGGGCGGTGTCGGCAACATGGGACAGGTCATCGCCAAGGCGCTCACCAATGCGGGCGCCCGCGTTATGGTTGCTGCCCGCCGTCTGGAACCGCTGCAGGCATTCGCCGGGACAATCGGCGGTTGGGCAGAGGCCGCCGACATCACCGTCCGTGCCGACGCGGTGCGATTGGCCGAACGCCTAAAGGAGGTCGCGGGTGGCGTCGATATCGTCGTCAACGCGACCGGACACGGCCTGCGGGGCGCATTTGAAGACGTGACCGAAGAGCAGTTGCGCGACATCGTCGACCTGCAGTTCATCGGGCCCTTCATGTTCTATCAGGCACTGCTGCCGGTCGTGCGCGATGGCGGCTCACTGATCCAGATCAGCTCGGCCACGGCGACGATCATGCTCGACGACCATGCGCCGTACATGGGCACCAAGGCGGGCATGGATCACATCATGCGCTGTATCGCGCTTGTTGGCGGGTCGCGCGGCATCCGTGCGAATTCGGTGTCTCCGGGACTGACCGAGACCCCGATGACGGCAGGAGCGAAATCTGTGCCTGGCGTCTTCGAAGCCTATCGGGCCAAATATCCGCTGGGCCGCCTCGGCACTGCCGAAGACATTGCCGCCGCCGTCGTCTGGCTCGCCGGCGACGATTGCTTCATGTCCGGCCAGAACCTGCAGGTGAACGGCGGCCTGACACTCCGCGGCAACCCGTCGCGCGACGAGGTCGATGCTTCCGTTATCGCAGCCACGGGCGCGCCCCGACCGAAACCCTAAACTGCTAACACGCGTACTAATTTATGCCCAATTGGCATCGTCAACCGATGGACAGAACCGGCGCCAAAGCAGTACATTTTGTCGATAACAATCGAATCTGACTGAAAGTCGATCGCAAGGAGAAAGATGATGGCGAACATCGAACTTCCCGCCGGGCCGGGCGAGGAACGCGAGCGTATGTGGCGGTTGCGGCCCGAAATGGGCGCGGGCGCCGATCATTTCAGCGCCGCGGTTCAGAATCATTCGACCCTGACGACACGTGAACAGGAAGCTGCACGCACGCGCATCGCGCATATCAACCAGTGCATCCCATGTTCGAACGCGCGGATAGACGAGATGGATGCGCACGGCATGGACGAGGCATTCTACGCGGGCGTGGACGCACCCGATAGCAGATATTCGCACCGTGAAACGCTTGCCATCCAGTTCGCCGAGCGGTTCGCCGCGGGTGTCGACACCTTCGATGCGGATTTCTGGGCGGCAATGCACAAGGCCTTCGATGCCGGCGAGATCGTAGACCTTACAGCAGGTTGTGCGAAGTGGCTTGGTCTCGGTCGCATCAATGCGGTGCTCGACCTGCAGCGGTCCTGCCCCATTCGACTCCGCCCCTCACAGGCAGCGCGCGCGGCATGACCGGCAGGCTTGCGGGAAAAGTCGCCATCATCACCGGTGGGGCGAAGGGCCTTGGCGCTGCTAACGCGCGGTTGTTCGCCGCAGAAGGCGCGCGCGTCGTGATCACCGATGTCGATCCCGAGGGTGCCTCCGTCGCAGCGGAAATCGGCGAACAGGCTTTGTTCGTACGGCACGATGTCCGCAACGAGGACGAATGGATCGCGGTGATTGCCGATGTTGAGAAGCGTTTCGGCAAACTCGACGTGCTGGTCAACAATGCGGGCGTCGTTGAAATGGACACGCCCGAAAGCATTACCCTCGACAACTATCGCTTCGTCATGGGCGTCAGCATCGACGGCACGGTCTGGGGCTGTAAGCATGCGATTCCGGCAATGCGAAGGTCGGGCGGAGGGTCGATCATCAACATGTCGTCGATCGCGGCGGCTCAGGGCGAACCCAACAACGCGTCGTACACTGCGGCCAAGGGAGCGATCGACGCTTATAGCCGGATGGTCTCGGTCTATTGCGGCCAAAAGCAATTGCCGATCCGCTGCAACTCGGTCCTGCCCAACGGCATCGTGACCCCTATGGTCCTGTCCGTTCCGAAAAAGAAGCGCGCCGCCGGCCCCCAAGCTGGTCTGATCGACCGGGTGCCGGGAGGCGACAACATGCGTGGCGAACCGAACGATATCGCCGCGCTCCTCCTTTTTCTAGCGTCCGACGAATCGCGTTGGATCAACGGCCAATCCATCGTCGTCGACAACGCCGCGTCGATCACAAAAGGCGAAATTCCGCCATTGCCAATTCAAAAACGGTAACGCGTACGCTTTTCCTTGCACACCCTAATTGATGCCTGTATTAATTTTGACCGACCACGTGGTCATCGGCCGAAAGAGCCTGTTGGGGAGGATGAAATGAAGGGACGTGTTTTCCGCGCAATCTTGATCGGATCGACGGCTTTGCTGCCGCTTTCCGCCGCGATGGCACAGACCGCGCCGGCACCGGCACCACAACCGGCCGCTGACGAACCGACTGCGGGTGACATTGTCGTCACCGGCACGCGCATCATTCGCAACGGTACGGACGCTCCGACTCCGGTCAGCGTGATCACGGACGCGGAAATTGCGAAAGCCGCACCGGTTACCATCGCCGATTACGTTAACCTGTTGCCGGCACTGAACGGTTCGCAAACCCCCAGGACGTCGAACTCATCGACAGGCGGCGGTGTCACGGGTGCCAACCTGCTGAACCTGCGCAATCTGGGCGTCAACCGCACGCTCGTCCTGCTCGATGGCCGGCGCGTAGCGCCGTCGACGGCGACGGGCGCGGTCGATATCAACACGTTGCCACAGGCGCTGGTCCAGCGCGTCGACGTGGTGACCGGCGGCGCGTCCGCTGCCTGGGGCTCCGACGCGGTCAGCGGCGTCGTGAACTTCATTCTCGACACCAAATTTACGGGCATCAAGGGCAATATTCAGGGCGGCGTTACCCAAGAAGGTGATGGCGTAACCTATGGCGGCGATCTGTCATGGGGGACCAAATTTGCCGGCGATCGCGGTCACATTGTCCTCAGCGGCCAATATTCCAAACAGGAAGACGCCTTGCTGCGCAAGCGCGGCTGGTATGCCGGTTACAAGCTGCTGGTGAATCCGAATTACACGACGACCAACGGCCAGCCGCTGCGCCTCATCCTGCCGAACACCTTCGTCAACCTGACCAAAGAAGGGTTGATCATCAGCGGCCCACTGCGCGGCACCGCGTTCGACGCCAACGGAGGCGTCGCGACGACCAACTTCCCGTTCGCGCCGATTGCAAACGGCTTCCTGCAGTCGGGCGGAACGCAGAATTTCGACATGACGCTTGACGTCGTCCAAGTCCTTTCTCCGACAGAGCAAGGGTCGATCTTCGGTCATGCCAGCTATGAATTGACCGACGACATCAACATGTTTGTCGAAGGTTCCTATGGTCAATCCCGCTCGGGTACGATGACGGGGTATTTCTGGAAGGTCGGCAACGAACCCATCCAGATCGACAACGCCTATCTGCCAGCGTCCGTTCGCACCGCGATGACCAACGCCGGCATCACGTCCTTCAATCTTTCGAGCCCCAACCGGCCGATCGGCGTTCCGACGGCGGTAACCGACCGGTCGCTCATTCGCGGCGTAATCGGTTTCGACGGACGCATCGGGTCGAAATGGCGCTGGAACGCCTATTACCAGTACGGCGAGACGAACATCGATTACAACGTGCGGAACAATATCGTTCCAGCCAACGCAAACGCATCGTTCGATGCTGTTCTGTCAGGTGGCCAGATCGTTTGCCGCTCCACGATAACCGCGCCAACCAATGGCTGCGTACCGTATAATCCCTTCGGCGAGCGTGCGATCACCGACGCCCAGAAAGCGTGGATGACCGGAACGTCGCAGGCAAAGGTCGCAATTCGCCAGCATGTGGCCGAAGCGAACATCCAGGGCGAAGTGTTCGACCTGCCGGCCGGTCCGTTGTCCACGGCGCTGGGTGTAAACTACCGGCGCGAAAGCGGCGGCGTTATCAGCGCGGACGCGAACAGCACGGCCGGACGCTGGTATGTCGGCAACTTTGCACCGTTCTATGGCGAAGTGACTGTCAAGGAAGCCTTCGGCGAAGTCGCGGTTCCGGTATTCAAGGACAGCCCGATCGGCCAGTCGCTCGACCTGAACGGCGCCATCCGTTACACGGATTACTCGACCAGCGGCAGCGTGGTGACCTGGAAAGTCGGCGGCACATACAAGCCGGTCGATGGGCTCGAATTCCGTGTCACGCATTCGCGCGACATCCGGGCTCCCAATTTCAACGAGTTGTTCCAGGCTGGATCGACCCTGGTGCAGTTCGTGAACGACTCCACCAAGACCGGTTCGCCATCGATCCAGGTGCTGCAAACGACCAGCGGCAACCGCAACCTGACGCCTGAAAAAGCGAGTTCGTGGACAGCCGGTGTCGTCCTGAAACCCCGCTTTATGCCGGGCTTCGACGCGTCGATCGACTATTACGACATCTCGATCAGCGATGCGATCGCGGTCAACTCGTCTCAGCAGATCATCAACCAGTGCGCAGCAGGCAGCGCGCTGTTCTGTTCGGCATTGACCCGTGACGCAGCCGGCAACCTGACTGCCGTTGCACAGGTACCGTTCAATGCCCGGTCGGAGGTCGCAGCCGGCATCGATTTCGAGGCTGGATATCGCACCGGACTGGGCGGCGGTAATCTCGACCTCCGGGTTCTCGCCAACTACGTGACCAAGCTCGCCATCGTCAGCCCGTTTGGAACGGTGACACGGGCAGGCGAAGTCGGCAACAATCTGGGCACGTCGCAGGGTTCGCCGACCTGGAAGCTCTTCGGGACAGTTACCTACAACCTGGAGCCGGTCACGTTCCAGCTGAAGACCCGCTTCATCGGTGCTTCGAAGATCGAGTCGGATTACGGCCCGCTGGACGTCAACCTGAACGACGTTCCCGCGATCGCCTATTTCGACGCCTTCATCGGTTACGATCTCAAGATCGGTGGCGGCAAGGTGCAGATTTATGCGGCGGTGGACAACTTGCTGAACCAGTCCCCGCCGGTCGTGGTGAACCAGGATCCTGCGGTGAACCAGGCACCGGGAAGCAGCACGGTCATCTACGACCTCGTTGGGCGCTCGTTCCGCGCAGGCGTCCGCTTCAAGTTCTGATGCTCAAGGTTATGGGCCTGATCCAGCGGCGGGGGGACCTGCCGCTGGATTTGTTTCGTCTGCACTGGCGGACGATCCACCGCGGTCTTGCGCTGCGCATTGCCGAGGCCGGGATCCTGAAGGGCTATGTCCAGAACCACCGGATCGATGTTCCGGTCGACCGGCTGAACATCGTCGCGGATGGCGTGCCCGAACTCTGGTTCGAGAGCGCCGAAAGCTTCACCGCGCTCCGTACGGCGCCCGCGTTCCGTGAGGGCGCTTTCCACGACGAGCCCAATTTCATGGACATCGGCGACTACCGCTCGCAGCCGCTGACCGAAGAGGTCGGCACCGGCGCGCCTCGCGCCGAATGCGTGGGATTGCTCAAGGCGATCCTATTCCTGCGCGCGGACGAGCAGGGAATGAGCACAGACGGCGCCATCCGCATCGCCGAACAGACGGCGCCCGACGTATCGCTCGCGATCAAGGTCGCGCCCTATGCCGCCGTCCAGACCAGCTGGTGGCCCGACGCCGCCACTTTCAATGCAGCATGGGCGCAGCAGGACCGTTCGTTCGACGGGCTGATCGCGGAGGAGCGGCCAGTGTTCTGGCCCGGCGAAACACCTCCGCCAGCCGACTGGCGGCCGATCCCGCAGACCCGCGTCTAGCGGTACGACGGATCCTCGGGCGCACGCGCACCAGTATTGGCGAAGCGCGCGAATTTACCGGTACCGATCTCGGCCGTGGAGGCCGCCGTCTCGTTCCAGTCCATGACATAGCTGCGGTGCGCGATCCGCCACCCCTGCCCGGTCCGCACCAGCCGGTCGAGATAGCGCCCGCCGACGATCATCTGCTTCGGCCCCTCGTCGTCGATGAAGCGATGATAGGCGGTGCACATCGTCTCCCCAGTCGCGCTGTCGCCGTCGAGCGAGACCAGGCTGTTGGATATCGAATGCTGCGTGCGATCCATCGCGCGCAACCGGCCGAGCAATCCCTCGCACCACGCCGCCGCATCCTCGCTGCCGCCCCCGTAATCGACCGTCGCCCCTTCGGCCCAGACCGACCCAAACAGCACAAGGTCGCACCGGTCGACCGCGCGGCAGTAACGCGCCAGCAAATCGGCGATTTCGATGCGGTCCGACACCGTTTGAATCGTTGACATGCAGCGCTCTCCCATTAAAAATACAGGATATCCTGACTGTATTTCATTGGCAATCAGGCCACGATCGCAAAGCGACGTGAACACGGAGTGGAAATGGCCGTAAAGCCCCTCGAACCTGCCGAACTCGCCGACCGTGCGGCGATCCTCGATTGCGTGGCGCAATACATGCGCGGGCAGGACCGGCTGGACGGCGCACTGCAAAAGGCGAGCTTCCATCCCGGCGCGACGGTCGACTACGGTTTCTTCACCGGATCCGCCGCCGATTTCGTGGACTTCGCGCAGGAACTGCTGACCCGCTATCCATCGACCTGGCACATGACCGGCCAGTCGCTGATCGCCCTGGATGGCGACCGCGCGACAGGCGAAATCTATTTCCACGCCTGGCACCGCCGCGACGCGGGCGAAGGGCTGCAGGACTTGCAGATTTCCGGCCGCTATCTCGACGAATACGAACGCCGCGACGGTGCCTGGGCGATCACCCACCGCCGCGAGATCGTCGACTGGACGCGAACCGACCCGGCGGCCGACGACTGGTTCGACCGCACTCCCAAGGCCTTGCGCGGCGGACGCCTTGGCACCGACCCCAGCCAAACATCGAGGACCTGACATGGCAGATTTCGACATGAAGCCCGGCGATCACCGCTGCCCCGGCCCCAGCACCCGCGATATCATCCTCGCCGACGGTCAGCCGGTTCCCGAAGCGCTCGTCACCGAATCCCCGCTGTTTCTGGGCGACGGCGACATTCCTTATGAGCGTTATTATTCGCAGGACTTCTTCGACCTCGAAATGAAGAAGCTCTGGCCCAAGGTCTGGCAGTGGGTCTGCCGGGTCGAGGATATCCGCGAGTCGGGCGAGTATGTGACCTATGAGGTCGGCCCCCATTCGCTGATCATCATGCGCGGGGATGACGACACCATCCGCGCTTTCCACAACGCCTGCCTCCACCGCGGAACGCAGCTTCGCCAGCCGAACGATGCCGGATGGACGCCGGAATTGCGCTGCCCCTATCATGGCTGGACCTGGTCGATCGAGGGCGACCTGAAATCGATCCCCTGCCGCTGGGACTTCCCGCATGTGAAGGACGAGTCCTTCAACCTGCCGCAGGCGAAGGTCGGCACCTGGGGCGGTTTCGTCTTCATCAACATGGATGAGAATGCTGAACCGCTCGAGGATTTCCTCGGCGTGCTGCCCGAACATCTGCGCGACGGATGGGACCTCGGCCGCCGCGCTGTCGCGGTGCACGTCCAGAAGGAGCTCAACACCAACTGGAAGGCGGCGCAGGAAGCATTTCTCGAAGCCTATCACGTCTTCGAAACCCATTCGCAAAACCTGCCCTTCGCGGGTGACGCCAACGCCCAGTACGACGTGTTCGGCGACAATGTGTCGCGCTTCGTCCACACGCACGGCATCCCCAGCCCGCATTATCCCCAGGCGCAGACCGAACAGGAAATCGCCGACAAGATGCACCTGCCCGCCGGCACCATCGTACCCGAGGGACGCACAGCGCGTTCGGTCGCGGCGGATTGGCGGCGGGAAAATTTGGGCAACAAATGGGGGATGGACCTCAGCGCCTTTTCGGACAGCGAGATGCTCGATTCGATCGAATATCACCTGTTCCCGAACATGTGCATGTTCCCCGGCGTTTCGCTGCCGATGGTGTACCGCTTCCGCCCGATCGGAAACGATCCCGGCCGCACGCTGTTCGACCTGCTGTTCCTGCGTCCCCTGCGCGATGGCGAGGAGCATCCCGATCCGGTCGAGCCAGTGCGGATCGCGCACGACCAGAGCTATGCCGATGCGCCGGGAATCGAACCCTGGCTCGGTGCGACATTCGACCAGGACACCGACAATCTCGCGCGCCAGTATCGCGGCTTCCAGTCGTCGAAGAAGCGTGGCGAGACGCTCGGCAACTATCAGGAATCGCGCATCCGCCACCTGCACATGGTGATCGACGACTATCTGGCGCGGTAAGGCGTCCTGCTAGGGAAGCAGGACCACCTTGCCGAACTGGTTGCCCTGTTCCAGCCAGGCCTGCGCGGCGCCGGCCAGGTCGAGCGGAAACCGCTTTTCGACCGGCATGCGGATCTTGCCCGATGTGAACCAGGGCCATGCGGCGTCCGCAATCGCCGCGGTCAGCCGCGCCTTCTCGTCCGCGGGCCGTCCACGCAACGTCGAAGCCGTCAAGGTCAGCCGCTTGAACATCAGTTGCAGCAGGTCGGCCTCGACGATGTTGCCGCCGAGCGTCGCGATCTGCACCAGCCGTCCATCGGGATTGAGTGCGTCGATGTTGCGGCGGAAATAATCGCCTCCGATGATGTCCAGCACCACGTCGACTCCGCCCGCCGCGCGCGCGGCGACAGCGAAATCCTCCGCCGTGACATCGATTCCCTGATCGGCGCCCAGTGCGATTGCGCGCGCAACCTTGTCGGCGCCGCGCGCGGTCGCGATGACACGCGCCCCCTGCGCCTTCGCCATCAGGATCGCGGTCGCGCCGATGCCGCTGTTGGCACCGTGGATCAGCACGGTTTCGCCGGGCGCCAGCCGCCCGCGTTCGAACAAATTGGTGAAAACCGTGAAGACGGTCTCGGGCAGCGCACCCGCGTCATCGATATCCATCGACTCGGGAACCGGCAGCGCGTGGCGCGCATCGACGACGGCGTATTCCGCATATCCGCCGCCCGGCAGCAGTGCGGCGACGCGGTCGCCCGCCCGCCAGCGATCGACCGACTCGCCGACCGCTTCGACGGTGCCCGCCACTTCGAGGCCCATCACGTCCGATGCTCCGGGCGGTGGCGGATAATTGCCCTCTCGCTGGGCGATGTCCGGGCGATTCACGCCTGCGGACGCCACCTTGATCAGGATTTCGTGCGGTTTGGGCGACGGTTTTGCGACCTCATCGACGAACACGTCATCGGCGGTTCCCTTGCCGCCACGGATCTGCACAGCACGCATCGCTTACCCTTCTCCCAGTCTCGTTTCTTCCATTCCCATTACCGCAAAATCAAAAAACAATCACGATTGTCTTTTATTTTTTCCGGTGGCATGATGCGGTTTCGCAGACCCGTTACAAAAGGGCGTGAGAGGACCATGAACTTCGACCCGAAAGCGCCTCGCAAACCGGTCCTGCCGGATGGTTACCCGTCGGTGACGTGGGACAGCCTGGCCTATATGGACAGCCGCCCGGTTCCCGAATTCCTTGTCGAGCATTCGCAACAGGATTTCGGCGACGCGCCGCTCGACACCGGCCGTTACACCGACCCTGAATTCTTCCGCGCCGAATGCGAAAAGATGTGGCCCAACGTCTGGCAGTTCGCCGCGCGGCAGGAGGAACTTCCGGAACCCGGCGACTATGTCCTCTACGAGAACGCGGGCCGCTCGTACCTCGTCACGCGCCAGCCAGACGGTTCGGTCCGCGCCTTTCACAACGTCTGCCTGCATCGCGGCCGCAAGCTGCGGACGGAAACCGGCTGGGCGAAGGATTTCCAGTGCCCCTATCACGGGTTCACCTGGAACACCGACGGCACGCTGAAGCAGATTCCCTGCAAATGGGACTTCCCGCAGCTCGACGAGTCCAAGCTGACCCTGCCCGAGGCGCAGGTCGGCCAATGGGGCGGCTACATCTTCATCAAGGAGGCCGAAGGCGGACCGACGCTGGAGGAATTCCTCGCCCCCCTTCCCGAGCAATTCGGGCGCTGGACGCATGAGCGGGCCTATACGACCAGCTGGGTCGCAAAGGTCATCCCGGCCAACTGGAAAGCCTGTGCAGAGGCGTTCATGGAGGCATTCCACGTCTCCACCACCCATCCGCAGATCATGGCGTTCACGGGCGACACGAACTCGAAATACAACCTCTACGGCGACAATGTGAACGTCGCGATCACGCCATTCGGTGTCCTGTCTCCGTCGCTCGGGGTTAGCGACGACGAGCAGGAGATCATCAACAATTTTCTCAAATACAACGGCCGCGTCGTGCAGCCGGGAACGACGATCGACGTGCCCGAGGGGAAGAGTGCCCGGGCGACGATGGGCGATTTCAACCGCAAGCGCTTTTCGGAACTGTTCGGCCAAGACCTGGACCATGCGAGCGATGCCGAGGTGCAGGACGCGCTGACCTATAACGTCTTCCCGAACTTCTCGCCCTGGGGCGGATTCCAGCCGACGGTCGTCTATCGCTGGCGGCCTTGGCACGACGTCCGCCACACGCTGATGGAGGTGCGCCTGCTTGGCCGTCTTAAGCCGGGCGAGACCGCGCCGGTTCCGTCGATGACATTCCTCAACCCTGACGAGAGCTTCGCCGATCACCTGGGCCAGCTCGGGGCAATCCTTGAGCAAGACATGCACAATTTGCCGCATGTGCAGGCCGGCATGGAGATGTCGAAAACTCGCGAACTTCACCTCGCCCATTACCAGGAAAGCCGCATCCGGCATTTCCACCACACGCTAGACAAATATCTGGACCGCTGAACGCGGCAATGGAGAGGAAAATGGACGAGGCAATCCAGGTCCTGCTCGACAAGCAGGCATGCACCGAACTGGTCTATCGCTTCGCGCGCGGGCTGGATCGTGTCGACGAGGCGATCATCCGGTCGGTGTTCCATCCCGACGGCACCGACCATCACGGCGCGTTCAAGGGCGATGTGGATGCGTTCGTCGCATGGGTTATGCCGACGCTCGCGACGATGGAGCGCACGCAGCATGTCATCGGCAACATCCTGGTCGAGGTGTCGGGCGACCGCGCCTGGTCCGAAGCCTATTTCGTCGCCTATCACGACATGGCGAATGCGGCGGGGGATCTCATCCGCATGATGGTTGCCGGGCGCTACCTCGATACCTTCGAGCGGCGCGGCGGCGAATGGCGCATCAAACACCGCGAATTCGTGTCCGACTGGAGCGCGTCCGAACCGCGCACCGACATGTGGGACCGGTCGCCGGATAGCCCGCGTATCTTCGGCCGGCGCGGCCGCGAAGACCGGGTTTTCGCACAAGGTTTCGAAACGACAGCACAGGCGGTGGCAGCATGAGACTTCAAGGGAAAAAGGCACTGTTGATCGGCACGTCGGCCGCTGACGGCATGGGCGCGGCGGTCGCAAAGCGCTTTACGGCGGAGGGTGCGAAGGTCGTACTCGGCGGCCGCAATCCGGAAAAGATCGCCGAAGTCGGCAAGGCGCTGGGCCTGCCGACCGTGCAACTCGACATCCTCGACGAAGCATCGCTCGGCAAGGGCGTCGCCGCGGCTGCGGAACTGCTCGGCGGGCTCGACATCGCGATCAACCTGGCGGGTGTGAACCACGCGTCGCTGATCGCGGACGAAACCTACGAGGGGCTGCTCAACCAGGCGAAGCTGCACTTCGTCGGCACCGCGCTGTTCATCCGCGACGTGGCGAAGGCCATGACCAATGGCGGGTCGATCATCACCATTTCGTCGCTGACGGTCGAGCTGACCGGTGCCCGCTTCGGCGCCTATGCGGGCAGCAAGGCCGCCGCCGACAAGATCGTGCGCGTGGCCGCGGTCGAATATGGCGGCCAGGGCATCCGCATCAATTCAATCGCGCCGGGCCTCACCCGCACGCGCATGACCGGCGCCTATTTCGAGAACCCGGCGATGCGTGAGGCGTTCGAGCGCGAGACGCCGACGGGCCGCCTGTCGGAGCCGGAAGACGTCGCATCCGCCGCCGTGTGGCTGGCAAGCGACGAATGCACGGCGACGGGCGATCTGGTACGGGTGAGCGGCGGCATGCACCTGCGCCGCCTGCCCACGCCGCGCGACTTCGCATCCTGAGCGCCGGACGGCCGGAGAAAGAATATGGGTCACGTTGACACGACGATGAAGGGACGCCCGGTCGGCGTCGACCTGAGCAAGGCGCCGGAGCCCGCGCTCACCGACAATCCGATCACGCCCGAACGCTATTTCGACCGCGACTTCTGGAAGCGCGAGTGGGACACGGTCTGGACGAAGACGTGGCAGATCGCGGCCATGACCAACCAGTTCCAGAAACCCGGCGATTTCGTGACCTTGGAATTCGGCACCGAAGTGATCCTGGCGGTGATGGGCGACGACCGCGAGATCCGCTGCTTCTACAACGTCTGCCAGCACCGGGGCATGATGCTGGTGACGGCGGAAGTCGGCAATTCGCGCCGCATGACCTGCCCCTACCATGCCTGGTCCTACGACCTGAAAGGCACGATCAAGACCATTCCCGATGAGCCCGATTTTCCGGCGTCGGCCAATTGCCGTGCCAAGAACCTCGTCCCGATCAGGACCGATACCTGGGGCGGGTTCGTCTGGTTCAACATGGACGACGATGCCGGTCCCCTGCTCGAGTTCCTGTCGCCGGTCGCCGAACACCTCGACGCCTATCCGATGGAACAGATGCTGCGGACGACCTGGGTCACGATCGAGGGCGATTTCAACTGGAAGCTGGTCCAGGACAATTTCAACGAATCCTACCACGTCTTCTACGCCCACCCGCAGCTGAAATGGGTGGCGGAGTTCTCGTACCTCTATTCGCAGTTCGACATGTACCCCAGCGGCCATGCCCGCATGCTGATGGCGGGCGGCCAGCCGAGCCGCACGCTGAAGGGCGGCGAGGACGAGATCATCCGCCAGATGGGCGAGCACATCCGCTTCTGGGGCCTGGAGCCTGAGGACTTCCGCGGCCGCATGCACGACCTGCGCGAGGCGCTGCAGAAGCAGAAGCGCAAGCTGGGCGCTGAGAAAGGCTACGACTTCTCACGCTACGACGACGTGATGCTGACCGACAACTGGCACTACACCTTCTTTCCCAACCTGTCGTTCAGCATGAAGCCCGACGGCAACATCTGGCTGCGCGCGCGGCCGCATCCGACCGACCCGGAAAAATGCTTCTTCGACATGTGGTACCTGAACCTCTTCCCGGAGGGAGAGACGCGTTACTTCTCGCCGACGATGCGCGACTGGGTCAGTATCGACACGCCCGCACCGCACCAGACGGGCAAGGCCGGCGACTACAGCATGGGTCCGACGATCGACCAGGACGTGGCCCTGTGGAGCGCGCAGCAAAAGGCGCTGCACTCACGTGGTTACAAGCGCGAGGTGCTGGCGGGCCAGGAATCCCGCGTCCGTTATTTCCACGACAATCTCGAACGGTGGATGGCGCGCGGGTGAAGCGCGCGTCACTCGGCGGCGGACAGTTCCAGGTCCGCGCCGTCGGGCCATTCGAGTTCGCCTTCGCGAACCTTGAGCAGGGTCGAGGCAAGGAACGCCAGCAACGAGCGCTCCATCGCCGGATCCTGCCAGATCTCGCGGTTGAGGACCATGCCGCTCATCACCGCCTGAACCAGCCGCCGCGACCGCGAAAGCCGCTCGGGGTCATCGGCCCATTCCGGAAAGACGCGGACCAGTTCCTCGCGCCACACCCGGTCGTGCCGGCGCGCCTTGGGCACGAAGGTCGCACGAAGCTCCTCATCGGTCCGCGCGGCGACGGTGAGCTCGAGGTACGCGCTGTACTCACGCGACAGGTACAGCCGCCAGTCGATGAGCAGCCCGACATTGTCGCGGGTCCGCTCTTTCTCGGGCAGTTCCTGCACGGCCGCGATGAACTGCTTCATATGCCGGTAAAAGGCATAATCGGTGACCGCCTCGATCAAGTCCTGCTTGGTCGAATAATGGTGCAGCATCGCCCCGCGCGACGCATTCGCCACGCGAGCGATCAACTGCGTCGTGGTGCGCGCATATCCGACGCGGGCGAGGCAATCGACCGCGGCGTCGAGGATCGTGATCCGGGTTTCCGCGCTCTTGCGCTGCTGCAACCCGGCATCTGCGGTCACCATGCCCGCGGGCTGGAGGTCGGCGAGCCACTTTGGAGTGTGAGACGTCATAATCGGACCGACTATCGCGGCGCCCTACGAAAGTGCAAGCAGGGATGACGGTTTCAGGAAAGGACAGCTCGGTGGCAGAAAAAGTCCGGCGGATCGATTGCGTACTGGTGGCGGGCGGCAAATGGCACGACATCGACTTCGCGCGGCTGGAACTGCTGAAGCTGCTCGCCGAGGACGACCACGTCCGCGTCCGCGTGTTCGAGGATTATGAAGCGATCAAGGCGATCGAGGCCGCCGATATCCTCGTCAGCTATACCTGCGACGTGACGCCCTCGCTCGACGTGCAGGAACGGCTGCGCGCCTGGGTCGCGGGCGGCAAGCGCTGGCTTGCGCTGCATGGCTGCAATTCGGTCCTGCGCTTTCTTGAGAGCGGCAAGGTCGACGCCCCCGACTGGGCACCGCACTTCATGGAAACGCTGGGTACGGCATTCGTCGCGCATCCGCCGGTCGGACCGTTCCGGGTCGAAGTGACGCAGCCCGACCATCCGCTGGTCGCGGGGATCGTGGCGTTCGATACCGAGGACGACGAACTCTATCTGTCGCGCCCCACGGCCGAGATCGACACGCTGCTCCACGTCGATTTCGCGGGCGAAGCGCCTGCCTTCGTCGTCGACCATTGGGAGCAGGGCCGTCACCCGCTGATGTACCTGCGGACGCTCGGTTCCGGCACAGTCCTGTACAACGCGCTCGGTCATTGCCGCGGACACCACGACATGCACCCGAAGCTCGACTGGTTTCCGACGGTGCAGCGCGGCGCCTGGCGGTGCGCGGAATATTACGAACTGCTCCGCCGGGGCATTGCCTGGACCAAGGAGCCGCTGGTCAGTTGACCTTGCGCGTATAGCCTTCCCAGAAGGGCGCGCGCAGCTCGCGGCGCAGGATCTTTCCCGTCGGGCCGCGCGGCAGTGCGTCGATCACGTCCACGCTCTTGGGCAGCTTGTAACCGGCGATCCGGCCCCGCGCCCAGGCAATCACTTCGGCGGGGTCGATGGTGCTTCCGGCCTTGGCGACGGCAATCGCTTTCACTTCTTCGCCCCATTTCGCCGAAGGTACGCCGATGACGGCCACTTCGGCGATCGCCGGATGGTCGAACAGCGCGGCCTCCACCTCGGCCGGATAGATGTTCTCGCCGCCCGAGACGATCATGTCCTTCACCCGGTCCTGGATGAAGAGGTAGCCGTCCTCGTCGAGGTAGCCCGCGTCGCCGCTCCTGAACCAGCCATCGTCCGAAAGCGCTTCGGCGGTCGCGTCGGGCCGTTTCCAGTAACCGGCCATAACCAGCGGTGCGCGGATCGCGATCTCGCCGGTGACACCCGCCGGGAGCAGGTTTCCGGCTTCATCCTGGATACGGATCTCGACGCCAGCCATCGGGCGGCCTGCGGATGTCATCCGGGCATTGCCCTGCGGATCGTGATCGTCGGGGACCAATGCACAGCACGTCCCCGATGTCTCGGTCATGCCGTACATCTGCACGAACCCGCAACGGAACGTCGCGATCGCATCGCGCAAGACCGGCAGCGGGATCGGCGACGCGCCGTACAGGATGGTCCGGATCCGGCTGTAGTCGACCTCGCCCGCACGCGGATGCATAATCAGCATCTGTAGCGCCGACGGCACGACGAAAATCTTGCTGAGCCGTTCGTTCTCGATGAAGCCCAGCACCTGCCCCGCGTCGAACTCACGCGCGACCAGGCCCGTCGCCCCCGCCGCCAAGGTCTGCGTTCCGAAGCCGGTACCGCCGATATGGAACATCGGCATCACGATCAGGCTGACGTCGTCGTCGGTGAACCGGTTCCAGACCGGCTGTTCCTCGCTCGGCAGGGTCCGGAAGACGAGCAGGTTGCGATGGCTGAGCATCGCGCCCTTCGGCTTGCCCGTCGTGCCCGACGTGTAGAGCTGCACCGCGACGGCCTCGGCATCGACCGGAACCATCGGATCGGTATCGCCCTGCGCGTCGCGCCACGCGGGATAGTCGGCGGCGGCAAGCAGGGCGGGCGCGTCTTCGCGGCCCGCAAACAATGTCTCCATCCGGGGCGCGAACTCGTCCCCGGCGACCAGCCAGCGCAGATCGGCATCGTCGATGATCCAGGCGAGTTCGGCATCCGCCAACCGCCAGTTGACCGGCACCATGACCACACCGGCTTTCGCCGCACCGAACAGCAGTTCGAAATAGATCGGATCGTTCTTGCCGAGATAGCCGACCCGCGCGCCGGGTTCGATGCCGAGCGCGATCAGGCCGTTCGCCACGCGCGTCGCCCGCTCGTCGAGCGCGCGATAGCTCGTTTCTTCCTTGTCGAGCCGCAGAGCGGCCTTGTCGCCATAGCGCGCGGCCTGTGCGCGGACGAGCGCACCCAGCGTGGGCTCGTTGCTCATGCGGTCAGCGCTTCGGGCGATTCGATCAGCTTGGTCAGGTCGGCGAGGAACTTCGCGCCGACCGCGCCGTCGATCGCGCGGTGGTCGCACGACAGCGACAGATGGACGCATGTGGCGAAGGCCAGCGCATGGTCGACCGCCACAGGCTCCCGCCGCCCCGCGCCGATCGCAAGGATGGCGCCCTGCGGCGGGTTGATGATCGCGTCGAACTGCTCGATCCCGAACATGCCGAGGTTGGAAATCGAAAAGCTGCCGCCCTGGAACTCCTCCGCCGACAGCCGGCCGGACCGGGCGCGGCCCGCGAGCGCCTTCATCTCGGCGGAAATCGCCGCGACCGACTTGGTATCGGCCGCGCGAATGATGGGGGTGATCAGCCCCTTGTCGGTCGCCACCGCCACCGCGATGTCCGCATCGGCGAACAGGTGGATCGCATCGTCGTGCACCTGAATGTTGACGTCCGGATGCGCCTTGAGCGCGAGTGCGCAGGCGCGGATCAGGTAATCGTTGATCGACGGCGCTTCGCCGGTCGCGGCCTTGGCCTGCGTCCGCATCGCGTTCAGCGCGTCGATCCGCGCCGTATTGCGCAGATAGAAGTGCGGGATCGTGCTCTTGGAGAAGGAAAGCTGCCGCGCGATCGCTTTGCGCATCGGCGACATCTTGACGATTTCGACCGAGCCGGACGGCGCGCTTGCGACCGGTGCTACCGTCGCGCGTGCAAGGACATCGGCCTTGCAGATCCGGCCGCGCGGCCCCGAACCGGTCATACCCGCAAGGTCGATCCCGTGCTGAACGGCCAGCCGCTTTGCGAGCGGCGATGCGAAAGCCTTGTCGACCGAAGCAGTCGTCGGCGCGATCGAAACCGGCGCGCCGCCGAGGGAGGCCGGCGCAGGCCGTCCGGCCTGATCGACATCTTGATAGGTGATGCGCCCGCCCCTGCCCGATCCGGCAATGGCAGTCGCGTCGACGCCGCGTTCTCCGGCGAGCGTCCGGGCGGCGGGGCTGATCGCGAGGCCGTCGGGAATAACCGGAGCCGCTATCGGCGGCGGCGCTGCCGCCGGAACGGCAGCGGGTGCCGGTGATGGCGCGGGAACTGCACCGCTGGCCGCTCCGCTTGGCTTGTACCCCTGCACGAACGCATCGACGGCGGCTGCATCGACGGCGGATCCGGCATCGGCGAATACCGCCAGCAGCGTCCCCACGGCCCGCGTTTCTCCCGCCGGTACGACGATCCGCGCCAGCTTCGCCGGGAATTCGGCCTCATACTCGTTCGTGATCTTGTCGGTCTCGATCAGCGTGACAAGGTCGCCCTTGGCGAAGTCGCTGCCTTCGCCGATCATCCATTCGGCGACCAGGCCTTCTTCCATTTCGATGCCCCATTTGGGCATGGTGAAGGCGCGTAGCCCGCTCATCGCGGTGCGCTCCCGCGATAGCCCAGCACCTCGTTCACGGCCGCTTCGACGGTATCCGCGCTCGGCAGATAAACCCGCTCGAGTTCGACCGCGAACGGCACCGGCGTATGCGGCGGCGTCACCATCTTCACCGGCGCGCGCAGTGCCGCGAACGCCTTTTCCGCGACGGTTGCCGCGATGTCGGATGCAAGTCCGCAGCGGGGCGGATTCTCGTCGAGAACGATGAGGCGGCCCGTCGTCTCCACGGAATCGAGGATCGCTTCTTCATCGATCGGGCTGGTGGTGCGCAGGTCTATGACGTCGCAACCGATGCCCTGCTGCGCAAGCCGGTCTGCCGCCGCCGCCGCCGTGCCGACGAGTTGTCCGCACGTCACGATCGTGACGTCCGATCCTTCACGCACCAGCCGCGCATGGCCGAACGGGATGAGATATTCTTCCTCCGGCACTTCCTCGCGCGTCGCATACAGCGCCTTGGGTTCGAAGAAGAGCACCGGGTCGTCGTCGCGAATGGCTTGGGTCAACAGACCCTTGGCCTCGGCCGGGCTCGACGGGATGACGATCTTCAGGCCCGGGATCGCCGTCATCATCGCATAGGCCGCCTGGCTATGCTGTGGCCCCGCATTGCGCCCTGCGCCATAGGCGACACGGATGACCGCCGGACAGCGGGTCTTGCCGCCGAACATGTAGCGGAACTTCGCCATCTGGTTCCAGATCTGGTCGAGGCACACGCCGATGAAGTCCGCGAACATCAGTTCCGCGACCGGGCGCTTGCCCGCGAGTGCCGCACCCGCAGCCGCACCGATGATCGCCGATTCGGAAATCGGCGTGTCGATCACGCGGCCCGCGCCGAACTTGTCGTAAAGCCCCGCCGTCGTTTTCCAGATGCCGCCAATGGCTTCCGGCCCGCCGGCCGTCCCCATGCCGCCGACGAGATCCTCGCCCAGCACGATGACATTGGGGTCGCGCTCCATCTCCTGATGCAGTGTCAGGTTGATCGCTTCGCGCAATTGCATGATCGCCACGACGCGTCTCCTCAATAACTAATGTAGACGTCGGTCAGGACGTGTTCGGCGGTGGGCCGGGGTGCGGCGCGCGCCTCGTCGACGGCTTCCTCGATCAGCTGCATGACTTCCGCATCGATCGCATCGAGGTCCGCCCCTTCGAGCAGTTTCGCCTCGGTCACCTTTTGGCGAAAGGCGGTCAGGCAGTCGCGCTCTTCGCGCAGCCGGTCGAGTTCGCCCGGGCCGCGATACTTTTGCGGATCGCCCTCGAAATGGCCGAAGAACCGCTCGGTATCGAGTTCGACCGCCGCCGGACCATTGCCTGCGCGGACATATTCCAGCACTTCGCGCATGACCTCGAACGTGTCGAAGAAATCGCAGCCGTTGCCCCGCCAGACCTTCATGCCGAACGCTTCGGCGCGGCTGGCGATGTCGCCGGACGTGCCCACCGCGTAATCGACACCCGTGTGTTCGGAATAATGGTTGTTCTCGAACAGGAAGATGCACGGCGCCTTCACGACGACAGCCAGGTTCATGGCCTCGAACGTCGTTCCCTGGTTGCAGGCACCGTCGCCCGAGAACGCGATCGAGACACGCCCGTCGCCGTCGAGCTTGGCAGAGATCGCCGCGCCGACCGCAATCGGAGCGCCGGCACCGACAATGCCGTTCGCGCCCAGCATCCCCTTGTCGACATCGGCGATGTGCATCGACCCGCCCTTGCCTTTGCACAGGCCCTCTGAGCTGCCGTAGATCTCGCGCATCATGCCCTTCACGTCGCAGCCCTTGGCGATGCAATGGCCGTGGCCGCGATGGGTGGAGATGATGAAGTCGCCGTCCGTCAGGTGTTCGCACACGCCGACGGCCGCTGCTTCCTGCCCCGAATAGAGGTGGGTGAAGCCGGCGATCTCGCCCTTCTGGATCTCGACATGAAGGCGCTCCTCGAACTCGCGGATCACCTTCATTTGCCGATAGGCTTTGAGCATCTGCTCACGGCCAAGCTGCATCATTCCCCTCCTGCGCGACAGTCAGGCCAGTGTGAGCCTAACGCCAGCAATAATCAAGCACGCGTGTTAGAATTGAATGCGCTTGGTCATCGCACCGTCGATGACGATGTTCGTACCGCTGATGAAACGCGCGACCGGGCTTGCCAGGAAAGCGATGGCAGCCGCCACTTCTTCCGGTTCGCCGAGGCGGCCAGCGGGCACCTTTGCGACCGTCGCGTCATAGAATTCGCGGCGACCCTGCTTGATCTTGTCCCACGACCCGTCGGTGATGAAGATCGGCCCCGGCGAAACGGTGTTCACGCGAATGCCTTGCGGCCCGAGCTTCTGGGCGAGCGCCCCGGCGTGATGGGTGATGGCTGCCTTCATCGCGGCATAGGGCTGCGGGCCGAAATTGGGTTCGATCGTGACGTTGGTACCGACGACGATGATCGACGCCGCATCCGATTTTTCGAGGTACGGCAGCACCGCGTCGATCCCCCGCCAGGTGCCCATCACGTCGATCTCGAACGCCTTCGCCCAGCTTTCTTCGGATGCCGGGGGGCCGCCTGCGGACGCGAACGAGATGAAGATGTCGCATCCACCAAGCGCAGCAGCGGCGTCATCGACCCAGGCGCGATATGCGGCGGGATCGGACAGGTCGACGCTCGCCGAATGGACCTTGACGCCCTTGCTGCCGAGCGACGCCGCAGTCTCATCGATCGACGCCTGATCACGCGCGCAAAAGGCGATATCGACGCCTTCGGCCGCGAGCAGTTCGGCGGCATAACGGCCGAGGCCCTTGGTGGCGCCCGCGAGGATGGCCTTGCGACCCTTGAGCTTCAGATCCATCGGTTATTTCTCCTGTGATGCGAGGCGCCCGGCGTGCGGGTCCATGAAGACGAGCGTTTCGGTCTCGATATAGCGGTCGAGCTCGACACGGATTTCGGGATAGTCGGGATGCGCGCGAAAGATGTCGTAGGTCGTCGGGAATTCGGCGTATCCGTCCATTTCCCACAGGTCGACGATGGTGTTCAGTCGCCCGGTCCGCTGGACGAAACATCCGACCAGCCGCCAGCTGCCGCTTTCCATGATCGGGAAGATCTTGGCTTTCAGCAGCGCCAGCAGGTCGGCGAGGTGCCCCGGCTTGACCGTGATTTCTGATTTCATGAACAGCATGGTTTGATTTCCTGTCTTCGCAACGCCGTTCAGTTCCGCCCGCTCATGATGCGGTTGAGATTACGGTGCCAATGCTGAAGTGCGATCTCGTTGCGGCCGAGCACCGTGGCGAACCCTTCCGGTGCCCAGCGCAGATTGTCCTGACCGTCCTTCGACACCGAATAGTCTTCCTCGGTCACGACCTTCTGAATGAAATCGTGCATGTTCGACCACGCCTCGATGTCGACCTCGGCCCC
>APMI01006845.1_pt1 | contig 35858 bp, 45 predicted proteins | sample 667938 | NCBI WGS metagenome assembly APMI01 (sample SAMN01084076, study PRJNA167559) | wastewater metagenome | biome: Wastewater | place: Denmark: Ejby Moelle, Odense | collected 2011-11-28
GCGTCGTGCTCCTCAACGAAGACGAGCCGCAAGCCAATGAGGCCTGCGGCTCGGTCGCCGATGGAAAGGGCGCGCCAACGCCCGGACCATCAAGGATCCAACTTAACGCCCCGGTCCCGGTGCAGAAAGCGAGTATCCCTATGTGGCAAGCCGCCTTCACAGACGTTGCCTTGGGGGCGTGACCGGTCTCGCGATCGGCGCGCCTCCAAGGCTCTTTCTACCATAATTCTGAATTCTAAGTCACCACCGGTGACGGAAAGAGCATACCCATGTCTAAGAACACCCCCAAGCAGACGTCACCGTCTGTTTCGACCCTCGCGTCCGGCGTGCTGTCGGGTCGCGTGAACCCCACGGCCGCTCAGGTCCGCACCCTCGCCGCCACGGCGCTGGGCCAGGACCAGACGGCAGGGCAGAAGCCCAAGGGCCGCTAGGCGGCACCGGTAGCGCCAGGCGGCATCAGTTGCCTGGCGCTATTCCGCAGCCATCATCTCCAGCATGCCGCCCTGGCGCTCGACGGTGCAGATTGCGTCCACCATCTCGGCGATCTCGGGCACCGGCAGGTTCGACAGTTCCTTCGGCTCGAGCTTGTGCAGCCCGCCGCCGTAGACGCGCCCCTCGCCCAGCAGCGCCTCGGCCGGGACCTGGTTCAACGCTTCCCACACCCGACGGATCAGCGTCGGGTCGCGGCGCATCGCCTCGGCCATCACCGGCGTCGGGTGCAGGCCCAAATAGACGTTCGCCATGATGGCGTCGCTCTGGTTGAGGATGAAGCGGAACGGCCGCCCGTTCTTCTTGTCGCTGCGCCCGAGGTAGGTGCAGATGATAGGCGGCGGGTCGCGCTTCTCCTGCGCATACCATGGATTGCGCCGGCTGCAGAGGTAACCCTCGTGCAGGCGCGCCTCGCGGCCCTTCTCGAGATAGGCGTGCAGCGCGTGATGCTCGCTCGCGATCGCCGCCTCGGTCATCTTCGGATCGAGGAGCAGCAGCCGTTTCTCGATCACCGGCAGGCCCTTGGCGTCGGCCTCGACGACGTCCTGCTTCAGGTGCCGCGGCGACGGCAGGATCGGGCGAAAGGCCTCCATCGGGAAGCCCTGCTCGCGGACCTGGTCCTCGCTCAGGATGAAGTAGTTGTTGTCGCCGGTCGCGATGCCGCGCTTCACGCGGAAGAAGTCGGACAGCACCGGCGTGTTCGAGATCCCGCGCACGTCGGCGTTCGGGAACCTGGTCCACTTCTTCTCGGTCGCCAGCGCCTTCGCCGGGATCATCTTCGACGTCGTCGGCGCCTCCATAGTGCCGCCGAACGAGAATTGCACCTGGTGGTCGCGCGGCGCCGGGCCCTTGCGGAACCACACGACGGCCGACGACACCAGCGCGTCGGCGAACTGGACGTCGTTCGGATCGAACCGGTGGATGTGCAGCAGGGTCACCTGCTCGAGCAGGTAGCGCTTCACCGCCTGGCCGTAGTTCACGTCCATGAACTCGCTCGGGATCAGCCAGCCGGCGACGCCCTCGGGCGCCATCCACGCGTCCGCGATCGCCATGAAGTAGCAGTAGAGCCCGGCCAGGCCGCTGAAGCGCTTGCCGGTCACCTGCGCCGAGATCAGCCCCAGGCGGGCCTTCTCGTCGTTCGACAGGTGGTGGTGACGCACATAGGGCGGATTGCAGATCAGCAGGTTGAAGCGTGGATCGGCCTTCTGCCGGGTGAAGTCGCCCAGGCGATAGTCGAGGCCCTGGTCGGCCCACAGGGCCTGCGCCGGCGCGCCGTAGTGCTCGTCGATCTCGTAGCCGACCGCGTCCGCGATCGCGCGGTCGCCGGCCTCGGCACGCAGCGCGGAATAGAACGATCCGGTGCCGATCGCGGGATCGAGGAAGCGGATCGGTTCGCCGTCGGGCAGCAGCGACATGCCGTAGCGAAGGACGTCGCGCGCGAGCGGCGTCGGGGTCGCGAACTGACCCATCTTGTTGCGGGCCGCGCCGGTCTTCTTCGCGTCGAGCTCCGCCTGCAGCTCGAGGCGCTGGTCGTCGAGGACGTCGATGGCGCGGCTGGTCAAAGATCGAAGCCCGCCAGGTCGTCGATGCGGTGCTCCCACACCCAGTCGATCCCCTCGGCCGCCTCGTAGCCGAGGTAGCCGCTGTCGAAATAGCCGCACAGGAACAGGTTGAACTGGACGTCTGGGCCGTAGGTAGCCTTCAGCTGGGCCATCTTCACCGCCTCTTCCTTGCGGCGCTTATTCGTGTTCGTGAAGTCGCCGGCCGACTTCGCCTCGATCAGCATCGGCATGTCGCCGGGCTTCGCGTTGCGCGGCATGATGACGGCATCGACCGGGATGTTGATCTGCTTGCCGGTGGCGGTGTCGATCGTGACCGGCACGTTCATGCGGAAGCTGAAGGTGCCGGGCTGCATCGCGTTCCAGCGCGTCCCGTCGCCCATCTGGATCTGGCGATACTGGCGCAGCTCGAGCCAGTCCTTGATCGCGGCAAGCTGGCGCTTCTCCTGCGCGTTGCGGATGATCGGGTTCGCGACCGCCGAGCACAACCGGTCGGCGACGATTGTCGCGGCACGGTGCATCTCGGGATCGGTGGCCGGCGTGCCGCGCTTCAGCCAGACGAAGATGTCGGGGTCAGCCATGCGCTCGATGATGTCGGCGATCTTCTGCAGCTCGGCCTCGAGCGCACGGCCCGTCAGCCGGGTCGGGAGAGTGCCGCGCTCCATGCAGCCGACCAGGTTCTTGTCCACGCCCGACAGCCCGACGATCCGATCGACCGCGATCGGCGGGCACGTGGACATGCGCAGCGTCGGCAGGATGCCCGGGTTGCGCTGCAAGGTAAGCGGCTTGATGTCGGTGAGGCCCTGCGTCAGCTTGATGGCGGCCTCGACGTCGGTCGTCGCCTTCACCCGCGTGGTGCGGAAGGCATCCGGCGCGAAGTCCATGAACCACCGGTTATACATATCGACCGACTGGACGACGTCGGCCTTCCAGATCTGCGGCTTGTCTAAGTTGACGGCCACCGGGTTATTTGCCCGCGCGCTTGCCGTGGGCTTCCCACATCTCCTCGAAGAGCTTGCGCAGCGAGATGTTCCGCTTAGCGGCCTCCGCCTTGACTGCTGATGCCATGGCGGGATCGAGGCTGAAGCCGACGATCTGCCTGTTGCGGTGCGATTCCTGTGCCATCCTGAATTGATGGCTGTCGACTCACCGGGCGTCAACGTCGATGCCGTCGGCGGCAGCGCGATGGCGACCGAACGATGTGCGACGGCTGAAGGTGTTCCCATTTCGTTCTTCTACGCCAATCGCATCGCGTTTCAAGGAGCGTCGGGCGACGCCGACGGCACGCCCCATTCCCTGAGCAGCTGATCGTTTAGCGCCTCGGGTCCCGCGAACATTGCAAGGTTGCCCCAGTCGCTCCAACGCGCGCGTCGGTCCCACATCTCATCATAGACCAGGTCCCGGTCTTCTGCGCTCGCGAAGCCGGTGGTCCATACCGTTGCCCATTCCATTGGCCTGGGCTGCCACATGATGTCGATCGCTGGCGATCCGTCGTCATGCTCATGCGCGACGACGACGAAGATCATCCGGTCCTGGTCCGAACTGTCCTCAGACGCCATCACGCAACGACCCTCGACCAATAGACGCACTACGCGTCTATTGTAGGCACGGATCTTGCCGCAGCTCAAGCGCATTGTTTTCTTGCCGGCGCGCCCCGCGCAGCCGACCATATGCGCGCGGATTGGAGGCGCGGATGGCGGACAACACGAGCATCGATGACGAGGCGATCGGGCGGCTGGATCGTGCCTGGATGGGCGCGACTGAGGGGATCATGTGGCCCCTGGCCATAGCGGAGAGCGTGGAGCCACGGTCGGCAATGTCAGCCTGGGCGCGTGCTGGCGCACGCGATCCGCGATGCCTGTGGTGGGTGCTTGCGCGGTTCGGCGCCGAGGCGGTGGTGGATGCGGCGTCAGGGCTCGACGAGGCCGACCGGCTGGCCGCGATGCGCTGGATGAACCTGCAGGCGCTCAACGTGTGGATCGAGGATCAGCCGGCGACGGTCACCGAGGACGGGTGGCGCTACAAGCCCGGACCGGGCGGCTCGCACATCTGGGAAAGTGGCGGCAAGGGATAGGGCTGTCGGCGCTCACCGCCCGGGTCGCTCCCCGGTTCCGGATCCGCCGTGCCCACCTGCGTCAGCGCGTCAGCTCAACGCAGGGCGTTGATCGATCAGAATGTGAAGTCGGCGAAGGCACCGGGCGCGCCGCGCGACAGCCATTCGATCATGTGGTGGACGGTGTTGGCGGCATCCGTGCCGGGTGCCCAGCTGTGCGAGCTGACGTTGTCGCCAGCGTCGCTGCGGTGGACGAGCTCGACGTTGCCATCGAGGTCGACGCCGATCTGCTCAAGCGGCAGTTCGGCGATGGGCGGGTGGGTCGAGACGGAATGCATCTCGGCCAGGTCGTGGTTACGCATATCGACTTCCTCCCAGGTCGAAGGCGCCGGCTAATTCCGGCCACGTCCGCATCCTGATCGGCAGTTATAGTAGAGCGGTGCCCCGATAAGGAATCGATCGCGAAATAATCAGCTGGCCTCGGCGAGCGTAGCGAGCAGTTTCCGGTGCGTGGCGGCGTCGACGGTGCCCTTGAACTCCCAGAAGAACTTCTCGCCGATCTGCTTGGTCGAGAACACGACGGCGTTCGGGTCGGCCTCGGCGGTGACGCCATGCACGATGTCGTCGGGCCTGACGCCCAGCACCTTGGCGATCGCGGCGATGGCCGCCGGGTCGGGCGTGACCTGGCCGCGCGCCCAGCGGCTCAGCTCCCACGGCTGCAGACTGCGCCAGCCGCTGTTCGGATCGGCCGGATCCTTGAGGATTCCCTCGCGGCCGAACTCGAGCGTGACCTCGTCGCAGAGGGTGGACTGCTTCATGTGCTTGTCGTCGAGGAGCCGCGCCAGGTTGCTCGAGAACTGCGCGCGGATCTGTCGTTTTCGATCGACGATGCTCGCCGCGTAGTTGTCGGTAGTCGCCATGAAGTGTCCCCTTTCGTCTGTAACCATCCCTGAGAAAGACCAGCGCGAAGCGGATGAATGGACGCGTCGCGCGTCTTTTTCCTAGCGTCACCGATCATGACCAGCAACAGTCACATTTGCACGGAATTAGGGGAAAGTGTTCCGAAATGGAACCCTGAGGCAACTAAACGTGATCACGGAACACGCTGCGCCGGACCAGCTTCCACAGCCGCAGACGGTCGCGGCCATCGAGCCGGGTCCACGCGGACAGGGTCTGCTCGGCCATCGGGTGGTCGTCGCCGCCCGTCAGCATCGCCAGCTCAAGCTCGCGCCCGAGGCACGGGTGCAGGGCGACCCTTCCACCCGGCGCGGGGAAGCTGCCTGGGCGCATGCTCTTCGCGGCGATCCGGCGGTTGAAGTCTGCGATCGCAACCTCGGCGATGCGCGGCCAGAATGCCGGCAGCGCGCTGGCGAGGATCGGTCCATCGCCGTCCGGCATAACGCGGTGGATGCTTGCACCGCCCGCGTCGTCGATCTCGAGGATGTGCGCGTCCTTTGAGTTGCCCAGCTTTAGACCGAACGGATCGCCGTCGTTCTTCGAAGCCTCGATCAGGCGGAGCGTGGAGGTGAGGAAGTCGGAATTGGTATGCATGTTGTCCTCCCTGGACGTGATCAGAACGGGCAGTCGTCGCTGGGCGCGGCGGCGGGCGTTGCGGTGCGGGCGGCGACCTCGGCCTTCGTTGGACGACCGCGTCCGCGCTTCGCCGGCGCGGTGCCGTCGGCGGACTTGCTGGTCGGAACCTTGATGCCATCGACGAGCAGATCGATGAACGGGTTGGCGGCGCGCAGCTGGTCGGTGATGTCGATGTAGCCGTCGCGCATCGTCGCGCCGCGGCGCAGGATCAGCGGCTTCTGCGACAGATAGTCGAGCTCGGGGATATTGCCCCAGCCGCCGAAGATGTAGACCTGCTTGTGCTCGGTCGCGAGGCCGGCGTCGATCGCCGCCTGGGCGAGCTCGCGTCCGGCGAAGCCCATACCGAGCATCATGCGGACTCCGTCGACGGCGGCACCGGAACCGCTGATCTCGCGGCGCAGCTGGTCGAGGCTCTTGATCTCGGACTTGTTGTTGATGTGCAGCGACGAGATCGCCGTCGAGCCGGACACCGCCGCATAGTCGCACAGGATGTCGGAAGCCACGCTCGTCTCCACGCGGCTGTTCTGGTCGATCATGAACAGCTTGGAGTGGGTGTCGAAGAACGACAGCACCGGCTCGAACTCGCAGGCGAACTTCTGCAGCTTGAGCATGTATTTCGTCGGGCTGACCTTGCGACCGTCGGACAGGACGAGGGCGCTGGTCTTCAGCTGCGATCGCAACATGAAGCGCAGCTCGTCGCCGTTGTTCTCCTCGTGGAACTTCTTCCTCTCCGGCCAGCCGAGCATGTTGGCGAGGCGCGTCATGCGGGGACGGTCTTCCTCGCGCGTCACGAAGACCACGCGCCCGCCCTTTTCGGGCAGCGGGCGACCGAGCCACGTATCGCCCGGCATCGGCCATGCCATCTTGCCGAACAGGTCGGCCATCATGACCGTCTTGCCCATCTTCCCCATCGCGGCGAGACCCATGCCAACGCCTTGCGGGATGAGGCCCGGAACAATCATCGGCGTCTCGCCGGGATCGGGTGCGTTCACCCAGCCATCGTCAGACTTCCAGAAGAAGTCGGTGTCGAGCTGGTCGAGCTCCCAGTCGATCATCGCCTGGATGTTCGACGTCTTCGGCGGGGTCGCCGCTTTCGGCTGGATGAGCCCGCCGCGCGTCCGCTCACCCGGGGCAACGGCATGCGCCGCCCCGCTGTTGTTAGTCTGCATTGAATAGTCCCTTGATGGTGTTGGCGACCGTGCCTTGGGCGGTCAGACTGCGAAGGCGAGCTGGTGGCCGATCAGTCGACCACGGGACATGACGGGAATGGACGCGTAGGCCTCGCGGACGGCTTCGCGACGATCGCGGGCCTCGGCGATGCAGAATACCTCGGCGGACGGGGCGGCGGCGCGCTCGGCGCGGACGCGGTCGGCGATGAGGTCTAGGACGGTTGCGGAGTGATCGCGCAGGACCTGGGTATCCATGTCGAGCGCGGTGCAGAACAAGGCGACCATGTCGATCTCGTCCTGATCGGCGGGCGGGAAGAGCAGCGCCTGCTGCTCGGGGCCCATGCTGTCGGGGTCGGCTTCGACCTCGCTTTCGGCGTCGAGGAAGGCTTCCTTGATCATCGCCGCGCCCAATCTGGCGTGCGACTTGAACTCACCTTCCGGGATGCGCCCGAGCATGATGTCGAGACACCGGCTCAGGTCGGAGAAAGCGCTGCCATACATGGCCTTAGCGCCCCATGCCCGTTCCGGAATTGCACTGTCTGACATCATCCCCGTTCCTCCGATGCCAGCATGATGCGCGTATGCCGCGACATCGTCAAGCGGTCTTTTGCACCTACCTGCGATTAGTGCGCGCCGCGCGTCTTTTCCGATGCATCCGCGCCCACCGGCTGCTACCATGCGGGCATGGCGAGTTCGGTCGATATCCGCGTCGGGGTGCTGGGGTTGCGCGAGTTCGCGGCCAGCATGGGCGTCATGGGCAACAAGGCTTATGACCGTTCGCAGCGGAAGGCGGTCACTCAGATCGCGCGCGGCTACTTCACGGAGAAGACGGCCAAGGTCGCGCAGGACATCGACCGCCCGACGCCGTTCACCCGGCGCGGCTTCGACTGGGATCGCGCGCCGCGCACCGGTGATATCTATTCGCGCGCGTTCGTCCGCCCGAAGCAGGCGCAATACCTCGAGATCATTGAGGAAGGCGGGACCAGGTCCCACACCGGCGACGGAGGCCCGACCGCGCCGAAGCCCAACGTCACCGATCGTTTCGGCGGCCTGTTCGGTCGCGGCGGCATCAAGAAGCGGTTCTTCGACCGCGCGTCGCAGCCGACCGGCACGTTCGGCGGCCGCCGGACCTATGCCACCGGCGCCAGACGCTTCGCCGTGCTGAAGCTGCGCGACGGCCGCACCGGCCGGCAGATCTACGGCGTGTTCGAGAAGCGGAAGATGGGGAAGAAGACGACCAAGGCGCGCCGCGCCGCCGGCAGGAGCGCCTGGCGCACCCGGCTGATCGTCAGGTTCGTGCCCCAAGCGACCTATCGGCCGCAGCTGCACTTCGTGGACGACGCGCGGACCTACGCCCGCCAGCGCTTCCCGATGCTTTCGCTCACGCTGTTCAACGAGGAGCTGCGGCGCGCGCTGCAGCAATAGGGAGGAAGAATGAGCGAGTTCATCGCCAAGCTCGAGCACATGCAGCGGACCCAGGACCGACACCTGTTCCGCCTGGGCAAGACGCTATCGAGCATCGGTCGATCGGGCCAGCCGGGAACGGTCGTGGTCGCGCTGGCGGAGGGCCTGCAGGCGAAGGAGGAGCAGCGGCTCGACCCTGCCGCTCGCGAGCTGTCGCACATTATTCCGTCCGAGTTCGATCACTACGAGAAGGCGATCGACAGGCTTGTTACCGTCATAGGCGTCATGGCGAACAGGGTGAGCGGTTCCACCGTGACCCATGTCCAGCATTCGGTGGAGGCTGGCTTCGAGTTGATCGTCATGATCGACGACGTGGACTTCGTGTCCGCACTGACGGACGAGGGTCGCGACTTGCACGCCATGCACGTCGTCGCCCAGTTCCTATGTGCGCTGAAGGGCTGGATCATCGTGACGGAGCGGCTGATTGAGCGACTCGCACGGGAGCGTGGCGCTTTGATTCGCTGGGAGGAAATCGCCCAGACCCTAGGCCACGTCAGCGCCGAGGCGATCCAGAAGCACTACCTGGCCCGCGCTACGCGGAAGCGGTCGCCCCGCAAGCCGCGAGCACCGCGTCCGCCTGCTCCCGAGTGATGTCGCCGGACTCGACGCAAGCCTCGACGCCGGCGAGGAACGACGGGTGCCAGGACCAGGTCTTCTCGACCAGCTCGCCCCACGTGCGCGTCGCCGGCAGGACCAGGCGGGCGTCCAGGTCGCCGACCCGCCCACGCCCGACCTTGCGAGCCAAGTTGCTGCGGTAGATCACCTTGCCGCGGCTTCGCGGATCCGGCGTCGCCTGCTGCGACAGATGCACGATGGCCATGCTGCGCTCGTCGCGCTCGAGCTCGGCAATCAGGTTGCGGAACGCGGCGATAGCGCGCTTGGGATCGCCGACCACCACCACCGTCTCGTCGAGCAGCTTTGCGCCGCCGTTCGGGCCGACGTAGCGGCGCGGCGGGACCAGGGCGTAGATCTTATACCAGGTGGTGACGGCGGGCGCGGCGTGGGCCGGCGCTGTGGTCTGCATCAGCATCGTGGTCAGCTCCCTTTCGACATAGATGCTATCAGTGCGGCATCGGTCCGTGCTGCGGGGTGGGTCGAATGCGTTGGCGCTTGTCATATCGAACCAGCGGTCGCGGCCGCTGCGGGTTGAGGAACGCCTTCCTGATCCCATTTTCGGCAGAGGCGTCCGGATTGTAGGCCGGCCAGGCGACGTGGTGCAGCATCGCCTCGCGCACGTCGATCGGCGTGATGGCCAGGATGGTCGTGTGCGCCTTCCAGCAGTCCTGGTATTCATCCAGACAGGGTCTGTTCGGCACGTCGGTGACCGTTGCATCCGCCGAGCCCGGGCACCACGATAGGATTTCGGGGTCGATCACCTCGGCCAGCCTCCTGCCGACCGTCGCTAGGGCGAGGGTCTCGGGGATCACGCCCTCGATCGTGCACCGGCGTCTGTTCAGCGTTACCCGCAGGATACCGTCGACGAAGATCAGAAGATCGTCGACTTCGGGGATCAGCCAAGTGCCTGGGCTCTTCTCGATCTCGATCCGACCTGCGGCGAGCATGACGAACACGTCAGGCATGGCGGATTGCCACGATGTCTTCGTCGGTCAGGTCGCGCCAGCTGTCGTCGTCCTGGCCGAGCGGCGTGTTGTCGGCCTGGTCTTCTATGACGGACTGATAGGACGGCGACGCAACGATCAAGCTCGGCATATGTCGATCCAGGTGGAAGCAGGTCAGCCCGTCGTCGCAGAAGCCTACGTGCTCGATTACGGCGTCGTAGAACGCCGGGTTACTGATTAGTCGGTGCTCGAGCGCATCACCGAGCCGCCTTCCCACCAGAGCGGCTGCGATGCTCGCCGGAATCACTCCATCAACGAAGACACTGTTCTGGTCGATGTCGCAGCCATCGAGCTCGAGCTTATATCTGACCACCAAGGTGTCCGGCAGAGATTTCAGCGCCGTGCAGCCTCTGATGTCCAGCTGGTTCACGCTCAAGTATTCTGGCAACGCGCTCAACGCCGTGCACCCCCTGAGGCCGAGAAAGCCGCCGCATGCGAACCCAAAAGGCAGGCTGGCGAGCAGTTTGCAGTCGTTCAGATTGGTCCATCCGCCGACCGACAATCTCTCAGGTAGCGATCTGAGGGATGTGCAGCCGCTCAGGTCCAGCCCCTCACCCACGGTTAGCCCTTCCGGCAGACGGATCAGGGACTTGCAATCGACCAGTTTAAGGTCGCCGCCGACCGTCAAGCCGTCCGGCAGCAGCACGAGCGAACCGCATCCGCCCAGGTCCAAGTCTGCGCTGACCGTCACGCCATCCGCGCTGGGTCCGCCCGAGGTTTTGCCGTCCGGCAGCGGGTCGCCGGCTACGACGTGGGTCAGGCCAATCGGCAGCGGAGTCCCGCAGAAGCCAAGTTTACGCACGGCATCGACCGACATCTCCATCACTTCGGATCCCACTTCCAGCGGTCTATCGACGCAGCGACTCTAGCGGGATGCAGCATCGTCACGTTCTGGATCGCTTTGATGAAGCTAAACGCGTTGTCGCTGGTGAGCGGGGTGATGCAACAGACCGCGCCATGCTTAGCTTCCCATTCAGCGATAGCGTGGATCAGGGGGCGGGCTGCGAGCCACGCGTGGATCTGGCGCTTCTCCTGTGGGGTGAGCCTCGACATCACGCCGCCTCCGCCGCAGCGAACGCCGCCGCGCACTGGTCCAGCATCCGCACTTCGGCGGCGATCTCGGCATCGATGCTGACGCCATAAGCCTCAGCCATCCGGCGCGCCGTGCGCCGCGACCAGCGCATCGGGTTGCGCTCGACCTTCGACACATACGGCGCCGGGATGCCCAGCTTCGCCGCCAGCGCCTCCTGCGTGTCGCCCGCCGCCATGCGCAGCGACCGCAGTCGCTGACCTACCGGGCAGTCGATCGGCTGGGCATTGGCCGCGCCGCGATAGTGGCCGATCACGCGGCGTGCGGTGAGCAGGTGGTCGCCCTTGCCCTGCTCCATGTACAGCACGTCCATTGCGTTCTGCCCGATGACCTGGGCGATGGTGATGATGCTGTCGCCGGCGGCGAGGCGCAGGGCCTGGGCGCGGGCGGCAGTCTTGTTAATACCGAACATGGTGTTCTCCCTTGAGGCTCGATCACCGGAGCCGCCCGCGCTCGGCCCCGGTGAGATGGACGTTCCGACGATTGCCCCTAATCCGCAGCGCTGGGCGCTGGCCTGGCAGGGTTTGCCCTTCGATGGTCCGGCTATGAATGCACCGGTCCCGGGGATCGTCGGCCTCGCGGCGGTGTCCTGTCCGCCGTTGGAATGCCAGGCTGCTAGAAGCGGTTGAACAGGTTGATCGCAGCCATGAAGGCGACGACGGCGAAGGGTGCGATCACCAGCATGGTGGCGAAGGCGAGGATGTTGCGGACGCGCTCAATCGTCATGGACGACATACTCCCACGCCTCTTCGAAGTCGTAGATCGAGCTGGCGAGCTCACGCTCGGCTTCATCATCGTCTTCGAAATGCACGCCGAACATCCGATCGACCAGCAGACAGGTCAGCCCCAGCTTAGGCTTTATCGCCGCACGCATAATGGTCGCATCAGCGAACGCGTGATCCCGGATCAGACGGTGATCGACGATGTCGCCGAGCCGCTTGCCCACGATTGCGGTTACCAGCGTGTGGGGAATCGCCTGATCCAGCACCACTTCGTGAAAATCGATGAAGATCCCGCCCAGCTCTACGCCGGCCTCGACATGGAAATCCGTCGGGAGCTGCTTCAGCTCATGACAATCGGACAGATCGAGCGGATCCCAGTCATCGATCCGAATGCCCTCAGGCATATAGCCCGACTTGGCCATGCGCATGGCGTCCTGGTTCGTGATGCAGGTCGTCTTTGTGAGTGCGCTCACGACGCGCGCACCCTGCTGGAGCGGTCGAGCGCCAGGGCGAGGACGCCGACGCTGCACGCGCCTAGCAGAGCGATGCCGGTGGCCAGCTCCGGCAGCATCGTGCTGACGTAGAGCGATCCGGCGATGAGTATGGTGTCCCTGATCATGTGCGGCCTCCCAGCCCGTCCGACGCGGCAACCGAGTCGATGTCAGGATGATGCGACGCGTTGCGCGTCCTGTCAAGCTACGATATGCTATTTATTGCGATCGGGCTGTCGATTGTGTGCACGAGGCGTCGGTCGGCGCATGTGGCACCGCGTGATGAGGGCAGCATGTGCGCCCTGCGGGCGCGAGCGCGACGATGGAGCGAAGGTGCGGGCGTCGGTCTGGCGGCGAGGGCTTGCAGAGGTGGATGGTGCGGCGTCGGCGCGGTCTGGCCGGGGTGCGCGGGTCCTCCCGGGAGGGGGCCGGCGGCGTGGGCTGGGGTTGCGACATTCCAGGGTGTCGCGGCTTTTTGGAATTTTTGGGGGTACTTCCGCCGCCGAGTAGCGCTTTCAGCGCCAGATCAGCATCGTCATCCCCCTTCGGGGGATGTAATCGCGATCAGCGCCTTGCATAGGGCCTCGACACACGGAACTGACGTCTCCGATCCGGCCAATCGACTTCCGTCTCGCGGAAAACCCGACTGACCTAATTCGACCGTAGCCTCAGACTGCTACCAATGTGATTGATCACCACCATACCCACCAGCGCTTCGCGCAAAACGAAGCTGACCTAATCTGAGCGTATTTCAGAAAACCTACGGTTGGTTCGGGGTCGCTACCTGGGCGTCGGTGACCGCCCGAAGGGTAAAAAACCAGGTAGGGCCTTCGACCCTACCTGTATTTTTATCCGCTGTAAACAGCGGACGTTCACTTTCGACGCTCAGATGCGAAAAAGGACGCGTGACGCTTGTGACAGCGCGCGGTGCCATCCTTTCCCTATAGCCCCTCTCCTTCCGCGCGTCGATCCGGACCTGCGTTGCGAGCCGAAGCGCCGACCAGCTACGATTGCGGCGATGGCCAAGCGACCGACGCCCACCACCAGCAAGCCCCGCACCCGCGCGCCGAAGCCGGCACCGGCCAAGCCTGCGCGCGTCGCACCGGAAGACACCATCCGCGCCGACGCGGCGCAGACTGTGCGCCTGTCGAACGAGGTCGCCGCCAAGCTGGCCGGCATCAGCCCGCGCTGGCTGACCGAGCAGCGCGCGCACGGCTGCCCCGTCCCCGATGGCGGCGTTCGCACGGTCAATCAAGTCGCGGCGATCGTCAGGTGGCGAATGGATCAGCAGCGCGCCGAGCTGATCGACGGGCGCGACATGGACGAGGACGACCTCGAGCGCGAGGAACGGCGAACGAAGATCAAGTCGATGCAGATCAAGCTGTCGCGCGAGATGGGCTTGGTGCTCGACGCCGATGAGTATCTGCATCACCTATCGGTGTTGTGGGTCGAGATGAACTCGCTGCTCGACGTCATGGGCATGCAGCTGGGCCCGATCCTCGCGACCATCGACGACCCGGACACCTGCACCGACAAGATCGATGATTTTGTCGCCGATCTGAAGAAGCGCTTCAACCCGGAAGAGGCGTTGAACCCGATCCGCGTCGATCTCGACCCGTTCACCGATGACGAGGTCGGCCTCGACCTGGACGAAGACGATGCTGACGACGACGAGGCCTGAGCCGGGTGCTAAGCTGCGCGACGAAGGGTTCGACCAGCTCGCCGACCATGTCCGGGACAACCACCCCGAGCTGAGCCGCAACATGCGGCGCAAGATCGTCGAGACGATCCGGCGGGTATTCAAGCCGCGCCCGAAGATGACGGTCGACCAGTGCGCCGACGCGTTCCGCTACATACCGAAGGAGGCATCCGCCGATTACGGCAAGTATCGGGTCGGCACTTACGCCGTCGCGTTCGGCCCGCTGCGCGCGGTGACCGAGAAGGGTGTGCAGGTGATCACCATCAGCGCTTCGACGCAGCTGATGAAGACCAGCTTCCTCGAGTGCGTCACCCTGTATTTCATGATCGTCGATCCGTCGCCGATGATCCTGCTGCAGCCGACGAAGAACCTGGCGAAGGTGTTCTCGACGCGGAAGATCGACCCGCTGATCAACCACACGCCGAAGGCGCGAGAGGTGCTGATCAAGGCGACCACTGCCATGAAGATATTCTTCGGCGGCGACCTGATGATCGTCACGGCCGCGTCGGAGAACGACCTGAAGATGGTGCCGCGGCGCATCTGCATGTCGGACGAGGTCGAGACGATCGAGGATCACGAGGGCGGCGACGCCGTCGCCCTGGCCGAGGCCCGCATCGAGAGCTACGGCGACCGCGCGCTGGCATGCCGCGTGTCGTCGCCGCGCATGAAGGACGGACCGATCGAGAAGTCGTATCGCGACGGCGACATGCGGCTGCCGTTCGTGCGCTGCCCGAATCCGGAATGCCGGCATGAGCAGGTGATGCGGTGGTCGCGCAACAAGGACCTGCGCGACGAGAAGAACCGCCTAGTCCGCTGGAACGAGGATCCGGTTTCGGGACGCTGGGATGCCCGGTCGATCCGCTACCACTGCGTCGAGTGCGGTCACCCGTTCACTGAGGGCGAGCGCCAGGCTGCGATCACTGATGTGCGGTGGAAGCAGACGCGCGGCTTCACGTGCTGCCCCGACCATGCCGAGGACGGTGGCGGCTTCCAGCTGCCAGAGCAGACCCGCAGCTGGGTCGATTACTTCCATGAGAGCGATGGCCGTCACGTCGTCAGCTATGCGACCTGTCAGGTGTGCGGGAAACAGGGCGTCTCGAACGAGCACGCGTCGTTCGGCCGGGCGTCGCGCCTGTATTCGCCAAAGCGCCTGACCAAGCTGGTCCGGCTGTGGCGCGACGCGCTCCAGTCGTCGTCAAAGTTCCAGACGTTCGTAAACAACGAGCTGGCCGAGCCATACGAGCCGGAGGAGACCGGCGACTGGTCGGTCGATGGCCTGACCGCGAGGCTCGAGAAGTTCGACTTCGTCGTGCCGTCGCGCGTGTCGGGCCTGGTGTGCGGCGTGGACGTGCAGGAGACCTGGGTCGAGGTGACTGTGCTCGGCGTCGGACGCCAGAACGAGACCTGGGTGATCGCGCACCACCGCATCGAGGGCGACTTCAACAACCGCGCCGTGCAGGATCGGCTCGACGAGGTGCTGCTGCGCACCGAATATGTCGGCGTGAACGGTCGCCCGTTCCGCATCGAGCAGACGTTCGTCGACTCCGGCTACAAGACGACCAGCGTCTACCGCTACTGCAAGGCGCGCGAGCAGCACCGCATCTTCGCGTCGAAGGGCTGGAACGAGTCGAAGAACATCCATCCGGTCCACCCGCACAATTTCCGCATCGCCGGCACGGTGAAGGCGAAGCTGTTCATGATCGGCACGAACAACGCCAAGGCCGACTTCTTCTCGTTCCTGTCGCGCGCGTTGCCGGGGCCGGGCTTCGTCCACTTCGACCGCGAGCGCGTTGACGACCAGTTCCTCAACGGCCTGTTGACCGAGCGCCGGCACCGCGTCCCGGGCGGTTTCGTCTACAAGGTGAAGCACGACGGCGTCCGTAACGAGCCGCTTGACACCTGGTGCCTGGCCTATGCCGCTGCCGAGGGCCTGCGCCAGGCGCACCGCGACGTCCTGCTTTTCGACCGCTGGGCCGACGAGCAGGGCATCGGTCGCGAGATGACCGAGAGCGAGCAGCGCCGGTTCGACCGCGAGGCGCGCAAGGTGCTCGACGACGCGAACAAGGCCGTGTTCAAGAAGCTGGCGCCGAAGGGACCGTTGAAGATGCCGCAGGTCGCCACGCCGACGCCCGCCGCCGAAATCGACCAGGCCGCTGGCACGGAAGTTGCACAACCTGACACCCAACCGATACCATCGGTTCCGTCGGGTCGTCAGGCTGATCGGCGAGAGGGTTCCTCCCTGCCTTCGCGCTTTCCCCAGATCGCCAGGCGATCCGGCAACCGTGGGGGCGGCTCCCCCTTCTGACGGGGACGCGTGTGGCCGACAGCATCCAGCAGCGGATCGACAAGCTCGACGAGGCGATCAGCTCCGGCGTGAAGTCGGTCTTCAGCGATGGCGAGCGGATCGAATTCCAGTCGATCGCCGACATGATCGCGGCGCGCAACGACCTGGTGCGCCAGGCGAGCGCACAGGCCGGCGGTCGGTCCCCGTGGCGCAACTTCAACCAGCGCCCGACGATGAGGTGGTGACATGGGGATGATGCAGCGCATCCGCGCGGTCGTGGATCCCTGGGGCGCCCGCGCCGCCTGGCTCAATGCCCGTCTTCCTGATCGCAACTTCGATCGCGCAAGCGCCAAGGCGCTGACGCTGTCGGCGCGCGGCTACACCGAGGGGCTGCGCGTCGGCGGCATCCCGCGCGACCGCTTCGGCCGTGTGATCGGCTCGTTCGATTCTGGCCCCCGCACCCAGCTTGCCCAGGACGCCGCGACGCTGCGCCGCGAGGGGAAGACGCTCGCCCGCTTCAATCCGCATGCCCGTCATGCGGTGCGCCAGATCGTGAACTCGGTTATCTCGAACGGCATCAACATCAAGATCGCCGCTCGCACGAAGAAGGCTCAGCTGGCGGCAGGCGCGGCTTTCACGCGCTCGTTCGAGGAAACCAACGAACTCGACGCCCGTCGTCGCCGCAATTTCCACCAGCTGTCGCGGTTCTGGATGAAGACCAGGCTGGAAACGGGCGGCGTCATCATGCGCCTGCGTCCGCGCTTTCGCTCTGACGACCTGGCGGTCCCGATGTCGATCCAGACGCTGACCTACGACTATCTCTACGATGGTCCGGCGCCGCGAGACCTGAAGGCCGGGGAGACCTTCGCGAACGGCATCGCGTTCAACCAGCTGACCGAGGAATCAGCCTTCTACCTCTACAAGTCGCACCCGGACGACACGCCAGGAGGTCGCGACCTGTCGAACGTCACGCGCGTCGAGAAGTATGACGCCAACGGCATGCAGCAGGTCATCCACTGGTTCGAGCCGTTCCAGGAAGACGACCACATCGGCATGCCGCGCGGCTGCATCGTGTACAACACGCTGACCCGCAAGATGGACTATGACCTGTCCATCCTCGACCGGAAGCGGATCGAGGCGAAGCGCACGAACATCTGGGAAGCCGACCACTCGGCCGACCCGAACGATATGCCCGGGCGCAACACGCCAACCGAGTGGATGGATGCCGACGGCATCCTGCATGAGGGCGCGCCACCTAGCGGGGCGGCACCGCTTGAGTGGCAGGCCGCGCAGGACTGGGCGAACGGCGCGGGCGAGGCCGTGGACAACGGCGAGGCCGTCGTCGCGCCGCCTGGCTATACCTACAAGCCGCACCTGATCTCCAACTTCCAGGACCACCCGGCCTTCAGCGAAGGCATGCTGCGCGAGATCGCGGTCGGCTTCTTCGCGCCCGAGTGGCTGGTGACCGGCGATCTGCGGAAGCTGTCGTTCGCGGGCGGCGAGCTTGGTCTCCTCTACTGGCAGGAGGACTGCAAGGCCGAGTGCGACGACTTCATCTCGAACGTGTTCTGGCCGATTTTCCGCTACTGGAATGCGACGGCCGAGCGCTCGAACCTGTGGTCGGCGAAGGACGTGTCCGCGACGGCGCGCCAGAACCGACCACCAAAGCGGGACCTGCTCAAGGACATCAAGACGCTGTCCACTGGCATCGACGCTCTTCTGATCGGCCGAGAGGCCGCAATCATGGAACTCGGCAAGGACACGATCGAAGAGGTCAACGAGCAGATCGAGCGCGACATTGCGTGGCGGCGCAAGGTCGGGATCACGACCGAGCCGGGTGTGAAGCAGAGTTCCGCGTTCGGGATGGAGACGCTGGCGTCGGCGATCGCGGAGGCGATGATCGAGGCCCAGAACCTTCGCGAAACATCTGCCGAATAATTTTTCGGCACGGTGTTTGCATAGCATAGCTACGACCAGTCACAATTCGGTAGATGGCACAGGATGCTCCCTTCGATCTGATTGGCCGCCCGGGTAAGGGCGCGCTGGGTTTCGACCCTAGCGCGGTCTTCTCGGGCTTCGGCGCGCCGCGCGACGCGGTGCCGGCCGATCAGCCGCAGCCGGACGCCGAAAACGCGGAGGTGGAAAATGGATCCGATTGAGATCCTCCTCTACGGCGTGATCGGCGACACCTACGAAGGTCTCGACGCCCGCACGATCCGTCAGCAGGTCACGGATTCCGAAGGTCCCATCGACCTGCGGCTCAACACTGGCGGCGGTTCCGTCATGGAAGGCCTGGCGATGGTCAATACCTTCGTCGAGGCGAAGGCTGCGGGCCGCAAGATCCGCGTCTTCATCGACGGCCTGGCCGCTTCGATGGGCTCGGTCATCGCGATGGTCGGCGACGAGATCATCATGGCCGACAGCGCGCTGATGATGATCCACAATCCGTGGGACATCGCGATCGGCGACGCCGAACAGCTGCGCAAGAAGGCCGATCTGCTCGACAAGATCCGCGACCAGCTGGTCGGCATCTACGCCGCTCGCACGGGCCTTTCGCCCAAGGTGCTGACGGCCATGATGCAGGCCGAGACCTGGATGACCGCCGACGAGGCGCTCGAAAACAAGTTCATCACGACCATCGCCGAGGCCGACACCGCGCAGGCGTCGATCAAGCCGGTGGACGTCAGCACGTTCGGCTTTGCCCACGTCCCCTTGGGTAACCCCTTCATCGTCAACAACCCCGCCGCACCCGTCGCTCCGACGGCACAGGCATCCATCGTGTCAAAGGAGAAGAACGTGGACCCCGAGCTGATCAACAAGATCCTCGCGTTCGCCGGCCAGAACAAGGTCTCGGCCGCGCTGCAGGCGAAGGCCCTGACGGGCGAAATCACCTACGACGAGATGGTCGCCCAGCACAATTCGGCCGTTGCCGCCGCTGCCGAGGTCGCTGCCACCGCGCAGGGTTCGGCCACCACGGCCGTGAGCGGGACCGACGTCACGCGCATCCTCGCTTATGTCGACACCTGGAATGTCGCCAACGACATCCGGAACAAGGCGCTGACGGGCGAGATCAGCTACGAACAGATGGTCGGCCAGCACACCGATGCGGTGGCTCAGGCAGATCAGGCCTCCGGCATCAGCACGATCCGCACCGGTCGCACGCTCGACGCGTCGCCGGCCGAGGAGGCGCGCATGCGCGCGCAGATGCTGACCGTCACGACCCTCAACAGCATCGGCGTCGCCGTCCCGCAGAACCTCCAGCCGGACGAGCGCACGCGCGCCTACGGCGAGCAGTCGATGCGCTCGGTCTGCACGTTCTTCAACCAGGCGAACGGCATCATCCTGCCGGCGACGGCCACGGATCGTCAGGTCATCTCCGCCGCCTTCAGCGCGCGCGCCTCGACGGGCGGCGTCATCGGCACGGGCGATCTGGGTGAGGTCATCGGCACCACCCTCAACGTATCGTTCAACGCCGGCTTCCAGTCGCGTCTCGCGCAGACCAACTACCAGCGCTGGACCAGCGAGCGGAAGGTGAAGGACTTCAAGCTCGTCAAGTCGGTGCACATCGGCATGTTCTCGGGCGTGCGTAAGCACGTCGAGGGCCTCGGCATGCCGCTGGCCAAGATCGGTGCTGGCGCTCGCTACCTGAAGCTCGAGACGAACGTCATGAAGATCAGTCTCACCCGTGAGGAGATGATCAACGACGAGTTCAACGCGGTCAACGTCGCGGCGAACAAGCTCGGCGTGGTCTATGGCCAGGTCCGCCAGAACACGGCGGTCGATGCGCTGATCGCGGGCACGATGCTGACCGATGCTGGTGCCGAGCCGATCTTCGGCGAGGAGTACAGCAACTACTTCGAGGTTGCCGCGATCGACAAGGACACCTTCCGCCAGGGCCGTCTGCTGCTCCGCAGTCAGAAGACCGAGGACGGCTTCCGCATGACGGGCGAGCTGAAGGTGATCATCTGCGCGCCCGATCTGGAAGACGACTTCCTAACGTGGACCTCGAACTTCAACGCCACCGAAGCTGGCAATGTCAGCACGGTGGCGGGCAAGGGCATCGAAGTGGTCGCGCTCGACGATCTGCCGCCCGGCAGGTTCTACTTCTGCGGCCCGAGCCAGCTCGGCGAGGTCATCGAGACGATCGTGCTCGAGTCGAACCCGAATCCGCAGTTCTGGAACATCGACGATCCCGAGCGCCTGTCGAAGCAGTGGGGCACGCTCGACGACTTCGCCGCGGCCGGCATCGGTCGCGAAGGAATCGTGATGGGGCAGGTCATCTAACGATGGCCGGCCCCGGCCAACCACAGAGGAGTTCGGGAACATGTTGAACAAGGTTTACGATAACGCCACCCGCGTCCCGGTCGACGCGCCGGTTGGCGGCTCGGTCAGCGGCAAGGCCTACAAGGTCGGCGAGCTGTTCGGCGTCGCGGTGTCCAGCGTGCCGTTCGGCAAGCAGTACACCCTCGATCGCGAAGGCGTCTGGCGCTTCAAGACCGAGGCACAGGGCGCGGCTATCACGCCCGGCATGAAGATCTATTTCGAGGCCGGTCGCGCGGACGCCGAGTTCCACAACGACGGCACCGATGTCGGCAGCTTCCGCGTCGGCACGGCGCTCGAGGCGGTCGCGACGGGTCAGGTGAAGGACATCCTGATCGCCGTCGAGCCCTGCCACAACAACATCATCGCCTGATCGGGCGCAGCAATACCCAGCGAGAGCGGGGCCGGTCATCCTCGGGTGGCCGGCCCTTTTCGTAGGAGCAGACCATGGGCCTCGAACGATACCTGTCCCGAATCAGCGAAGTGATGGCCCCGCACCTGGGCGACGAGCTGCCGTATCACCACACCGCCGACGGCACCGACACGACCGTGAGCGGCTTCCTGAAGTTCGTCGCCAGCGTCGAGGATCCGATCGACCGCCCGACCAGGCATCAGAAGATCCCGGTCGTGCGCGTGAAGGGCGTCGCCTGGCCGGACGACGAGCTCGTCGGCGACCTGGTCACCGACATCGACGGCAACCTGTGGCACGTGAACGCGGCGCTGACCCGTCCGTCGGGGTGGACGGACCTCTACGTGGACGATCGCGGCCCAGCCTGATCCTGTTCGCGTATCCGACAAAGCGACATGCTGACATTTTTGGCACGCGCTTTGCATAGGCTGACGGCAGCCAGTTACACTCTGCCTCATGCATGTTCGTGCCGACATCCTGCAGGCTTTCGAGGACGCCTTGAACGGCGTTCCCATCGTCGCGGCAGTCTATACGTCGAACGGCACGGCCGCGCCGCCGACCGGCAAGGTCACGGTCGAGCTCGGCTTCGTCGAGGAGGATCCCCCGAAGCGCATCCTCGGCGCCAGGCCGAACGAAGTCGTGCTCGAGCGCAAGGTCCTGGTCGGCGCGCGCGTCGCCGCCGCCGTGCCGCGCGACATGTCCGCCAAGCAGTTCGAGGCCGACGTTCTCGGCCCCATCGAGACCGCGATCGCCACGTGCGCGGCGCTGGCCCCGCTTGCCGAGGATTGGATCCCCGGCCCCACGCAATGGCAGGCATCGCAAGATGGATCCGCCCAGACCCTCGACGCCGTGATGTCGTGGAAGATCACCTACACCACCGCCGCCGCCCAGCCAGGCGTGGCCCTCTAAGGAGACGACAATGTCCGTCGCATCGCTTTCGCCCGGCACCCTGCACCGCAGCCGTGGCCAAGTTCTTCTGACCATCGCCGGCGTCACGCAGGCGATGGGCTCGGTCGATCTGTCGCAGAACACGACCGTCACCGACAACGACGTCACGACCAACGAGTTCTACAACAAGGTCGTGATCGACAGCCAGGTCGACGAGATGACGTTCGAGCTGACGCTCGGCTTCCACCAGGTCAGCCGCTTCGCGCTGATGATCGCCAACCTGTCCGACTACCACGCGGTCGCGCAGCTGGCCGCGCAAGACGTCGAGGTCGAGTTCGACCTGGCGAGCGGCGCGTTCCCGATTATCGTGCCGCTCGGCTACCGCCTGACCAGCGGCCACGTCGTCACCGACGCGAACGACACCGACTATGTCGAGGGCGTGCACTACACCGTGCACGGCGGCGATCGCGGCTCAGCATCCTCGCCAAGCCGCAGGGCGCGGCGGCTACCGGCACGGTCACGTTCGACGCGGCGGCCGCGAAGGCGGTGCGCTTCAACATCGGCGAGCTGTCGTCGGTCGAGGCGAAGGTCGAGTATCTCGAGGCGATCAAGCCGGGCAGCACGATGTCGCCCGAGTATCGCTGCTACCACCGCGTCCAGTTCCGGCCGGACGGCGACCTGACGCTCATCAGCGACTCCGCCGACCCGAAGACCGTCACGGTCAAGGGCAAGTGCGTCGCCGACACGACCAAGCCCGCCGGCCAGCAGATCGGCTTCGTCGAGACGTTCGTCGAGGCTGCGTGATCATTCGGGGGCGGTCTGGGCCGCCCCCTAGTTTCCAAGGGAGAAAGCCATGACCTTCCAGAACCCCATCGGCTTCATGAAGCGCAAGAGCTTCACGCTGACCATCGCCGACCAGCCAGTGACCGCTTTCCAGATCGATCTCGAAGATCTCGACGAGGTGGCCGAGCGCTATCCGTGGTTCGGCAAGCAGATGGCTGGCGAGGAGGTCGATGTCGATCAGGTGCCGAGGACCGATCTGTTGAGGGTCGCGAGCTCCGTCATCGCGGTGTCGCTGGCGCCGGACAGCATCGGTGCGGATCGCGCGGCCGTCGAGGCGTCGGCTCGCAATATCGATCCGAACGATCGCGCCGACCTGATGCGCGAAGTTCTGGCGAAGTCGTTCCCGCAGATGGCCGCATCGCTGGAGAGTGCGGAGGGAAACGGCCAGACGGCGCCGAAGCCGAACCGGCAGCAGCGCCGCGCCGTCCGCTCGAAAGATGGTGGCGCGAAGCCGCGGACCTGAGGGTCTACGGCCACCACCCCTGTCCGGAGCGCATGTCGCCCCGACAGATCAGCAAGATGCACGCATACGTAATGCCGTCGCACTACCAGAAGGTGGCGCTCGACACGCACTCGCGCTTCCTTGCGGCGGCGGCCGGCTTCGGCGGTGACAAGGGCGGCAACCTCGAGGCGTTTTACAAGCGCCTCGCCCAGGTCGATGACAAGCCGCAGCTGCAGGAGCGCTCCGTGTCCCTGGCCGAGCTCGCGGCGATGGGTCGCAAGGTCATTGCGGAGCAGGCCGAGCAGGACGACGACGCCCGCGCCGAGCGCGATGCCGAGGACGCTGTTGCGCTCGATCTGTTCGCCAAGCACCGCGAGGCGGCCGGCCGTAAATAGCGTAGCGTAGCTGCCGACTGTTACACTCGCCGAATGGCGAGCACCCAGCGGTCCAACATCGAGGTCTTCTTCCGCGTGCTCGGCTCCGAGCGCGTGCGGAAGGCGTTCCAGGATCTCGGCCGCGCCGGCACGGATGTCGCCGGCAAGCTGGGCGGGGTCGGCACCGGCATCGCCAGCGCGCTCGCCGACGCAGGCCGCCGCGCGCTCGAACTTTCGAAGACGCTTGCCCTGGTCGGCGCGGCCGGCCTCGGTGCGCTCGCCAAGGGTATCAAGGACACCACCGACAGTTCCGCCGAGCTGACTTCGATCGTGCTCGCGCTGCGCGCCATCAACGGCGAGGTCGGCAAGGCGAACGGCCAGCCGCTGTTCAAACCGAGCGCTAGCGGTGGGCTGCAGGACGTGAACAGTGGTGGTGCCACGAAGAGCGCCGACGACCTGAATTATCTCAACGGTGTCGCTGACCGGTCCGGCAAGTCGATCAAGAACCTGTCGCGGCAATACGTAGGCCTGCAGGCGTCCGCGACGAAGCTGGGCGTGCCGCTCGGCGACGTGCGGACCCTGTTCAGTGGGATTTCGGACGCGGCGACTGTGCTCGGCGTCGATGCCGATGCGACTGACCGTGCGTTCGTCGCACTCAACCAGATTGCCAGCAAGGGCGTCGTTTCCGCAGAGGAACTGCGCGGTCAGCTGGCCGAGGCCATCCCCGGCGCGATCCCGCTCGCCGCCAAGGCGTATGGCATGCCGGTCAAGCAGTTCATGGCGTCCGTGGCCGCCGGACAGGTGGATTCCGCCACGTTCATCTCGAAGTTCGGTAAGGCCTTGAACGACGAATACGCGGCGTCGGCCACTGCGGCGGCGAAGACGACGCGCGTCGCGATGGGCCGTTTGGCCAACTCGCTATTCCTCGCGAAGGTCGCCATCGGGAGCGGAGAGCTCGACAACGCCCTCCGCCGCATCGTCGACACAGCGACGCGCCTGATCAAGACGCTCACCGCCAACGGCGCGTTCACGCGTTTCGGCGCGCACCTCGCAGAGGCGTTGAAGCCGATCGCTGACCGGTTCGACGCAGCCGTCGACGGCGGCTACGATTTCGAGCGGGTCCTGAACTTCCTCGCGGCGACCGCCCGCGTGCTGGTCGACATCTTCCTCGGTGTGGTCGGCGCGATCGCTCGCGTGAGCGACGGTATCGGCAACCTGAAGCGTGTTTTCGACAGCTACGGCCTGCGGCTTCCGTCGATCGGTGACAGCCTGATCGCGGTCGCCTCGGCGTTCGAGAAGGTGACGGCGGCGATCGCCGTCCGCCAGTTCACCGGCAACGGCTTTCTCGACTTCTTCGTCGGACTTTTCGTCTTGGTCGAGGCGTGCGTGTTCGCGGTCGCGCGCCTGGTCGCGCCGAAGGTCGGTCCCGGCGTCAACTCGCTCGAGCAGGCCTTCGGTCGCATCGCCTACTACCTCAATCAGGCGGCAGCGGCGATCACGACGTTGTCGACCGGCCAGGTCAGCCCGGTGCTCGACGAGACCGGCGAGGGCATCCTCGTCAAGCTGATTCAGGCCATCGACAAGATCCGCCAGTTCATCAAGCTGGTGAAGGAGGCGCTCGCGCTCTTGTCGGGCAAGGCCGCTCCGCAGGGCTCGAGCTTGGACACGCAGAAGACCTTCGCGAAGCGCGACGCGCTGGGCGACCTGGTCTCTGGTCGCGAGAACCAGGCCAAGTTCAACGATCAGGGCGAGCAGCTTTACGACCCGAAGCAGTTCGAGACGCTGTTCAAACTGCGCGACATCATCACGAACATCATCAACTTCATCTACGACAACCGCGGCGCGCTCGGCGCCGTGTTCGATGGCGCTTCGGATGCTCTGAAGGGCGTGACGTCCGCTCTCGACGAACTCTCCAAGCTGCTCGACCCGATCGCAAAGGCGCTGGGGTTCGAGAATCTCGGCGTTGCCATCGGCTACGCCGCTGGCTTCCTGTTCATCTTCAAGCGGGTCGCGGGGGTGATCGCCATCGTGCGCACCGCGATCCTGTCGATGACGGGCGGGATTGCCTCGTTCGCCGCGACGCTGGGCCTCACCACGCCGCAGCTGCTCGTCATCGGCGCGATCCTGGCCGGCATCGTGTTCATCGTCGCGAAGATCGCGTCGAACTGGCGCCTACTGAAGGACGAGATCGGCAACATCGTCACGCTGATCGGCGCTGGCCTGGCCGCCGGCCTGGCGAAGATCATTCGCGGGATGGCGGGGCTGCTCAGCTACATCCCGCTCGTTGGCGGCAAGATCGAGCGCAGCCTCAACGGCTTCGCCGACAAGCTGGACGAGGGCGTCGCCGCTGCGCGGAAGAACGTCGTTGACACTTCGGTCGAGCGCACCTCGCAGCGCCAGGTCGAGAACGGCGGCCGCGACCCATACAGCGACGCGGGGCCGAACGGTTTTGGCGCGTTCGACTTCCTGAAGGATTCCGGCTTCGCGAAGATGTTCGGCGATCTCGGCACCAAGCAGGACGAGACGAACCAGACGCTGAAGGATATCGCTGCTCAGAACGCTGCGGCGAACGACAACAGCGCCGCGCTCGAGCAGCAGCTGAAGGAAGCGACCGCTGGTGCCGGCGCGCCTCCGCAGGCCGACTTCTCGCGCCCCGTGATCATCTACCTGTCGGACGGCACCCCGCTCGAGCTGCGTGGCCGCGAGGCCGACGCGGCGCGCTTCAACGACCTGGCCGCGAAGACGGCGCGCAACCGCGCCGGACCGTCGCCAGCATGGACGGGTGGCTGATGACGATCCCTTGGACCTACCTGACCATCGACGGCGTCCGTCCGCTCAACCGCACTGCGCGCAATATCAAGGCGCAGTGGTCCCGGATCGAGATCGGAGGCGACATCGTGCGCCTGGCTAACGGCACGCGTCGCTCGCTGCGCCGTCGCCAGTTCGACAAATACAAGATCTCGCTGTCGGGCGATTCCTTGCGCAAGCCGGCGATCGACCACCTGCGCAAGGGCGACACGGTCGTCATCGGATGGCCGGGCCACTTCGACTTGGCGGGCGACGTCGCTGATAACGCCCTGCCGCGTCCCGCCGTCGCTGGCTCGATCCTGCGCTTCGGCGAGATGGACGGCCGCCCGGTGCAGCTCGCGCACGGCGCGCCCGGCATCGTCGTCACCGCCTTCCGCCCGGTTCTGACCGTGATGATCGACGACATCGACGTGACCGAGGACGAGGGCGGCTCGAGCGTCAGCTGGACGATTACGGGGGAGGAGGTCTGATGGCGCTGGGCAACATCTACCTGGCGCTCGTTGACGAGGGTGAAGCCTTCAACGCGGTCACGCACGCGCGGACGGACTTCGCCGTGCTCGACGCACGCCCGCGCTGGACAGAGGGCGAGTTCTGGTCGGTCGAGATCGACGTCGACAACCCGACGGGCGGCGTGTTCAAGCCGGGCAGCAAGCGCCGCGTCTTCATCTCCGAGCAGTTGAACGGCGTCGTGACGCGGGCGTTCGTCGGGCGCATCGAGGGCTGGCCGATTGGCCCGGCGGGCAAGACGGTCACGCTCACCGTCATGTGCAAGCCGGTGGACGCGGTCGCGGCCGAGATCGCGGCGCTCGCGGGCATCGACGACGACCCGTGGAAGATCTTCACCGACCCGACGGCGTCGCGCACGTCGGACGTCGTGCTCGCCGCTCGCTCGGCGCTGCTGCACTGGGGCCGGGACGACGGCGCGCCGGTTCTGGTGGACCTGGTCCAGGGCCTCGGCCAGATCAACATCGACGACGGCTTCATCGAGGACAGCCTCCAGTTCGACCAGCCGGCGCAGCCCGTCGGCCGCGTGGAAGTGACCGTGAAGGCGGAATGGCAGCAGGCCGTGCCGGTGAAGGTCGATCTCGCTGCGGCCATCGGCGGCGACGGCTATTTCGGCACGATTTCGGCGCCCGACTGGAGCGGCTTCCCCAAGCCCGGTGACAAGATCGGCGACTGGTCGGTGATCCGCGCCGGCGTCGCACCGCGCAATCCCCCGGGCAGCGTCGACAACTACAGCAAGGAATACATCGCCACCGGCAGCCTCAACCGCAGCCTCGACGTCGGTCAGGACCTGCAGCCGACCAAGATCCAGTTCCGGCGCATGTTCTTCGACATCGACCTGGTCGCGATCGCCGTGCTCGGGGCGAACCGTCGGGAGACGCTGACCTTCAGCGTCGCCTGGTCGGGACAGGCGATCGCCGGCTACCAGGGCACGACCGAGAAGGTCGAGCTCGAGTGCCGCGACCTGCGTCGTGCCGACAACGTGCCGGAATGGCAGGCTGGTGTCGCGATCCTCGGCGGGCAGACCGTGCGCTACGACGGCGCGTTGTGGCTTTGCCTGCAAGCGCACATCAGCTCGACCTCGCTCTATGCCGATTTCAGCAAGTGGGATGTGCTGCTGTTCGACTACAGCCCGTCGGGTGGCCAGTTCCTCGGCCTGTTCTTCGGTGCGCCGGCGCTGCTCCAAGCGCAGGGCTTGAGCGGTGGCATCCAGAGCGTCATCCGCAACCCGCCTCATAACCAGTTCGCGCTCAACTACGCGCTGCGCCAGGCGCGCGCGAAGCTCGTCTCGGGCATCCGCATCATCCGTGCTTCGTTCGAGGTGCCGTGGGAGGACGTGCGCAACATCACCGGCCGCGAGCGCGTCCGCATCAAGGATCCCTCGATCCCGGGCGGCCAGATGGTCGGCAAGGTCGTCGAGGTGTCGGCCGAGCTCGTGCGCGGCGTCGCCCGCATCACCATCGCCGCGGCGCCTGGTAACGGCGGCTACGAGCCTGCGATCGGCATCCCGACTTATCCGTTCCCGGGTCCGAACACGCAGGGCATCCTGTCGTCGCGCATCATCGGCAACTACCAGCAGCAGGAGGCGGCGCTCGACCAGTCCTACGTCTCGCAGGACGTGATCGCGCTCGCGGAATCGCTCCAGACCACGTTCGACATTCAGCTCGCGCCGGCATCCGGCCAGGCCGACTTCGACGTGTCGATCGCGCTCGGCACCTACAACTTCGACACCGACAAGATGATCGATCTGGAGGCGGAATGACGATCGAACGGGCCCTCGCCAAGCTGCAGGCGGCGGAGAACACGCCGGGCGACCGGCTGCCGCGCGGCGGACGTCCTGGCGTCGCGCTCGGCCAGCGCAGCCACACGCCCGAGACGGACGGCGACATCCAGCGCTACGAGAACGATGTCATGAAGCGCAACGGGTCGCCGACGATCGGCCTGGGCGTCGATTGGCAGGGCATGCCGTTCATGCATCCCGAGATCCGCGCGCACGCCGAGACCGCCTACAACCATGGCAACGTCGCCGGGAACCTGTCGATCGACGTGTCGCGCGCGGGCACGCAGGCGATGATCGCGACCGCCAACCTCCAGATTAGCCTGACGCTCGGGAACTGGCCGACCGAGGCCTACAGCAAGAGCGCCGGCACCGCTGGACTCGACATCCCGCTAACGCTGATCATCGTGAAGCAATATGCTGGCCCCATGACCATCGGCGTCACGCACTGGGCGCCGCAGGACCAGGCCCCCGATCTGTCGAAGCCCGGCTTCTACGAGATCGGCGTCGGCCTGCTCTACTTCTCCGGCGACAGCACCCTGACCGCTCGCGGCTATCCCATCATCCGGCCAGCACCCTGATGCTCGGCGTCATGGCCCGACGCGCCTGCGCGAGCCTGCTGATCGCAGCGCCCGACCCGACCTACCCGCCGGGCCGGCTCGAGGCCGTGCGGATCGGTCGGACGCAGGATGCGCCGAGCCTGGCGAACCACATCTTCCGGCGCGACGACGGGACCAGGCGCGCGACGTTCACGCCGCCGCTCCAGGCTGGCACGAGCGTCATCCAGCAGCCGGACAGCCAGCGCATCGCGGCGCGGACCTGGCTGCTCTACCAGATCTCGGACGGCACACTGGTCTTCACTGCCGATTATGTCACGACGCCGACGAACATCCGCGTGCCGACGCCGGCCGAAGATCCGGACGGCAACTTCCGCCGTGTCTACGACATCACGATCGAGAGCTGGTTGGTGACGGTGTCCGGCGACGTCGTCACGAAGCAGTCGAAGACGGGCGAACAGAAGTTCATGGGCGGCACGCGCGGCAGCAACGTGCCCGCGCCGAACGACACGCTGATCCGCAAGTCGCAGACCGGCTTCAAGGTTCTGACTGCGCTCTATATCAACGGCGACAGCGTGCAGGGCGCCGGCCAGGGATCGGGTCCGGCCGTGGACTACGCCTCGACCTATCCGGCCGCGCAGGTGACCGGATCGGTCGGCGGATTCGATCTGCGCATCACCTACCCCGGCACTGGCGACCTGGCGCGGGGACGCGACGCCGGCGACGTCTACGTGACCAACGGGACGGTCGTGCCGATCACGTCGAAGTTCGGCGGCGCCTTCACGTCGATGGGTCGTCCGGTGACCTTGGAGGAAGCGCCGCTGGGGAGCGAGCACACGTTCTGACGTCCCACGTCGGGACAAAATCCCAGAAAAGACGCTCAGAGCGTCTGTTGACGACATGAGGTGTTACATGCTGTCAGGCGCTCGCAGAAATCGTCGGAAAGGGGATCCCGGCTTGAGCTATGTAACGCCCCGCCAGCGCGAGGTGAAGGAACTGTTCGACGAGGTCGGCAGTCAGTCCGAAGTCGCGCGACGTCTTGGTGTTTCCACCGTCACGATCCGCCAGAAGCTGATCCAGTTCGAATACAACTCGCGGCTCGAGGCCGGCGAGGCGGTGCCCGACATCCCGCTCTACAAGCTGAAGAAGGGCCGCATCTCGAGCTTCCGTGGCGGCAGGCCGTCGTCCGTGCAGCTGATGGACGATTTCGCGAACGTGCACGTGCTGATCCCGCGCGGCTTCGACATCGACGCTGATGATGGTGATGGCGACGAGGATGGCGAAGACCAGGTCCCAACCTTCGTCTGGCAGCGGCACATCGAGCCGCGACGGATCGCGCCTCCCGAGCACGGTGTCTTCCGCGCGCTGCTGACGGCTGCGCAGGACGGGACCGAGCTGCATGAGCAGTTCTGGCGCAACGTCGAGGCCTATGGCGAGGCGATCGGCGCCGAGCTGATGGTCGCCGGCTTCACCTACAACAAGTCGCTGTTCGAGGATCACTCCAAGCACGAGGCCTACTTCGCGGCCGAGCTCGAGCCGCACATGGCGGGCAACCGCGTCCAGTTCGGCGAGAGGCTCGACTTCTGCGGCGAGATGAACACGTTGCCGACGGCCGTGAACCCGCTGTCCGGCTTTCATGCCTATACCGAGGGACGCTGGGGCATCTTCCCGCACGTGAAGCACGCGCTCGAGTCCGTCGCGCGGATGAAGCACCAGCCCTACAAAGCAACGATGACGACGGGCGCGTGCACCCGCCCGAACTACGTGCCGAAGAAGGCCGGCCTGAAGGCCGAGTTCCACCACGTCATCGGCTGCGCGATCGTCGAGATGACGCCCGACGGGAATGTGTGGGCGCGGCACATCGCGGCCGACGAGGCGACCGGCACGTTCCGCGACCTCGACGTCCTGGTCGAGGACGGCGTCGTCACGCGCGGGCACCGCGTCGAGGCTATCCAGTTCGGCGACGTCCACCACGAGAAGCTCGACCCCCAGGTCGCCCGCGTGACCTGGGGATACGACGTCGCGAAGGGCGTCGTGCACAAGGGCTGGCGGAAGGACTCGCTCGTCGAGCGGCTACGGCCGCGCCACCAGTTCATGCACGACCTGTCCGACTTCGCGCCGCGCAACCACCACAACACGAAGGACCATCACTTCCTGTTCGCGACACTGCGCAACGGCGTTGCCGACGTCGAGGTCGAGCTGCGCCGGTGCACGGCGTTCCTCGAGGCGACGCAGCGGGACTGGTGCAAGACGGTCGTCGTGCAGTCGAACCACGACAATGCGCTGACCCGGTGGCTGAAGGAGGGCGACTTCAAGTGTGACCAGGTGAACGCGCTGTTCTACCTGCGGACGCAGACCGCCTATTACGAGGCGATCCAGGAGGAGGGGCGCGAGCCGCCGATCTTCGAGCGGGTGCTGCGCGGCTTCGCGAAGCGGAAGCTGAAGGGCATCGACTTCATCGCCGAGGACGACAGCTACGTCATCGCGGGCGACATCGAGTGCTCGCAGCACGGGCACCTGGGGCCGAACGGATCGCGCGGCTCGGCGGTCGGCCTGTCGAAGATGGCGCCGAAGATGAACATCGGCCATGGCCACTCGCCGTCGGTGCGCGACGGGCTGTGGATGGCCGGCGTCTGCAATCTCGAGATGGGCTACAACAAGGGCCCGTCCAGCTGGGCGATCGCGCACCTGATCACGCACGTCGACGGCGCGCGCCAGCTGCTCTTCATGTGCGACGGGCGCTTCCACGCTTGAGCGAAGCAACCAGGCTCCCCATCTCCCCGCGTTCAACGATAGCCGAACAGGGAGAGACCGCATGGCTGACTGGATCTACGTCGATAATTCCAACGTGTTCATCGAGGGCAAGCGCGTCAGCGCCGTCAACAAGGGCCTGGCAATGGACATTTGGGATGCCCTCGACCACCGCATCATCGACAACGAATATCGGCTGAGCTTCGGCAAGCTCTACCAGTTCGTCGCCGGCGCCAACAAGGCGGACACAGCGCGCGCCATGCTGTTCGGGTCGCGCCCGCCGCAGAACGACGCCATCTGGGAAATCGCGAAGAAGGCCGGGTGGGAAGTGATCACCCACGACCGCAACGTCTCCAACAAGGAGAAGAAGATCGACACCGGCATCGTCGCCGCGCTGACCCGTGACGCCTATCGCAACGCGGACAAGGGCGACGTCTTCACGATCGTGTCGGGCGACAACGACTTCGTGCCGGCGGTGCAGCAGCTGCGCGACGACGGCTTCCAGATCGACGTCGTGTTCTGGGGCCATGCGGGCAAGGAACTGCGCGAGGCTGCCTCGAACTTCATCTCGCTCGACGCGCACCTCGACAACCTGCGCGTCTAGTCGCGCAGCCGTCGGAACAGCCGCTTCCACTTGTCCTCGCTATTCATCCAGTCGGGGAAGGTCGGCGGCTCCCAGGTCGGCTGTATCTGGTCCGGCCTGCCGCCGCATCGGCTGCACTTCAGGTGTCGCGGGAGCACCTCGATCGCGGTCGGCCAGACGTGCAGGTGATACCACCGCGCCATCTTGTTCTGATCGACGACACCGCGATGCCGGCAGGTCCCGCACACGCAGGCCAGGTTCGACTTGTGGCGCTGGAAATCCGTCAGTGACTTGAAGGTCGCGTTGCCCACGTCATAGCGGCAGCGCGATCTGGCGCCGGTCAGGCTGCTCCGGCGGCTCGAGCACCTCGACGATGGCGCAGGCCAGCGCGCACGCAGCGCGCTCGCGCAGCCGCTCGTCGGGCATGGTGATGCCGACCCGCGCCCATCCCGGGGCGTGCAGGATCGCAGCGGATAGTTGAGCGGTGTCGATTCGGTCCATGCCCTGAAAAGAACAGAGCGGGAACGATTCGACAAGCCCGAACATGCGCCGCGTTCGGCACGTTCTTTGCATACGACAGCTACGGATCGCTACAATCTTCGCGAATGCCGCCTCTCGTCGCGGCCTGATGGAGATGGCGATGGCCACCAGCGACAGCGACCTGCCCTACGTCCGTGGCGAAGGCCGCAACATCATGGCGCAGCCGGTCTTCCCGGTTGACCTGACGGACTGGACCAACCGCTCGGGCACCGTCGCCCAGGCCACCGTCCCATTCCAACTGTTCGCGGCGATCCCCGACGAGGACAAGACGATCAGCCGTCGCTTCGTCGCGCATGTCGGCGACGCGGACAGCGGCTCGCTGTGGATCAACTGGCTCGGCGATGTCGCCGGCGTCGGCGCGCCTGGCAGCCTCGAGCTCATGCCCGGCGACATCATGCCCATCCCGACGCGCGGCGCCGTCTCGGCGCTCGGCACGATGGTCGGGCTCGCCTTCACCGCTGCGGAGGGCTGATCGATGTTCGCGCTTCCCTTCATGCGTCGCCGTGGTGGTGGCTCGTCCATCGTTCCCGGCACCTACGCCACGCCGCAGGACGTCGCGGCCGCTATCGCGCAGCTGATCGGTGGTGCGCCGCCCGTCACGCTCGACACGCTGGCCGAGATCGCCGCCCAGGTCATCTCGAACGGCGACAGCTTGGCGGCCATCTCGGCCGCGATCGCGATGAAGCAGCCTGTCGATCCCAAGCTGTCGGCGTTCGCTGCGCTGGCGCTCGCGGCCGACAAGCTGATCTATGCGACCGGCGGCAACACGCTTGCGACCACGAACCTCACCGCGTTTGCGCGCACCGTCCTGGCCGCCGTCGATGCGGCCGGCGCGCGTGCGGCGATCGGTGCCACTTCGCAGACCGCGTTCGACGCGCTTTCGACCACCGTTGGCGGGAAGCAGGCGCAGTCGGCCAAGCTCGACGCGATTGCCGCCTCGCCAGCGCCGACGGCGACTGGTCTTGGCCTGCTGGCCGCCGCTGATTCCGCTGCCGCGCGCGCGCTGATCAACGCCCAGTCGGTGATCGCGAACGGCACCTATCAGACGCCCGCCGAGGTGGACGCGAAGGTCGCCGCGGCGAAGGCTGACATCTACGGCAACATCGACGACGCGACGCTCGATACGTTCCGCGAGGTGGCGGACCGCCTGAAGAACGACGAGTCCAATCTCACGGCGCTGACGAACGTCGTCGCGGGCAAGCAGGCGAAGTCGTCGTTCCTCGACAAGCTGGTCGCGGCCTTCACGGGTGTGCCGACCAACACGCCCAACCAGCTGATGGTCTTCTACCCGGGCGACGCCAGCGTTGGCCCCACGGACATCACTAGCTTCGGTCTTTCGCTCGTCGGCAAAGGTGCGACCGGCGAGGCGGGCAAGGTCTATTACAACAGCGGCAACGCTTTCACCGGCGCGCTGTCGATCACCACGACCGCGACGAGCCGCGCCGTCATGTCGCGTCAGCCGGCGGCGGTTGGCGAAATCGTGTTCGCGACGGACCTGGTCGGCGGCATCGAAGGCTTCGTCTCGAACGCCTTCAGCCGCGCGCTAATCGCGACTGCCGCGCCTGCGGCGAACCGCGTGCTCGGCAGCGATGGCGCGAACCCGACCAGCTTCCCGACCGGAACCGTAGGTCGTGCGATCATGGCGGCTGAGACCAAGCCGGATGCCATCAATGCCAGCGGCGCACAGGCCTACAGCATCGTCCTCGACGGCTACATTGCGCAGGCGATCGCTGGCAGCGGTAACGAGTTCCCATACTTCTCGGCCAGCGGCGTCATCGCGAGGACGGCGATCACCGCCTATGCGCGCAGTTTCCTAGCGGTCAGCACCGCCCAGGCGGCGAAGGCGCAGCTCGACATCAAGGCTCGCTTCTTTTCGCGCACCACGAACCTGGCGATTGTCGCGAACACGCCGACCGAGCTGACGTTCGACACGACGGCCGCCGTCACCGGCTACACCGTCGCGGACGTCGCGCTGGCGAGCGGCAGGGTGCAGGCGTCGAACGCCGGCAGCGTGCTCTACCGCCCGTATTTGACGCTGACCGTCGACGGGCCGATCGACCTCGACTTCCTGTGGTCGAAGCAGAGCACCGCCGGCGTCGCCTCGACCGAGGGCATGCTGCTGCCGACGAAGACGCGCCGCACGTTCGCGGCCGCCGACACGCGCGTGATCGAGGTGCCCGGGCCGTTCCTGATGCTGGCCGGCGGCAACGAGGCGCAGCTGAAGATCGTCGTGACGTCGCCGACCGGCGCGACGACTCAGAACATCACGTCGGCGAAGCTGATGCTCGTGGAGGGCTGATAACGGCGGCGGCGTCTCTGGCACGCCGATTGCATAGCCTAGCTGCAACTTGCGACAATCCGCTTATGCGGATCCCTGCTGACATCGTCATCATCGGCCTACACTCGGAACGTCCGCGTTCGGGCAAGTCGACGGTCGCCGCCGCGCTGGCGACGTCGATGGGCGGTAGGGTCTATTCGCTGGCGGACGGCATCCGCGCCGTCGCCCGCGAGCTGGGGCTAGCACTCGCCGCTGACGCGGCGGGGGACGCGAAGGACGTTCCGCTCGAAGAGCTCGACGGGCGCACCCCGCGCCAAGTCTTGATCCAGATCGGCGAAGCCAGGTGCGCGATGCACGGGCGCGACTATTGGCTCCGCCGGCTGCTGGACCGGATCGCCGATGATGCCGAGACGACGCGCCGTAAGCGCTGCCAGCCAGGCCTGGTCCACCTCGCCGTGATCGACGATGTGCGCCGGCTCGAGGAAGGTCAGGGCCTGCTCGACGTCGGCGCGACGGGCTGCACGATCGTTCGCGACGGCGCGCCCGAGCCGG
>APMI01007493.1_pt1 | contig 35857 bp, 26 predicted proteins | sample 667938 | NCBI WGS metagenome assembly APMI01 (sample SAMN01084076, study PRJNA167559) | wastewater metagenome | biome: Wastewater | place: Denmark: Ejby Moelle, Odense | collected 2011-11-28
TCAACCCACATATTTATATATTCATCACTCACATGTGATACAGTTCTGTGGATCTTTGGGATGAGGCAGGATCAATCTGATCATGTAATCAATCGGGAACCCTTATTTTGCCGTAAGTTTAACATCGATCTATTGCATTTATTTAAGTATGACCTTTGTGAATTTATCAGGTTCATATTAACACTGCAGCTCTATGTATTTTCTCTATGATGAATCTTTTCCAAATGATAGAACCTTGGCTTTTTTTAGTTCTTTGAATTCAATTGCCTAAATTAAAATAATTTTACGCTTCTAAAATCGTAACTAGGCACACAAATACTTAGACAATACTGGTTCATATCGGTTAGGACTGCTTTGCAAAACACAGGATGCGTCTTAAGATACAGGCATAAAAATATCTAAATTAAGCAGATTTTACTTTTTCACAGCCAGAAGACACTTTTTTTGCAGTTATTTTATTCTTATTGCATCTATCAACTGTTTCTTTAAGACGTTTGAAATTTGGCAGTTCAATTTGATCTTTAGATAAATTTTTGCGTTTTGCATTAATGACTGCGATGAGAAGTCGATGCACCATAATATCGGGATATCGTCGAATTGGAGATGTGAAATGTGTATATACTGGCATATTCAGAGCATAATGCAACCATTCTGCTTTAGGAGTATCGCCAACGATAAAATATTCTGCTTGCTCAAGCAGGAATATCATTTCATAGTTTAACACTTACTTTATGCACTGCTTAATTTTTGGGTTTTTCATCACTTGGTTCATTTGCTATTGCAATGGACTATCCTTGTTTATTTTAATAGGGTTATTGATTTTTAATGTAAATTTTTGGAATTTTTATATTTTCTTGTCCGAAGGGAACTTATGCTTTCTTAGTAATGCAAAGGATCGAACGTTTTCCACAAGTATTTCGCCGACTTTTTGGTTTGCAAGTAACATATATTCTTAGACCAAGAAATTGGCTTCAAACCTTCTAGAAATACTGAATTCAACTGGGAATAAATTTTGATCGAGTTTGAATGATTTTTTAGGTGTCTAGAAAATTAACGAACCTCCTTTAATTCTTAAATCTCTTAATTTCATCGCGATTGAGTTCATAATTCTTAAGTCTTCAGCAATTTTATCAAACTATTAAGCCTTAACACATCCGAAACCTGCATCTACTTATTTTTGACTGTTGACCTCTTTATTAATAATTTTTTGTGCTTGCTCGTAAGTGAATCTAGCTTTCGATTTAATGACTGATCTGTCATACCGGCTTCCAGGAAGAACCTAACCTTCAGAAGTGACTTTAAACCATACGGACAATGTTAGACGCTCAAGGCCTGGATTTAGCGAGCACATCGTTTAGCATAATACTCTTGGCAACATGGGAAGCACACGATGTGTCAAGTATACTGAAGTTGTTGTCTGTTGAGCCCGCTCGTCAATCAAGCCTCCTTCTTAAACGAAGAAGCTTGCATCTGCAATATGGACTCCAACTTCATATATTTTTATGCCTTTCTAGTTTACCTCAGACTCAACAATAGATAATGCATCATCAAAATCCTTGGCAGTTAGTGGGTCTATTGTGAATATAAAGTCGTTTCTTAAATCTGATCTATTTTTAATTTACTCTTAAGATATTTTGTATTAACCGTTTTCATTTGTCGAGCTCAAAAATTTCTAAAGTCCTTTCTTTACTATTTACTCATCGTACTACTTATCTTCAATGCCATTATTAATAAGGAGAGCTTGAGTCTCAGTTTCTATTTGTCCTATTTCACCAAACTCTGATATTATTTTGCAGCTTGGATATTCTTATGTTTATTTCCAGCCTGTGAACTCAGCCAGGAAATATTTTTCATTCACTTTTTTCAAATCGTCTCTACTAATTTCTGAAAATTTAACATCGAAGCTGATGATTCTCTTGTTGATTGGGACCAGATAGTAAGTCTTGTTGGAGCGAGTAAATTCAATTTTACCGACGATTTGTCTTTTTTGATCTTTTTTCCATGGCAGTATATAGACAACTTTACATCTAATTTTCTCGTCCATGCCATCTGATACTTTGTTGTCAGTTGAGTTTTGCTTTGGTAATATTTCAAAATACACTTCATCTCCATGAATGCATCTATTTTTATTGTCTCCTTCAACAATTAAGTCCCCTTAAATTTATTTAGTGAAAATTCTTGCGTAATATTTGACTCGTTAGTTGAAATCGATAGTGCCTTTAAAATATTTGTTCTATTTTGCGTCTCTTGAGTCTTCGATGTCATCAAGGTTTGCATACGGAGGGTATATGGCTTTCTTATTTTTCTTCTCTTAGTAAAATGCTTCCATCTTTTTTTATATATTCGTCGGCTCCTCTCGTTTCTCAGTATTATCAATTGATCTTGACATGCGCTTTCGATTTACAGGCTACGGTGCCATCAAATGATCGTATAGTCCATCTAGTTATTCGGACTACTCGGAGACATAACTCTTTCCTTTGTTTTTGTAATTTTTCTATTTTTTATACTTGGTTTTGTTTTTGTAGTTTCTAACATCAGCGTAAGGTTCGTCATCTTAGTCTTTAACTATACGCATTTTCTTAGTGTTAAACTTGTTAAAATTACGGAATATTTCAGCTTCGTCTTTCTTGAACTACAGCTTTTTCCTCATACGCCTATTCCTGCGCTAGTCTCGTTCATTCTTAGATTACCTTTGTTCAACATAGTTCGGGTTTTGCTTAAACTGAGTGGAATTTGATTTCTTCGGTTCTATATCAGGGTAGTTGTCCACTTTTATTTTCTGGTAGGACGGCTGACTTGATTTAGGTGCTGGCTGCATAGCTGCATTGTTCGGATCGATTTAGATTGTGTACTTAATACCAAATGCGCCATCTTCTGTCTTCGCGATGTATCGGAGCTTGCGGTTCAACTCAAAAGTCTCGTCGCTCATACTTTATTATAAATGAATAAATCTAATTTATGGGAACTACAATAAAATCAGTAATCATTTCTATTAATTTTACAAGGAAATAAGATTAAATTGCTTCATTTTTAGTAACGAATTCTAAAATAAAACAAGTATTTATTTGTGTAAATGTTAGAGTGGATAATAATTAAGATGAATAGTATTATATCTTAATTAATAGTTAACATTTCTATGCACCGATAGAAAATCTGCAGGAAATAGAATGTGGAGGAAGACGACTACCGCAATGAGCTAGATCGAGACGAGTTGCTTTGCGGCACTAGAGTGAGAAAGGAAAGAGCCTCAAGTCCTTCAATCTTCATTTCCAAAACTTTCGAAATTCTTGACGTACCATTGTTTCTATTTAGAATGAAGAGTACAAAGACATTGTCAGATGGAACCAAGATGGCACATCTTTTGTAATCGAAAATATTGAGAAGTTTGAAGAAGTGGTCTTGCCCATTTATTTCAGACATCGCAACTTCTCCTCTTTCGTCCGTCAACTAAACATGTATGATTTTCATAAAATTCGCAATGAGGCTAATCTTAACATTTTCTAGCATAAATAGTTCCGTCGATACCACAAGTAATTACCATTTTATTTAGATAATTACTTAGAAATATCAAAAGAAAGGGTTGTCAAGGGAAAAAATCTTTGACTGAGGAAGAAGTGCCTCTGAAAGGATAAATTGAAGAGCAGGAGCCAATCAAGTCCCATAAAACAGTTGAGCATAGCAAAACATTGGTTTAACACAGTGAAACCGTTATCAAATTTTCACCTCTTAGCTCTTCACAAAAAATTAATCTAAGAAGGCCAATGATTTCGCCTATAAACTCTCCCTTTAGAAAGAAGCTGATTGAATAATTCATAAACAGCCTTCCCGAGTCAATTGAAAACTAAGCATAGATTGAATAGATCATCCGGCAGATGAAGAAAAATCCAAAGTATCACTGCTTAGAATCGAAATAGGACTTAAGAAAAATAGTTAAAAAGATAAAGCAAACACGGCTCTGTCGACCTGAATCTCAAGATTTATAAGATCTATCAATTGAAGAGTAGATCATCGTTGAAAATATCCGGGGTCCACATTTAGGGCATCCTAGCTTGGCAATATTTTCGACATAGAAATTTTTGCCACTAAGGAGCATCAGCTTGATTGGTTCTCTCAACTTCGGCGAGGATGTTGAGAACCTACTCTACCCTTGCTGATCAGCTCACGAGTTAATGATATATATGTATTTATTTAAAATATATATTTATAGAAGGTCAAGAAATCATTGGGAGATAATTTTACATCACGCCATACTTATATCACTCTGAAATAACTCTAAGTCTTGAGACGCCCATGCGCTTAACTAAGTTTGAGATTTAGATGTATAATCTAGTCTATAATTTCTCCTATTTAAAACTTTATACCTAAAATCGACTTTTGCTGAAGTTGATCTCTGCTTTATGATTTCAACTTATTCTAGACTGTGCTATAATGAGTGCCGGCTTTTCGACAATTATTATCTATTCGCTGCTTTGTTTGAAAATATTATCTATTTTGTATAAGAAAGCGCCTTTTTGATTTTTCTTTGAGGGAAACATTTCTACGTATAAATTTGCTGACTCTGAGTCGAAATTAATGGAGAGCTTAAAAGATGCTTCAAACCATGAAAATTAGCAATGTTTGAATTTTTTTATTGTTTATCATATTGTTCGTGAGTAAGCTTATTAGCTGGCTTATCTTTGCGGACAGGAATTTCAGGATTTTATTATCGGCTTTTACTGTAAGCTCTCAAAGCTAAGAAGTTCTTAATGTTTGTCGTCTTTTTCATAGTTTTACCATGAGCATAATTTTAAGCAACTACGAGGGGCTTATTTAATTTTAGTATTTTAATAGGCACTACTTGAACTTAAACCATGCTTCTGTCTGAAGACATTACTGCAAATTCACCCACTTATATTAATATCGTAATTGATAAAATAACAAAATTCTACAAAATTAATACAAAGTTCTAATTGAGATTTTACTAAATGGTCAATATAAACATGAAAATAAATGTTATATAGATATATAATAATCTATCTTATGTTAGTAATGATGGTAGTTAATAATATTAAGATATTTTTACAATGCTAGACGAGAACAGAGCAACGGATTCGCTACTGTGGGGTCGAAGACAGCCCGACACTACTGCAAGTGCTCCTCCTGCACCTGCACCACCCATACCAGCTGAACGTGTCACTGTGAATACAGAAAGAATCGATAATAATTAAAACAACAGCAAAGCGCGATAATCGATCAAGACAGAAAAGACGAGCAGATAGAATAAGAAAAGTAAACGCAAGGATGACACTCAGTTTACTACTGTTCTCAAATTCGTGAATATTCTTATCGGACTAGGCGTAGTCGCATTTGGCGCTGCTTGCTATTACTTCTTTGAGGATAAAACAAAGCAACTGAGCTTACTAGGTGCAATATTGCCTGGTTACATTGCCTTTTCGGGTCTTATAATTCTGTTAATAGAGTGCAATATCGGCTTCATGATTAGGAATATGAGATTTTTGTATAATTTCATCGGCCGTGGACTATTTAACATTTATGTTGGCATTATGCCTCTTAGCATGATCACCAAAAGCGGAGACGAACAAAAATATGATGTCTTCGAAATTATAATTTTCGTTATGGTCAGCCTCATGTGCCTTGTGGGTGTGCTATACATTGTAGCAAAGATTTTCTGCTGTGCAAAGGAGGACCTGAATAAAAAAAGAAAGCGTAGAAGTTAGAGTGATTCCGACAGCGAATGATGATAATGCATCTTTTTATTTATTGTTTATTAAAATAGCTCTTGGAGTTTAACAAAAATATTCCGCATCCGGGGATCGAACCCGGCCCGCCAGGGTGAAAACCTGGTATCCTAACCGTATAGACTAATGCGGAAGACCTGAAGATCTTGCCTCTTTGAACCATAAATCCAGCAAAAACCTTCACTTGTAGTCTAATTCATCATAGATCATGATAATATTAATGAATATCAAAGTTATAGAGTATGTCATTAAAATTTATCATAGATTGAATTTTAACACTTCAGCATTAACTTCCGAAATGTGAATCTCATCCACTAGCTTAGGTATCCTCAAATAGCTTATATGTTCAAAGACAGTCTTCAACTCCTACATGTCGACTCCGAACCACTGCGAGAAGAACTCCAAATTGTACTTAACCTTGTCCTTGTTATTGAGGAATATAGCGCGGGTCAGGTGGTCTAGCTCTACTAGATTCTTCTTACGTGGGCTCAATAGTCCTGGCTTCGACTTGGGTAAAGCTTAAAACTAAATAACAGCAATTTTACTATTTATTTGTCTTCGTTGGATTTGTCCTAAAGCGCTTGCAAATTTTCCATAACTGCCGTGGACATGTTGTAGAAGTCTATCTATATTTTCTTTTTGTCGATAAGTGACCTGTCTTTATTCATAGCTTATACGAAGGCTGGGTCGTATTTCTCGGCTACCACTCTACGGATTTCTTTCTCGATGTTGGCGAAGAGAATGACCTCCTTCTGATCACCAGTAACCACAAATTCAGTCTACTAAAATTTGACAGGGTTCTGCCATTTTTCCATTGATCTGTTATAGAGTTGCAGCAAAACAGGATGATTTTTTATGTAAGGAGGAGGGTCTATGTAGCTGTGTCTTATGCGGATAAATTGCTCGTTCATATTCTTTCTATAAGCTTCGAATTATTTGACAAGGCTTACCACTTCTATGATATCTTTTCGAAGAGCTTCTTCCTCAGGCAAGTATTTGATAGGAAGATCAGATTGCATAACCGTAATCATGTGCTCAATATTTCGGAACGGAGTGTTCCCTTTTGCTGCTTCTCTTAACAGATCACCGTGCTTGTTCAGTATATCAAAACTGTAGTCATACATGTTATCAAAAGTTTGCTCAACCTATTATGGAATCTAGTCTAATCTAGTTCTGTTATTTTCTTTAATGCGATGGAAAAATCTAATTGTAGAAGTAGCGTCTTCGTCTTCAATAAAGATTTGTTTTTCATGAATAAGTTTTTTAACTGATTCCTCGAGCTCCCCAATTTCAGCTTCAAAGTACTCAGGCATAATTTCATAAAGATTCTAGATAAAGACACAAGTACAATGCGACTAATTGGAAGATTGTGATTCAAACAATAGTGTACGTTCTCAAGTGCTCGGATTGTCTCAGGGTGAAGTGTGTAACCGGTGTTGTGCTCGTTTAGGTATTTCAGATATATTATGTGATTTGAAATAATGAGTTTCATTGGTCCTTCAGCAACCATGTAATCGGGCTCGCTACTATCGATTATCTCAGTTAATTCTGCTATTTCTTTAGAAAGGTTCTTTACATTCTCCTGAATGGACGTAATTTAAGACTGAATTGAGCTCAGTTGTGGACCACTTAGCAGATCTTTCTAATTTTTTAGTTGTTGTTCAAGCAAAAACTATCTTCTTTTCATATGCTCATATCGTTATTTTTTACGCTTATCATCTATTTTTTTGAAGTCTTAAGTGATCTCAACATTCTTATATTTCCTCTATTTTTGTGTTGGTTTCTCACGAAGGACTGCACCTGTGTTAACTTCTAAAAATTAAGGAAATCTTTTCTTTATCTCGTCTTGTATGGAAAATTTTCCTATTAATCTTTTTGTCAACCTAAGCATACTAATTTTTTATTATATTTGCCAATCTAATCAAGTTTATAAATTAAAATGTTTTGCGTATTTAATCAGTTTTACTATTTTAAGTCAGCTCTGCAATTAGGACATATAGACTTTTTCTCAACCCAAGGTACAATACAGTGATCATGGAAAATATGCTTGCATTTAAGTACTCGAATAACTTCGCCTTTGGTAAATCCAGTTACGCAAATAGAACATTATTTATCTGTTTTTCCAACCTTCATTTTTTTTATTTTATTTATATGAATACCGATTCCATTGAGTGCAATTTCAAGACTATCCTGCTCGAGTCGGAACGCTACTGAGTCTTCCAGCATCAATTTATGGAACTTTTATGCTGACATGCCATGGATAGGCGATTGAGAGGGAGCCGAATGTCCATCATACTCACAGTCTGCGATGTTTTGCCATTCATTTTGCCAATCAATAAAGTCTAAATTGTATTTGCCCTTAGGGTTGAACTTAATCGGCCTGTCTGCCATTTCTATAACAATTTATTAACTAATAACAAAAGCATCAACAAATATTAAAAGCAATCTAACAGTTCGATCGCACATTTTGCGAAAATTTTTGATGGAAGCTCTCTTATAATTATCTTAGAATCTGAAAATTGTCAGTTTACAATTTCATTATATTTGAACTAAATGCAACTTTTTCTACTTCATCAGCTTTAGATTCCCTCTAAGCGATGGATGTACATGACGAATTATGAGACATATGTTCTCGAAGACTGCATTCAGTCATTATCGAACTGTTCAAGCTGCTGCTTTTGCGAAATCGGTCCTTTTTCGGCAATTTGATCTATATTGTCTCCGTTTTGATCCAAGTTGGCATGTATCGTCGAACTAAGTGCCTGCTGTACTTATTCAGATACAATATTTACAAAGGTTCGTGCAGTTTCTCAATTTATTTCATAAGTTCAGCCAATTAATTTTTGTTATCAATTTCGGCATGCATCTCAACACATTGATGAACTTCGTGAGAAATTTGTTTGTAAATATTTGCAAAGTCTTGAGCCAACAGTAGACACATATCTAACAAGTATGCGTATTATTTTAAGTAGTATCTCATGAATTGCATTAGTTTTTCAATGAGAAGCACTCCATTACTCATCATGTTTACGAGCTTATAGCAGCGATCATAAGCAGTGGCTCCAGTTTGAAAATTTAATAAGTTAAGTTACTAATTTGGAAATTGATTTTTTTCAGAAACGTCTTGTAGGACACGCAGTTTCTTTTGCAGATAAAATATATACAAACAAACAATCGAATCCTTAGTATATTGATTTTTCTTGTCTTTGAACGGACAACTTTTTAAAAAACATTGCAATTTGTTTAAAAGCTCAGATAGGTTTTCGTATATTTTTGAGTGAAGAGTAGACGAATGACTGTAATCTTAGTATAGCAGGATAGTGTGAGCTAGCATTGCAAATTTAAGCGCGGCTAATGGATTGCCTTTGCTAGCTTCGGTTTCACTTTATTTGTACAGTTATAGAATTGCTTGCTGACATTTTTCGAATAAGTTTAATCCTAGAGAAGCGGGAAGGAATAGCAATCTAGCGATAGTCAGTAAATTATCATAAATACGTCCCTTGTTAACTCTGCTGATTTGGACGGCTTCACGATGTGGGTTTAAATTCATGCTCATATTGAGTATTTCGAAATAAATTAACAAGTATAGTCAGGAATTATAACTACCCAACTCTAAAAGTATTAGGTTTCATCTTTTTTAGATTTGATATGGAATTTTATAACGTTACTAGTACTTTTGGTAAGCGTTTTAGCGATTTAAATCAGGGTTGAATATACGGATAATAAAATACTATTATCGGTATTTAAAATAATATCATCGAATTAGTAAATGAGCAACGAATCAATTTTGTGATTGAAGATGATAGTAATTATTAAAATCAGTGCAGGAATGATCGAATGCGTCGAGGTAGCCAAACTGTATGCTCCGGGTACTCTTCTAGCAAGATTCGAAAATTGACCCTAGCTGATTTTATATTGTGCTCGAGCTCACATGCAGTACCCTTGAGGCAAAAACTATGTTCAAAATGCAAACAGGACTCCTCGATAGTTTCCTAGAGTGAGTCTAGGTCGGATGGCTCTGGCGAAGTGGAGCAGTGATCACTGGCGTCTGTGTAGATTGTGCAGCAGTCATGACAAGCTTTCACACTTTAATCTGGTTCTTCGACATTCCAGTGTACTCGGCAACTTTTCTCGACTGATGGCTGTGATTGAATTAGCAGGGTTTGGTCCGCAGTTAACATTCCGTTATTTAATCAAAGATGATTGTGCGTTATTATAATATTGAATAAATACGTAGTCTGTTGCCTGCAATCGCATCCTTAACCCAATAAGCTACTCATTAGATAATGTTCACTCTATCTGACATTTAAAGTCATTGCCATAGGAGTATTTTGTAAAAATTTCGATGCCAAATACTGGAAATAATCAGTTAATCGAAATATTATGGACATTTAAGCAGTAATAAGATCATTTTTATCGACATTTTTTGCACATATCGAATCTACATGTGCAGGTATAATAGTTCTATGCGATTTACTTTCCGCATATATCACACTTATGCCCCATTTTATTATTTGGTTTTATACCCTCATCCTATTGCTATTGCTTTTAGATATCAGCATTGTACTTTTTAAACTCCAAAAAGTGTGAATACGGGCATACACTTCGCTTATATCCCTCACATTTTGCGCATACGTACTGATTGCACTCCTGGCAGCACCACCACACGTTCGAACATGACTCTACTAAGTTCATGCATTTGCCACATTTTATTCCCTCCTTCTTGGACTCTAAGCTCATATAGCGCATTTTGCGACCACATTAGCATACTCGTTGGTTATCATTACTGCTCGTTACTTCGTCTAACAATTTCTGCAACCGGTCACGATCTGCTTTTATATTTTCATTTTCTAGCTGCAGTTTTTCGAATTATTCTAGCATTTCGACCTCAGCATCTGACTTCTTATCGGATTGATCCATCATATAATAACACAATCATATAAACAGTCTCAATTAGTAACAAAAATATATGTTAATCTTCTGTCTTTTGCATTCTCATTCGATTTCACCGTCCATCAGCAATTCCTCATAGTCATTTGGACTATCTTGGAATCTACTTTTCTTTTAGATGTTTTTATAGCCAGCTTTATCTTGAAAATCTAGAGCAATCTAATCATTTAATTTAAATATTTGTTTTAGACTCTGTTTGATCATCTATGCTTCACAAGGCAGATACGCAGGAAGATCATTTTGTTTTAAATGTCTCAGCCATTCGACGACTTGCATAAGAGCAAGCCTATATTTTTCAGATTTGTCTGCTTTAATTCTCAATATTTAATCCTGTTTTTTGTACTGCGCAACAATTGCTTTATATCTCTAAATTTCACGACACTATTGTTAATCTGTATTATACGGACTCGCAGTGGTGTGCCAGTCTGGTGAAAATAAAGCTCGATGAGTTTTCTATGCTGAGTTCTTTTGTTAACTTTCAAAAGAAAGTCTGTAATCTGCTATTTGATTTACAGGCTCATGAGCATAATTTATCAATTTTTTCAGTTATTGGATTTATGAGTGCAGACTACTAAGCTCTCCATCGATATAAGTATTTTATAATTAATGCTTTTTATTTGACGCTTGACTTTCAAGCCGAGATGAGTAAATCACTTTTTACTTAGCATATTTCTCGCTCGTTTACATACCTGTAATATAATCTTTGGAGTTGGGAGAGTTCGCAAAGCTGTAAAGTTTATTTTATTTCCGAGCATGAAGAACCCCAACAATTTTATGAAGACTTTTGCTAATGGTTATGACTTTTGACTCCAATGCGTTAATCCTTTATGTGAATATGGCCTCGAGCTTGCTATAAACTCGAGATATTTAACGCAGCATCATTCTAATTTATTCAGCATTCGTGTTTTATGGAGGTATATCAGGCTCACCGATAAGCTAAGGAGGTCTCAAATGTCGGTTAATATTGTTGAATAATCGACGGTCTGCTGCAACTTCCCGATTTGCGCGAATCATCACCTACTTTAATTTATTTTATACTTAATAACCCAATCTATTTAAACACAACTATATAAATAATACAAGTGATCTCAGTTTGGAATATAATTGCCAATTATGTTGTCCTAGTAATGTATTTTAATAATGCTGGTTTAATATTATTTGAATGGGTGTTTATTTATCCGAGCCTGAGACCAGCAAGACGGTCATCCAAGGATCACAAGACAAGATGCGCTTCGTCTCTGGCGAAATGCAGGGTACTACTCTTATAATACAGGTTGGCGCAAGAACATGGAGGACGCAGCCATCCACGAACTCAACATTGGTGATGGCAACTCACTTTTCGCAGTGTTCGACGGCCATGGAGGTAATCCTTTACTGACTTAGGTCCTGAAGTAAGCCAGTATGTCTCCACTGTTTTTGTCAAAATTCTTAAGTAAACGAGTGAGTACGCCAAGAAGGATTACGTTGGCGCTTTGGACAAGGCATTCATGAAAATAGATGAACTTATCGACAGCGAGGAAGGAGCTAAAGCCTTAAAATAAGTTCGTAAGAAAATCACAAACACTTACGAAGGAATGAATCCGAATAGCATTGGCAATGGTACTGGATGTACTGCCAATGTTGTTTTGGTCACCCCATAGAAATATGTAATTGCGAACGCAGGAGACTCAAGAAGTGTCCTGTGTCGATAGGGAAAATTTGTATAGTTTTCATAGGATCACAAGCCTGAGAGCAACTAAGAATAGCAAAGAATTCTCAAAGCGGGCGGCTCCATAGTAATGGGAAGAGTCAATGGTGGCCTTAACCTCACACGTTCTTTTGGCGACTTTGACTACAAAAGAAACAAAAATTTATCGTACGCATAGCAAATGATTACCTGCAAGCCAGATATAAGAGAAGTAAAGAAGGATGCAGCTGACGAGTTTATACTCTTAGGCTGTGATGGTATTTGGGAAAGGTATGTTGACAATAGTCAAGGCTTAGTAGATGTGGTTAAGTAGTCTATCAAGACAACGAAGGACATGAAAAAGATCATAGAGAATTTGCTGGACTTCTTATTAGCTAAAGACACACGTGAGGGGATCGGCTGCGATAACATGACAGCAATCCTCATAACTTTGAAATGAAATTGATCATCCGTTAAACAGCATTAAAGCACAAACAACTATATATAAGTTGGTTATACTATTTACATGCATTAATGTTAATAATATTATTGATTTTTACTTGCAAGACATTTAATATGGTCTTCCTATCAGCTGAGTAACTTGGTATGCAATATTTGGCCGGCTCTTGGTTGAAAGTATAGCAAATTATTTATTATATATAATGGGGAACACTTGCGAATTAGATGAGACCTGCTGCCGAGTGGAAAGCAGAGCTCATATCAAGAAATAAATTGACAAGGAAAAGTCTGCACCTGTGATCGTACCCAATAGCAAAATTGGATTGAAGGATTTAGTTCAAATTAAAAAATACCCTATTTCCAATGATTATGTTGTCCTGAGTCCACCAATAGGTCGAGGCTCATTTGGTTCCGTTTATAAAATTGTGAATAAGGAGTCGGGTATGATTTGGGCTGCCAAGAAGATTCCCATAACTCGAAGCATGGAGAAGCATGTGCAATAAATACTTATTTTGAAGCAGTTAGTACCTGTTTTGTGATGTAGGACCACCCCAACATCATCAGAATCATCGACGTGTACCAGGAAGAGCTTTTCGTGTACGTTGTGATGTAAATGTGCAATGGAGGTGAGCTATTTGATCGCATCATTGAACGACAAGACATGAACGAAAGCACAGCCAGAACCTTTATGGTACAGTTATTATCGGCAGTCGCTTACATACATATGAATCGGATCATTCACCGCGACTTAAAACCTGAAAATATCATGTTAGTTTCTTCTAAGGATGACACCATTAAAATAATTGACTTTGGAGCCAGCACTGTACATAAAAAAGGAGAACTTAATACTTTGAAAGTTGGAAGCGTAAATTTAGTGATATTGTAGGTTTATTACATAGCTCCTGAAGTCATAAAGAAGACTTATAATGAGAAATGTGATATCTGGTCACTGGGTGTTATCTTATACATGATATTGTCGGGAGTCCCGCCTTTTAACGGTCGAACTGATAACGCAATATTTGATAAAATATTAGAAGGTAAATTCTCATTTCCAGAGAAGCATTGGTCCAAACTCAGTTAATAATCCAAAGATTTAATTAGCAAGATGCTTGAATTTGATCCTTAAAAAAGAATTACTGCAAGGCAAGCTTTATCCCACCCATGGTGTCTATCTACAAAGAAAGCAGAGGCTAAAAACATTTTCCTCTCAGACTAGCTCTCCAAAATAAAACAATTTTGTATGATGAACAGGTTTAAATAAAATATTATGACGTTCATTACTCACAATTTGACAACAGCTTAGTCTCTCAACAAAATGAGTGACAGTTTTCAGAAAATGGATACTAATAATGACGGGCGCATTAGCTGGAAATAATTCGAAAAGTGTTACTTTTAAAACATGGATCCAATACCTAAAGAAGAGCTCAAATAAATTTTCAACAAGCTCGATAAAAATTCATCTGGCTTTATTGATTATTCAGGTAATCAGCATTTTATTTAGAGTTTGTGGCATCCTCAATTGGCAATTCTCTTTTATCATCAAGATAATTAATAGAAAAAGCTTTTGACATGATAGATAAAGATAAGGACGGATTCCTCGACAAAGAAGAAATATTATTGGCTTTAGGCGGTGTCGAAGAATCTTTATATGAGCAAATGCTGGAAGAGTGCGATATTAATCATGATGGTCTCATCAGTCGCTAATAGTTTATGGCTTCGATGTTGACCATTTCTGAGTCCAGAGTCAAATTTAACGCGATTGGTAACAATTCAACAAAGGGAAGCACATTGTGAATTGATATTTTTCCTTTCTACTTTATTTTGCTATAATAACTATTCTAGGCAAAGTTGAAATGTCAGACTCTGATAGAAATATGTCCGACGAGGACGAATAACAAATACAGTCAGACAACTCCTCTATGGGTGATGAAAATGCTGGGTTTGGCAACGAAAATAAATAGAAAATTCTGATTCAGAAAGTACCATGAATATTTAGCATAGTAACAAAACGATCCAAAGTGCGCTACTTATGTTTTCAATAATTAAGACCATACTTTAGGAAATATTCTGCGAGTGATTCTGTCAGGACATTCTGATGTTTAGTTTGTAGGCTATAGTATCCCCCATCCCTCTGAAAGTGTAATGAATTTAAGACTCCAAACTCTAACAAAGGACACAAATGACGTACTTGATGAAGGATTTAAAACATTGCAAGTTATTTCAGGCACAATTCATGACAAATTCACAGAGGCAATCAGCTTATCCAAGAAGAAGAAATGATTATAGTATATTATTGCGATAAAAATCAAAATTTTTATAGCAGGGCAAGTTTAGCCTGTATACTGCCAATGTAAAGATTAACAGCATCTTCATCAGTGTCCCGATTGTTGACCTTATCCTCTTTCTTTCTAGCTTTTGCTTACAGATTCTATGCTTTCTTAATTATCTATTGATATTTTTACTCTTCTGTTAACTTATCGCTATTCATTATTTTCTTCCAGTCGTTAGCCTAGTCCTTTTTTACTTTTACTTCTCCTAGATAGTTTTTATATTTGACCCTTTCATCTTGATTTTTGTCTTTGTTTAGACTTTGGCTTTATAATTTTTTAAGTCTTTATTTAGTCTGCTTTCTAAGTTCTAGCTATCTTTACTTCCTAACTTTTTACTTTTACTCGTCGACTGGATCAAATTCTTTAGCATTTTCATTATTTTCAGCGATTGATTTTCTATTGTTTCTGATACCAGGCAAAGATTATTAGCGAAACATCTTTGCATTTTGTGTTCGATTTTTAACTGTCTTGACTTTTGGCAAATTGGGGACTTACTGGGGAGTTCTAGGTTTATCTTAAGTTTTTGTCTAATTATAATTAGCTTAGTTGCTCTCTCTAACTTAGTCTGCATCATTTTATTTTTGTTTTCTTTTAGGTAAAAATATGTTCTTGACAAGTTATCCATATTTAAGTCTTTTTTCGAGTTGAACCCGTCTTCTCTATTCATTCTGTTTGTCTTCTTCCTTTTTACGCTGTTCCTACTATTCGATCCGTTCAATCCAAATATTTTTAGAATATTTGTGAGATTGATACTCGCGATTCACTTTCAAAGACTGAGCTCTCTCCTATTTTTATTTCTTTTATTTCACTTTGAATTAGCGATACTTTCGATCATGTTCTTCAATCTCATGTAAATTAAAGTTAGTTTTTTTCTATAAAGCTCTTTTTTTGTGATCGACTTCTACGATTTGGCTAGGAGCCATGCTTGCTACTCGTTAAAGCTATTCTTACTTTTTTAATTTTACAATAAGCTGATTGCTCTGCACTTAAATAAGTCTTCTCTATTATCGCTTTTTACGTTCCTCTTCCATGCGTTGCAAAATAGCCTACCTTCTCTATTATTTATTTCTTAATAGTTCTTATTCACGAAGTTTTCTGCGCTATTCATCTTACTTTTGCATTTCAATTAGCGATTTCTAAAATTATTGCCTCTTACGCACTTCCATCTACTTCCTTTGACTCTTCAGCTATTTCACCAAGAGTTAAGCCTGTTTCTGAGCATTTTAATCCTTTTGAATTTTTGAGTGCTTATTGAACAATTTTTCATTATTAGTCTTGCCCTTGATCTATGATATTTAATTATCGATTTATTTGAGCTACTCAGTTATTTTCCTCTTTTCGTCCTATATTTATTTGATTCTCCTCTTTTTAACCTTTTCGACTTTAGCTGAACTATTGGATCCATTTTTATTGGCCACAGCTCTCGATTCTAGCAATTACAGTTCATCAAGCCCTTCAAATTTCTCTTACTGGGGCTAGTTCTGAACTGCTTAATGATGATCTTGTGGATCTGCATGAATGGAAGCATCAATCTCACTGTCAGGCATATCGATTTGGATTTACTCGAGCTGATTGACTAGCTACGAGAACGCCATCTAGGTACGCTTTATTATCGTCTAATTGGCCTGTGTTGCGAAATTCGATAACTTTTCTATACTCGTCATTAGATGTAAATGTTTATTATATGCAGTTATAAAATTCATGGATCTCTTCATCTTATTCAGTCTATAAAAAAAATTGAACAGACATTTCTTTAATTCTGTGATAAAATTTGACTAATCGAAAGCTATGAGTTTGTTTATAAATATATACTAATAATTTTATCTAAACTTTTGAATTTAAAACCATCCTACAAACCTTTATATTTTTATAATTGACGCCATCAATAATAAAGTAGGAGATGAAAGAGATCCAATATGACAGCTAATTTTACGCACCATAAAGACGAGAGCTGGTGTAACATTTCGGCTATGTTATGAAATAGGAGAAAGCAAATTAAAACCGTAACTTTTAGAATAATTAACAACTTCACCTATTATAATTTGTAGATAACAATGAGTGATCTGAAAACAGAGCCCAACCGGCAAATGCTTTGGGAGAACAGTTACCCCACCAGCAAGTTTGTGTGGGAACTATGCTTTCTGCTATTCACCTTATGCTTATGGTCAAAGCTGATTCATTATACCGTGTCGTACTATAACCAAAATCCCATTTGTGTCGTTGCTGGCTTTATTATCGCACAATTCCTTGTAGACTTTGTCTCCGGCATACTACACTGGGCTGCCGATACCTGGGGTCGATTTTAAACGCCTATTGTGGGTCCAACAATTATCCGAGCATTCAGAATGCATCACGTCGACCCTCAAGATATCACTAAGCATGGATTTGTTGAAACCAACGCTAGCTCGTGTTACCCGATGCCCATATTTATAGGCATTGGCTTACTCATGACCCCTGATTCAGGCATTAAGCAAATTTACGAATGGACGATAATTTTCGGTGTGGTTCTAGGCATTCTGACTAATGAAATCCATAAGTGGGCTCATATGGTACACTCGAAGCCACATCCAATTATCAGATTCCTGCAGAACTCGCGTTTAATTCTCAACCACGAGGAGCACCACAGACATCATCAGAACCAGTTCGACACAAGTTACTGCATCATTAACGGCTGGATGAACCCGTTCCTGTAAAAAATCGATTTCTGGAGAAGAACTGAACACCTGATCACCAAGTTCACTGGAGCAGAGCCTCGTTCAGATGACGTGTTCTGGAGGCCCAAGTATAAATGATTATCCTCACAAATACCAAACAATTGACAATTGTTATCCATATATTTAATATTGTTTAAAGTCAAGCATCTTAACTTCAATGTTGATTAAAATTATAGTAGTAAGTAGAATTAATATTCTATATTGAAATAATATTCAATATTTGTTTCATTTATGATGTTGATCTGTTAAACTGAATATAATTTTTGCTATAAACTAATTAAAAAACAAATAAATGCACTACTTTTTAGTTAAATAGAAATAAAATAAGCATATAAAATGATAACTAAGACAATATGACAATCAAAATTTGTAAAAAATAAAGAAATCGTCAAAATTAAATTAGTATTATGCAAATCTTGATAACTAAATTTTATAAAGTATCAAATAAGTGAATTTTGTATAGCTGTTTAAATCTGATCATAATATCTCAAAAATTAGTTCACTGGTACTTAAATAGCATATAAAAACATCGTATATATAAATCACGCATGAACATTCAAGGTCAACTTTTAAACGGAGTCTTCAATAGCACGTTCGCCCAGTACGATAGAGACAACTCAGGGTCTCTTGACCAAAACGAAGTCATTGGTTTCTTCAACGCCATTTTCAGTAAGCTTCATGTTCCCTATACTGTGGGCCAGAAGTAGGGGTGGGTTCTGGTCAAACTCATGGACAAAAACTTTGATGGCAGGATCACCAGAGACGAACTGTACAACTCACTGAGTAGAATCATTAGTATTGGCTCAGTTGCAGGAGCCATTGGAGGTTCAGGCAGTTTCGGCTCCAACACCAACCAAAATCAAGGAGGATACAACAATCAAGGAGGATACAATAATCAAGGAGGATACAATAATCAAGGAGGGTATAACCAGGGAAATCAAGGTGGTTACAATAACCAGGGCGGCTACAATCAAGGCGGCTACAATAATCAAGGTGGATATAATAATAATCAAGGTGGATTTGGAGGTCAAGGTGGCTACAATCAAGGCAGCTACAATCAAGGCGGATATAACCAAGGGGGTTATAATGGAGGATTTTGATTATGACTAACTAACTGAATATTCTATTACCTTTTTAGCTTTCGTATAACTATCTAATATTAAGAATTAAAATCAAATATTATTTTTGATGAGAAAAGTGAGTCCAATTTTCTTCATGAAACCTTCAACATGAATGCAAAGTTTGGTATCAGAATTCTTGATGCATGATTGATGAAGTTTCTCAAATCGATGCAATGTTCGTCGCACCTCGTCTATTTTCATTTATTCATCCTGCTGTTTTGAGGCTCTACTATTTGATGAGATCTTGTAAATCACTGAATGCGGATACCGTATAAAATTAATGACTTTTTCGTATTTTTATAAACTAGAATGCTTTATTAAATTTAAGTGCCTATATACTGATAATACCATGCCATCCAGGACTTCGCTGTGTGCACCACTTGAGTAAGCTGAAGAGGGTCTCCCATTATTCTAGTGTGAAGATTTTTGATGTAATTCAGGTTTACTTAATGATCTACTGCTGCATCGTTGACTCTTTAATAATTCCCTTGTATTAAACTTACTTTTAAAGGCAGTGATGTTTGAGCTCAAAAATTAGAAATCGAGTGCTTTCTCTTGTCGGATGAACAGGCCGTCCAAATCCTATTGTCTAAAATTTAGATCTATTTAATCTGGAATTTTAGAGTGCGGAGTAAAGTTTATTTTCTAAGGCTCACCACTTTTCTTTTTTATATTTTTGGCATCATTACCGATAAAAAGATCTTGTATATCATACTTCTCAAACTTTGAATATGAACGCTTGAGAGCTGCAACGTCATCAGATTACTCTGTAATCCTGTTTAGTGTTTTAAAAGTTTTTGATTTTGGCCAAGCTACTGAACCCTTTTTCTTTCGAAGTAATGTAGAATACTCAGGAACAGCAAAAACCATTTAGCTAGGTTTTACATACAAATCTGTTTTTGGTGAACCTATGAATGTTAGAGAATATTGCTAAACTGCTGCAAATAATGACCTGAATTTTACTACTTTTGGTTTCTACTTAACTTATTTAAATTTCAACTATTTTAGGTCTGTTTGAGTTGCCCCATCGCATTGTATAATACTTACAGCTTGATTTTTTGAGTTCTTAATATTACTGGCGATGACTTTAATTTCATATATTGTGTTAGTGATGCCTAGCTATATATTTTTCTTACTGACTCCCTGAAATTGTGATAAATTATGACCAAAACTATGTCTTTCTTCATTATAAGACTATCGTAATTTGTTGGACTGCCTAACTTTCCTTTTCATTAGTCTTGAAAGATTTCCTTCCAAGTCAATTCTATTTTGCGATTATTATTTGAGAATAGTTTGTTCGCTGGTCACAAAGTCCATCGTGACGTTTGATTGTCTTGACGCTTTTGATGTTATGGAAACTCTTTTCTCCAGTTTCATAAACGCAATTTTTTGTTTGGCCATTTCATTTTCATAATTTTCTTACTTTTCTCTTAAAAGCTTTTCTAGAGCAATAATTTTAAATTTTTAAGTTTTTAATTCGCTTTTTAGTAATTTCATTTCTTCTTACTTGCGATCAATTTACTTTTTGACTTTTTCATTCTTTTCCTTATCACAGGGCACAATTTATTATTTTATTGAGACTTGTGTTTATACACTGATCATCTTTTGCTTGCGTTCATGTTAACGATTTTTTATACATTTTTCGACAGCTTGAATCAACTTATGCATGGTATTATTGGATAATAGTTTGTTTTATTTATCAATTTCGTCTAAGCAAAGCTGTGCAGATCTTTTAAACTCTTTGGGTTATTATAATTTCAATTTGTGATTTCTAAGCTCCATCATATCTACTAGCAAGTTCTGCTTGCTTTCAATCAAGAGGAAGGCTTCTCTGATAATGAATTCTGCATTTGATGGTTCTAAGTTAAGAGCTTTGTCCCTCTACTTTTTCAGCAGTCGCTCCTGCAACGGATCAGAAGAACCGTAATATGTTTGTTGGAAATGGTTCAAATCTTCCTCCATTTGTTTAACCTGGAACTTGTTCTTTTACTTTTAAGCGAAATATTTTTGTTTGCTCGCATTCTCTAACTTGTTTTGGTTGATATTCGAACCAAATTTTTAGTTCTAATTATTTCTTCGAAGCTACATATCTTTAAAGTTCGTGAAAGATACTCTTTATTTTTTGCTGTTGAAGTGAACAAAGCTACTCTTGATTAGGGTTTCAACAATTGATATCATTTGAATGAACATTTTCAATATGCATTTACCTAGTCCTTAGATTTCAAGAACTTCACAGTACTAATTGAATTCTATATATTAATTTGATATTACCTACGATCAGTAACTCATATATGCTAAGTAAGTTTCTAATCTTTGTAAAATATACAATTTCCTAAGTTCCTTAACTTTTTTTGATGCCGCACTCCCATTATTTTTAGACTCGGTTCATCACACTGAATGCTTTGGTCCAGAACTTCTTGAGGTATTACAAGCTGTTAGTCTTCATGCAAACAGTGAAATCCTGAGTGAGATCGACTTTTCTCGTCATGAAACTAAAATATTCACTTTGGTTTCGTTTAGAATATTACTACTTTTAATTTCGATAATTGCAACAACCAAATCATATCAATATGCAGTTATAACGTTAAATTGGATTATTGATGTGCAAATTTATAAAAATAAGTGCAAATAAATTGATCATTTTTTAATACATCTGCCTTGTTAGTTTCCATTCTGGTCTGCTAGTACAAAACCACCATCAATATTTCTATACTGGTTTGAATTTTGAACAGCATTTGAGAAAACATTATAGTTTTGAATTCCACATGATTGCTTACTTCCATTGAATTGAATTGATCCTGTATTCTTGGCTTTATATCCGAATGAATTTTTGTTGCAGTCGCTGAAGACAAAGTTATTGTCATCGAACTCAACGTCAACATTTGGCAGTGTGGCTTTATATGATCCAGTGCTTAATCCAGGCAAAACTTATGATTTTTTGTTATTGTCAAGACCTGCTGAGAAAAGTTGCTTTTTGACAGAGTTGAAGAAAGTGAACACATTGTTGTCTTTCTTGAAAGTTGATATCTGAGGAATTATTCCTAAGAAGAATGAGTCAATGCTGCCATCGCATTTGTTACTAGTGGTTGAAATAGGGTTGCCGAACAAAATATTTGAGTTTTTGTAAGCGCATGGAATACGGTGAGTGTTACATCCTTTGAAGACAAAGTCTTGGTTCACGACTTCAAATCCGAGTTTTGGTAATTGGAAGTAATATTTTCCCTTCAAGCTGATGATCGCCTCAATAATTTATTTGAAAGTGTTTGCTGGAGGTTTTGAGACTGGAGGAATAACTACTGGGGGATTGACAACTGGAGGATTAATCACAGGTGGAAGTACTGGAGGCTTAGAAGAATCACTTCCGGTTCCAAAGTCTGAAACGAAGCTCACAACAGATTTTCCCTTGTCGTCAAAGAACGTGTACATGCCTTTCATCTCGTTGAACTTGGACACTGAAAGTAGAGCATCAGAATAGAAGCTGTCATAGTCATTCTGACAGGCAATTTTAGTCGAAATTCCAGGATAGAATTTGATGGTTCCATCAGAAGCGGCAACATACTTCATGTTGAAGATATTGCACCCTCTCCAGCTGATTTGATCTTTGGTGACAGTAACAGTCAGAACTTTGAAGCTTGTTCTAAGCAAAGTGAACTTGTATGTTCCATCGGGGATGTAGAACACAGTTGTGGGTACAACTGGTGACTTGTTATCGATGATTACTGGATTTGATCCCTTACTGTTCTCATCGTAATTAATTCCCTTTGCGATCTGGATGTTGTTACCATTGAAGAATACAATGTTCTTATCAATTACTGCAATGCTTTGAGTTTTTAAGAGAGCATATAAGAACACTTTGTCTGAATCTACTTGGCAGGTAGTAGTAGTGGCTGAGGGAGATCCGAATACCATATTTCCATTGTCTGATAAAGTAAAAGTGAAGGTGAATGTATTGCAGCCTTGGAGAGTGAAAGCACCATCTGATACTTTGAGTCTAATTCCGCCATTGGGCAACTGAAGTTTGTACTTGCCTCCGAAATAGTTGTAGTCACTTTGATACTCTCTGTTGTAATTCACAAATCTAATGGTCTCAGCACCGTAAGCATCAACCAAAGAGAATCCATCGGCAACTTTATTAAGCCATCTGCCATTGGTGATAGCCTTAACATAAATTCCATCAGTATCTTGATCACAGTACATCAAAGTGCTTATCGCAGTACCAAATGCAATGTCATTGTTGCCAGAGAGTCTATAGGGAATGGAAACAGAGTTGCAGCCTGAAAAAGAAATTGTGGTTTGTGAAACATCAGCATCGATTCCTTGAACTTAAAGTTGATAACCTCCATTAATTACCTTATAGAGTACAACTTAGTTTCTAACTTTATTGTCCAAAGTGGCTACTAGATTGCTGCTTTGATCAAACAATTGGTAGCCAGTGTCTACTTTTACAAATCTGCTTGACTGCGACAGAAGATTAATATAGTTCTGATCATTGTCAATGAGGCATGTTCTTTTTGTTGATGATCCTCCACTCAAGAGACAGAATACTGCGTCCGTGTATGCAGCATAAGGAAGTCTTTGCACGTTGCAACCTTCAAATTGAATATATCCATCATCCAGGGTGATTACCAGGGTTGGCAAGTTAGGGCTTGAGGCCTTCAAGAAATATGATCCTTGTAAACTCACTGTTGTAACACCGGGCAGGACAACAGGAGGGGAAACTGGGTCAGTTGGATATGAAGGCCAGGTTGGGTCGACAGGAACAGTTGGAGGCACCACAACACTTGTGTCCACTTCAAGTCTTAAGTTTTAGTTACCTGAAGCATCCTCAAAAATAATAGCGCCATTGCTTCGTTTGTAAACTCGAACCGATGCTGAAATTGCAGCACTTATATTTCTGTCGATGTCACCTGTGCAGAAAATGAGAGTTTGAGTGAAAGGGCCTACTTTGAAATTTTTAGAAGTAGAATCATAGCTGAAAGTAGCTCTGTTTTGATTGCATCCCTTGAAGCTAATGCTGTCTTTCTTGATTACAACTACTGTTTTTTGATAGATTGATGATGAGCCTAATCTTGTAATGATGAAGGAGCCGAAAATATCAGCAGACTCGTCTACTGTTGGAGGAACGGGAACTACAATTGGAGGAACTGGAGCAGGATATGAGGGGGTTGATGGTTGGGTGTTTACATAAGCAACTAGTCTAAGTGTTTAAAAGCCCTGACTGTCCTCGAAGATAAGGAGTCCGTTGCTACGCTTATACACGCGTGATGCAGACTGAATGGCACTAATTATAGTTCTGTCAGAGTCATCAGAACATGCGATCCTGGTTGATGCGAAGGAGCCTGTAGTAAATGTTTTAGATGCTGAGTCATAAGTAAATGTGGCCCAGTTCTGGTTGCAGCCGTTGAATCGAATCTCGCTGCTCTTGATCTCTAAAACAATCTGTTTGTTGATGCTAGCACCACCTAAGCTTACGATTGACCACTTGTTGAATATGTCGGCTGACTCGTCGACTGGCACGGGAGCCGGAGTTGGAATTGTAGGTACATAAGAAGGAATTGAAGGCACTGTAGTATCCTATTTGATAGCAAGTCTCAACACTTCAGACCATTGACTATCTTCAAAGATCAATTGATTGTTTCTGATGTAAGCCCTTACAGCTGAAACAAGTGCACTTCTGATAAGTGAATCCTGGTCGTTTTGACAGAAGATAAGGGTATTTGGGAATGTACCCACATTGAAAGTTCTAGAATTTGAATCATAAGTGTAGGTTGCCCAGTTAGTGTTGCATCCCTTGAATCTAACTTCATTCTGGCTGATTTCAAATTGAACATTTTTATCAGCATTAATGGATCTTCCACTCACGAGTGTATACTTTCCAATAGTGAGGGGAGACCAGTTGTTCACTTGAGGAGGAGTGACTACGGGTGGGACATATGGCACATCAACTTTGGCACTAAGTATTAAAGTCTCAACTCCTTGTGCATTTTCAAAGATAACGTCTCCACTGCTTCTTTTATATACTCTTTTGGCAGCAGTGACAGCTTGGGAAATCAAGTAGTCCTGGTCATTGGAGCAGGCCATTAAAGTAGAGGCGAAACCGCTGAGTTTAAAGACCTTTGTGTTGCTATCATAAGTGAGAGCGCCCCAGTTGGTATTGCATCCCTTAAATCTGATCTCAGTTTTTGAGATCTGGAAATCAATATTGCCATTGAAACTTGAGGATCCCAGTCTAGTGACGGTATACTTGCCGAAGATGTCGGCAGATTCATCAAAAGGCACGGGCACAGGATTGGCAGGGTAGGAGTACATGGTGTCGTACCCGTTGGTCGCAGAGGCCACGAGGATGGTTAGTGCAGTCAATAGCCATATTTTTGTACTGAGTCTGATCATAGTTGTTATTTATATATATAACCTGAATGTCAGCGCGTTGGGTATTATACTTTGCAGTGTAAATATCAGTAAATTATTTAGTTATAGATTTACTCGCTGCAACCACACGGGTAATTGCTTCATCAATTGTCTTGCTTCTACCTATCACATGGAGTAGCAATACTTGAACACTAATAATTTTTTGCTTATTTTACATACTACAACTCATATTGTTAATTTGTATGGCAGTGATAAAATAGGTTCTCCTTCTCTGCAATTATTTAAGTCATCAAAATTATATGTTTTGTATTAACTTGAAGTGCCAAATATCTTTATTGTCTTGTTGATCGGACAAGTAAAAATACGTGATGTTATAATAATTGAGGAATTATGTAAAATATGATAATTACTGAACTCAAATTATATTTAAATTCAGTACACAATAAAAATAATTAATATTTACTTTAGGACTCATTTAATATGACTAATTTTTTTAAACTTAGTAGAAAAAATTATTAATAAATATATAGTTAAAGTAGACTGAACTAAATAATTATACATATCATTAAGATTTCTGTTGACTTCCAATAGATGGGACTACTGTACTCTTTTATTTGTCTACTGTGTTTGTTCCCAGCTCAATCAGATATATTGTACTGTCTTCAAGAGTATGGATAGGTCCAAAGTTAAATTTACTATATAGACACTCATGTGACTGCAGTTTTTGCTTAGTTTATTATATGATCATTTTACCAGTTCTAATCCACATGACAACATTTTTATTACTCGCATTGATATATATACTTTTGTCTTTACTAAGGTGTAGCAAACCTATACGCAGTGATGAGCTTAGTGATATTGCTTATTCTCCAATATGCTAATGTTCTAACTTTTATTATGTCTGTTGTTATGGGTTGATGCAGCGTATGTATAGAAACTGTGCTTATTTGCCACTGAGTTCACTAATATTCAATGCATTATGATAGACAGCATTAACTTATGCCACAGTTTAGTTAACTTTAATAGCACCTTATAATGGAATAACAATACTGTCTGCATCGTGTTACAATTTTTACTTACTCACGTTCAGTCTAGCTCCAGGGTGCATTACGACAAAAGATAAGCAGAGTAATTGCTATAAGTTAATATTTGTATGATGGGACCCTAGTGTCAAGTAGTGAGTGTAGTCGGCGTTACTGGCTTGAGATAACTGACCTAATATTTTGTGATATTTCAACATTGCACTTATTATATTGCCTAATTCTTAAAATCTTTTTGTAATACATGCATCAATATGATAACTGATAATTAATTAATTGAATTAGGATCATGCATTGATTACTACTATAATACTTTTGGCGGTCACCACTCATCATAATAGTATATGCGATTCGAAGCCGTTGTGAAGCGAGACAAGCTCAAAGTATGCGAGGGCATATTAACAATGTGCATTTCCATCATAAAATCAAGACCTCTCAAATTTTGCGTCTATTTTATATATGTGGCCAACGAAAACGAAGTCAGAATTCTTATTCAAAGCTAAGTCGTCCCTATTATTATGGTGCTCACCAGTGATATGTTCTCAAGAGTAGTGAGTGCATCCCGAAACTAAACTACGAACAGTTCGATTGGCTTTGAGTTTAAGAACGGACTTAGCTTTCTGGAGAACTTGTTATACTCAATCAAGGAGGACAACGGTAACATCACACTCCCTGAGGACTAAAAGCAAATAATCTTCAAGCTAGTCAAAATCGGAGAATATCGATCTCTGTAAATAAAAATGAAAGATAAGTCCCTGCGCGAGGAAATCGAGAGACCCAATAAAAAAGAAGAAGAGCTATTCACTTATGAGTGGATTGATGGTGTGAGAAATAGTCAAGTCTGCTTTGATGTCAATCCGGGAGGCATTATCCAAATATTAAAGTCTACAGCCAAAGCCAAAAATCATTATTTGCTGCAAGGTCTTGAAGAGAAAAAACTTTTACTGACTGTAGATATGCAATAAGGATAACTGAGTTTGGGACTAAAATCTGAATCAATAATGGAGTGCAAGACCAAAATAACAAAATTATAAGGCACTGAATATGGCAAGTGTCTATATGAAATAAAGTTATAAGATACTTAGACTTTGCTATTGGCTATAAAGAATGAGTGTATGTTTGTGATAGACATGGAAAAGAATTTATCGATCACCTATAGCAACCAGCTATATAACTGTCAGTTTAATCTCAAGAGCCTCGTCACTTTCCTTACAGCGACGGGTATGAATACACATGGAATGCTTAAGAGATAATTGTGATTGTGATTGTAATCGGTATTTACAAATTTAAATAATTTCCATTAGTTTTTAATAATTTACGATGAATTTGTGTTAATTAAAGCTTATTTATTTCTCCTTTGAAAATAATGTTTTTATGACACAGTTCTATTAATATCTTAGCATTTATTAAATTATGCTATCGAAATTAAATAAAACTACTGTATAAGTGCCCTAAATGCAAATATTATTATAATTAAATTCTTTAACTATCTTAGAAATGTCATCAGTAGATATTGAAATGCCCATTCAGCACCGCCCCCACCAGAAAATAAAGACCATGATAATGAAGAAGAGTACGAGAACATGCCCAATATGCATATAGGGCTTTGAGGAATAGCAGATAATTAAGAAGCTATAATGCGGACACATTTTCCATAGATGCTGTCTAAAAAACTGGTTAAGCAGGTCTCATGTGTGTCCCATGTGCAGGCACGACTTAACCTGAGATAATAAATTCATTAGTTTGATTTTTACATTTTTCTTTCCATCCAACAGTCTAACATTTTTCAGTTATACTTATAAGAGATCAGAGTTGCAAAATTTAAAAAGTGTTTGCTTCTCAACTTAATAAACAAGATACGATTTTACTAGTAAAGTCTAATTTTGAATTGTTTCTGTTCTCAATTTCAGTTTTATGAAAATTCAACAAAAAACAATTTATATTTTATAAATAATAATATATCATTGTAAAGGACGATATTTTCTATAAATTAAAGTTTGATTTGTTATTTTTGAAAACTTGAAATAGTGCTGTAAATAATGGGAGAGTGTATTGTTATAATTTGCAATTATAATTTATTCATAAATAGTAACCATCAGAGTAGGATAGCTAGCAGATGCGGCCATTATATTTTTGCGCCAACTGCAAACAGTACCATGCCACATGCAATGCAAAGCAGCTGAACCCGAGCAACTCTATAAAATATCTGAGGTATTTTTGATGAGACCTAGGTTTTCCGATCTTTTCAACGCTACTCCGGTACCCCACTTGCAAAACTTCACAGTCAACAGTCCCAGGAGACCAGAAGATAGTCGTTAAGTATACCAGGACTAGTCTGAATAAGTAGACGCTAAAACACAGGGTAGTCATCTTAAAATTACGCATAATCACGGCTACTATCGCAATTAGTATGTTAATGGTTCGGGTTTGAAAGACAGTAAGGCCACAGCTGATGATCGGTACAATTTATCACATAAAAAGTCTAATAATCTGTCCCTCAATACCAAAAGCAAGAGTGCTCTTAAATCATAACAGAGCATAGGTTTGAGTCGTGAAAAACTGCATAGAACTGACAAAAAGATCACAGTAACAGGTTCATATTACAAAAATACGCAAAGTAAAACAAAATAGGTCAATCAGTCGAATTTAAAAAATGGCCCATATTATGTTGTTGCTCGACTAAAGAAAGATGAACCTAGCGATCAAAAGATTTTTGTCGAGGGTGCCACTCAAGACACATCTAAGATGGTACTAGATAGCAGGAATCAGTCTAGGTTTGTAGGGAGTGGCCAATAGGAGTAATATAGTAAAGGCAAAACAGGTATTAAAGGCAGCTACGTTTATGGAGATAAAAACAGGAAGATCTTAACCTCAAACAAAAAAATCACTTAATTTCATTATGGAGAACTCATTGAAAGTAAAGAATAGGAAGCTCAATATCAGCCAAATTAGTTTGAAAACATCAACAATAGAAAGATTGATGATAGGCAAGCCATAATAAATGTAGAAAAGTATGATAAATAAGGCAATATAGTAAACCATGCAGATAAGATGACAGAATTACGTAGAATTTTAAAGTAGAATTAGAAGAATTATAAGAAATAGTCTGAAATTGATCTACCAAATCGTGCCAAACAATCTCAAAAGAACACGATACCTGGTACAACCATAAAAATATCATAAAATAGTGATGTACTAACTCCATAATTCGAAGACAGTATTACGTAAACAGTCGGGTAATTAAAAATAGCATAAAAGCTACGGTAACATAGATAGACTGACGACCATCATTGCAAATATTATGACAACCGATGTTTGGGTTTCTCATTTAATTTCTGCTGCAAGGAGACTGATGTTGATCATATTCATGAAACACAACTGGTTTGACGATTTTGTTTAAATTTGTGTATACATAAAATCTACTATATTTACTATTATATATATGTATATATATATATATAGGTTGTTTATATTATTTATCATGTGATGGAAGCATTCTTTATTTTTATCAACGCAAATGCCGCATACTGGTGTTAAAGTGCCCATCTAACACTAAGCTGACGGCTAGATGGTTGACTTTGTTGATGATACACTTTTACAATTATTATGGTGATACACATTTTCTGGCAGATTTTAAGAAAAGCATCAGACAAGAATTTCCTATTCAAATATTGATATAAAATAACCCTAGTAATGGACTGTAGTATACAACAAAAATACATTTAAATCACATTATGAACTGATTTAGTCCCATCCACATCTCGGGGAACTGATATGGAATGTAGTAGACCACGGGGACTGCCGACTACACAGGTGAGCAGCTCACGTTGCTAACGGGGTTTGTTTGTAACTCAAGAGTGGCTTTGTACTCCTCCAGGTGTGATCTTTTGATTTTGTCCTCCTTACGCTCAAATATTTCCCCGTTTTCTTTGTACTTCTTGACGATCATCTTGGCTGTTGAAGGGCTAATTCCAAGTTCTTTGCCGGCCAAAACACAGGGGATGCCATCCTCGCACACCATATCGATTAGCTTGAGTCTTTTCTGGTAAGAGATTTTGCTATACCTTTTAACTTTCGCCATATTTTCGATAACTTTTAATTATAAATTCCATTCTAGAAGATTAATTTAAATTCACTCTTTAAATATCTACTAGTTTCTTCAGACGCATCAATTGAGCTTTTCTATGCTATAGAAAGCCATTTTGATCACTAAATAGTGTGAAACGATTTAGAATAGGAAGTTTCAAAATTTTTTGTTATATTTCCAAAAGTTGATAGAAGTGAAATGCAATCTTTTGAAGCAAAATCAAATTTTATTATCATACACTTATTTACTTATTGAACCTAGAAGCATTTCTGTTTATACTTTCGAATGCGATTGTTGTGTTTTCACTTTTTTTCATACAAATATCCCCTTAATATTTATATCCCGTTTTAAAATGTATCCTATATATGGGAATACTTTCGCTTTTGGATCTGTAGTTCATTTTTTTGATTTAAAATTGGGTGGGAAAATATATTCTATCTGAAGTTGTTTTGATAAAATTAAAATTATCCAAGTTTTAGACTTTCCACACTCGCATCGTCTACAATAGTAGCACTTTGATGACTTCACTTGAGCTATTAACAACAATTTTATTTTTTAGGATGTGCTCAACATTTGAAACAATTTAATAGAAGTGAAACAATTAAAATATATAATTTTTCTATTATGACATCAACAGCAAGTACTAAGCGCCAGCAAATTGAATCACATCTCTAAATTTATATTCTTCCAATGCACATCCAACATGCTGTATCATGTAAAACAAAAACATAATTTAATATAGGTAGAAGTGGAAGTTAACTCAATGAATGATATATGCTTCATATTTTACTAATATACGAGGAGGCACATCCTCAGAATAGTGGGTGTTTGTTAATGATTTCAGATTATAAAATAGAAATGCAACTAGAAATCAGGACCTAAAATTATTTCAAGCCACATATCGCGTTTTAAGCTCGTGCTTTAATAACTAGAACTGGGCATCCAATGGGTACTTCATTTGGTTAAGTTCCTCAGCTCTTCGAATAATATAAGCTATCATGACTTACGCCTTGGCCCACGGCAAGTACTTATAAACACGGAATCCATCGAGCTTAGATTTAAAAGTTAAATGATCAGCCAGTCCCAACAGTTGAGCGTAACTCACCCTCATATCTGAGTTATTGATCTGCTTCGAAATCTGAGCTGTGTCCTTGATTGTGTCTTGATTATGTGTAGCGACTATTACTTCGCCTTTTAACTTACTTTATGCCACTATTCTAAAACTATTTAAATAATTCTCAGTTGTTTTCTAGAAATTGTCGACTACTGGATTTTCGTATTTGTGCTAGTTCGCTAGTCTGGTCTCTTACACAATATATGCCCCTCTAACCAGTTTCGCACCCAATACTAAATTTTTCCTCTTTGCGATTTCTACTTCATATTTAGTCCTGTCAACTGATGCTTTTAAATAATTTTGAATAGTTGGTATGATGTATAATCTTTATTTGTTGTACTTTTATTGCAGTTGTTCAGATAAGCACTCTATGGCTCGCTGCACGTAGCTTTGTTCTGCATCTACTAGAATTTTGAAATCTTTTTGATTCTAAATTATATTCGAGTTACTTTGGCAAATGGTTCACAAATTAAGTCAAGTCTACCCTTAAAATTTGCCAATTTCTTATAATCATCTGCATTAAGCGGTAAGAATAATCTGATAACAGCATCCTAGTTTTTGGCATCACTGTTATCTAAGATGTAGTACGGCATATGTTTCATCTTGAAATCTACTTCATCAACTTTAAACTATTTTAGTTAATTACTACCTCACGAGGATTTCCTTTGTAGTTAAATATGTTTTTTAAGTATTTTGAGAATTGGGCATCTGATAATCCACTGTATTTCTTTTGCAGTCCTTTAAAAGCCTGTTCGCCAGTCAATAACCCATTGGAACTATTTTCGTTCCAAAATTTATTACGTTAGAGTACTGAGTCGTTCATTCTCTTGAGCAATTACATGTTGACGAGTCCAGTTATTTTTATTGACACCATTTCGCTCTAGTTGTTGACAAGAGCTTCTGCCGAGCGGGCAAACATTTTAGCATTTTCGTCAAGACTTACTTCAAACTAATGCGACCCAATTTCCCCTTCTGCGCAGTAGTCCAAAATGATGGCGATATCTAGGTTAAGATGGTGTGTACTTTGCTTTCTGAAGACCTCTGCTACTTTTTCAGCTTCCTCGAGCGTGTTGCCAGCAGTGAGAGCCTTGCAGAAGGTCTGGTTTAGCATATAGTTAGTGAATGTTGACCCCAGTATTCTAGATGAGTACTTATACATAGCCGGCGATTTGGCGACGAGCGGTTTGATCTTCATCAGTCGATTGCACATCATTAGGTTCAGTATTGCCGGTGTTGGCATGTGCTTGTACACCTTTAACGAGTAAAAGCTTTTGGCTGAGTTTTTCATCTTGGATAAATTTATATCTACTGTCTATAATCAATAGGTTATACATACGGACATTTTAATACTTTTAACTTAATGAAGTTATGCAGTAGCACTCTCAAAAATGATCTAATGAATTACAGAATAGACAGAACTCAGTCACATCTTATGTTATTATTTAAAAAATTAGTATACTTGACCATGTAAACAAAATAAATGCAATAAAACTAAATTATCAAAGATTTAGATATTTTTCTCTGATTTTTTTGAAGTGCATGATTCTAAGAGGTCGGTCTTCATCTTTATTCTTATTTTTACATTACTTATTTTATTTTGTCTTTTCTCGCTCTGTTTTGTGATCAGCTCCTAGTTTGAGTTTGATCATATCTTTGTACATGTTTTACTTATTGCATTATTTAATGCTATGCTCCTTATTGTATCGATTTAACATGTTTTATTTGGAGTCTACTGCCTGAACTACAATTTTACCCGCACTTGTTTTTCTTGAATTTGATTTCTTTGTTCGGGAAGAATCTCGTTTCAATGGTAACTGATCAGATATATCTTTCTTCCTTTGAGGCAAAGTTAGAATTTATTCAAAACTTGGATCAGAAATAAGATTATGAGATACCTTACAGTTATTTTTTAGTTTTGATGACCTAGTCATTGAAGGCATGAGACTTTCATTAATAATTTAATATTATTTTCCATTTTTGTCATCATTGTGCGATTTTTCAGGAACAGTTACGTGTTAAGTTACTGGAAAAACAAGAGATACCTCATCGATGTAATGATTTGTAAGTTTTTCCTCGACTTTTGCCAGTTTACGGATCGCAGTTTCTATATTCTGTATTTTTTATCTGCTATACTTATACTGATTAAACTATTAATTTGCTTATTGATATTTAATACTTTTTTGACTTTTGCTGTTGATATCTGATTTAATACTTCGTTTTTATTTTTATAATCTTATTACATTTATTTCATTTGAAGGTTCATTCTATTTATTTTGCTTGGTACGGTTTTCGTCTACGAATTTCAATGCCTATTTTTCAGTCGTAATTTTGTTGTATGAACTTATTTAGCATTGACATGATTTATCTATCATACTCTATATGAATGTCTGCTTGTGTTATTTTTCTTAATTCACGAGATTCAAGGTATTTTCTTTGATTTTTACTAGCTTTAATTAATTATCTTCGCTTTTTACATAAGGTATTACATAATTTTTTAGATTTGCATGTCTGGTTACATTTCCATCATCTCCACATCTTTTCAATCCTTACAGTATAATGAGTGCATCTTACTTTTATTTAATCCAACCGTCAATACAGGTGAAGTCCTTTTTGCTGAACTTGCAGACAGATTGCTAATTTTAGTGGGTGAGCTAGTTAGGAAGTATAAAACTCCACTTCTTTTATTGTAATATCATGTATGAGCATATTTTGACTATTTTCTCATCTAACTCCAAGAATTAATCACTTTCAACTATTTAATTTATTTATTAATTGCTGAATTTTGTAATATTATCTATAAAAGGTGATGACTTCTTCAAATCACTATTTTAATAAATATTAAGTATTTTTTGCCAGTTATCTTGCATTAGCTTGAGTAAGCAGTTTCGAACTGTCTGTACATTCGTCAAATCTGGCTATATTTATAGAATTTTGCAAATTTTACCAAGTTTATCATTTATGAAATTATCTATGGATTAGTATACTCCATTAAATATTGTACTTGAGAATTAAGCATAAGCTTAAGGGAATGGTAATATTGGTGATAGACAAACAGGTAAGCAGTTTTTCATGAAATCGTCGAAATAATCCTTGAACTAGGAAGCCATCATAAAAGTGCTTCCAGTGTTGTTATTATTGGGACTAAGCTGTGCAATTTTGTCTTGCAGTTGGCTAATTAATTTATTATTTTTCATCTGCTCTGCTTTGTATTTTACTGTGTGTTCTTATAGCGCTTTTATTGTGCGATCTTTTTATTGCAATAAGCTCAGTACTACTTAGACTAAGTTGGTTTCTTGACCATTATAGTCAGGGTAATGCTCGTTTAAGTATGCGGATAATCCTTAATGCTGTGATATAGTTTGTGGGATCAGATGGTCAGCCATGTAGATTATAAGAATTTTAATTTTAGCAGTTAATTGCTTGGTTTAATTATAAATTATCGCACTCTCGTATTTATTGTATAATAAACTGGAGCACCACCATGCAGCAGAAACGAGACCAAAACAGTGAAGAAGACTCCTACAATTTCGAATTTTACGAGCGTCTTAACCGTAAAGAGCAATAATAAGAAAGAATAAGACAAAAGTAAAGAAGACGGAACAGGAACTACCACAAAAAGGGATAGGACCATCACCAAACATCCAGGCATAGGTCCAAAAGCAGTGATAGTTCGGTGAGAAATGATAAGAAAAAGAAGAAGCACAAATCTCATAAGCACAAGCGATAGCGAAGCAGCTCAAACTCGCATGAGAATATGACTCATATAAGGTAAGTAAAGAAAAGTCGATCCAGATCAAGATCACGAGAGAAAGAGTACAAGCACCAAAAACAGGAAATCATACCGAGCCAGATACACTAATCTAGTCGACCTCGACTGAAAATAAACGGGGGGTTCTTATCAAGTAAATCATAGACTATGTAGGTTTAATTTTAGATAATAAAATCTCTAACCGCAGGTTAGACGAACAGGACATTACTAGAACGGGATAGAAATTGCAAAAGAGTTTTAATGAGTCACGTCGGCCCGTTACTATGAGCGAGTACCTGTCTAACCAAACTTTAAGAGTGATGCCAATTATAAACTTGGATGCGTTGCTGAGCAAGAAACACAAATGTGAAATGGACAACTGTAACAAGGAGTTTGAAAAAGTAGAGTAGCTTCAGAAACACCTGCAGAAGCACAAAGAGGAGCTGTGACTGCATAGTACTTTAACATTGATAGCTTATTTATTACTCGTATCAAGTGTGGCAAATTAGGTTATAGAAGAA
>APMI01007645.1_pt1 | contig 35832 bp, 39 predicted proteins | sample 667938 | NCBI WGS metagenome assembly APMI01 (sample SAMN01084076, study PRJNA167559) | wastewater metagenome | biome: Wastewater | place: Denmark: Ejby Moelle, Odense | collected 2011-11-28
TTTTCTCGGTTTTAAATTTATTGAAAAGTCATAGAAATTGGTAATTTAAGCGAAGAAGCTACAGGTTTACCATTAAGAGTGCCCGGCTTCCAAACTACGCCTTCTAAACTTTTTTCCACTGCTTTTTTAGCTTCATTTTTAAAGGTTTCATTATCAAAATCATAACTTGCATTATAATTTTTACCATCTTCAGAAACAATAATATTAATTGTCCCTTTTATCATTCCTTTGGTGTTTTCTAATCTACTTGTATCAAAATTTTCAGAAAATTTCTGTCTTAAAAGAGCATTCCCTCCAGGAAATTCTGCCAAAGTTTGCGAATCTATTTTACTCACTGGTGGTGGTGGCGGAATTAACTTCTCGTCTTTTTTCATTTTAGATTTTGGATGAGGATAAGGTGGCGGTGGTGGCGGTGGTAAAAGCTCTTTTTTGCTTTTTTTACTTACTTTTTCCACTTTTTTCATTTTCTGCTTTAAAGTATCTGCACTACTTTTAATCAAAAATTTAGTTTCAGAAACCGAGTTTTCTTTTTCTAAAATTTCAGGTTGTTTTTTATTTGCAAAAACTACAAAAAAGAATGCAAACAATGGTAAAATCAGTATCTTTTTGAGATGCGCTGATTTGGATGTTGATTTTGTCATCATAATAAATCGTTTTTTGGTGTTATAAAAATTGAATTGGTGTGTTAATTGGTAATTTTGATGATGAACGATTTCATCTAAAATGAGATGTTGGTAAGATTTCACTTCATAATGATTATTGACTACATTTTCATCTGCCAAAAATTCGTGATTGTTAATCATTGCTTTTTTATAAAAATACAGCGCAGGATTAAACCAGGTAATAATTTTAAGAATCTCTATCAAAAGAATATCAAAACTGTGTTTCTGCTGAACGTGAAGTTTTTCGTGTAAAAAAATCCTTTGGTCTATTTTGTCCTCAATCCAGTAATTTTTACCAAAATAAATTTTATTTAAAAAACTAAATGGAGCAATTTCCTTTTCTAAAATTTTTATTTTTTGATGCTGATATATCAAAGTCTGTCCTTTTAAATTCAAAATTTTGTAAACAGAAAAAATGGCTTTCGCTAAAAACAACAAGGCAACCGAAACATATATTATTGGAATTAAAAACATCCAATTAATATTATTCTGCTCAGCATTTGAAACAAAAACAGCTTGTTGCTGAACCGCATTTCCTATTATTAAATTTGGTTTTGATTTTTCAAAATTTGGAATTGTAATAGAAATAAAGGGAACTGTATATGCAAATACCAACGAGCCTAAAAGATAAAACCTGTTGAATTTCAATACTTTTTCTCTTTCTAAAAAAATATAGTAAACTGCCAATAGAATCGCAGAAACTATGATTATTTTTAAAACAATGGTAAACATTAGTCTTCGATTTTTTGGTCTATCAAGTCACGGAGTTGCTTCAGTTCAGATTGAGACATTTTTGTATTTGAGGTAAAAAATGAGGCAAACTGCGCTGCAGAACTGTTAAAAAATTTATCAATCATAGATGTCATTTCTTCTTTGAAATAAACCTCTTTACTCACTTTAGGGAAATATTCTCTAGAATTCCCGTATGTTTTGTAGCCTATCAAATCTTTGTTTTGCATTCTTTTCAAAAGCGTGGCAATAGTAGTGGTTGCAGGTTTTGGTTCGGAATATTCTTCAATGATATCCTTCATAAATGCTGCATTTTTTTGCCAGATGATTTCCATTAAATCTTTTTCGGCATCAGTAAGTTTTTGATCTTTCATTCTACAAAATTAAAATTAACTCTACAAATGTAGAATAATAATTTTAATTTGCAAACTTTTTCATTAAAAAATGAAAAAACTCCAAGAAATCATCTTGGAGTCTTAATAATTTATAAATAGTGTTTTATTTTTTGAAATTTTCAATATACATTTCCGTTCCAAATTTTTTGAAAGTTTTGTTGGTTCCTAAGAAGCCATCATAGAGAGAAAATGCACTTTTTTGCGTTGATGTTCTTGCTACTTTAGTTCCTGTAATAATTTCTAAAGCTTTTGCTAAAGCTGGATCTGAGGTATTACCAAATTGCTTAATTGTCCCAAAATAAGAAAAAGAATCAATGGTATAATCTGGAGAAATTCCTCCTTTTGTAGGATTAGCCTCTTTCTTTCCGTTGTAATAAGAGAAAACGATTGGCTGCATAGCCCATTTATGAGAAGTATTTCTACCAGAATACGAAGTATAATCTGAACTAGGAGAATCATACAACGTAATAGAACCTACAAATTTACCATAAGTTTCTGCCCCGACTGTCACCACATTGATATAAGCTCTAAGACCCTTTATGGTTAACTCACTTGCAGATGCCGTTCCTCCTGATGTCAAAACATAAACTTTACTTAAGCCTAAGCTATTAATCACCTGTGAACCAGAATTTTGAGTCTGTCCGTTTACAAAATTATAGGTATTTACTTTATCGCTTAAATTATCAGTATCATCATATTTATTATGTTTATCATTAAAATCATAAATCACATAAGGAGAACCTGTAAAATTGCCTGTTACCATTTGCCCTAAGGCTACTGCACTTTCTACAGAACCGCCACCATTGTATCTAAGGTCTAGAACCAAATCTTTTACACCATCTTTTTTCATTTGAGCAAAAACAGCGTTTAATTCATCATTGTAAATAGACTGAAAGCCATTATAAACCAGATAACCGATCTTCTTTCCATTGATTTCGTATTTTTGGTAATAAGCAACTGGATTTTCTTCTAAAACTACAGGCGCTAAATTTACCTTTTTTTTCTCACCAGAGGTTACTACTCCAGATGAAGTAACAGATACATTTTCGGCAACAGAAACAGAAAAATTATCACTAAAAAGTTGTTGATAATTACTAGCAGTAATGGCTATTCCGTTTACTTTATCAATTACATCTCCCCTTTCTAATCCAGCTTTTGCTGCAGGAGAATCTGGTACCACATAATTTATAATACCTACTACATTTACTTTTCCAGTATCTTTGTAATAGAGAGATAAATTCATTCCTGAATCTTTAGAAATTCCGCTAAATTGCTGTTGTAAAGCTTCTACATCATCTACTATCCAAGAAAATCTATCGGTGTTAGGATAGTCATTAAGCAAACCATAAAACAAATCATCTGGATTTTTAGAATTAACGTAATTAACATATTGGTTGCTATTTCCAAAATTATCAGAAAGATTTGCAACATCTTTTTGCCAATAATACCAAGAGTTTAATCCTTTCCAAACAAAATTATTAATTTGTTTAGCTCCTGTTTGAGTATCACCACCACTGTCATCACTTCTATTACACGAAACTGCCAAAAATAGCGTTGTTAATATAACTCCAATTGTTTTTTTATTTATCATCATTTAAAATTTTTTATTTTTGTAAAAACAAATTTATGAAAAAGACTATTCTATACAACGCAATTTTAAGTATATTCTTATTATTTTTTTTAGTTTCGTGTAAAAATTTCTCCCTTAAGAAAACGCCTACAATTCTTAACCCTAGTTATTCTATTTACAATCTTTCTGGAGAAAAAGGATACAATGTGTCTTTCGAACTAAACAAAGAAAACGAACCTATTTATTTGATTATCAACAAAATAAAACAGCCAATAACTTTAGAAAACAAAAAAGGATTGCAATATCAAGTAAATGTTATTGCAGAAACTAGAAAGATAGAAAATCACAAAATACAAGGTACTCAACAAGAAAACGGAATTGTTTTTAGAGTAAATAACAAAGAAGTTTTTAAACCCGTAAATTTTAAATTGAAATAAAAAACCGAGAAATTTTCTCGGTTTATGTTATACTTTTTCTAGTTGAACGGTAAAATGTCTTAAAATTTCACTTTCCCAAGTGATGTGATAGCCTTTTTTAATTTCTTCTCGCCTATCAAAAACATTTTTAAGCGCCGCTGCAATGTATTGGATATGATTGTCTGTATATGTTCTTCTAGGAATTGCCAATCTCAAGAATTCTAATTTAGGAAAACGATTTTCTCTGGTTTCTGGATCTCGGTCTGCCAAAATAGTCCCTATTTCTACGCCTCGTATTCCCGCTTCTTTATACAATTCTATCGCCAAAGTTTGCGCAGGAAATTCTTCACGATTTACATTAGGTAAAAACTTCAGTGCATCTACAAAAACAGCGTGACCCCCTATTGGTTTTTGAACAGGAATCCCTAAGTTTATCAACTGATTTCCAAGAAGTCCTACCTGAGAAATTCTACTATGCAAATAATCAAATTCTGTAGCTTCGTCTAAACCCTGAGCCAAAGCTGCCATATCTCTACCAGCCATTCCTCCATAAGTAATAAATCCTTCGTAGATAATCGTAAAATTAGAAGCTTTCTTAAAAATTTCTTCATTATTTAAGGCAATAAAACCTCCAATATTTACCAAACCATCTTTTTTGGAACTCATCGTCATTCCCATTCCGTAGGAAAACATCTCTTTACAAATTTCTTTGATGCTTCTTTCGGATTGACCCTTTTCTCTAGTCTTAATGAAATACGCATTTTCTGCAAATCTAGCCGAATCAAAAATTACAGGAATACCATATTGAGTAGAGAGTTTTTTTACTGCTTTTATGTTTTCTAAAGAAACTGGCTGTCCACCGGAAGTGTTGCAAGTAATCGTAATGAGACAAAACGGAATATTTTCTTTAGAATAGGAAAGATAGATGCTTTCTAACTTATGTAAATCTATATTTCCTTTGAAAGGATGAAGATTTTCTATATCAAAAGCTTCATCTATGGTACAATCTATTGCTTGTGCTTTTCGGAATTCTATATGCCCTTTGGTGGTATCAAAATGTGAATTACCAGGTATAATATCTCCTTCTTTTATCAATGTAGAGAACAAAACATTTTCTGCTGCTCTCCCTTGATGCGTCGGTAAAAGATACTGAAAACCAGTAATTTTCTCAACTTGACGTTGTAAATTATCAAAAGAACGAGATCCGGCATAGCTTTCGTCTCCGGTCATCATTTCTGCCCATTGTTTATCGCTCATTGCTCCCGTTCCAGAGTCGGTTAATAAATCAATAAAAACTTGAGAAGATTTTAAATTAGGCACTAATATACAATTTTACACTATTCTTTGTTAATACTTTTATAAATAAAAAGAGACTATTTTTTAATAGTCTCTTAAAAACCATTACTTTTACATTAGGTTTACATTCCATCATCATAGGTAAATAAGTTTAACTAATTTCACCGAAGATGACACGGTAATGGTTGTCATCATTAAACTTGTCTATGATGAATAAAAAATCTACTAACAAGTTCGTAAAAGTACACAAACCTACCAAAAACGGAAGAAAATACTTTTATAGAAGTAAACCTAAAAACTGTAAAAAGTAATGGGTTTAATAAGAGATGTACAAGCACCTCTTATTTATTCCTTTTTACCCAATTTTCACATTCATATTTAGAACCTGAAAATACTTTTTTATCTCCTGTATGCAACATGTAAGGAGAAATATAATATTTCCCTGTACCTTCTGATTTATAAACATTACAGTCAGGAAAATCAGTTTCCTTGAATATGGAAGTCATAAAAGGATCTTTTGGTTTTAATTCTGAATTAATTCTCATAATAGCAAAAACTATGATTATGATGATAATAATAACTATCCACATAATTCTATTTTTTCATACTGTTAATCAGCTCATCAGCTTTTGAGGCTTCCATAAATACTGAGCCTACTTGTTTATAAACCATCCTTTTGCCACAAACATCAAGTGCATAAGTAGCTCCGTGAAGTCCTTTTACCCTTTCAGTAATTTTAACGTTTTCAGATGAACAATTTTGCTCAATGGCAACTGTTTTAATTAGCGTTTCTTCGGTTGTCCCAAATACAGTTCTATTTACAGCTCCACAACTAACCAATGCGATTGACACGTAACCAATCAATAAGAATTTTTTCATAAGATGAATTTTTAAATCCACCCAAACCCAATGTAGAAATTTTAGATATTTAATAAGAAAGCGTGGGTTTGTAGTCTTATTGTCTGTAGGGGCTCTGGTAAGCCATAAGGTGCAAATAAGAGTTAGCCCACGCCATATATGACGTGAGCGTTAAACTCATTATTCCCCACCTTATTTTTGAATTTACCAGATTCCTACAGGTAGAATAAATAGCTAACGCTTTGTTTCGATAAAATTTCTACAAACCTACAAAAATTATACCTTTTTGTTTACTATCTTTGATGAAAATCTTTTAATTATGAATAATTTTTTTCAAACTTATGGTGATATAAGTAAAATAATACACGATTGGATAAAAGTAAAATATAAAGAAAAATTCAATCAAGATATTGATCTATCTAAAGAGATAATCATAACTTATTCTGATAAAATACATATCATTTTAACACCTACTACTTCCGAAATAGATGAAGAATCTTTGATATATCTTACTTCTTTAGTGAATTATCTACATACTGATTTATTAACACTTGAAGAAATGAAAGACCACATAAAAAACTACCTTCTTTAGAAGAAAGAATTATATAATTTTCAATTGTGTTTATTCTTACTTCATAATTCTTAGTTTGAATTACTTTTATTTTACCGCTATCAATCTCTTTTTGATTATATTCTCTAATCCAATTTTTATTTGTTTCCATAACTCTTGTAAATAAAAAAGCTCTTATTGTTAGGGGCTTACTCGTTTGGTATATTAATTAATGACTTTATAATCCTTTCAAATTCAACATCGGGAATATATTCTTTGTCTTTCTTAATCCTTTCATCAAATTTTTTAAATTCATCAAAACTTTTAGACAATTCAAGGAGTACAGTTACTTTAACAGTTCTTATTAAAATTGATTCGTTCTCCAAATAATCTAAAGGTTTTATATTGCCTAAATTTCTATCTTGCTTATTAAGTGCTTTTAATAAGTCAGTGCTTTTAATAGTGTTCAAAATGTATTTTTCAAAAAAATCATTTATCAAAGATAAATCTTTGAATTTCTTTTTATACTGATTTTGGAACTCTTTAAATATTTTCTCTTTCATTCTTTTAATGTTAAAGATTGCCAAGTTAATCTTTTTTGCTGAGTGTTTTCTAAAAACAAATCAAACCTTCTATCTGTTTTCATTTGTTTTGTATTATATCTAAATGTCATTTCATTAAGATATAATTGTAAATGCTTTTTACTTGTAAAGTAATAAACTCCAGTAATTGAACGTTTTAAATGCGACCAAAAGCACTCTATAGCGTTGGTTGTAGTATCTTCATCTACATATTGTTTTTTTGCATGATCTACAAAGGTATGATTAAAATATTTATCAATACCTTTATAAGCATGCCATTCATCTGTCATTATATGAGAACCATACTTTATATGTTGGTGCAATAGAGGTTGTATAGTTTTTGCTTTTGTATCTGTAACTGTTATTGTTTTTACATTAGTTTCTTTGGTTACAATTTTTTCAAAGACTGTTTTATTAGGTATAATTTTGTGTGGTCTTTCAACTATATAACTTTCTTCTTTTTCTAAAATTCCTAAAACAGGAACTTTATCTTTAAAACTTCTACCTTGCGATTGTGGAACTTTTTTATCTGCGTGGCGGTTTTTGTTTTTACCTCCTATAAAAGTTTCATCACATTGTATTATTCCTTCAAATTCTTTTAAAAATGCTTCGTGTTCTGTTGCATATCTTAGTCTTTGTAATACAAACCAAGCACTTTTTTGTGTAATTGCTAAGTCTTTTGCTAATTGATAACTACTAATACCTCTTTTATGAGAAGTATAAAGATAGATTGCTACGAACCAATTTTGCAAAGTTATTTTTGAACCTTCAAAAATTGTCTTAGTTCTTACGTTGAAATACTTTCCTGTATTCTTACATCTGTATTTGTTATTACTACACTTATATACTTTTGATAGTGAATCAAAAGGACTTACAACTCCATTTTTCCAACGAAGTTTCTCAAGATAATTAATACAAGATTGTTCATCAGGGAAAGCCCTAAACAACTCTAAAATACTAGAAAAGTTTAACATGAAAATGAAGAATTATTACATAAATTTACGAAAATTTAATGAGACTTTCTCCTAGAGAAATGTTAAATTTTGTCTAATTTTCTAAAATAATTGTTGTTTTTGTGAGTATAGTGTAAACAGTTTTACCTTTCTCACTCAATTCTTTTTGGTTTTCTTCAGGTATGTTATTTAAACAAGGATGCCAACTACTATGTTGTAGATTATTCAACTCAATTTTTCCAGATTTTATAAAATCTACATCCGCTTTTTTATGACCTTGATTGTTTATTAAAGTATATTCACAATGAAATATTTCATTTGCTTTTTCTCTTTTTTCATATATTAGATATTTCATAATTTTAATTGTTTTTATTATGTATAAAGAAAGTGATATTTTTTATCAAATAGGTAAATTAGAAACTTATAAATATAGTTTTCAAAATACTTACAAGGAGTTCGTTCATGAATATATTCACTGTATTGTAAAAGAAAGATTACAAGAATGGGATGGCTCACCAAGAAAAATTAAAGTAAGTCAAATTCACAATTTGGAAGAATATTTTTCTAACCCTGATTATAACAATTATTCAGAAAGAACTTTGATGACAGAAAACATAGAAGTATTAGTGAGATAATAAAAAGATAGAACATTACGTCCTATCTTGTGTAAAGTTGTATGTTAGTGCCTTAAATTAAATAAATTGTAATGTGCTTCTTTTAGCCATATTTCACGCTGTTCTCGCGTAGATGGATATATTTCTTCAACCATTTTAATTCTAAATGGTTCTGCGTAAGGAAGTTTCATGAAATGAATGATTTAATAATTAAATAATTAAATTTTGAAAAACCTGAAAAAATTAAAGCAATAATTAATTTTTTCATTATTTAATTTTTAGATCACTCTGGTGCTTTGAAAACGTTTTTATCACTATGGAAACCAGCAACTCCGCCAGAAACAGTAAACTTCATCGCTTCGGCGGCACTCATTCCTTCTACTGGTGTAATGTGGGTAGAATTTGTCATAATTACCCAACCAGAAATAGCATAAGAATGTGGCAAATAAACCGCTACTTTCTCTGGCAAACCTACGTCTGACATATCTTTTTGTGTAAGGAAACCAATTCTCCAGATTTCCGGATTTTCATTGGTTTTTACCCAAACTGGTATATTAAATTTCTTTTTATCTCCTACGAAAGAGCTCATTACATCTTTTGTAGGGGAATAAATATGCTTAACGCCTGGTGTTTTTTCTAGAAAATGGTCTAGACTTTCGAAAATAAATTTTCCAAAAACGAATCTATTAAAGAAATAACCAACCGCAGAAATAAAAAGAATTAAAGAAAAAAAGCCTACACCTGTTCTATTAAGAAACGGAAAAAATTTATCAAAAGGAATAAGGCTATCAATTGTATCAAAAACCACAAAAATAATATATAACGTAGCACCAATTGGCCCTACGATAATCAACCCTTTAAAAAAAGATTTTAAGAAAAGATTGAGATAATTATCAAAACTTGGTTTTTTCACTTTTATTTTTTCTAATCAAAATTCAAAAATAAATCATAATTCTATATAAGGGTATATTTTATCCGTGTATGGTTTCTTTGTTTCCGTAGGATTTTATGATTTCGCCTTCGTATTGCAACCATTCTTCCCAGCGTTTGTTTACTTTTTCGGGATCACCTAGTTGTCTTGCAAAGCTAATAAAAGTAGTGTAATGATTGGCTTCCGAAATCATTAATTCTTTGTAAAATTCTCTAAGTTCTTCATCTTTTATATTTTCTGTAAGCACTTTGAAACGCTCGCAACTTCTGGCCTCAATCATGGCTGCGAAAAGCATTTTGTCAATAATTAAATCGTCTCTATTGCCTCCTTTTTGTATAAATTTCACCAATTCATTTACATAATCGTCTTTGCGAGTTCTTCCTAAAACATAACCTCGCTTTTTAATAATTTCATGAACCTGCTGAAAATGTTCCATTTCTTCTTGTGCAATTGCTAAAAGTTCTGTTACAATTTCTGTATGCTCAGGAATCATTGTAATTATTCCTATCGCATTGGTGGCTGCTTTTTGTTCGCACCAAGCGTGATCTGTAAGAATTTCTTCTATGTTTCCTTCTGCTATATTGGCCCAACGTGGATCTGTTGGTAGTTTTAATTTGAACATTTTTTTAAAATTTGTACAATACAAAATTAACTTTTTTTGTTAAATAATTTATATATCAACATTTGATGATTATTTTTACAACTAATTACTATGAAACAAAGAAAATTACTGAGTCAAAGACATCCTTTTTTATATTTCCTTTCTGTAAATTTAAGACGGACTAAAAGAATTTTGGAATGGAATTTTGGCAAAAAAATTTTTGCTGAAAACTTCATCAGGAAATCTGATATTTTAAAGTATCGAGTTAAAAAGCATCAATCTTTACTCATTCGGAAGTTAGGAGATAGTGATATGCAATTACAATATAATAAAATCACCAATCTGAAACTCGCAGCTAAAGAAATTTCTGGAGTCATCATAAAACCAAACGAAACGTTTTCTTTTTGCAAATTGGTCGGTTTGCCTACCGAAAAAAAAGGTTATTTAATGGGAATGGAACTTTCTTTCGGGAAAGCAAGACCAGGAATTGGTGGCGGAATTTGTCAGATAGCCAACTTGCTGAATTGGTTGGTATTACACAGTCCTTTAACCATTATAGAAAAATCTCAACATTCTTTCGATCCTTTTCCTGATGAAGGCAGGGTTTTACCTTTCGGAAGTGGCGCTGCAATTTTCTATAACTACATTGATTATCAATTCACTAACAATACAGACAAAACATTTCAAATTAACATTTGGTTTACAGAGACCAATATTGAAGGCGAATTGAGATGCAATGAAGAGTTAGAATTTTCTTATCATATTTTCGAAAAAAACCATCAATTTTTAAAAATTGAAAATGAGTTTTATCGCCAAAACGAAATTTGGAGAAATACTATTTCTAAAAAAACAGGAAACACCATTTTAACTGAATTGATGGTGAAAAATTTTGCTAGAGTTACTTATATTCCTGAAGAATTTAAAAATAATTAATTTTCCGCAGTTTTCTTTCTCAAAAACTCTAGAATTTTCCAGCCGTAATCATCTATTTTTTTCAAAACTTCTGCAAAAACGATGGCTAATCCTACATTAATCACATAAATTAAAACCATCAAAAACCAAGTATTCACACTTTCTTTAAGAGCTGCTACCAAAAAATAGACAACCGATGAACTCATTCCTTGAGCAAAATAATAGAAAATGGCATTTTTACCGATATAATTAATGAAATTGTCTTTTGTGATTTTCAAGCGGTTATATAAAACAAATATCGTAACCAAAGAAAGTAAACTCCAAACAATGTAAGGAAGTTTCGGCGGGAATTTTTGCTTATTAAATTTATAGAAAACTTCATTTCCGAAATACCAGAAAACAATTACCAAACTCAAAGCTACCAAGCTATACAAAACGGGCACGAAAACGTCTTTGATTTTTTTACCTTTCAATTGAGTCGCAATTAAGAAAATTGCCAAATAAAAAGCTACATAACCAACTTGTCCGCTTGGATAATAGGGTGCAAAATTTTTCATCACGTCATTGTCAATATTAAAATAAACGGTAAGCGCCAAACAAACTCCGATAATCCATTTTACATGTTTCGGGAAGAATTTAAGAACCAAAACTCCGAAAACTGTAACGATATAATAGACCTTGAGATACCAAAAACTCCCCATCACCACTGGGAAACTATCGCAATTGCTGTAACTGTGCAGAAACCAATTTCCTAGCATTTCCCAATTAAAAGCAGAATCTACACTTGGCACACCATACTTAGTTCCGAAAACAGTGTAATAAGATTGCATTCCTTCCGTTCCTAAAACTCCAAAAATTCCCCATTTCATAATTCCATCCAAAAAGAACAAAAAAGTCACGAAAATCATATAGGTCACTTGCAATTTCAAGAGTCTGTACAAGGTTTTTTCTACATTATTGCCCGAAGTTAATCCACTCAGCGCAAAAAAAACAGGAACATCTATGAGTAAACTCAAGGTTCTTACTTCGGAAGGAAGATAAAGCTGTCCGCTCCAAAAAGCTGTATGAATAAATACAATAGAAAGTGTAGCCAAACCTTTGGCAAAATCAATATAGAGATCTCGTTTCATAACATTTATTAAGTATTTCCAAATGTACAATTTTCGTAATTAAATAAAAAATTTTAGCATTAATGTGGATAACTCAAAAAATTTTCTTACTTTTGCACCTCGAATTAACTAAAAAATATATAAACAATGTTTGCAATCGTAGAGATAGCAGGGCTTCAATACAAAGTTGAGCAAAACCAAAAGTTGTTTGTAAACCGTTTAAAAGGAGAAAAAGGAGACAAAGTATCTTTTGACAAAGTTCTTCTTACTGTAAACGGAACAGTAACTGTAGGTGCCCCGGCTGTAAGTGGAATCGCTGTAGAAGCGGAAATTCTTGACCATGTTCAAGCTGATAAAGTAATCGTTTTCAAAAAGAAAAGAAGAAAAGGATATGCTAAGAAAAATGGACATAGACAACAATTAACACAAATCCAGATTGTTTCTATCGCAGGTGCAGAAGCTCCAAAAGCTAAAAAAGCTGCTAAAAAAGAAACAACTGAAGAAGTAGCAGAGCCAGCTAAAAAACCAGCTGCTAAAAAGACTGCTAAAAAAGAAACTGAAGAATAGTATTAATTTACGATAAAAATTTTTAAACAAAATGGCACACAAGAAAGGAGTTGGTAGTTCCAAAAACGGTAGAGAATCTCACTCTAAAAGATTAGGTGTAAAGATTTTCGGTGGTCAAGAAGCTATTGCTGGTAATATTATCGTAAGACAAAGAGGTACACAACACCACCCAGGTGATAACGTGGGGATTGGTAAAGACCATACTTTGTTTGCATTAGTTGACGGTAAAGTAGTTTTCAGAAAGAAAGCAAATAACAGATCTTTCGTATCTGTAGAACCAAACGCATAATTTTAAAGCGTTATATAGAAATTAAACCTCGGCTTTTGCTGAGGTTTTTTGTTTTTAATAAAGTTTTAAGGTAAGTTCTTTTGTTACAAATCTTAATTTACTTAACTTCGCCTCCCTTTTTAAAAATCATTATGAAGAAAATTATACTTTTTTTAGTAACATTTACGCTATTCTATACCAATGCGCAAATAAAAATTCTATTTGATGCCACCAAAGATGAAATGGCAGGAAATGCAGACTGGGTAATAGACGCTGACTCAAAATCCGGAGGAGAGTCTAATCCACAAAGAATCCCTACTCCTGCGCAAAGCGGAATAACATCTTCTACCAGCGAAACTTATTGGACTGGTGCTCTTAGTGCATGGGCCATAGATTTAGTAAAACAAGGATATTACGTGGAAACCCTTCCTATTTCTGGTAAAATAACCTATGGAGATAATACTAATAATCAAGATCTTACCAATTATAAAGTCTTTATTGTTACAGAACCCAACAATCAATTTTCTGCAACAGAGAAAACTGCCATTGTAAACTTTGTGAAAAATGGCGGGGGTTTATACATTATTGCAGATCATAATCAATCTGATAGAGATAATGATGGCATAGATTCCCCTTCCGTTTGGAATGATTTATTCTCTACCAATTCTGTAAAAACAAATCCTTTTGGAATTAAGTTTGATTTGGTAAGTGTTTCGCAGACAACCTCTAATTTTGCTAACCTACCTACTAATGTTATTTTACACGGCACAGCAGGAAACCCAACTCAAATGCAATATTCTGCTGGATCAACAATGACACTAGATAAAACAGCAAATTCATCTGTACAAGGTTTGGTCTATAAAACAGGTTCTTCTACCACAGGAACCACCAATGTAATGTTTGCAACGGCAACCTACGGAAGCGGTAAAATCTGCGCTCTGGGAGACAGTTCTGTTCCAGATGACGGCACTGGAGATAGCGGAGACACATTATATGATGGTTACTTTTCTGATGCTTCAGGCAATCACCAGCCATTGTTAATCAATTCCGTGATTTGGTTAGCAACCGCGTCTAATCTAAGTGCTCAAGACATTTTAAAAAATCAAATTTCTGTTAATATTTACCCTAACCCAAGTTCTGATTTTGTGTACATAAAATCAGAAAATGCCTCAGAAAACTATCATTTAACATTAATGGATTCTACAGGCAAGGTTTTGCAAAGTATTCCAAATTCAACTAAAATAAGTATTGCTTCATATCCTAAAGGAATTTATTACTTACTGGTGAAAAACGAAAAAGGATTTAAAAATTTTAAAGTTGAAAAGAAATAAAAACATTATTAACCGAAGAATTACTTCGGTTTTTTTATTTAATTTTGAGAAAATTTGAAAAATGAAAGAGAAAATTTCCTCAATTATTATGGCAAGTATTCTCCTTGCTTCTTGTTCTTCTCAAAATATGAAAAGTACTTATCAATATCCAGAAACCAAAAAAATTGCTCACACAGACGAATATTTCGGCACTAAAGTAGAAGATCCTTATCGTTGGTTAGAAGACGACAGAGCTGCAGACACCAAAGATTGGGTACAGCGCGAAGTAGGTTTTACTAAAAATTATCTAGCCCAAATTCCTTTTCGTGAAGAAATACGCTCTCAGTTAAAAGACATCTGGAACTACGAGAAAATTTCAGCTCCTTTCGAAGAAGGTGATTACACTTATTTCTACAAAAATGATGGATTGCAAGCACAATCTGTTTTGTACCGAAAAGACAAAGCAGGAAACACCGAAGTTTTCTTAGACCCTAATAAATTTTCAGACAAAGGTACTACTTCATTATCAGGATTATCATTCAACAAAAAAGGGAATTTAGTAGCCTACTCAATTTCTGAAGGAGGTAGCGATTGGAACAAAATTATCATTATGGATGTGGTTTCCAAAAAAATATTTGATGAGCCAATTGTTTGCAAATTTAGTGGCGTTTCTTGGTACAAAGACGAAGGTTTTTATTACTCAAAATACGACCAGCCGAAGGAAGGCAGCATCTTATCTGGAATGACCGATACTCATAAAGTGTATTTCCACAAATTAGGAACTAAGCAATCTGAAGACCAACTGATTATAGGTGGAGAAAATTTCAAAAGAAGATATATGGCCGCAGGAATTTCGGACGACGAAAGATTCCTCATTTTAGACGCAGCAGTAAATACTAGCGGAAATGAACTCTATATTAAAGATTTAACTAAAAATTCTGAATTTATTCCTATTCAAAAAGGATACGATTATAACACCAATGTAATTGACACCAAAGGAGACGAAATTTATGTTTTTACAGACAAAAACGCTCCGAATATGAAATTACAGAAATTCAACATCAATAATCCTGGTGTATGGACAGACGTAATTCCAGAAACAGAGAATGTACTGAGTGTTTCTACAGGTGGTGGTTATATTTATGCAAAATATATGAAAGATGCCGTTTCTTTTGTAAAACAATACGACTATAACGGAAAGCTAATTAGAGAAATCACACTTCCCGGAAAAGGAACTGCTGGCGGTTTTGGAGGCAAAGAAAAAGACAAAGAACTTTATTATACTTTTACCAACTACATTACACCAGGAACCACTTATAAAATTAATGTAGAAAACGGAAAATCAGAAATTTATTTAAAACCAAAAGTAAAATTCAACCCAGAAAATTATGTTTCGGAACAAGTTTTCTTTACCTCTAAAGATGGCACTAAAGTTCCCATGATGATTTCTTATAAAAAAGGATTACAACTCAACGGTAAAAATCCTACTATTTTATACGGATATGGAGGTTTCAATATTTCTGTTACCCCAAGTTTCTCTGTAGTAAATGCCATTTGGATGGAAAACGGCGGAATCTATGCTGTACCTAATCTAAGAGGAGGCGGAGAATATGGCAAAAAATGGCACGATGCAGGTACAAAACAACAAAAGAAAAACGTTTTTGAAGATTTTATTGCCGCTGGAGAATATTTACAGAAAAAAGGCTACACTTCTCCGAAGTTTATGGCTATTTCTGGTCGTTCAAATGGCGGATTATTGGTTGGTGCTACCATGACGATGAGACCAGATTTAGCCAAAGTAGCGTTTCCTGGTGTAGGTGTTTTGGATATGTTGAGATACAATAAATTTACTGCTGGCGCAGGCTGGGCCTATGATTACGGAACGGCGGAAGACAGCAAAGAAATGTTCGAATATTTAAAATCATATTCACCAGTTCACAATGTGAAAAAAGGGGTTTGCTATCCTTCTACAATGGTGATTACGAGTGACCACGACGACAGAGTAGTCCCTGCACATTCTTTTAAATTTGGCGCAGAATTACAAGAAAAACAATCTTGCAACCAACCTGTTTTAATAAGAATTGAAACCAATGCAGGTCACGGTGCTGGTAGAAGTACAGACCAGGTAATTGGCGAAAACACTGATATTCTGAGTTTCGCACTTTACGAAATGGGAATTAAAGAACTGAAAAAATAAACATTCGAAACCGCAGAAATTTCTGCGGTTTTACTTTTTAAAAGTATCATTCATTTTCTTTTTCAAAGATGCTTTATCATCTTCCACCTTCTTTTTAATTATCTTTACTTTTTCTACTGTTCTCTTTAATTTTTGTTCTTTTTCATTGATATCTTTAGAAATCAAAGTCTTTTTAAGCCCATCTTCTAGTCCTCTCCAAAATAGATTAAAAAAAGATTTGGTTGGGTCTCTTTTTACATTTACCTCTACATTTTCGGGAAATTTTTTAGAATTGGTTTTCACCACAAGATTAACAATAGCACTTAGAAATTTTTTTTTCTCTTTGGTGTCTTTATCTAAAATATTAACTTTTAAATTTTGATGTTTCAGATTCATTTGTCCAAAAATATGAGCATTATTTCCGTTAAAATCAAAATTCAAACGATTAATGTAACCTTCCACCGAAACATTAAGGTAAGGCTTCAAAAATAGATTAACTTGAGAAGCAGGAAGATTAGAAATATTACCGGAAATTTTGAAAAAATCATCAATTTTAGCTGTATCAAAACTCCAGTTTACATTCATAGGAGATGTTTTCATCAATTGACAATTTATAGCAATAGGAACCAAAGTATTTTTATAGCCTTTATTAGAATTTAGGTTGCGTGCATTCAAATTAAAATCTGAAAAAATTAATTTTCCAGCAGGATTATCATTAATATTGTCTTCTTCGTATTGAAGATAAGAGTTAATAACATTCAGATTATGAACCAATAAAGGAAATTTTATACTTCTCAGCAATTCAGAATACATTTTTTTTCGGCTTAAATCATCTTTAGGAAATTTACTTCTATAAATGATGGCGTTTACATTTTGACAATCTATTTGATTGATGTTTACATTGGGCTTATTATTATAAATTTTAAAATCAATTCCCGAAATTTTGGTTTTTGCAACTTTGATATTATACCAATCTTTTTCTGTAGGAATTCTTCTGCTAAATTCTTGTCTAGAAAGCAATGGTTGCATAGAAAATTGTTCCAAATTCCAAGAATTTTGATCTGCCGTCAATTGATTTACAGCAAGTTGATAAAATTCATTGGCATTAAAAACCAAAGCTCCACTACTGAGTTTGTAATTAGTATAAGTGAACGGAATTTTACCTTTTCTAGTCTCTTCATCCATTAAAAATTGATGTATGGAAACATTGATATTTTTAACCAAAAGTTTTTCCTTGCCTTTAGAATCCAATAAATTGAATTGCGCATTTCTGAAATTTATGTTTTTTAAATCAAGGTCATAAGTGAATGCATTTTTCTTTTCTTTCTTTTTCAATTGATTAGACTGTATCGTCATCTTAGGTTCAGAAAAAGTAACATTTTCAATGCTTATTTTATTATTTTTCAGAGAAATATCTTTAAAATTCATTTCTGAAGCATTAAAATGAAAGAAAGTTTGATGTGGGTATTTTATCTTAAAATGATGTTCATCTATTTGTGGAAATAAAGAAAAATTCTTCACCAACATTTGTCTTTCTTTTGTGTCTATGCTCTTCGTTGTTATTTTATACATTTCATTGGGATAGCATTCCAAATTATTACCTTTTACAGTATAACGATCAAAAACGAAGGGTAATTTTCGCACAGCATCATCTTCTGCAAAATTCAGATTATCAACACTTAAACTCAAATTTTTAATTTTAAAAAAAGGAGAATGATTGTATCTTTCTATCTCAATATTTCCATTAGTAATTTTTACATTTTCAAAGACTATAGATGCTTTCTTTTTTAGAATTTTCTTTTCGGTAGGTTTTGCTAAAGTAATTTTTAGATTAGGTTTACTCAGTTGAATTTCATCTGAATTAATGGTATTATTTATCAAAGCATCATACATCGCGAGATTACTAATATAAAGTACATCTACACTCCCTTCCAAGCCAATAATTTTTTGATTTTCAGGATTTTTATTTGATATTTTAATATTTGATGCTGTAATATCGCCTTGCAAAAATCTTATTTTTAAATCTTTATATGTAATATTGTAAGGCATTTTTTCTTTGATGTATTGAGGCAAATTATTCTTCAGCCAATATCTAAATCCAAAAATTAACACCAAAAAAAGTGTAGTGATACATAATACCGAAATCAATAAAATTTTTAGAAATCTCTTCATAATACAAAATTAGAGATTGATTATCAGAAGATTTTATAGAATTTTGTTTGAGTTTTATATTTTAAATCATGATACCCCCAACTCAATCACATAACCTTCATGGCTTCTTACATTAATAAAATCACCGTCATTAAAATATAAATACTGTCCTTTAATTCCTTTCAAAACACCTTCAAATTCTGGTTTGGAATCTAATGTAAACGAAGAAATTTTTGCAGGTGCTTCATACGGAAAGTCCAATTTCACGATTTCTTCACTTGCCAATGCAAAATTCTTAGAATCTTTCGGGAATAAATCTGCGATTTGACTTCTAAAATCCAATAAATCTACTTCGCTTTCTCTATCATCTTGAAGCATTTTTCGCCAATTGGTTTTGTCGGCAAGATGTTTTTTCAGCTCAACTTCTATTACGCCAGCTTCGTAACGGTTTTCGGTTCTTGCAATAGGTAAAGCAAAAGTAGCTCCTTGGTCTATCCACCTTGTTGGCACTTGAGTTTCTCTGGTAACCCCTACTTTTACATCTCCAGTATAAGCCAAATATACAATATGCGGTTGCAATTGAATTTCTTTTTCAACTTCTAAATCACGTTCTTCAATGCCGAGATGTGCCGTAGAAAGTTCCGGCTTTAGAATGGTATCACTTGCATAAGGACTTTCGAAAAAACATTTTTTACAAAACCCCATTCTGTATATTTTTTCATCTTTACCACAGTTTACACACTGATAACCAACGTGTTTCAGGTGTAATTTTTTACCAAAAAGTTGGTTCATAGAAATTAAATCTCCTGAAAGATTGAGGTAATAATTGATTGGGGTTCCGAGAACGGAAGACATTTTGAGGATTTGACCTTTAAATTGCATGGTGAAAATTTTTAGTAAAAATAAGGAAAGAATTTTTAAATTTATTGAAAATTTTTTTGATGAAAAAAATTGTTTCTCTTGTTTTAGGTTTACTTACAATTATTTGCTTTCTTTTTATTTCAGCCTCCTATAATTCAAGAATTGAAGACAACTTTATTAGAACATATTATCACATTTTTACAGAACTTAATTTCTCTGATTATTTAAAAATTTTTCTGGAAATTATACAATAAATTTCACACTTCCGTATTTTGAAAACCTTTTCATTTTGATTTTTTTATTCATTGCTATTTTATTGCACAAAAAATTCTTAATTCTATTTTTATCTCTACTTTTAATATTTTTATGGATTAAAAATTACCTGCTGTTTGGAGGAATTATGGATTCTAATCTCTATTTCAAAACTTCAATTCCTTTTTTTGTTTCAATTTTAGTTTTAAATATATTTAATTTTCTTTATAAAGATAAATCAGTTTCAAATTCATAAATTTGCTATTCCTTGTAAAAAACCACAAATGAATTATTTAGTAACAGGCGGTTCCGGATTTATAGGCTCGCATTTGGTAGAACAACTACTCAAAGATGGACATTTTGTCATAAATATTGACAATTTTGATGATTTCTATGATTATCAAATTAAAGTTAAAAATACATTAGAAAGTGTAGGATTACCTACCGATTTTGATTTTACAGAAAAAAACACTGATATTCTGAATCTTACAGAAAAAACTAATTCAGAAAATTACAAATTATATTATACAGACATCCGAGATAAAGAATCTTTAAACCAGATTTTTAAAAATCATAAAATTGATGTTTTGGTGCATTTAGCTGCGTTGGCTGGCGTACGACCTTCCATAGAAAGACCGCTAGATTACGAAGAAGTAAACATCAAAGGAACGATGAATCTTTGGGAATTGTGTAAAGAATTTGAGGTTAAAAAAAATGTAATAGCATCATCATCAAGCGTTTATGGAAACAATGAGAAAATTCCTTTTTCTGAGATCGATAATGTAGATCGACCAATTTCTCCCTATGCTGCAACTAAAAAATGTACAGAAATTCTAGGGCACGTGTATCATCATTTATATAATCTTGATATGATATTTTTGAGATTTTTTACCGTTTTTGGTCCAAGGCAAAGACCAGATTTGGCGATTCATAAATTCACCAAATTAATCTCAGAAAACCAAGAAATCCCTTTCTATGGCGACGGTTCTACTGCTAGAGATTATACTTTTATTAATGATATAGTAGATGGAATTCTGAAATCTATAGAATTTGTAGAAAAAAATAAAAACGTTTACGAAACCATTAATCTTGGTGAAAACCAGGTAATTACACTAAACGAAATGCTCTCTGGAATCGAAGCAGAACTAGGCAAAACTGCCCTCAAAAAAAACCTGCCAATGCAACCAGGAGACGTACAAAAAACAAACGCCGATATCAACAAAGCTCAAAAACTCATTAATTATCTGCCAAAGACCAACTATCAAAATGGCATAAAAATTTTTGTGGAATGGTTTTTGAGAAACAACAAGTAAATTAGTTGAAAATCAACAATAAAAAAGTTTACTATTTTTTTTAATTTTTTACATTTGCAAAAAATTTAGAATATATGTACTGGACATTAGAATTAGCTTCATATTTGAGCGACGCACCTTGGCCGATGACTAAAGCGGAATTAATAGACTACGCAATTAGAACAGGCGCACCAATGGAAGTGGTAGAAAACCTTCAAGCTATAGAAGACGAAGGAGAAATTTACGAAAGTATAGAAGAAGTTTGGAGTGATTATCCTACAGACGAGGATTTCCTTTGGAACGAAGACGAATACTAGAAAAACAATAGCTGTCGGCGCATAGCTGTCAGCTTTTTAATTTAAAATTATAGACTTCCCAAAAAATTGGGAAGCAATATTACTCACTTTTTTTACTAATAGTGAAAAGCTCTTAGTAAAAAATAAAATTACTATTTATGGGATTTTTAGATACAGTTCTCAAAAGTTTCCTTGGTGATAAAAATGCCAAAGACTTAAAAGAAATTAAAAAAGTTGTTGACAAAATTAAAAAAGTAGAACCTGCTATTGGTCAACTTTCTGATGATGAATTAAGAGGAAAAACTCTTGAATTCAAAAAGAAAATTGCTGCAGCTACCGAAGACATCACCAAAGAAATAAACGAAACCAAAGAGCTTGTAAAAAATACAACCAATGTAGATGAAAAAGAGCAACTTTTTGGGAAAGTAGAAGAACTTAAAAAAGATTCTTATCAGATAGAAGAAAAAGTATTGGCTGAAATTCTGCCAGAAGCTTTTGCGGTAGTGAAAGAAACAGCTAGAAGATTAGCACAAAACGGTGGTCTTACCGTAAAATCAACCAGCCTAGATATGGCATTAGCCGCTACCAAAGATTTTGTAGAAATTAAAGGCGAAACCGCTTTCTGGAAAAATAAATGGGACGCCGCTGGTAAAGAAGTAGTTTGGGATATGGTACACTATGACACCCAGTTTATTGGTGGTGTAGCGCTTCATAGTGGTAAAATTGCCGAAATGGCAACCGGTGAAGGTAAAACTCTGGTAGGAACTCTACCAATTTACCTAAACGCGTTACCAGGAAGAGGTGTACACGTAGTTACTGTAAATGATTATTTGGCAAAAAGAGACTCCGCTTGGATGGCTCCTATCTATCAATTCCACGGATTATCTATTGATTGTATTGATTTACACCAGCCTAACTCTGACGCTAGAAGAAAAGCATACCAAGCAGATATTACCTACGGAACAAACAATGAATTTGGGTTTGATTACCTAAGAGATAATATGGTGACTTCACCTGAAGAATTGGTACAAGGCGAATTAAATTTTGCCATTGTAGATGAGGTAGATTCTGTATTAATTGATGATGCTAGAACTCCGCTTATTATTTCTGGTCCTGTTCCACAAGGAGACAGACACGAATTTGACCTTTTAAAACCTTCTGTAGATAGAATTGTTACCGTACAAAAACAAGTGGTTTCTAATATTTTGGCTGAAGCCAAAAAACTAATAGCTGCTGGTAATAAAACGGATGGAGGTTTCAAACTTTTACAAGCTTACAGAGGTTTACCTAAAAATAAACACTTAATCAAATTCCTTTCAGAAGAAGGTATAAAAGTTCTTTTGCAAAAAACAGAAGGAGAATACATGCAAGACAATAGCAGAAAAATGCATATTGTAGATAAAGACCTTTATTTTGTAATTGACGAAAAAAATAATCAAATAGACCTTACCGATAAAGGAGTAGAATATATGTCTCAAGGTAACCAAGACTCTAATTTCTTCGTTTTAGAAGACATCGGAACATTGATTGCAGAATTAGAGGCTCAAAACCTTACCAAAGAGGAAGAATTTGCCAAAAAAGAAGAACTTTTCAGAGATTATGCTGTAAAATCTGAAAGAATACACACTCTAAGTCAATTATTAAAAGCTTACACTGTCTTCGAAAAAGACGACGAATATGTAGTAATAGACGGCGAAGTAAAAATTGTAGATGAGCAAACTGGTCGTATTATGGAAGGAAGACGTTATTCAGACGGTCTTCACCAAGCGATAGAAGCTAAAGAAAATGTAAAAATTGAAGCAGCTACTCAAACTTTCGCTACCATTACATTACAGAATTACTTCAGAATGTATAATAAATTGGCTGGTATGACGGGTACTGCCGAAACAGAAGCTGGAGAATTTTGGCAAATTTATAAATTAGATGTAGTAGTTATCCCTACCAATAGACCTATTGTAAGAGATGACAGGCAAGACCTAGTTTATAAAACCAACAGAGAAAAATTCAATGCTGTAATAGAAGAGATAGAAAAATTAACAGCAGCAGGAAGACCAGTACTCGTTGGTACTACTTCGGTAGAAATTTCTCAATTCTTATCAAAAGCTTTACAATTAAGAAAAATTCAGCACAATGTATTGAATGCTAAACTTCACAAAAAAGAAGCAGACATCGTAGCAGAAGCAGGTAGAGCTGGTGTAGTAACTATTGCTACCAATATGGCAGGTAGAGGTACCGATATTAAGTTACAAGGAGACGTAAAAGAAAATGGAGGTCTAGCAATCATTGGCACAGAAAGACATGATTCTAGACGTGTTGATAGACAGCTAAGAGGTAGAGCAGGAAGACAAGGTGATCCTGGTAGTTCACAATTCTATGTTTCTCTGGAAGATAATTTAATGAGACTCTTCGGTTCTGAAAGAATCGCAAGAATGATGGATAAAATGGGACACAAAGATGGTGAAGTAATTCAGCATTCTATGATTACCAAGTCTATAGAAAGAGCTCAGAAAAAAGTAGAAGAAAACAACTTCGGTATCAGAAAAAGATTGCTAGAGTACGACGATGTAATGAACAAACAGCGTGATGTAATCTACAAACGTAGAAAAAATGCATTGTTTGGTGACCATTTAAGATATGACATTACCAACTCTATCTATGATGTAGCTGCAAGTATCGTTTCTGCTACTAAAGCAGGCAACCAATTTAAAGAATTTGAATTCGAAATCATCAAATATTTCACGATGGAAGCTCCTGTTACTGAAGCAGAATTCAAATCTAAATCTGTAAAAGAATTAACAGATATTCTGTTTAATAAAGCTGAAGAAGATTATAAAAATAGACTTAATTTATTAAAAGACAACTCGTTCCCAATCATAGAAAATGTGTTTAAACAACAAGGACATCTATTCAAAAACGTACAAGTTCCTTTCTCAGATGGCACCAAAACAATGACTATTGTTACAGACCTGAAAGAAGCTTATGATACCCATTGCGAATCTATGGTTAATGATTTTGAGAAAAACATTTGTCTAGGAATTATTGATGAAAACTGGAAACTCCACTTAAAAGAGATGGACGATTTAAGAAAATCTTCTCAAGGTGCGGTTTATGAGCAAAAAGACCCTTTAATCATCTATAAACAAGAATCCTTCCACTTATTCAGCGAAATGATGGATAAAGTCAACAAAGAAATTATTTCATTCTTGTTCAAAGGCGAAATTCCTACAGAATAAAAGATTTTAACTATCACTGAAATAAAAATTAAAACTTCTTCGTTATAGATAAATGAAGAAGTTTTTTTTATTTTTGATGAGTTTTATTTTACTTTCTTGCAACGGACAAGAAACAAAAAATCAACCGATTAAACCTAAAAAAATGGAAAACAAAAATTTAGAATACGCCACCATTGCAGGAGGATGTTTTTGGTGTGTAGAAGCGTGTTTTGATATGATGAAAGGTGTAGAATCTGTAACCTCTGGTTATTCTGGAGGACATAAAGAAAATCCTACCTACGAAGAAGTTTGTACAGGAGAAACTGGGCATGCAGAAGTGGTACAAATTGCATTTGACCCGAAAGTGATTTCATTTTCACAAATTTTAGAAGCTTTTTGGTTTTTGCACGATCCTACTACTCTCAATAGACAAGGCAATGATATAGGAACACAATATCGCTCAGCTATTTTCTATCACTCAGAAAAACAAAAAGAAGAAGCCATAATTTCTATGGAAAAATCTGAAAAATCAGGACAATGGAAGGGCAAATATGTCACAGAAATTGTACCTTTTGAGAAATTCTGGAGCGCAGAAACCTACCATCAAAATTACTATGACATTAACCCGAACCAACCTTATTGTAGTGCAGTAGTTGGTCCGAAAGTCGCTAAATTTAAAAAACATTTCGGTGAACTTGGTCTTTTGAAATAAAAGCATTAACCTCAGCGAAAGTTGAGGTTATTTTTTTGGTAGCAATCTATGTTTAGTTGAATTTATTCGCTATTAAGTTCGCGAAAACCTTAGGGTGAATCAGTTCTTCCATATCAACTGAAATATCGTTTTCTTCAATCACGGGTTTTTCAAACTCCTTTTCGTTAAAGAATTTTAAGCTCCAGTTTCCTTTATCAAACTCCAACCAAGAAAGATTTTCGATCCAATCTCCTGAATTTAGGTAATGAACACTGCCTTTTTCGGTAGTCAAAATTTTATCTGCTGGTTGATGAATATGTCCGCAAATTACATAATCATAATGGTTATTAATAGCAATTTCAGTAGCTTTTTTCTCAAAATCCCCAATGAATTTTACCGCTTTTTTTACTGAATTTTTCACTTTTTTAGAAAGCGAAACTTTTCCTTTCCCAAACTTTTCTAGAATCCAATTGATGGCTCTATTCACAAGAATCAACCAATCATAACCAATTCCGCCCATTTTGGCAATAAATTTTGCAGAGCCAGAAGTTGTATGATCAAAAACATCTCCGTGAAAAATCCAATGTTTTTTTTCTTCAATTTCTAGTAAATATTTATCGGTAAGAAATAGGTTCCCCATCGATAAATCAGTATATTTTCTTAAGAATTCATCGTGGTTTCCTGTAATGTAAATTACTTGAGTTCCCTTTTTCATCATTTTAAAAAACTCACTCAATACTGACATATGTGAATTGGGAAAATACCTTTTAGAAAATGCCCAACCATCTATTATATCACCATTCAGAATCAAGAATTTCGGAGAAACGCTTTTGAGATATGCCACTAATTCTTTGGCATGACAACCATAAGTTCCCAAGTGAATGTCTGATAAGATGACTACTTCTACTTCGCGTTTTTGTTTTGCCATAAAAGTTTTTGTAAAAATAGTTTGGGTTTGTTAATTAGTGGTTAATAGAGTTTTAAGTTTTATGCTTTTCACGCAAAGCCGCAATGTTTCTTCGCGGCATTGCGTGAAAAAACCTTATTTCTTCGCTTTTGCAATATTCACAATTACTTTCACTGCTTTTTCCATAGATTCTAAAGCTACATATTCATAAGGCCCGTGGAAATTTTCACCACCCGCAAAAATATTAGGACAAGGTAATCCCCTGTATGATAGTTGCGCACCATCAGTTCCTCCACGTATTGCTTTAATTTTCGGTTCTATGTTGGCATCTTTCATCGCTTGTTCTGCAATTTCTACAATATGCATTTTACCTTCAAATTGCTGTTTCATATTTCTGTACTGCTCTTTTATTTCTATTTCGGCAGTATTTTCACCATGTTTTGCATTAAATTCTGCTACTTTTTCGGTAATGAATTTTTTGCGATTTTCAAATTTTTCAGCATCATGATCACGGATTATGTATTGCAATTTTGCTTCGGAAACATCTCCTTTAAAATCAGTTAAATGATAAAACCCTTCAAAACCTTTGGTTGTAGCAGGCGTTTCGTTTGCAGGAAGCATCAAAGCAAATTCTGCGGCGAGAAGTCCTGCATTTTTCATTTGTCCGAAAGCATAACCTGGATGAACAGAAAGTCCATTGATTTTTACTACAGCACCAGCTGCATTGAAATTTTCGTATTCTAATTCTCCCACTTCACTTCCATCCATTGTATAAGCATATTCTGCCCCGAATTTTGCTACATCAAATTTGTGAGCGCCTCTTCCTATTTCTTCATCAGGTGTAAAACCGATGGCAATTCTTCCGTGTTTTATTTCTGGATGTGCCAAAAGATATTCTGCAGCAGTTACAATTTCTGCCACTCCTGCTTTATCATCGGCTCCAAGAAGCGAAGTTCCGTCTGTAGTAATCAAAGTTTTTCCTATATATTTTTTCAAACTTGGAAATTTTTCAGACGAAAGGGTAAAACCTGTTTCTTTGTTGAGCACCAAATCCTTACCATCATAATCTTCCCAAATTTGTGGTTTTACATTTTCTCCGTTAAAATCTGGTGAAGTATCATAATGTGCGATAAAACCTACGGTTGGTTCGTTTTCAGGAATATTTGAAGGAACATAAGCCATAATATAACCATTTTCGTCCATAGAAATATCAGAAAGTCCTAAATCTTGCAATTCTTGAAAAATGTATTTTGCGATGTTCCATTGTCTTTCCGTAGAAGGTGTGGTTTCGCTTTCAGGATCGCTGGTAGAATATATTTTAACATAAGCAAGAAAACGGTTTAGAAGACGCATTTTCCATTCGTGGTTGAATTCTATTGTCTGCATTTCTTAATTTTTATTTCTTACAAATTTACAGTTTTTTGATGGGATGATGGATTTTAGATGATGGATGTTTTTTTAAATATTTGGGCATCAAATTTCACTCCAGTTCGTGGGCAATCTTCGATAAAAGCTTTCGCTTTTTCTAGATTGTGTTCCCGCTTTTTTATTTTTGCCAACGAGCAACCCTTTCTGCGTTAATTTTATTATGCAAAAAGGGGTTTCCTCAGCTTAAAAATAAAAAGAGCTCCACTACAATCTGGGGCGCAATTTGTAGCAAAGAACAAAATTTTAGATTCTTTGAAAGAAATTCTTAAAAAATTGTATTTTTAGCCAAGAAATAAAATCTAAAAAATAGAAATGTTTTTAACTGAATGTCCACGAGATGCAATGCAAGGTTGGGGAGAATTTATCCCGACTTCACAAAAGATAGATTACATCAATTCTTTGATGGAAGTAGGTTTTGATGTGCTAGATTGTGGAAGTTTTGTGTCGCCAAAAGCAATCCCACAAATGGCAGATACTAAAGACGTAATGCCAGAAATTCAGAAAAAAAATAATACCAAGATTTCGGTAATTGTCGCCAATCTTTCTGGTGCAGAACGAGCCTTGAAACACGAAAATATTGATATTTTGGGATTTCCTTTTTCTATTTCGGAGACGTTTCAGTATAGAAATACCAATAAAAATCAAGAAGAAGCATTTATTGAAGTTCAGAAAATTTTAGAAATTTCTAAAGCTGAAAATCGTGAGTTGAATCTCTATTTTTCAATGGCTTTCGGGAATCCTTATGGTGAAATTTGGAAATTTGAAGATATTGAATTTTGGGCAAAGCGTTTTTCGGAAATTGGCATTAAAAATATTTTGCTTTCTGATACTACAGGAACAGGAAATGTAGAAAGAATCTCGATGATGTTTAACAAAATCCCTACAAAATTCCCTGAAATTAATTTCGGAGCACATTTCCATAATCGATACGAAGATTCTTACATTAAACTAAAAGCAGCGTATGACAATGACTGTGCAAGATTTGACTCTGCCATTAAAGGTTTGGGCGGTTGCCCTTACGCAAAAGATGATTTGGTAGGAAATATGCCAACGGAAAAAGTGATTAATTTTTTGCAATCCGAAAATATAGAAAATCAATTAAATCTTCTTAATTTTGAAGCTGCTTGGAACAAAGCGAAAGATATTTTTAAATTTTAAACTCTCGCTGATTATACTGATTTATCAGATTTTTGAAAATCAGCATAATTTGCTAAATCTGCGAGAACAAATTAAGCCTCACTTTATGAAACCCATCATCACCAAAACTGAACTTTCAGCAATTTTAGACCAAGGAAATCTAGTAATTCTTGATGCAAGAACAGGAAAAAACGCTCGCGAAAGTTATATTGAAAATCATATAAAAGGTGCGAGATTTATAGATTTAGATAAGGATTTAGCAGAAATTGGCGAAAATGCAGCTTTTGGGGGAAGACATCCTTTGCCAAAAATTTCAACATTTGCTGAAACTTTACAAAATTTAGGAATTTCAGAAAATTCTCACGTTGTAGTCTATGATTTAGCAAATGGAGGAAATGCCGCAGCAAGATGTTGGTGGATGTTGCGAGCTTTTGGTTTAGAAAAAGTTCAGGTTTTGAGTGGTGGTTTTCAAACTGCGGAAAAATTAGGGATTCCTACCAATTCTGGTGAAGAAATTTTTGAAAAAACTTCATTTATTTTAAGTGAAAATTGGCATTTTCCTACCTCAACTTTAGAAGAAGTAGAAAAAGAAATTACAGAAAATTCTGCAACGGTAATCGATGTAAGAGATTCTTACAGATATCGTGGAGAAGGTGAACCGATAGATTTAGTTGCAGGTCATATTCCTGGTGCAATTAATATTCCTTTTTCTGAAAATTTAGATGAAAATGGTGAGTATCTTTCTCCAGAAATTTTAAAAGAAAAATACAAAACGTTTTTAGCCGAAAAACCTGAAAAACTAATTATTCATTGTGGTTCTGGCGTTACAGCGTGTCATACGATTTTGGCATTAGATTATGCTGGTTTCCCAATTCCGAATTTATATGTAGGTTCTTGGAGTGAATGGAGCCGAAGAGAAGGTAAAGAAATTGCGAGAGAAATTTAATTGTTCTTTTCTTTGATGAAAAGAACCAAAAATCAAGACTTCACTTTCTTCGGCTAAAATTAAAAATAAAATTCTAAAATTCCTGAAATTCAAGCCATCGCTTTTCCCATCGCTTTCTCAAACAGCAGGAATTTCTTAACGAATTTCATTTTCAATTTCTAAACGCCTACGAAACTGATGTCAAAATAAAAAAACACCAATATTTTGGTGTTTTTATGTTTTTCAACGGATTGTTTCTTCGTTTCACTCCTCGCAATAATAACTTAAAACAAAATTCCCAATTCAAATTTTGCTTCTTCACTCATCATATCTTTGTTCCAACTGGGCTCAAATGTGAGTTCTAAATCTACAGAATTCACGTTTTCTACACCTGCTACTTTTTCTTTCACTTCTTGAGGTAAAGATTCTGCGACCGGACAATTCGGGGTTGTCAAAGTCATTACAACTTTTACATCTCCGTCTTCAGAAATTTGCACGTCATAAACTAATCCCAATTCGTAAATATCTACGGGAATTTCTGGGTCAAAAACCGTTTTTAAGGCTTTGATAATATTTTCGCCTATTGTTGCAATTTGTTCGTCTGTAAATTTCATATTTTCTACAATCTGCCTTTAGCAAAAACTATCGGCAATATTTTAATCATTACGTCTTTCTAATAAATCTTCTTGTCTCAATTTTCGAAAAACATTTGCCAAAGTTAGCACATCTTTTTCGCAGTATTTTACAATTCTAGGCAAGTCTTTTTCTATATAATAAATAGACGAAACCATAGAACCATCTATATCATCTTTTGGAGTAGGAACACCGAAAAGATGCGCCATTAATTCTAAAGAAATAAAACTTTTCCAATCCCCAAATTTCCACAATTCCATCGTATCCAAATGCGGAACTTCCCAAGGTTTTTTCCCAAACATTTGGAACGGAGAAGGTGGTTGCATTCCGTTAATCAGAAATCTTCTTGCAATCCACGGAAAATCAAATTCTTTTCCGTTGTGTGCACACAAAATCACGTTTTGCAATTTCGGGCGATTGAAAATTTCTCCAAATTCCTTTAATAATTCCTCTTCATTATCTCCTGCAAAACTTCTGATGAGAAGTTTATCATTTTTATCATAAATCCCTATAGAAATGCAGATAATTTTGCCAAATTCTGCCATTATTCCTGCTCTTTCTCCATAAAAATCTTCGGCAGAAACATCTTGGTCTCTTTGTCTTTGCGTTTTTTTGTCCCAAAGTTTTTGCTCTGTTTCAGAAAGCTCAGCAAAATTTCCAGATTGCGGAACGGTTTCTATATCCAGAAAAAGCACTTTTTCTATCGGAATATTTTTAATCATTTTGGTTGGTTTTTAGCTTTTAAAAAATTAAGGTTGAGAAGCAATTAAATCTTTTACTTCTTTTTTCTGTTCTGCATATTTGGTTTGCAATTCAGAACCTTCGCCCATTCTTCTGTAATATTCTAATGCTTTTTCTCCAAATTGTTTGATATAAAAAGCAGAAAGCACTGGAATTTGTGGAAAAACTTTGTGAAAAAGCATTTCGTAATACGCCTGAAATTCTCTTTCGTTCTTATCTTCCACCAAAGAATTTGGGTCTTTTTGACGAACATGCAGCATTTCGTGAGCTACCATATTCAAGACTAAATCCAGATTAAAATCAAATAAATTTCTAGGAATTTTCACAGTTTGCGGTTCTCCTAGTTCTCCTTCTGCGGTTAACAGAAGTCCATCACTTTTTAATTCGTCTCTGAAATCAAAACCTGCAAAATTCTCGTGCTCTAAATTGAAATTTCTTATCAAATAATGAGCTGCGTCCAAAACTTGGTCGTTTTCTTTATACGCTTCAATCTGTAAATTTGCTTGTTCTAAATTCATCTTATCAAAAACTTGATTTCAAATTTAAACTAATTCTTCAAAAGCAATATCAACTTCTAATTTTTCTGCCAAAAGTTTAGAAATTTTCAATTTTAAAGGCTCAATATCAATATTTTGCATCGCATCATTTGCAAAAGCAAACAATAACAAGGCTTGTGCTTTTTGTTTAGAAATTCCTCTTGCTCTTAAATAAAATAAAGCGTCATCATTCAATTGCCCAACTGTACAACCGTGAGAACATTTAACATCATCAGCAAAAATTTCTAATTGCGGTTTTGTGTCGATTGTTGCACCTTCGTCTAACAAAATATTGTTGTTTTGTTGATAAGCATTGGTTTTTTGAGCCAATTTATCTACAAAAACTTTCCCATTGAAAACACCGTGAGCTTTATCTTTATAAACGCCTTTGTAATTTTGGTACGATTCACAATTTGGTTGATTGTGATGAACTGCGGTGTGATGGTCAACCAATTGTTCGCCACCAATAATCGTAATTCCGTTCATAAATGAGTTGATATTCTCGCCGTTATGAATAAAATCGAGATTATTTCTCACCAATTTTCCACCAAAACTAAATGTATTAACGGTCGCCAAAGAATCTCTTTCTTGTTTCGCAAAAGTATGGTCTACCAAATACGAAGTATCACTGTCATTTTGTAATTTATGCCAATCTGCTTTTGCATTTTTACCTGCAAAAATTTCGGTTACGGAATTGGTAAACACAAAATTTTCATCAAAATTGTGATGAGATTCAATAACTTCTACTTTTGCACCTTCTTCTACAACGAGTAAATTTCGGGTATTGTAAAAAGTGTTTTCGTCTTGATTTTGAGACAAGTAAAAAACGTGAATTGGTTTCTCTATCACCACATTTTTCGGAACGTGAAGGAAAAATCCGTCAGAATTTAGTGCAAAATTTAAGTTGCAAAAAGCATTCTCTTTATTCGCAAGTGTATTAAAATGATTTTTAATAATTTCTGAATAAGATTCGTGAGAAAGTGCAAAATTTAATGTTAAAAACTCTACATTTTCAACAGAAATACTGGATAGATCTTTATGTAATTTACCATTTACAAAAACAATAAAATCAAAATGTTCTTCGCCGAGGTGAAGTTCATCTAATTGTTTTTTGGTGATTGCATGATGTTCTGAAGGAGAAAAATTATATGTTTTTTCTGTGATTTCCTTCAGATAGGTATATTTATATTCTTCGTCTTTTTTGGTAGGGAAACCTTTGCTTAAGAAATCTTCTAAAGCAACTCGTTTTTCACCAAAAAGTGAAGATTTTTTTTCTAAAATTTGTTCAAACAAGCTCATTTTTCAACTTTCAATTTTCTATTATTTGACGAGCCAATCGTATCCTTTTTCTTCTAACTCAAGAGCCAAAGATTTATCGCCTGTTTTGATGATTTTTCCATCCGCTAAAACGTGTACAAAATCGGGTTGAATATAATTCAAAAGCCTTTGATAGTGGGTAATTAAAAGCACTGCATTTCCAGAATTTTTGAAATGATTAACACCATCTGCTACAATTCTCAAGGCATCAATATCTAAACCAGAATCGGTTTCATCAAGAATCGCCAATTTTGGATTAAGCATCATCATTTGGAAAATCTCGTTACGTTTCTTTTCTCCTCCCGAAAAACCTTCATTAAGAGAACGCCCAAGAAAATCTTTTTTAATGCCTAAAAGTTCAGAATTTTGCCGAACTAATGCCAACATATCTTTCGCAGAAAGTTCTTCTTTTCCGTTTGCTTTTCTGGTTTCGTTAAGCGCAGCTTTGATGAAATTAGTTACAGAAACTCCAGGAATTTCTACAGGATACTGAAAAGAAAGGAAAATTCCTTTGTGCGCTCTTTCTTCAGGAGCATCTTCTATGATATTTTCTCCTTCGAAAAGTATTTCGCCATCAGTTACTTCGTAATCTTCTTTCCCTGCAATTACCGAGGAAAGGGTAGATTTTCCAGCACCATTTGGTCCCATAATCGCGTGAACTTCACCTGGTTTTATTTCTAAATTTATTCCTTTCAGAATTTCTACGCCATCTTCTATTTTGGCGTGTAAATTATTGATTGATAGCATTATATTATATTATTCTTTTTATCTGGTAATATTTCTAAAAAAAAGTAAATAATTCCTCCAATTCCTTGTGCAAAAAGAAGAATTAAAACCCACATTAAAATTTTGTTATTGGTGTCATTTTTATTGGATTTCACCAAGTGAATGATGTCAAAAATCAAAGTAGCAAATCCTGCTAACATAGTGATTCCTAAAATGATAAATATGGAAGCAAATCCTGCGAAAAATTCAAACGGAGGTTCTCCATTGTTATGTTGTTTTTCAAGATTTGGTAGGCTTGAAATAAAGAATCCAAAAAAGGCAACAAAATAGAGAAAAATCCCTATAATTGGTGCAAAATGTAGAATTCCTACAAGCGTTTTTTGAGTTTTAGTTAAGTTCATAGTTTTATTATTTATTTTTGATTATCCTACAGAACCTTCCAAAGAAATTTCTAACAATTTCTGTGCCTCAATGGCAAATTCCATTGGTAATTTATTCAAAACTTCTTTACTGAAACCATTCACAATCAACGCAATTGCTCTTTCGGTATCAATTCCACGTTGGTTGCAGTAAAAAATCTGGTCTTCACCAATTTTAGAAGTGGTAGCTTCGTGTTCTAATTGTGCGGAAGGATCTTTAATTTCGATGTAAGGAAAAGTGTGCGCTCCACATTCATTTCCCATCAAAAGAGAATCACATTGCGAAAAATTTCTCGCACCTTTTGCAGAAGGCATTACTTTTACCAAACCTCTGTAAGAATTATTAGACTTTCCAGCCGAAATTCCTTTAGAAATAATCGTAGATTTTGTGTTTTTACCAATATGAATCATTTTCGTTCCAGTATCTGCATACTGATGATTATTAGTCACTGCAATCGAATAAAATTCACCAACAGAATGATCTCCCTTCAAAATACAAGAAGGATATTTCCAAGTTACGGCAGAACCTGTTTCTACTTGAGTCCAAGAAATTTTTGCGTTTTTTTCGCACAATCCACGTTTGGTAACGAAATTATAAACACCACCTTTTCCGTTTTCATCACCTGGAAACCAGTTTTGTACGGTAGAATATTTAATTTCAGCATCGTCAAGAGCAATCAACTCTACAACAGCAGCGTGCAATTGATTTTCGTCTCTTGCAGGAGCGGTACAACCTTCCAAATAACTTACATAACTTCCTTCATCTGCAATTACCAAAGTTCTCTCGAACTGTCCTGTTCCAGCCTGATTGATTCGGAAATACGTAGAAAGTTCCATCGGACATTTTACACCTTTTGGAATATAGCAGAAACTTCCGTCAGAAAAAACGGCGGAATTAAGTGCTGCATAGAAATTATCGCCTCTTGGAACTACTTTTCCGATGTATTTTTGAACTAAATCTGGATGATTTTTGATGGCTTCAGAAATGGAACAGAAAATAACTCCTTTTTCTTTCAGGGTTTCTTGGAACGTGGTTTTCACAGAAACGGAATCCATTACAATATCAACAGCAACTCCAGCCAAACGTTTTTGCTCCTCAATATTAATTCCGAGTTTTGCAAACGTTTTTAATAATTCGGGATCAACTTCATCTAAACTTTCTAATTCTGGTTTTTGTTTCGGAGCAGCGTAATATTTTATCGCTTGAAAATCAGGCTTTTCATATGTAATGTTTGCCCAATTTGGTTCTTCCATTTTTTGCCAAATTCGGAAAGATTCTAAGCGCCAATCCGTCATCCAGGTTGGTTCTTCCTTTTTTGCAGAAATCATTTTAATAATTTCCTCGTTTAAACCCACAGGAAAATCTTCATACTCAATATCAGTATAAAAACCCGCCTCGTATTCTTTAGTTTTGAGGTCTTCCCTCAAATCATCTTCTGTATATTTTGCCATTTTTTTTAGATTCGAGATTCGAGATTCGAGATTCGAGATTCCAATTTTTGGGTTCTCGGCTCTTGGATCTTGATTCTAATTATAAACTAAAACTCTCTCCACAACCGCAAGTTCTTGCCGCATTAGGATTATTAAAAACGAAACCTTTCCCGTTCAAACCACCAGAAAATTCTAGAGTAGTTCCTACAAGGTATAAAAAGGATTTTTTATCAACCACAATCTTTACACCATTGTCTTCAAAAACTTGGTCAGCTTCTGTTTTTTCTTTATCAAATCTTAAAACATACTCTAGTCCTGAACAACCGCCACTTTTTACTCCTACTCTGATATAATCAGTTTCTGGATTGAAGCCGTCTTC
>APMI01001563.1_pt1 | contig 35796 bp, 27 predicted proteins | sample 667938 | NCBI WGS metagenome assembly APMI01 (sample SAMN01084076, study PRJNA167559) | wastewater metagenome | biome: Wastewater | place: Denmark: Ejby Moelle, Odense | collected 2011-11-28
TATTTTTAAATGACAATAAGCTAATGAAGGCATTTTTTTCGAACATTTGCTCTAAAATCAACAAATTGTATTATCATTGAACAGAAATCAACTGATGGAGCACAATATTAGATATTATAAAACACTTTTAATTATTTAAATTTAATAAATTATATTTTTAGCCAAATAAATAATCTTTATTCTCCTATTTATCGTTGAAGAAGATTAATTGATTAATCTAACCCTTAAAATTAGCTAAATATAGAATCACTATACACTTTTAATTTTCGTAGACTGATTCTATTTTTTGTCCTTTTCCTGGCTCCAGTTAGCATGCATTTGACTAACTAGTACAAGGAAATAAGGGTTGACTATTTTGCTCATGTTTGTGTATACTTTTGGCAGTCCCAAAACATCCATGGCACAATACTCTTTGAATTATTTACTCATTGGCCGCTATATACTGGGATCCTCTTTACCCTCTGTCCAAATGGAGTGAAACTTCTTTTTGTGCGGGTTTGGCACTTGCCCATATTTTTACAGCACCTCATTCAGGCCAGGAGTGCTCAGTTTGAACTCCTTGCCATGCTCGAGCTGTCTGATGACTTGTTCACTTGCAGCGGTGTCAAATATGTTGGTCAACTTAATGATATCTCCTTCTTCATCCTTCACCGGTTTCTTAAGTAACTGATAGAGACATTATGCGTCATTACGTGAGTCATGGATGATTTTGACGATGCTAAGGTCATTGAAGAGCTTTGTCAGTATATTCTTAACTTTCTTTATTTTGACTAGAGGCTCTTTTGAACTTATCGTCAAATAGTCAATCAAATAAATTATTTTATGTGAATAGTGATTAATTTGGATAAGAGAAAGAAATCCATTTTCACTATCGGCTAGACTCCCTTCAAGATCAACTCCCAACAAGGTCGCACTTTTTAGATATCCCTCGTAATGCTGACAGAATTCATCAGCTGTCGACACATCTATAACTTTATATTGATCGAGTGTATCAGGTGTTTATTTTTGTAGCTCTTAAACGACATTACTTAATGCCTACTTATTTATGATTGTCTTCTGTTCTTATAGGGAATTCACCAACTGTTGCTCAATTATGTTTGTGTTAACAGATTGCACCATTTTTAAAGCATAATCAACAACATCCTCGATTAATATTTCAATGCCGATACCGAACTGACGCTCATACTTCTTATCCGGATGTAGGTACGCTTATTTAGTGACAATTTATGTTTTAATATTTGGGCATTTAATTAGTATTAGCTTTTCTGAATCTGAAGAGAATTTGGTATTCTGTTGCAGTTTCTTCTGAGTTTCTTCACTATCACTTACCTCTTTTCTTTGATTTGATACGCATTTTTCTACTAATGCACGATTAAATTTCGGATTTTAACTTAATATATCAGCAACAATGCAATATTACATTTTTAAAATTTGCTCTTCAATAAGCTTGTGAATTTTGGTAATTTGAATAGATTCATCAGACACCCAATCGTATTATGTGTTGGACTTATCATGATCAAGAACAAATGTGAGCATAAATTCTTTAAACGTGCAGTGTTTTATTCTGAGCAGTTAAGTAATGGGTGGTATCTTCCACCAGTCCCGAGGACACTTTATCATAAAATTACGAATGTCTTCCTCTCTTAAATCCTTGCCAGTGTCTTTGAACTCCTTGTTGACATGTGCATAAGCAGTTTTGTAAAATTCAATTATTTCATGCTGAGGGGCTAATTTAAGATAGTATGTCGAGGCTTTGTTTCGAAGAGGTGGCATAATAGAAACAAACTTAAAGTGGCCGCCCTTGTAACTGGATTGCAAGTACTCTATCAAAAATGAAAGTTTTATCCTTGTCATCAACTTGTTGAACCCTACTCTAAAATACTCTAACTCAAGAATCTCAGCATAAAATCTATGGCCTTACTGAGCTTCTTCTTGACCACCGTACTATCGCTCAATCAGTTAAAGGAAAAGATGAAATTGGTGTTGATGAAACTTCTTTCTGATTTAAATTTTTAAATTTCTGTTATTGTTGATTTACTCTAAACTATATTTTAATTTTGGATTATATTGTTTTTCTTATTTGGTATGTTAATATTCATGTTTTTGTTTTCTTACTGACAAATGTTTAGCTTCTTCTGTCGACTCACTTTTTTAGTCCTGGATATTTGCCCCATTTTAAATGTCTCCTGCGTTAATAGATTGAAAATTGTAGAGATTAACATAAATTTTATTATCTTATGGCACAGTGACATCAAGCTGGTTAATTGGATGAGGGTAACGAAAATCATTGTACACTTATTTCATGATAGACTCCTGTTCTTCATTGTACTTGCAATAATTTAGGTCTTGGATTCCATGAGCGAACAAACACTTAGATGATAGATTTGGACAATTGCCACGCAAGAAGAATCGACATAATGAAGATTTATGAGCTATTTTGTATTAGATTTTGTTATCATAGACATGCACTTACTCTTTTATATCCTGTTTTGCTTCAGTTTGGATCAATTTTGCTGTTTATTTAGATTGTGTTTTTTCATACATGATAGTCAAAGTATTTTATTGTGAACTGATATTATTATAGAATTTGTATTTTCGATTGCCCCATGGAAGAAGCAGTTCACGGATACAGCAACATCGGAGGACTCAATAACATATCCTAACATGCCGAATCAGAACAACTTTAAATGCATAAAAATTCCCATGCTCAAGATTTTAAACCCAACAACATCGATGATCAGGTTTGTGTAACGAAAAGTCAGCATTTTTCACCATAAAGTAAAGGCATCTCACACGATCCTGAAGATCGACAGCAATCAGTACTCAAGAATTCAACTAGCCTAAAAGTTAACAATAATTTTCAGCTCAGTAAGCTTGATCTAGGTCACAGTAAAAGTAAAATTAGAATGTACGGATCGAAGAAGAATTTGCTTGCATATACAGCCTTAGTACCAGGAAGCTAATGCTAAGGACAAGAGTTATTGAAAGAAAAAGGCAAAAGTTCAAAAGATATTTAGAACAGAATTTACTTAAATTTAAGCCGACCTCTAAGTAGTCAACAAAATCAATCCAAGAAAAAGCTCATCTGTTCAAGAAAGAACATTGCTCCCAGTTTTACATTCATAGAATCATCTAGCAAAATTGGTAATGATCATTAACTCAAAGGTTAAATTTATTAAAAAAATTGCCAGCGAAGTCAGAGTGTCTAGAAATAAAACCGAAAAGACTCTAACTCGAAAGTCAAAGTGTTCGGAAGACAAAGAAAAATTACAGCTCAAATCGATTTAATCCCGTAGAACGAGGTTAGTTTTAGAAATTACAAGTTAACTGAAATTAAAAATTGTAAATAAGGGAATAAATAAAGAAACAAGCTTTCTCTTGATGCGCCTGTAAAATTTAATGAATAAGACGGCTTCGATATCCACCAAGCAGCTTCAGCACAGAAAATATTTTTTTAACCGACAACTAGTGATCACCATCAAATAAAAAAGCATGCAAACAATAAAATAAAGCCGTCGCTATTATCGAACAAGACCATAAAGTCCAAAGATAGTGAGAACTGGAAAGAGCAATATGAGGAAGAGAAAAAGCCGAAAATCGATATAAATTAATCTAAAGATTCAGCTGTCAATATGACTTTGACTATATCACAGATGGAGAACCAGGAATAAATTGCACTAATTAAACTTCCCAATTATAACAGTTATAACTATTATAGTAAAGTTCCGAGTGTGATCTTAACTCCAAGCAAAAAGGTGAAAGCACATTTTTAATATATTACTGAAAATGACAAATAACTAAAGTCTATTAGACATGGACAATTTTTTAACTAAAATTAAAATGAATAAGAATTTGTTGCGAGACTTACAAGTAAAAAAATTACACTTGCGGAGATCAATAAAAAAATACAAAAAATTGAAGAGTAAAGAAGTGGAGAAGATAAAAATATTTTCGAAGGCAAAATATAATGCTCAGAAGATTTAGAAAACAAGTGTAATACGAGTGAACAAAAATTTTGTTTAGATTCCGATAATAACAATATCTATAGAAATAAAGCTTCAAATATTAAGCTAGAGTAAGAATCAGTGAGTAGAAAAAGTTAAACCAGTATTGTCCATTAAGCTAGAAGATTATAGTAATTATAAAAACAGTAAATAAAATTATAGTCTAAAAATACAATTTAAGAAAGAGATGAGTCTGAATCAGTAAAGGATAGCAGCAATTAATATGATGTTAAGAGTAAGAGTAGCTCACACAAAATTGTTAAAAAGAGATTAAAAAATGCAGAATCTAAATCTAGTAATCTGAGTAGCTTAAAGAAGTCAAGTGTGATATTGAGTTCTAGTAAAAAAATTAAGGCTCATGTTGACTACATTTCTGAAGCATAAAACGTGCTTCAAGGAAACAGATCTTCTGATAAAAAACTTACTATTTTGAGTTCAAACAAAAGTCTGAATGCATACATATAAGATTTTGAAGAACCTGATGCACAATAATAGCATGAATGTATTTACGACTATGATCAGAATGACACACCACAAGGAGATTTTATACTCTAGTCTGAAAGTAATATTAAACAAAATTTGTTACCACATAAAAATTCATAGTAAACAAAAACGTAGAGTAAAGGCAGTTAAATGTCGATTTCGTCAATTAAATTAATTGATGAATTTATTGTAAGCATGAATAAATCAATAGCCAATAAGACAATCACAAATAGTGAATAAAAGAACATTAGTAATTAAAACAACACTATAGTTGACCAAAAACTTGTGTCTTCTATATCTAACAGTTGCAATAAGTCAAGCACTTCAAGTGATTAAGAATAAACATAAAAGACATTGGCTGACAAGATTTCAAGCTAAACAAAAATTTAGTAAAAATGTCAAAAAACCAAATTTATTTTGTAGAATGAAGAGAATAAAGAAAAGTAGATCAATGATGGGAACTGCCCTCAAAAATAATTAATGCTCTCACATTAGATTTCTCACTCATAGTTTCCCTGTTAATCTAGTGAACAATCCAATTTTAAAAAATCTAAGGTTGAGCACTCAAACCCATCAGTAGAAGACGCGGCAAGAGATTTGAAAAAATAATAAAAAAGTGAAAAAGACCCTCTGAATATTTATGCTCATTAGCATGATTAGGGATATAAAAAATAAAGCTCATCACTCGGCAACAATCAGATAACTACGAATTTTTTGCTGATGTAAAATACCACCTAACAAAAAATGGAGATTCCGAAAGACAACATGCATTGCCTTACTGATGTATTATCAGATTAGAATCAACCACATGGTCAGTAAACTTTAAATAACGATGAGAGATAAAAATAAAAAAATTAAGGAAATGTCTAAAAGTAGATTTCATCAAAGTAGAATCTCAGTGTAACAGTAAGTAAAAGATAATAAAATTCCAACTTTATTTTAAATAATTATGAAAATAAAAATAGCATTCAAACAGTATGTCAAGATAAGTCTGAACAGCCTAAACACTTATAAATAGAAAATAAAAGCCCATCAAAGAATATTATAAGATAAAGCATTTAGGAGTAGTACAATAAAACAATTACAGTTATAGAAAAATCAATATAAAAACAGTCAGCGCTGAATTGCAAAATAATAAAATAAAAAGAGTGCTCGATTAATAAGAAAGATCATCAAATTAAAACTAGTTAAAAAAGTGAGTAAAAATCTAGTAATGTTAGCAAATAAAAACCAACACAATCATCGCAAAATAATAAAAAAGTGATCAATAATTCTAGAGGAATATTAAAAATGCAGAATGGTTCAAGTTCACTTAGATCTCTAGCAAGCTCAGGATCACAAATTTAGCTTATGCCACTTCAACCCAGTGGAAGTCAAGTATATCTAAACGGGGAAGACAAAATAAAATCAAAGAATTCGGATGAAACGGCATAGAAACTAGGAAGCTCCATAAAGTCGATTTCTCAAAGACTTAAAGGATAGAAGGAAAGAACACTAAATACATTAGTGAAAGTTTCACCTCGCCATCAGATGAAAAATAAGACTGAACCAAAGCAGGGTTCAAATAGAAGCGTGGAAGGATTCTCATCTTCATAATTTCTTTCATCGAGCTCCAAAATAAGTTCTAGTCACAAATTACAAAATGCTAGAGATTCTTCAAGCAAGTAAAACAGTAATCAACCATCACAAATTAAAAAAATCGGTTACTTTAAGTTCAAAGAAAACAAAGAACAGTATCGAAATGAACATAACAAATACATTAATGAATCAATAGATGAGAAGTAAGAAGAATACAACAAATCAGGAAAGATTTATCAAAGTCCTTTAAAGCGAAGAAATATGAATAAAAAAATTAAAATACCTTCACCATATTTTTCACCTGCATTCTCAAATTTAAAACTGGGAAGCTCAAAAAATCAAACTTCAGTTAAGAATGAAGTAAATTAAAACGATTTTCTTGAAAACAGCGAATAAAAAAATTCCAGAAAAAATATAAATCACGACGACAGCGAATAAAATTCATCTAAATTGAAAAAGAAGCTTAAGAAACCGTTAGGACTATTCAACGAAAGAGAAATGGAAAAATTAACTGTTGAATACTAGAAAATTAGAAAGATATAAGAATCTGAAAGCACCCGAAAACAAAAATTGACGTTAGTACAAAAAAATCAGATAAAATAGAAGTAAATTGACCATGCAGTCAGTTTAGATCGTCACAAAAATCATACGAAGTCCCAGAAATTTTTGAAAGCCCACTCTCATCAATTTTCATATCTTTACCCGACTGCATAGGTTGACGAAGGCGAAAAATTGAACCAAAAAGTAAAGTAACTTGATAAAAAATTAAAAAGGTCAAGCTATACAGTAAGTAAAAAAAGATAACAGGATGAGGTACACGAGTATATTAGTGAAGCTAGGCGTGAAGTTCGGTAGTCTCAGAAGTATTTAGCTGAGTTTGAGTCATGATTAATGCATTACTCAATGTGTGATAATTTGTATTTGTATTTGTATTTATATTATAATAATATGCAATTTCTTAACAAAATCCAAGGGGGATACGACCAGCTTTGGAAGTACATCATTAGACCCACTCGAACGCCTTATCCAGAAGCGGCTTTAGGACCTTAAACTTTTTGCCTAGAGAATATAAAAATAAAACGCAATAGTTTTCAGCTAATAAATGATCGCGGACATGTATTCTTTGGATCGCACTTTGTTCCTCTCGAGTCGGACAGCTATCCATGTGTAATATATCTGCATGGCAACAGCAGCAACCAGACGGAAGGGTATTTATAATTAAATGCAGGATGGAATATTTATCAGAACTCATCAAGCACAATATTTCCTTATGCACTTTCGATTTCTCTGGCTGTGGTAACTCTGAGGGCGAGTACGTCACGCTCGGTTATTACTAGTGGAAGGATCTCGAAGAAGTAGTCATGCATATTAAGGCCAAAGAAAAGGTAACCAAAATTGGAATTTGGGGAAGATCTATGGGTGCAGTTACTGCACTTAGATTCGCAGCCAAGCATCCATAAATAGCTGTCGGTATTTATGACAGTCCATTCAAGAGCTTAAAGAGCTTAGTTGGAGATCTATGTAAAAAGAATTCTAAAATTCCAATGTTTATTCTTTCAGGTGCGTTAAAAATTATAGCCAGCACTATTAAAGAAAAAGCTAACTTTGATCTTTATGATCTAGATCCTTTGAAAAACGAAGCACCTGAAATCAAAGTGCCTGGATTTTTTATTGTTAGCGAAGATGACTAGTTGATTCCTTTCGAGCATACAAAGCTGTTATATGAAGCATACAAATCAAAAAAGAAACAAATCCGTATTGTAAAAGGGTAATAACTATTTAACATAGTGAACATAATGGAACTCGACCTGACCAGTGCATCAAAGATGTAATAAAATATCTGAGAAAATATTTATTAAAACTTGATAAAGCAGATAGTAAATAGAAAAGCCCTTCTGGCATGAAGATAGAAGATGTTGATTTCTTTAATGATGATTTTCCTGAAGATTTGAGCAAAAATAGTTCGCAGACCGATGCTAAAAATGAATTAAATGAAATTGATTTCTTTAATGAGGTATCAAAAAAGGAATTGGACAACGATTTTTAAAAATTTGCAAATTAATAATCTGCATATCCTGGTAATAATGCTAACTTGTTATCTTCATTGAATTAAATGTTCGCTGGAGTTTTTTCAACTAAGGTAAAAAAATAAAAGCAAGTTAATGATGGTTATGAGCAACTTCGAAGCCGTGTAACTAATATCGTAACAGATATTAGAAATTTGAGTGAATAAAATAGAAGAATACAAACAATAATGTAGAATTAACTAAAAAAGCCTGATTAGTCCTTTGAAAAACTGCTTGAAGCTTAGTTAAGTCAATATTGTTGGTGATAATTACTTATATTATATATTTGATAATAGTATCAAAAAAATATCTTCATGCAAGTGAAGATTTCATTCACTAGGCATTGCTTCTAATTGCACTATTGAAACTTCTTATTTTCTTTAATTTTTTTATACAGAATTGCGTAGTGAAAGGATTGTGAGTTATTATTTTTCTTTTGATGATCTCATAGATACGTACGTCAATTTTGAGTTCTGTTTATTAGAATTATTGGCAAATGTTATAGCGCCATTATTCTCGTTGTTTATAATTACCGGATCGACGTTCTTCAGTGTAGGCAAACGTTTGATAATTTTAAATGTGCAATCTTTTGACAATCGCTCATTTTTGTCAGCCTTAATTGATTGTTGAATTTGGGCTTACAAATTTTCAGCTTTAACCTCTTCGCTTTTTCGAAATCTTTTTTCAATAGTTTATTTGTCTCCAAAAATTTATCCGAAGTTCTCAAGTAATATTCTCGTTACAAAAGCACATTTACTGGCATAAATGAGGTCAGCTGCGGATGCCTTTTCAGCCCTGAGCAGACAAGGAGCAAAACAAATGGAAATATTCTGCGCTGTCATTTTATTAAAAGCTGAATTTGAGATTACGTCCGATCGCAAAAATTGTAGCAGAAACAGAAGGCAAGAATAATTGAGCTCAGGTAAAGACTAAACTGTTTCTTTAACATATTGCTTCTTGTCAGTCACTCCTTGATCATGCATTAATGTTTCAAATTGTTAATATGGAAATATAGGAACTTTGAGGTTAGAAAAAAATCTTTTGATAAGATCTAATTTACATCAAAAATACTTGCAATAATATGGGGATTTGATACAGTGAGTAAACAGTCATAGTTCTTGTTTACTAATTCATTAAGTGTTTCATTTTATTCATCGATGGAGACACTTTTGCGAAATAAACCTTCTATCTTTAGACCTTCAGGATGGGCCCTGAAATAGTAAATTAGTATCTCAAGGACAACAGGGATACCAAATTTGTTAAGTTCCTAAATAGCTATAGAAATACATAGTCAGAAATGTTAAATGTCTCTTTCCCTGGCTTGGAAATCAAAAATGATTTCATAACAGTTTAGAATTATTTTCTTAATGCTTTTTAATGCTCATCCAGAAGATGACCTGAAAAGTTGACTCGCTGATCTTCCAGGCTTAGCTTTCTTGCGATGTAGTTTGGGAATTATATCTGTGCTATTTATTTTGGCACTATGTCTACAAAATCTTGCGGACTCATTTTCAAGTAGGTACACAAGTCTGCTCCGCTGTAGAAATGAGTTGTCAAGCTTCTAATGTAGTTAGTGAAAACATTGAATGACATGTAGTCTTGAGCTCTATGATAGTACGATGGTCTCAGCAAAATTAGTTCTTTGAGGGTTAAAAAGTGATCCATTGTCAGTTGCAGGAATACTTATTTGAAACGACCATAGGCCTCAGAGTCAGCATTGGTATTAACGAACACAAATCCATATGGTTCAGTTGGCCTAAATAGTAAATGGGTTACTTGCGATTGAAGAACTTAACAAAAAACATGGCGAGCTTGTGCAGATGCTCTTTGCCGCTGTTCTCAAGCATGCCAAAGTAAAAGTATATGGGGTACTCGCCGCGATTATAACAAACGAACAGGTCTTCACTGATACATGAGAGATCGGAGTATAGTGATTACTGAAGTAGCACGTGGTATTTTTTGAATCGTTAATCTACTTCTTTCTGGAATATCTCGTCCTGCAGGTACTTTGCCTGCAACTTCTTTGCTTCGTCTTTCTGGCTCTTCATTTATTATTAATCGGCCTATTAATATGTCAATGCTATTGAGATAGATGTCTAATTTTGCACTAAGCTGTATTATTAGAAAATAAGAGAAAATAATAATGCGACATAAGCCAAAACTGCAAATATTGATCCTCTGCGCTGTAGTGAATCAATTACGCTCCACCCTCATAGACTCGAGTACTGCATAATAATAATATTAGATGACTTATTAGCAGGGGCTGGATTATTTGCCACACCATCTATATCAGGTTTCCATCTTGATCAGACACACTCTACTTCGTTCGTGTCGTGGGGCGGAAATAACATTCTCAAGTACTAATACTATTATTCAGATTATAAAAAGGAGCTAATGAATAAGTATCGTACAAGTAAGGTTTAAAGTACGTAATCCCTCCTTCAAAAATAAGACATGTACAGTTCAAATTTGCATCTACGACTCCTGACGTCGAGGACTGCAACCTTCGGATCTTCACTGATGTAAATATGCGTGTAGTTTAGAATGACACCCCGAATTTAATAGTATTTCGGGCTGGCAGGGGTGGTCTCATTAGAGTCAACGAAAAACAGATGATCGGGTTCTACAACAATTCCATTTCGACCGACACAGACATACGACTCACTCAGGTGGATTTAGTTGTGGACTGGGAGCACGAGGTTATATAAATATTCATTGATGGCAAATTTAAGGACAAGTGCAATTTTTTTCAGACTCCTATAAGCTCAGTGTCTAACATTCTGCTGTACAATCTATATAGCTCTAGTTCATACTGGTCAGATTTGGTAGTTTGCTCCGATATTTGTTACTCATTTAATACAGAATTCACAATGTACATATTGAGTTGGAGTTTCTTGATAATACTTCTTGCCTGTTTTTGATTATTTAAATTATTATTAACAGAGATGTACAATTATCAAAGCCGAGGATCAATGAATTCAATCCAGTCCCCTCAAGATCCGCGTGCGAGCATGAGACAGCAAGATCCCATTAGTGCTCAAGTATCTAATTCACGCAACCCAATATCAAAGCAGACAGATCAATTCCAGAACTATCAATCCAAAATGAAAGCATTAGGTAGAGTACGTTATAAAAATCAGTTGGCTCAGCTGGAGTATTAAGAAAAACTAACAGAGCTACACACCAAATATTCATCCAAGACCAAACAGAGCATTCAGAAAAAACTTAGGGCTAGGAATCAGATTGCTGATTTCATCGACGAAGAGGAATAGGAATTTGGACCTGAGTTTGAAGAACTTATGGACTATAAATACGGGGCATCTAAATGGAAAGACTTTCATTTTGAAAAAGAAAATAGTCAACGAGATTATACCTTCTGCTCATTATGCGACTAAATTCATATGCAATCTTAAAAAGAGCATCAAGCAGTATGCCGATATGAACAACTCATTCGATCTCCTCGCTATTACTTTGAAAGTCTGGACAGAATTATGAAGAGTTTGCAGCGACTTACGAGTCAGGAGGCAGTGGAGCTTAATAACATTGCTGCTCGCATTAAGCAATCCCAGAATGTTAAAGGGCAACTTTTGTAATTAATGCCTATGATTGGAAGTGATTAATTACTAGGTAAAATTGCAGCAAAACTTCAACAAATTACTGAAAATATTCGATGAGCTCCTCTTGAGATTCTGATTTTAATATTTTTGAGTGCTGCTTATAAAAAATGGTTATCTTATATTTTCTTAACATAATTGATCATACCCGCGTATATATAGATCGACTCCGAGTTAGTAAATAATAAATAAAATGCCAAAAGGATCATCATCACAAAGCGCAAGCAACAACCACAGCAACCAGTGCAACCCAAACAACTCGAGCTATCAGGGTTACTCATCCTCCTACTCAGGAGCGGGTACCCGATCTGACCTGAACAATCACTCGAACCAAATGAACTCCAACAACTCCGCATACCACAACAGCAGGGGCGGCAAATGATCATGTTTAACTCTATCCTTTATTATTTACTCATTTTTTTCATTACTTTCCTCCTGATTTTGTGAAGTTCTTTAGATGCACCTTATTTTTACTATAGAAACGTAAATACTATTTTATCATAATAATTCATAATTTATTATTTTCATCATACCCTACCATTTACTAACACAGCAACAGTATATTTGCTACGATAAGTGAATAAGTCAAAAATATTAGTCAAGAGCAGATCAAGGATTATAGAGAGCCATTAGAAAATTGAGTGACTCATTTTGATTGATATTCTATTAATTCTATACATTCTATTGCACCTTCCCCATGATCTACATTTGTTTACTTACTAATTCTTTGTTTGTTTACATTTTGGTGCAAGTAGGCAACTTATCAACTAAGTCTGAAGTTTCTTCGATATTTTATGAGCGTTGAAACCTTTTTCTGTTTCTCGCATATTCCACAGCCATCTACTTTATGTAATTGGTGTATTTATTCTTATTTATTTTTTACTTATGCGACGGTTCAGCGATATGGTCCAAGTAATCTTAGTACTCTAAGTGGCAGACTGTACAGTACTTGCGCTTTCGACCGTGCTTGGCGATTAACTACATAAATCAAACAAAAGCAAAGTCACTCTGGCAAGAGCGAGAAAAGTCTTACAATTGAACCAGTGAGCCCCTAGGCCATTTCCTCCATTTTTTCTTCGTGGTTTTTTAGCATTTTGTTGTCATTATCGCTGTAAAACTCACGCTCGTCTTCCAGAATGAACGAGGGAGTGTAATACTTATGGTCTTTGTTGACATGAGGCAGTGAAGCTTGAAAATCCTTCAATGTTCTTACTAGTAAGCCAGTTACTTGTTGTAGCGAGGGCAAAGTCTCACTTTCTGGATCTTGCGGAAGTACAGGTTAGGTTGTTCTGGCTTCATTTCAAAAAGATGATTCTTGCACCACCCACTGCTGCAAGTGCTGCTTTTCAGTCGCTTCGGCATTTATATAATGGTAACAGGCTACCTGCATTATTTGAATTAATCAATACAGTGCTCCCATAATATATTAATATCTAATGACTAGTCTTATTCTAGTCTTTGCTCTGCTCACCTGCATTTACACACTCGACTGGACTCCTGTTGATTCCATAATACAGACAGCAATAAGAAATGGAGGATTTCCTGGGGCGGCTGTACGAGTAGCCAATAAAACTCACCTTCTTTACTCTAACAACTATGGCACTCTTACTTTCAATTCGCCTCCCTTTGGTGCACCAGCCGTCACTAACGATACAATCTTTGACATCGCCTCATTGAGCAAAGTGACAGGTACTTTAGGATGTATCATGCAACTCGCTGATGAAGGGCTTCTTAATGTTGATGATCTCGTCACCAAGTACATTCCTGAGTATGAAAATCACGGCAAATAAAAAACCACAGTTAAAAATCTACTACTACACAACGCTGGGCTGGCACCCGATTATCCTGGCACTCTACCAAAAACGAAAAAATAAGTGATGGATTGGACATACAACTGCACTTTAGATTACACCATCGGGACTAAATATGTATACAGCGACTTGAGCTTTATTCTGTTGGGCGAAATCGCATAAAGGATTAAGAAATCACCTTTGGATGTGCTGGTAAAGCAGAACCTAGTCAGATTGTAAATTCATAATACCAGCTACTTGCCTAGCCCCGATCTGTTTTATAGGATGGCACCTACTTAATACTCATGTACATTCTAATGTATTTAGTTTTCCGTAAATAAGTAATCCGTGGTGTCGTGCATGACCCCACTGCCTACCTTTTCAAAGGAGTAGCAGGACATGCTGGTGTGTTTTCTGTTGCCGAAGATTTAGTCAAGTACATGCAGGTTCATCTCAACAAGGGATTGACTAGTTCTGGCAAGCGAGTCTATAAAGAGAGCACAGTTGAGCAGTTTTATACCCGCGTTGATGGATTTCCATATAACAATCGTCGTGCTCTCGGTTGGGATACTGTGCCCATACAAGATGTTCCCCCATGTGGACATCTGTTTTCATTGAACTCGTTTGGACATACAGGGTTCACAGGCACGATGATGTGGGCCGACAGAGACAAATAATTAATTGTAGTATTATTAACCAACAGAGTTAACCCAACAGCATTTGACAGCTCAAAAACTCTGAGAGCTAGGTCAGATGTTTGCGATGCAACTGTCAAAATATTAGGTTTCTGATCATTTGTTTTATCTGTTAGATAATGAATAAAATATATTTGAAAGGACTAATATATATTTAAAGTTAAAGTTTGAGAATGGGCGGAGACGCCAGTAAAATAGACACTAGTAGCATTCCTTTACGCTAAATTAGAGCCAGCTCTCCAGTTGAACAGGGCAGCTTTTGTCCTCCATTTCGCAAGTTTAAGAATCAGATTATCGACATCAAAGATCATAAGTTAACCGCAACTGTAGAAGTGGAAGAGCCGTCTCACTAACAAATTTCTATCAGTGAAGAACTCTTCCAAGATTTATAAGATGCGTTTGACTATAAAACCAAGTAAATTCAACTGACCGCTGTCCTGTTAGATGATCAGTACACAGACCTGAAAACTTACTTAGCTACTGACAAACAGAAAGACATTGCTATTCAGTTAAGACCATTTTCAAGCTATAACTCTCATGCTTTCAATAATATCCTTTACTAAATGCATATGAACGAAGAAATTGCTAAACTCAACTGCCCTAATCTAAACGCTGTCAAGGACAAGTATATTATTGAAACTGGACTTTAAATTGAAGGTGAAGAAAAACCAAACACTCAGGTTTATGTACTTTCTTCAACGACTACAAACTTATCTGAAATGATAAAATACAGAAGAGAAAATAAATGGCCGTGGACTGAAGAGTAGTTTAATGCTCTCGCTCATGATCTCGTAAATGCCTTGAAAGTTCTCCACTCAGCAAAGATTTCACACAACGATATTCGGCCTTGCAATGTGTTCTACTCTTTATAGAAAAATATTTATCAGCTTTCTGGTTTTTCGAATGCAGTAAAATCAAGCTAGGGTTATGCAAATTTAGCAGTGAGTCAGCTTAGAACATCAACGCATTATGGAGCACCTTAACTCAGCACGTCCAAGTAAGTAAGTTTTGAGCAAGCAGACATATACTCACTCGGTATGACTTTGCTATGTGCATTCTACTTGTGCGAGCCCATTGACCGCAAAGCAGTTGCTTAGTATAATAAAAAATATGAGAGTAGCTTTTAAGTTATGGCAGCCATTCGATAAATGGTTATGCCTATAGACAAACGTAGTAATATTAATAAAATTGCGGAGAAGGTTCCACAAGGCCAAACTTCCTAAAGCATGAAGCACTTAATTTCATCATTAAAGTATAAGAATAATCCTAAGGAAGGTAAGCTAGTGAAGTCAAAAAAGCTACTTTCATAGGGTTATCAAAGATTAGGGTTGTGGAACGACTGGAAAACCACTCAGCACGAGGCTTATGAAATTGAAGAGAGCAAATTGGATGATTACAAAAAAGCAGCCTCCTTGACTGAATTGTCCAAAATTTAATCATGCCGAGGCGAGCTTGAATGTACAGTATTTTTAATGTAGCTTCTTCTGAATACGCAAAATCGGCTTCTAAGCTTTATCGAGGACTTGGATACTCTGCTTATGAAAATGGAAACATAAATTAGAGCTTGTCCTTATTTGCCAAGGCAATATAATGTTCAAAATATTTCCAAAGCAAAAATGATATGTAAAACGCAAAAAACATGCAAGGATTAGCTTTGGCTCATTGTGAAAAAGGGGATTATGAAATGTGCAAACCATTGATCAATTAATCAGGATCAATTGTGATGAAGTAATTAGTTTTTAATTTAGAAATGCTGGCAAAGACTCTCTCGACTACTGCAAGATAAAACTATCATAAGCCAAAATTGAATCATAGTTTGGCAATTTTCAAGGAGCCGATAGAGTGCTCCATTAATGTCTTGCTTTAGCATAGAACAAGGCCAAAATTAATTAAGAGATAGGTGAAAAGCTTAAAGCATAAATTTTGCAAGAAATTGGAAGAAATGCGATGAAATAATCAGATCATAATGCACCTAACAAAGAAAAATTGATTGCTAAGGCGGAGAAATATTTGGCTGACTCCATTGGAGTGAATCAACATTATCCTGATAATCATTTAGCACTTGCCAAAAACGTTGATCTGTTCGGGTAGATTGATTTGAGAAAGCAAAATTTCGAGTAAGCCAAGGTAAACTTTAAAAAAGCGCAATAAATTAGAGAAGCCTATGGACAAGCTCACCCCAAATAGAATATAAAAAAAGATACTGCAAATACACTATGTAGTTTAGCTGCATGTGAGAGTGGCTCAGGCGATCAAGCTTCTGCTTTGAATCACTATAACGAGGCATTAAGTATATACAGAGGATTGTATGGATCTGACCATAACAAGTTCTCGGCAATGACTATAGGCAATATGAGCAAAGTCTACCACAAAATGGGTGACAAGAAAAAAACTGCAGAGTGTCTCCAAATTGCAATATCGATACTCCAAAGCGAAATGGGTGAGAATGACCCAGATTGTGAATATTTTCGACAGCTTGAAAAGGCTATATGATAGTCATAACTTTTATTATTTTCAATTTTTACCGATAATAATGGACAATACTTACATTTTCGACTAAATATAGAAATATTTTACATCTATTATCATTCATAGAATATTATAGGAATTGCTGCAGAAAATGAACAAAACTTTTAAGTTCAGTCTAAAAGATAGTCAGGTAAGTGAAGGTGAGCAGAAAGATCCACTGAGAAGTAGTCAGCTTAGTACTCTCAATTTAAACCAGTTGAAGGGAAATATAGCAAACTACAACCCAAAGAGCGACAGGACTCCTAGCAAGCTGAACTATAAGTACGAGAGGGTCAACAACAGTTTTAGGCTTGTGCAAGTCGATCCCTCTGACTCAGACAATAAGTAAAATATGTTCACAGGCGTTGATGAGCAGCTCAAAGGGGATAAAAAGAGTCAAATTTTGCTCACACTAAATTCTTTGACCTAACGGGTTTAGAAATTGTAGAAAAATCAAAAGTACGACGACCAAAAGCTACAATTTAATATGCATAGACTTATTGAAAAAGTTATTAATGAACAAAGTAGTGTTGGTTTTTCAAAGTGTCAACAACCGATCGAGAAAAGAGTGGAAGGAATGCTTTTTGAAATAGGAGAACTAAAATAAAAGGTTAAATCTTTATCAATTATTCCTAACTATATTGCAGACAGTGAGTTACATGTGATCCGCAAATGCAAGCTAAACCTTGATGATACTATTGCTTAAATGAAATAAAAGTTAGTGGCATATCAAACCGAGCAGATGGAAAAGATGCATGAGAGAATGTTAATGTAGATGAACAGTGTAATAGATAGAAAATTGATTGAAGTTGTTCGAAATTTCGAAACTAGTTTGAGTAAAGTGACATATAAGCTAGAATCTCATTTCGATAATCACTTTAAAATTATGGAAATTAAAGGAAATTATCCTCATCCCATTCACAGTGAGTGCAAAGAAGGTCGAGACAAGATATGGGCTTAACTTCAGATAATAAACAGCAGATTAAATTAAAAGAAGGATACGCAAAAAATATTAAAATGCTAAAAACAACAAATAGCAGAGCTAATTTTATCGATAGGGATGAGAAAAATAGAGACTTGTCTTTAATCTGAGTCCCATATGCTAGTATACGGAATTGACCCTAATGGCTATCTTGTTGATTCCGAAGGGTATTACCTTCTCAATAGCAAAGGAGAGGTAATCCAACTGAGTCAATGTCAACTATAGAAGCTGTATCAATCAGGAATTATCCAGAAAAAGTCGACTCCTTAATGATTACTATATTAAATTTATGTAATTATAACTATTTTTAGTATATTAATACATGATGATCAACAATCAAGCAACAATAATCAAGCCGATTAAAAAGAAAAACCTCTTCGATGATGAAGAAGAGAATTTGTAGCAGGTAATCGAAGCCTCAACTAATAACAAAAAAGCACACATTAAATAGCATGAAGGAAATGAGATCATTATCAATGGTAGTATTATCTAGGAAGGTGGATAATAAGCGGCTACATTCTAAAATTATGGTTTAGAGCAATAGATTGTGTCTACATTGAAGAAGTTGAACTACATAAAGCCAACAAAAGTTCAATCATGTGCGTTAGCTCATAGCCTTAACAAGAGCAACGACTTGTTGTGTCTATCTGAAACTGGCAGTGGTAAGACATTATCATTCCTCCTTCCCATTATCAACAGTCTGTACAAATAATAAATCAAACCCTATAGTGGCTATGCATTAGTCATGGCGCCTACAAGGGAACTCTGCTTACAAATACAAGACTACCTTGTAAGATTCAAGGAGCACGGTCTTGATTGCTGTACCTCAGTTGTACTACATGGGGGTGCTGAAACTAAAATGAAGCAGGTTATTTAATTGACCAAAAAACCATCTATTGTTATTGGAACACCAGGACGCATTTTAGATCATCTTGAGAATACCAAAGGCTTTGATCTCAATAAAATCAAATATTTAGTTTTAGACTAAGCGGATAAGTTACTGAACTTGGACTTCGAGAAACAAATCAATTAAATTTTATAGCAGCTACCAAAATAGAGAACAGCGTATTTGTACTCTGCGACTCTGACATCAAAAGTGGAGAAACTTCAGCGAGTTTCCTTACAAAACCCAACCAGAATTGAAGTGAACTCAAAATACAGGACAGTGTCAAAATTAGAAGACTCTTACATTTTCATCCCATCCAAGTGGAAAGACTGCTATCTTGTGTATCTGCTTACTAGGTTCAAAGACGATCGAGTCATCATATTTGGCAAAACTTGTCTTGGTGTGGAAAGACTTTTTCTTGTTTTAAGATAGCTGAAGTTTAGTGTCGACTGCCTGCACGGTGATCTATCACAACCCCAAAGAATCAGAGCACTTGATAATTTTAAACAGAAAAAGTGTAGAGTTTTAGTATGTACCGATGTGGCAGCCAGAGGCATCGATATATCGGATATCACACTTGTAATTAACTATGACTTATGCTGCCCTAAGGACTATATTCATAGGGTCGGCAGAACTGCTCGTATTGGCAAAGATGGCAAAGCGATCTCCATTGTAACACAATATGATGTTGAAAATTTTCAATAAATCTAAAAGAAGCTCGGCAAGACTATCCTATAACTACCAACCTAAGAAAGCTAAGCATTAATATTTTTGTAACTACTTGACCGATGCCATCAAGAAGTGAGCAGAAAAATGAAACAGAATAAGAAAAGTAAACCTTACAATTGATTATTAAATGAAGCATTTTTGTTTGCGACATTAATCCCGAGTGTTTGTATTAATTTTACACATTTTAAAAATGAGAATGCATATAAATATATAAAGTAGAGAATCATTCACTCATGAGCCAGGAGACTTATTTTTAACTCTATATTGATATCATAGCTGAAGGACTTAAATCCATTCGCAAGATTTCGTTTAAGAAAATCAACCAAATTAATGATATCCTCACCAAATTCGAAGGTACTCATCCCACAATTCAGGCTTTCTCGCAAAATAGGTTTATGGTCGCGTGAAGCCAACAAACTACTTGATGCTATTCTTGATCGTTCTGGGAAGCAAGAACGCCAAACTATATGCTCCTATCATTATGACAATCCAAAAACTCTTCTCCAACAACTTCATCACTCCCGACTAAGAACTTAGTGGAAGTCTGCAGTTCATAAAGGAATAGCACAAGGAGTTCTTGCTGCTCCCCTATGCCGATTACTCGAGAAGGACATTTCAGGAAGTATATGTACAGACATTGGTAGCCTTACCCGAGAAGACAGAAGCTATAAACTTATTGATCAGCAAGAACATGAGCCTCATCTTTAGACTGTCACAAAGCAACATTCCCACATCACTGATATCGACAATTTGTGACTTTTTTGTTGACGTACTGCTACAAAACAAAAATGATGAATATGATAAGATCTTAAAATCAACCTTCTTGGAAGTAGTCAGGCATGCTATTGAATCACTCAAGGAAGCAACTGACCGCAAGCTACTCGAGAATGATGAGTAGATTTCCATCAAGCAGATCTGCGATAGGTATGGTAATGTTCTTGCTGATGATGTGGCTATTCGTCTCAACGTAGAGAAAAATCACGGAGTTTCAAACTATTCAATAATTCCTCAAGTGAATTCAATACAGAATATTGAAAACTTTAAGTTCTATGATTTTAGGTAAGTCAACGAGAAAAATATACCAAATGGTAAGTTTGGTTGGTGTGCAGTTTGTCGTAAGTCTGCCAATTATTATTGTCGCACTGAGAGAATTCCAGTCTGCAGTTATAAATGCAAGCAGTTGAATCTGTTTCAGACACGTAAATATTTTATCACGTAGAGGAGCTCGATAAATTCTGCTTCTAATAAGCTAAATCACTGTCAGTGTTTACATCTCACGTTGAATAATTTTGTAAAATATTTTCCAAATATCTCTCGCATGCTGATATTAGACGAAGGACAGCTTTTGCAGAAAATTTCATTCATCTGTCTTCATAACTTCGCAAAATAAGTTTGAAAAATATATCACCTGTTATTTTGGCCTGCCTTCAAGATATTTTCCAGCAGTGCTGTACTAATTTGATACTTGAGACTGAAGCATTTACAGCTTGTTCGATTGTTATCAAGAAGCTGATTCCGATGTAGATTTTCATACCCCAGCTGGAGATACTACTACATGAGCTGGCCCGCAAGCTGGTTCATTTTATCACTCCGATTCAAATAAAGTAAGAAACGCTTAAGCTCATTCGTGATCTTATTAAGCAAGATGTTCTTTTTTAACTGTTCATGAACATTGACTGCCATCCTAAGAGAAAAGATGTAGTTAATTAAGTGATCAGTGCAGTCTCTAAACTGTACACTGGAATTGATCCTCCTGAAGGAGTCACTACGCTTCCTCCTGAGGATCCCAGCACGAGAAAATTTTGCTATGACATTCTAAATTTGTTATAAAAGGGCATCAAATCTATTTCTCACAATAAAATTATTAATTAAAAATAAGCAGTGAGATTAGAGACAGTAAAAAAGGACAAAAATCAACTGAAAAGTGCAATAAAAAGATTTAACACTGCTGAAAAACCTACAAAAGTGATTAAAAAACTAATATCAGAAAAGTACCTGCCCAAAGATTCTAAATTGATAGCATAATGGGTCCATAAGCACTTAAAAAGTCTGAGCTTCGTAAACATTGGATTGTTAATAGGCGATCACGATCCCCTTGGCATCAGCATTCGAGACGAGTATATTCATCAAATGAAATTTAAGGGGGAGCTCCTTGATGAAGGAATGAGAATATTGTTGGCTCACTTCACTATACCAGGCGAGTCTCAAGTTGTTGATAGAATCATCGATAGCTTCTCTAAATAGTATTTTAATCAAAATCATGGTCAATAAGTCTTCAACCACTCTGATGGAGTTTTTAGTTTCTCTTATCTTCTCATGATGCTTCAGACTAATTTGCACAACCCTCAAGTTATTGAAAAAATGACATTGGATCAATTCAGCAACTTATCTAAAAATATGAATGGACCGGGTTCATCGTTCCCTCAATAGTTCTTGTAAAAGATTTATGCAAGTATTGAGAAGAAGCAGTTGGGATTTCACTCAAAGCGACACTAAATATAAACAATAAACGCATTCCAAAAAAATGAACAAAAGCGAGCACAATAACTGCATTTGAAGTATTTGGAGACTCACCTAGCAAAATAGTACGAGCATTTAGTGCCAGCTGAACCTGCAGATGGTCACAAACTAGATAAGATAAACTTAAAACTACTTACTCTTGAATCTTTTGGTCCTATTATTGATGCTGCCACTGTTAAAATTAGGGAAACTGATGAAAAGTAGGAGTTGTTGAAGAATGTTGATTTCGTTGAAGAAATGATCAAATTTAGCCTCAGCCTTGGCATAGAATAATTTGTAGCCCATGCAATCAAAAATATGTGGGATGAAATTTCAAAAACTAATACCATCAAAAAGTTTTTACTTACTTAAAAAATGTATCAATGGGTTCGAGAGTATGCTTCTTACATTTACGAACAATGGGGGATCATTATATATTCATTTAGCATGTTTCACAGAAGCAAAGCGATTAAGAAAGATAATGCTAGTAAGAATAACATTATGGCTATCATACAATAAAAGTGTTATTTGTATGACAGCTACGTGGAATTAATTTTATCAAAATCTAATAAATTCAACTATTCGAACCTCAGTTACTTGTTTGATGCTCTGATTGAATGTAGCAAGTAGTAAATAACTGAAGGTCAAACTACTTTTTGCTTATAAAAGATAGGTGATGTCATTTAATTTAACAACTCAAGACTTGCAGATGTAGTACCATTAAATTGGCCTAAACTGAAATAATACTACATAGAGCTCGGCAAACACAAGATAGAAAAGGTGGCCTTGTTTGGTACTGATTTCTTGAAGCAATTGGTTACTAAGTTCATCAAAAAGAAAGATCTACAGTTTTATCAGAAGGAGTATCTCAAGCCATTCCAATAAATATTTTCATCAAGTGTCCCACTGGGTGTCAAGTAGTACATTGTGGGAGGTCTTAGCTATTTCGTGAACAACTACTATTCAAATATCAAGGATGGGTGGAAGTTAATTTTGGCTATACTGTGTGACTCTTTTGAAGAGGATGAAGATCAGGTTGTTAAATAAAAATCACATTTAATTGTGAAGAAATTGTATGAAACTAACTTTTCAATGATCGACCTAGACGAAAACTATGTTGATTTTGTGCAGATATTGGGTAGAATGGCAAGGTAAAAGGACGACACGTATATCAAAAGTTGTTTATAGGCTATAAGGACAATCATAATTTATTATGAGTCGAAGCTAAAAATAAACCCTGATGATCCCACCGCTCCTGAGAATTAGCAGTTGGATATGATCTTTTGGCAAACAATGTGGTTGCCTCTGCTGAGCACAGTTTATGGTATTTGTGGAGATTTTAGAGCTGAAATCCAAAACTAGTCAATTTAACTATTGTTCCATATATTGATGAGGTACGGGAAGTTATTTAAGTATGAGTTTTGGAAGATGATAATGCAAGGAATATTGAGGCCAACTTTCTAATAAATTACATATACTTCTCAATCTAAACCTTTGAGGAAAAAGGAGTTAGAGTAATGGCTAAAAAATTCATTTTCCCGTTTGTTCGCATCAATCAACAAGCTTATTCAGGAATATTTTGAAGATTTTAAGCTCTTCTTACCTGATATCCTCAAGATATATGAAAGCTGCATAATCAGCAACTCCAACAAGATACTCACCCAGCTTTCGATTGAAGCCTTAACAGAACTACTAACTAGTGTAGGGCATAACTTTTAGAACATGAACTGGAAGTAATATATCGAATTGGTGAAAACTATTCTCAAGAAATCTTGGCCCTTTGAAATTTAATCGCTTGAAAATTGGAAAAATGCTCAATAGGCACATGAACAAGCAATGTATCAAGGTAAAATACTCACACTTTACCTGATACTGGTTAATTGCCAAAACATTATTGAGAAATTTAGCTACAAGCTTCAGTAAAATGTAACTTCTGATCTAAATTAGGATTTAATTGAGTTGAGGTAAGCAATTAATGACACATATGGATTATGTCATAGGTTCAACAAAAATATTGAGCTGAGACAAACTCTGTGGGTGAACAAATTTTTCGAAGATATGAAAAGTTTGCCCGGATTGGTAAAGCAAGAGCACTAAGCCTTAAAGGTGATCACATTAATAAAATTTAAGCTTATCGATAAATCTTCCATGTATATTGATGAGTATGCTCAGTAACTGTTTTCCTATATTTAGACACTGCTTAAAAACTATGGAAAACTATAAAAAGTCTCTAATATTAGCTCCTCCTAAATAGTACTCGGTTGAACTGTAGTAGAAATAAAGGGAAGGAACTATGCTTCAGATTACAATTTTAGAAAGTGCAATGCCAGGATTATCTAAAATAGGACTACCAAAATTATTAAAATTGGGATACAAATAGAGTTTATTCAAGCATATTTTAAGTATTTGCACGCAGAGAAGCTACTGCTCAAAGTGCAATTTTTGTGAATTTTGTTAGTCAAACGGAGAAAGAGAGTACAAATTCACTGAAATCATGAAGGAATGGCTCACCAAGCTATTTGAAGCATAATAAAGTTCGAAGTAAGCAGCAGAATGATTAAATTGTTTATACTGTCATTTGTGAACTTTATAATATTGACAATAAATAGTGATCTGATGTCAAGCGCAGATCTAAACTAACCCTAAAAGTTCATGATGGCCGACATCGTAACTAAAAATAGCAAAAGTAAACACATCATAATGCAGCCGGCATCACATCAAATAAAAGATTACTAGTGATCAAGAAGGGACATTTGTATTACTATTCGAATGTACCTAAGAACTTCAAGAGTAGACCACATATCATATAATTTAGACGACATTAAGTTTTTGTAGAGCTACCACGAACTACCAAAATGCTCAATCGAAATATTAAACATCAAGAAAATAAATGGGTTTGAAAACGGGTCCAACTACTTCTCCATTGAGTTTGAAGCTAGGCACATGATGGAGATAGAGGACATTAGGAAGACAATGACTTTGTAATAATTCAATTTCGCACCTAAGAACAAGAAGGAAACTATCACCTGGCAATTCACTTGTGATAATCAATTCATAAAACAGAAATGGGTGAACTCTCTGCAGACTCTACATGCGCATTATAAGAAATAGAAAATCAACATTCAGAAGTTTTTCGACAACATCAACAAAAAATAGGAGGAGAAAGAGGCACCCGCAATAAGAAGCAGCATGATGGTCCCATGGCGCGAAGATCAGATGAAGAAAAGTAGTTCAAATGAGAGCATTAGGAAGAGCCAGATCAACAACGTTAGTGCTCGTTCTCCAAGCAACACCAAAAAGGATATCAGATCTGACAAAGGTTTAGTAGTAGATAAATAAATCAATAAAGTCAGCATTGGTTTACCTGAGTCCGAAGATGATTTAGTGATGGGTTTTATGAAAATAGAAAAAACGCAAAGTGCATATGAGTCTCCAGCTAGTCTTCGAGACGAATAAAAGTAATAGAAGGTTGAAATTGAGGTACTTAAACACTAAAAATCATTAAAAGGTCTGCAAAAGAATGAAAGTGTCAAAAAAATAATTTAATAAAACCCTTCACTATTGAAACCAACTCCCAACATATAAAAAATTGACAATTCTGAGAGTATTAGATAAAAACATGAAACAATCACATTGGACGGTGTATAATAAGCCTTGCCTTCAGTTAAGCAACAGCAGGTTGAAATTGACTAAAAAGAGGAAGTTGAATCTATTAGAATGTCGACTGATAAATAAGTAAGTGTGAAAAACAATCCTACAAATATAAGTCCTACTAATGTAGGATTACAACAACGGGCGCCCAAGTTAGAAAGTAAACCTCATAAAATTTCAAACGATTATCGCTTTAAGGTCAATCGAATGCCTTCTCTGGAACAAAAGATCTCTAGCATAAGCAAAGTCAGCAGTATATAGTATAATGTTAATGCAAACACAACTCTTTACGAGCTTTACTATTTCGCATGCTTTCGTTAGTATTTATTCGACAAGAGAATTGAGGCTCAGAAAAAAATCAACACAATAATTGGCAGTTTTACGGACAAAGCCGTTAAGTCGTTCATATAATTTATTGACCTGAAAGGACAAGCTCCATCAAGGGCAGGAAGGTATAATTAATAAAAATTAAGTTAATCATTATCAATGTTAGACATTGGGTATTGCCGTTACAAAATAGGATATGTAAATACCCAGAACATCATTATTAATGAGAAACAAAAGGTATTTTATAACGAAAAAAGCATAAAGTAACTTAAGCAATAGATGAAAATATACGGCAAAATTTTGAGTGCAATTGTTCAAGCGATCAAATGTCAGGATTAGTCTCGCAGCAACAATTTCGATGATACATTTTAGCTTGCACTTTCTTCTTTGTCTCTATCTCAATCACGCCCAATTAATAAACAGAGTATCTAGAGTGATACTGTAGAAAGTAAGTCATCGAACTGGAAGGCTTCTCTGTGCCGACTCCGAGTTCCTCTGTGCACTTATATTTAATACAAAGGAATTTGTACGTTGGTATATGACTAGAGTCACAAGAATAAGGAGATAGAGATCACTGACAAAGATAGACTCGGTATGTTCAAGTAGCTGCTAAGGCATTTGGGGTATAATAGTAACTGTTTTGATTTCAAAAATGTAGCAACAAGTGTAGGAGAGCTGACTCTTGTTTATATCAATAATTTGAGTGGCATCGAGCTGAAGTCTAAAATACCAAAACATCACAATGTAAGCTTCGAGTCTCCTATGAATCTTGAATTTTTAAGAAAAGCTAAGAGAGAAGGTGCTTCGACTAGTACAGAATCTTTGCTAAGATATATTAAAAGTATCAGTGCAATGAAAGATACCTCTAAATTTACTTGTCCCCGGTAGTAAATTATTGTGACTCTGCAGTACTGCTATATGTGCAAATATCTTCGAAAGTTTTATAGAGCTGCTCAAGCTTAATTAGATGAACTCAGTTTTATAAATCTAGTATTACAGGGCGATAACAAAATTCATAAGCTATTTGCAAGCTCTGGGTTTGAAAGTGAACCAAAATTACCAAACGTTGGAGTATAGGGCTTGTTTTTAGAGTTCTTAAATTATTATTTGGGAATCAATATCCAAGTCAACTCTTAATTATTTACTAAGTTTGCAAATTTATCTCCAATCGCTCACTCAAGTCGAGAAGTGAGCAACCAGAGGGAGCACAAGTTAGTTAAAGCAGTTAAGATATTGCCAAGGGTCATTGGCTACTCCTTAGAAGGTTTTTAGTTATATGAATCTTTTAGTAGAGTAGATCAATATATTTGCAATAGATCAAAATAACTAGTTGAAAAAGTATTAGATTACAAATAAAGTTCATTTTATGACAATACTTATCAATTGTCGTCTTATCCCTGGCCCTCATCTGCAGAGTGTCTCTACAGTTTGGCTGAGCTAAATTTTACTTAAAACGATTACATAACATCAATTGCAAAGTGCAAAGAATACTTGTTTACTGTTTCTCCGTCTGATGACGAGAGTGAAGGTCAATGGAGATCACCCACTCCCTCGTGCTGCATCCCGACGTACTTTCTCATGATCAAATGCTACTCAAAATTTTCTCGATAAAAAATGAATTAAAGTCTCAAATAGCTCATCAACGCTACAACTTTCTGCTATGGCTAGAACTCTTCTATGATTATTACTGTTTTCTCATTTGCTGCTCATGTGTTCTTCAGCATTGGGTAGTACACACAAGCCTAAAATTTTCTATCATCAGCGATAAGAATGGCAGAGAAGGTCTACAAAAATTACAGAAAATCTAAATTAATTGATCTGAACTTGGACTTAAGCCGGATTTTACTTCATCAAAATAAATTAAGCTAGGCTAACGCGTATTACAAAAAGGCAAAAATATACAAATTACCTGAGTACGCTCACTAATAGGATATCGGCTTTCTGTTGTATGACCTTGAGGCCAGTTTAAAAGCTCCAAAATCCATTATAGCAGAACAGAACGCCATGGAGACTCTTTTTGAAGCTGAAAAACGATTCAAGGGCAATTCAACTATAAACTAAGATATATTAAAGCAATACTACAGTTTAGTTTATCAAGTTGGGCTCAAATATAATAAAAATTTAGTGTGTGGAAATGTAATCGCAGGTCTATGGGGCCTAGACTTTAATTCAAAATTAATGGCTATCGAAAATGCATTTAAAATTGCACGCAAGAGACTCGATAATACAAACAATTAATACCTAGGATTGCTCGACAACTGGTCTCTCTCAAAAGAAAAATCAATCCTAAAGATATAATAGAATTTAAAAAATTATCCTTCGCTCATGGATATGTTGATAGAAGTTTTTTTGGAAAAAGATAATTAATTACTGCCTGCTTTCTTGAAGGTACTCCCCCAAGAAATTATAAAGGCTACGCCTTGAGAAAGTAGACTCTCGTTTCAAATTTATATGTGTTATTTTACGTATAAAATAAAAATTTTGAGTTTGTCAATTCGACCTAAAATTTTGTTGACTGAGCTGACGAAATAGATTTTTTGATGACTAAATTCCTGGAATTGCTGGAATAGTCACGAATTTGTTAGATTACTGAGTAGTCATCTTCTATGTTTTCATGCCGAACTCACTGTTTCTAACTTTTTCACTACTCGCATATTTTAGTCCAACAACAGGAAGGCTATCCATAACTACTTTTTCGCTTCTTGCATTTGTTAGACTAGGGCGCTTGAATTATGTCGCCACTTAACTTCCAGGTGCTTCTTGCAATTAGGTACACAGACTAATTAAAGAGCTATTGAGTAGCTTCTTTAATTTTTAAATCTTTGCCTAGTACAATTTTTTTATTTGACTGAACTCAGCACCCAATATTACTATTTTACGTTCTAGTATTTTGTTGGTTGATTTCAGCTAAAATATTTATTCTTGTGCATTTTGCTACATTTTAGCATCCTCTTCCTATTGGAGCTATGCAGCTGAGAATTAATTCTGCTTTATCAGTCGAAGTTTGATTCTTTATGGAGATTTAATTCTAAAAGCCTTACCAAAATCTGGTACTTCCCAGTTATTTTTATCACTAAGGAATGAATTCAAGGCTTGCACCCAATAATTTCTAAATTAAGATACTACTTTGTTAGCTTCTTCAGACTACGGGGGTTTTTCGGCCCATTTTTTAATTTGTGACTGAAAATTGAGGCGAAGTGGTGTCAATGCTTCTATTCTCTAACAGACCTCAGCCATTAATTTTGCTAACTGCTACCTGATAGTTGACTTAGGACCATCAGCCCCTAAGCTTCCATAGCTGGTTTAATTGCTAAAGTTTGATCGGGGAGTGCTTATTTGCTTCGATTGAATTTTAATCGACTTCATTAATTTTGTTATTAAATTAGATATACATTATCATTTTTTCACAAGTCAGAGTCTAAGTTTTTGCGGTAATCTTCGACTTTTTGTTGATTCTTTCTTATGAATTAATTTAGACTTTCTTGAAATCGAGCTCTTTAAACTCCATGTATCTTTTGCAATCTCTTAAGCTCTGCAACACTGTCTGCAGATTATTCAAGCATCTTCCTGTTTTTCTCAACTGCTTACTCTTCTTTCATCATTTTAAACTATTATTTGTTACACTGGATCTTTAAATTTTATATCATTTTTCTGATTTACTACTTTTTATACTTTAATTTTTAATTATTTACTTCATTCATTTTCTTTTTGGCTTTTATATCACCTGTTGCTCCAAATTAATTTTCAATGTTGTTGTTTAACTTTTAATTCTATTTGCCTTTCTTTATTTTTTATTAAGAATATATCTTATTTTCAACTTCGCTTTTATTTATTGGTTTCACTCTTACTTCTATTCGAGCTTTTTATTTCTCATCTTAAATAAGTTTAACCTTCTATTTATATTTCTTTAATTGTTCTTATTTTTCATAAGCATCAATGATTTATTTTCTTTTTAAATTTTATTCAATTTATTTCTCTTTAATTTTTTTCATTAATATTTTCTCTTCTTATTTTTTTTGCTTTTCAATCTGTTTACCTTATATTTATTTCGTCTTTTAGTTGTACCTCTCTAGTATAAATACCCCTTTCACGAATTTTTAATGCTAATCCTATTTTAATGCTTCTACTCTCATTTTTTCCATTTATCTCATTTTTTATTCTCTCATTCTTTTTTCTAGATTTGATGCCTCAGCTTTTTTCTCTTCTTATTCTTGTTTCAATTTCTATTTATATTACATAATTTTTCTTCTTTTTTATAACTAGAATTCATCTTCTTATCTTTTCTATTTAACTAGCTATAGCTTTTTCTTTTTGTCTTCCTTAAGCAATTCTTCCTCTTATTTTTTCTTTCTCTATAATTGCGAAAGAACTTAGTTCTTTTTATAATCTTTACTTTTAATTGTTTCTAGCAATAAATTTGCTCTGTTTCTTTCTTCCAGTTATTGCTATTTTCTTTTAGTCTACTTCCATTATTAGTCTTTCTGCCTTTTCTCATGCAATGCATTTTTCTACTCGGCTTACCTGCGAAGTTGCTATTACTTCAACTCTTCAAGATATTCGAGTTTTGTTTTTACTTTTCTCTCCTTATTCTACTGAGCATATTGAATCACTTGCTTAGCGTATTAGACTTTGCTATTGTAATATGACTCTTTTTCTTTTTTCAAATTTTAGATCGCTCTCTTCTTTTACTATTATTTTTGCTTCAACTGCCACTCCAGCTAATCTTGAGCCTGCATGTAATTATTTACTTTATTAATGTGTCTAATCTATGCATGAATTAAATTTGATTTTTTTCTGCTTTCTTTTTATTTTTATTTTTGCATGTTTCGTACTTTTTGTTGCATTTTCTTTTATTATAAAGCACGAAGTTTATTTTGAGCTTCTATTTACTTAATTTATAGTTATTTTCGTTTAATTTCCTCTTTGGCTTCATCCATTATCTTTTTCTTTTACAGTTTATTTTCGATTTCTTTATATATTGTTCTTTCATAGCGGTTATCATAATGGAATCTTCCGACTGGAGGGTCATTTATTACTCTCAAGCGCTACTCTCGAACAAGTTGCAACTTCTGCTTCCTTCTATTTTCATAGTGCTAAAGCTTTATTTGTAAACTTTTTCGATCATTGAAATTATCTTTATAAATTTATTTCATTTGATGGGCTTCTCTAATCAGTAATTATGAAGGCTCAATGCCTTGCCTCTTACACGCTTCTAGACTTCGAGGGCTGTCTATAATGGGTTTCGACCGGCCGAACTCGTCGAAATTTTCGAGATTTATCATATAAATTGTATAAAATAAAGCAAGTAAAGATGAGTGCCATTTTCATTATATGAAAACTTTGTATTAACAAATTGAAGATAACTATTTAAGATTGAATTGTAAGGCTTATTCGGACCAGCTTGAATTTTTAAGGGCAAGCGATTCGGGTTTTGATCGTAGTCCAAATCCTTTAATCTCTTGTTCTCTAGTTGTCCTACCTTTAAGAATGGTCATGAGATCGATCAGCAACCTTATTAAAAAGCATCTCTTGTTAAAAGTGACTGAATCACAGGGCCATTAGTTTGGAATTATTTTCTACGAAATAAAAATTCTGAGTTTTTAATAAATTTGAGCATAAATTTTAAAACTGATTGCACCATTGGCAACAAGTTCAGGAAACTATGTTTCAAATTCCTCTTTTACGTATTTATTAATGGGACCAATAGATTTTTCGACTTCTGGTTAAATTCTGTTGAGGAATGAAAATATCAATGTGACACCCGCTCTGTATTTCTCAGAATCTCTAAATAGATCCCACTTGCTGAACTTATAGGAGTTCTGTCTCTTATTACTGATCATTTTCAGCATTTTAATAGTGAGAGTATAGATAAGCAAGCGAAAATATTCTAAATCTATTTGTTCAAGGCCTAAAGTATCGCTATCATTAATTATGTTCATTATCAGTTTGCCCAATTCGAGTTAGTTGTTTAATATCTCACTGTTTTATCGCAATATTTTAGTGTTTATGGGACTGCTTTCAGAACCAAGTTATTGGTTTAAGTATGGTCGAAGGTGATCAAAGGTATGCTTCTCAAAATTTTTAGAACTTTTTATCTGTTGAGGTTCATTGTGAAGGAAATTAAAAATAGTACTTTTTTAAGGTTTACTAGGTGTTGTAAAAAGATAACTCTTTTTGCCTGATTTAGACAACTCTCGTTTCAGCCCTGGACTCATACCTCTCGGTTTTGTTTTTGATACTTTTTCGATATCAACATTTTAGAAAGTAAATTTTTTAAGTTCATCCTTGCTCATGCGCTCGTAGTAATCAAGCACTATAGTTTTATTGAGAAATTCTTTCACCTATGCGCTCACCAAAAATCGAGGGATAACAAGCTTGTTTTCTCGCATTAATTATACTAATTCTTATTGATCCTTTGCAGGCCATGGAGTTTCCCCGGTAAGCATTTCATAGAGTATGACTCCAAGAGCAAATATATCGCTCTTTGGTGAATACTTACTCATTTCAATGGCCTCCAATGGCATGTAAAACGGGGTGCCGACATGGAGTTTTTCTAGTACATAATCTTCCTTACAGTACTTTGCGAATCCGAAGTCTCCGATTTTCCATTGACTGCTGAATCTCATGATATTAGCTGGCTTGAGATCACGATGTATAATGTTCTTGGACATCAGATGCTTGTATCCATCTAGAATTTGTCGTATTATAAGTATAGCCCTATCCTCAGTTATGTACTTTTGCAGCTGGATTAGCTAGCTGAGGTCGCCATGAGGGCAGTACTCAGTGACCAAGAAGTAGTTAGCATTAGTCTTATATACGTCCACACATTTTATAATATTTGGGTGATTGATTGACCTAATTATTTCGATTTCAGTTTCTAATAGTTCTTTTTATGATTCCTCGAATTTAGACAAATCGATGACTTTGATGGCAAATCTTTCTTTTTTATTATCTATGCGTACAGCTTTATAGACATTGCTGCTAAACCCCTCGCCTAAGAAGTCCTTACTACTATATTGGTACTACCCGACTACCCATTGCTCAAAATTCTATCCATTCTAGTTCACTATATTGCATGTAACTAGCGATGTTGATTTAAAAGGTTAGTTGTCCAGACTGGATGAGTTTGTGGCTGGACTCAGTTGCATACTAAGGATATTATAAGTAAATAATATTACTAAATTGCCATAACTAACATCAAACACCCCATCATGCTTACCTTAAATAACAGATTCACACCAAATTCAAAAAAATAACAGTGTTCGCATTATACATACTTGCGACATATTTATAGGAAGATGAGTAGTTTGACTGCTTGAAGTTGTATAACATACCGCCAAAATATATAAAGACTCAAGTAACGTAACAGAGCCAGTACGATTACGAAATTGTTACCTCTTTTTATTCCATGGGATAATTATTTAAATTATGCGAAAGCTTAGAAAACAGATGAAACTTATTGCCAACCTGTCAGAGACAGTGCTACAGTACCGGCTCAACCCATTTTCGGGCTTAGCTGAACACCTGGGAGAGATCCGCAAGAAAATCAGACACATGTTTCAATCAGACTGCTATGAGTAGGGTATCGCAGAGATGCTGGTCACCAAAGAGAGCTACCAAATCAGGAGCAGAATGTGCAAGTTCGAAGCATAGCAGCAGGCAGTCAACAGCACTCAAATATGGGTCGAAATTCGAATTAGCGCCATCGAAAAGCGCAGCTGTTAAAAATATAACTAATAGCTCTGGCAGTTTGGAATTTAAGCCAGCATGACTTAGCAGGCCTCTAACAATAGTTAATCAGATCAGAGCATTATTTCCCTTATTGAATCAGTGCTGCGGTACCTTTCGTGCTACAATTTGCTGCCGCTGAACAAACAACACCGTACTAAATATATGCTCAACCATAAAGTCACCCTATTAGATAGACCGAGCGATGCCGGCATGCTAGACTTTGACAGCATGTCTGTAAAGGAACTCGTATTGACTGGGAGCAGAATAGTGTCCAAGTACTTTTATAACGAAAGAAAAGTTCAGTAAAGCCTAAAATAGATTATAATTTGTCGAAGTGCGGAGACAAGCCAGCACTCCAAAAAATATTCGTTAGATACATCTGACAGTTCCAAACGAGTCAGCCTCTACCAGTTTTATGATGACGAATTGGACATCACAGTGTTGAGTAGCTCTGACTTTAGCTCAGACAACGGAGAGGAGTTAGAGGTGTACCTTCAAAGTGAATAGGAAGAAGATCATTTTTAACTATTAATCGAGGAGACACTGAGCGCTGACGAACTATTTCTAAAAGGCAATGTTGACTTGCTCAAGGACCTCACCTATAATTAGAGCGTCTATTTATGAGCATGATTTTTATATTTATTTTGTGTGTGCTGCAGTTGTCAAATTAAGTTAGCATAATATAATAATAGAACAGTATAGAAATAATGTTCAGCACACCACAGTCGAAAGCATTTTTCAGTCAGTAAGTCGTCAAGGGCAAGCTCATCGCGGAATAATTTAACTTAGTAAATCAGGTGTTTGACAAAGTTTGGTAGGCCAAAAGATAGCTATGTTAAGCCATCAAAATTATTGCTGGCTAGAACTTCAATACTACACACTTTTCAGATAAATTATCACAAGTGCAGGAATGCATGAGTCATGCTTTTGAACTTGTTTCAGAATCTAATGAGCAATTTTTTTTCGAGGTCAGTCTCCGCGCGGACGTAAAGCAGCTCGATCACTTATTTTTTAAAAGCATTCTCCAGGTATACGAATAAAAAATAAAAGAGCTAAAGCATTGGTTACTGCTGCTCTAGAACGACGTACAATAATTATAGCAAAAAGGACTTCTCCCTTATGTGGAAAATCCTAGCAAGAATTGTATCTTAAGTAACAAGCTCAAGCACTTCGAATAGTATAGGTAGAAAAATGAATTATCATCCCAGATGTTTGAGCTGGGAAAAAGTAACAAATTGCATCGAGCAGTCGTCAACGTGATGGACTCATTAATCCACAAAAAAACAGATTAAAAATGCGAAGAAAAGGTCAATAATGGGAAGTTAGAGTAGCAACTGAATGTATCATATTAAATTCAAGACATTGGTAATACTACAGCAGCCAATGTTCAATAAAAACCCAGCATTAGTCAGCAGAAAAGTAACAAAATTACGAAAAAATAGGAAGCAACACATGGTATTCTAGAACTGCTGAAATTGCTTTAGAATTTCTAAACAGCCACTAATTTTAACTTAAAGCGAATGGTACGAGACTATAAGCAGAGAATCGAATCAATGAGTATGAGTAACAAATTACTAAAATAAGGAATTCGTCATTACAAACGAATTAGCAGCTATGAACAAATCGAGGGCATGATTCGCACTAAAGTTATCACTCTTAGTCGTTAAGAGGCAATCGACTTCCTTAGAGACATGAACGAGGACTTACAAAAGCGGTTCAATTGCCGAAACATATATATGATCGTATCTTCAGAGCCACTACAGACAAATACTCGTAGCTGCGCATTTTTACCAGTATAAGAAGAAAGTGATGGTCGCCAGTTTGCCTGCTTGCGATAGTCAAATACAAATTTGAATAACAGCTTCTTGGACCAGTGCAGCTACTTGATTTCAGACCGGTTCATGCCAGACGAGCCATAGAATGAGTAAATGATTGCTTGAATATTAGTATATGCATATCAGTAAAAATAAGTGCTCTTCATAATAGGATCAGGAAGACCACCAGGATGAGTCCCATAAAGTACCCCAGTCGCAGCTCGAAATCGCTTTTTATTGAAGCCTATGAGACCGAGTTCAGGTTGACTTACTATGAGTTTGAAGCGAGTAGCTGTAGCAGAATTAGTATAACCAGTTGAAGTATGTGTCTCATTTTAATATTATATATTCCAATAATTAATAAATAGGCTTACTCTGACTAGTTTCACGTCGAATTGTCAAAATTATTGTTAAAGATATTGCTGATTAAGGAGAAGAA
>APMI01005164.1_pt1 | contig 35784 bp, 38 predicted proteins | sample 667938 | NCBI WGS metagenome assembly APMI01 (sample SAMN01084076, study PRJNA167559) | wastewater metagenome | biome: Wastewater | place: Denmark: Ejby Moelle, Odense | collected 2011-11-28
TTCGTCCACCTTACGAATTCCAGGAAATTGTTCGCCAGTGTTACAAGGTCGGCTGCGATTCACTCCCATTGATCTCTCTCACCGGTTTTATCATTGGCGTTGTTTTTACCAAGCAGTCACGCCCATCCTTAAGCGATTTTGGTGCTACCTCCTGGCTTCCTTCGCTGATCGGCATTGCAGTGTTCAGGGCTTTGGCGCCGCTGGTAACTGCCTTGATCTGTGCAGGAAAAGTAGGTTCAAGTATCGGCGCAGAACTGGGTGCAATGAAAGTAACAGAACAGATAGAAGCGATGGATGTGTCAGCTTCCAAACCTTACAAATACCTCGTGTTTACAAGAGTAACCGCCTGTGTACTGATGGTGCCGCTGCTGATGCTCTATACCTCCTTTGTTGCCATGCTGGGTTCTTATATTAACGTAAACACGAATGAACATACCAGTCTTGCCACATTTATCGCCAATGCATTTGACAGGATCAATTTTCTCGATCTGAAAGCCTCGGTAATAAAGGCGGTGGTATTTGGATTTACGATCGGGATGGTAGCCTGTTACAAAGGTTTTACTACTACCCGTGGCACAGAAGGTGTGGGAAGGGCCGCCAATGCAGCCGTAGTAACATCCATGTACCTGATATTTATTGAAGAATTGATGCTGGTGCAGATCATCGGGTGGTTCAGGTAAAAAAAAGACAATGGAAACCAACGAAACAACAGGACAGGAAATAGTGATCGATATCCGGGATTTGCATAAATCCTTTGGAAACAATCATGTACTCAGAGGTGTAAACCTGCAGGTACATCGTGGAGAAAATATCGTGGTACTCGGCAGATCCGGAACCGGCAAATCAGTACTCATTAAAATTGTCTGTGGCCTGTTGACACAGGATGAAGGATCGGTGAAAGTACTGGGGCAGGAAGTGGCAGATCTTGATCACCGGCTACTGGAGCAGTTAAGGTTGAAGGTTGGCTTCTCTTTCCAGTTAAGCGCTTTGTACGATAGCATGACGGTAAAAGAAAACATCGCATTCCCGCTGATGCGGAATTTTAAAAAACTTAGCAGGCAGGAGGTCGACAAAAGAGTAGATGAAATGCTCAATGCAGTATCATTGATAAAAACGAAAGACCAGTACCCGGCTGAACTATCGGGAGGACAAAAAAAGAGGATTGGCATAGCAAGGACGCTCGTGTTAAGGCCCGAAATCATGCTGTACGATGAACCAACTGCAGGATTGGATCCGATCTCCAGTATCGAGATCAATAAGCTCATTGTTGATATCCGGGAGGAATTCAGGGTGTCGTCGATCATTATTACCCATGACCTTGTTTGTGCCAAAACCACTGGCGACAGGATGGTAATGATGTTTGACGGCGTAGTGCAAAAAGAAGGAAGTTTTGAAGAAGTTTTTGCCTCAAATGATGAGCGGATAAAAAGTTTTTACGATTACAATTTTACATGATTCAATATGAAACAATCAAAAGGGTTAAACGCATTATTAACGGGGATTTTTGTTATCGCAGGGATTGGTATCCTGCTCGCAGGTGTTTTTATCATCGGCGGTAAGGATAAGTCATTCAAAAAAACTGTTACAGCCAATGCAGTGTTTGCAGATGTGAATGGCCTGGCCAAGGGTAGTAATGTGTGGTATGAAGGCGTAAAGATCGGTATCGTTAAAAAAGTAAGTTTCGTGGACAGCGGTGTGCTGGTGAATTTTTCTATTGAAGAAGATGTACAGCAAAAGATCAGGAAGGATACAAAGGTCAAACTGAGCACAGATGGATTGATCGGGAATAAGATACTGGTATTGTATGGTGGCACTGCCGCTACCCCGGAAATAGCATCCGGTGATTTGCTGCAGGTAGAAACCTCCATTGGTACAGAACAGATGATGGCGACCTTGCAGGGCAACAATAAAAACCTGCTGGATATAACCAACGACCTGAAAGTGGTTAGCAAGGCGCTTGCGGAAGGTAAGGGAACCATTGGAAAGCTATTAACAGATCCAACGATCAGCAACAGCCTGCAGGCAACGATGGCAGCTTTGAATTCTGCAGGAAACAATGCAGAAGCGCTCACTGCAAACCTGGCAGACTTCTCCAAAAAACTCAATAACAAAGGCTACTTTTTTAATGATATCGCTACGGATACAACCATTGTGGCCTCACTAAAGCAAACGGCGGCGCAGTTACACCAGGTGTCTGAAAGGGCAGGTACAGTAATAGAAAATCTTAACAGCACCACAGCGAAATTAGGCAACAGCAACAGTGCAGTGGGTGTATTGCTCAATGACCAGGCTGCCGCCATGAATATTCAGCAAACATTGGCGAATTTGCAGGCTGGTTCCAAAAAATTAGATGAGAACATGGAAGCCCTGCAGCACAATTTTCTTTTGCGTGGCTTTTTTAAGAAGCGGGCCAGGGCAGATGAAAAAAAGCTGAAAGATTCACTGGAAGCGGCGTCTAAGAATGCTGTTCCGGCTTATTGACAGCACAGTTATCTTTCTTTTCCCAGCCACTTACTGATCGCTTCTTCCAAAACTGCCGGCAGTGCTGCCGAATCATCATCAATGGCCCTCATCTGGCTGATGGCTTCATCCCAGGTAAAAACATGGTCATTGCCATTGTTGATGCTGATGTAAAATCTTTTCTGCCCATTAAAAGTAAATGGTACGGCCCTGATGCTGTACGGTACACGGTCTATTACGAGGTCTGTCTTATTTAACTTATTGCTGCTGAAAGCTGTTGTGGCAACTGAAACACTATAATGTGTGAACCCGTTTTCTTCAATTGCAAAATCTACGGCATCTTCCAGGCTGGCTTTAGTACTTTCCGGCCCTGCCGGGCGATTGATATTTTTTTTCATAGTGCAGGTATTAGGTGTACGAAACGATCAACAATCTTACCAGCCGTAAGTATTTTAAGCAAAGGAAATACTAAAAAGATCTGCTGGATAGTACACATTAAAGAGGCCCGGATAGAAATCCGGGCCGTATATTTTGCGTTTCAAATAATTAACTCAAACTTTTATTAACAAAACATAAGCCGCTAACTGAAACTGGTTATCCAGGGTGAATACCGGATAAGAGAAAGGCCAGATAGAAATCCGGCCCTGTTAAACTAACAATTGAGAATACACTATAATTATCAAATGCTGAACCTATTATTAAAAATCCAGCAATAATTTTTTTACCAATGGAACAGACTTATTAAAACATCTTATGAAAGGACGACTGCTGCATTATTTCTACGATTTTTTAAAAGGCGGGGAAAAGAAGCCGCTGTATTTGGTAGTATCAGCAAAATGCAGATCACGATCTCCTGTATAAAGGAAGAAGGCCGGATAGATATCCAGCCCGAAATGTGCTATTAATTTTAACCTGTATATATTATTCAAATTACAGGCCTAAAATCTTTTTAAAAAATCTTACCCGAGATCTTTCAACCATTTAACAAGGTCATCTTTTGCTTTCCCCGTTTTTTGCTGAACACGCCCCCAAAACTCATCATCTTTTCCTTCATCGTATTTCAGATCATCGTCTGTAAGTTCGGCATACTGCTGTTTTAGCTTGCCTTTCCACTCATTCCATTTTCCTTTTAATTCCATCTTATCCATAAAAATATTTTTAAGTGATCAATAATTGTAAAGAATAAAGAATCGTGCCGATGAAATGCTACAGTTGTCCACTGGCCTTAACCATCTCTTTTAGTACCCGGTAAGGTATCCAAACCAGCAGGTTTTGGTTTGATGATCAATGGAGCAACAGTTCGTTGTGGAGGGGGAAAAATAACCGGGTGGTTGAATGTTGGTGGAATTACCGGCATGTTGTAAGCCGGCGGGTTTGTTTGGTTGTTGGTTGGATTGTTGATCGGGTTTGTAAGCGGTGGTGTTTGCGGCGCATTGTTTACCGGCGGACTACTGACAGGAGCAGTTTGCTGGATTGGTTGCACCTGCAAAGGTTTTGCGCTGTCAGTTCTGTTTTGAGCGTGCAGCATACCTGCCGAAAATGTTGCAGCAAACAGGATGATTATCTTTTTCATAATAATGATTTTAATTAAAAGTATGTGCCCTGTAAAGGCGAATAATAGTAAGGTGCAGCTATTGTGCCAATGGAAAGGCAGCACTGGTTGGGGAATTAGCTGGCTTGTTTGGGGTTATTGTAGTCATGAAATGCAACGATCCTTCACTGTATAAAACTGGCACATGCTTGGCGCTACTTCCTCTATAAAATAATCGTTATGAAAAATAAAACAACATCTACCTCAACACCCGTTGTAAAGCAAGCCAGGGAGAGAAGTAAAAAATCAGCCGTTGCCAATAAGGATATACCATCAGCAACTGAAAAGATAAGGAGCTCGCATGTGCATGCACATGGCTTGCAAAATGAAGGGACCAATGTTGACTATGAAGAATCAAGATAACCTTATATCTTTTGTTTTGAATCGACTATGTTTTTAACTATTTAAAATATTGTGATGCCTAAAAAAGACAACCCGGAGATCCCGGAAGAGATGCCACGGCCGGAGAAAGTGCCTGAAATTGAAAAGACAGATCTGCCGGAAGCGCCTGACACACCGGATGAACCGCCTTTGAGTTTGCCTGAAGAAGCGCCTGTTCCTTCTATCCCGGAAGAAGTGCCCGGCATTCCCGGAACTACATAAGTTTTTCCTAAAGAACTTAAGTATGAAAAGTTCACGGGCATAAGTTGCGTCTAAGATTAAAGGAACTCATAGCACCTGCCAACTTTCAAACTCTAATAAATCTTTCTTGGAATTTTCTATGAAGTTTATCTCTTCATTTTCCAGCCTGCTCATCCCAGGGGGCTGGCACCTTAATTGGATTCGGTAAGTACCAAACAACATAGTAAAATGCAACAAAATAATCTCTGGCAAAATAAAGCAACGCTGATACGTAAATACTGTCTTGTTTCCACCACGGAAGCAGGTTCCGGACATCCCACTTCCTGCTTGTCTGCAGCGGATATCACCACAGTGTTATTCGATAAATATTTCAGCTATGATATTAACGAACCGCTGAATCTTTACAACGACCGATTTGTACTGTCCAAGGGGCACGCCGCACCTTTGCTCTACAGTTTGTTCGGAATGGCCCGTGCCTATCCACTTGAAGAGGTGAAAAAGTTGAGAAAACTTGGTAGCCGTTTCGAGGGCCATCCTACACCAAAGTTCATTTATGCAGAGGCTGCAACCGGTTCACTGGGGCAGGGGCTTTCTGCAGGCGCCGGCCTGGCATTGGTTTGCAAAAGGGAAAAGATTCCCAACACAACCTACGTCTTGCTTGGAGATGGCGAACTGGCGGAAGGACAGGTTTGGGAAGCCGCTAATTTTGCTTCCTTTCATCAACTGGATAATTTAATTGCCCTGCTGGATATTAACCGCCTTGCACAAAGTGGCGAAACGATGTTTGGGTATCACGTGAACGAATATGCGAACCGGTTTGCAGCTTTTGGTTTTGAAGTGATCAGTATTGATGGACATGATTTTACTGAGATAGACGCCGCCTTTCAAAAAGCTACTGGTAATACAACCGGGAAACCCGTGGTGATTATCGCCAAAACAGTAAAGGGAAAGGGTATTTCTTTCCTGGAGAACAAAGAAGGCTGGCATGGAAAGCCATTAAAAAAAGAAGAACTGGAAGATGCATTGCAGGAATGGGGGGACGTAGATGATGCCCTGTCATTCGAACTTAAAAAACCGTCAGTAACAAAGTTGCCGGCAAAAGAATATTCGTTTCCTGAACTTGACATGGAGTTTGATGCCGAAAAAGAATATGCTACCCGTGAAGTATTTGGTGAAGTACTGGCAAAGCTGGGCGAAGAGAATGGCGACGTTTACGCACTGGATGGCGATGTGAAAAATTCCACCTTTACAGAAGATTTCTCAAAAGCCTTTCCGGAACGTTTTGTCGAATGTTTTATCGCTGAACAAAACATGGTGTCGGTGGCAGCAGGACTTTCCAGGTTGGGTAAAATACCTTTTGTTGCAACCTTCGCAGCTTTTCTTACCCGTGCGGCTGACCAGGTGCGGATGGCAAGGATATCAAGGGCCAATATTAAGTTTGTGGGTTCTCATGCCGGCGTTTCGATTGGAGAGGATGGGCCTTCGCAAATGGGACTGGAAGATATCTCTATGTTTGGAACCTTGCCAGACACGGTGATACTGCAACCGGCTGACGCAACCGCTACTTTAAAGTTACTTCCGCTCATCACTGCTCATATGGGATTCTGTTACCTGCGCACACTTCGTTCCAAAACAAAACTCCTTTACAAAGCCAACGAAACCTTCAGCATTGGCGGCAGCAAAATACTCCGTTCCTCAGCTTATGACCTGCTAACGGTGGCGGCTACCGGCATCACCGTGTTTGAAGCGTTGAAGGCAGCAGAAAAATTAGCGCTGCAGGATGTTTACATCCGGGTGGTGGACATTTATTCCATCAATCCTATCGACAGGGAAACGCTTCTTCAATGCCTGCTGGAAACCAGCCTGCCGGTGCTTATCACAGTAGAAGATCATTTTATCCATGGGGGCATGGGCGACTTTGCTGCTTCCGCAGTAGCCGATAGTGGACAGGTAGAAAAGATGGCGGTTACGGAAATTTCCCAGTCAGGTAAAATGGAAGAATTATTGAATAATGCAGGTATAGATGCTGCTCATATTGTTGACAGGGTAAAAAGTTTTATCATAAAGCCAACATCCGTTTTATCAAATTGATCGCCCACGATTATCAATAGTATCGTTGAGAGTTCAGCGCCGTAATTTGTCCGTTAAGTAAAAGATTGTGACTAGGAAAGCGCAACAACAATGAAAACAATACTGAATATCTCGAAAAGAATCTCCCGGTTGCGCCTGCCTCTGATGCCGGCTATGACGTGATGGCGTTGCAACCGGCATTACCATGTTATAATAAAAGCAACAGGAGGATCAGTTTATCTCCCATACATGATGCAGGTTATCAGGAGTGATGTATTAGAGTTGGTAAATCAAAGGGGCTGAGTATAGCAAAGTGCCCTCGCTACAGTGTTCATCATGTGTTCCATTTCAAAAGGCTTTCCTACAAAATAATCTGCGCCGGCGTCAAGACAGGCCTGCGCCACATTGGGCATAGCAGATATCATCAGGATAGGAACGTCAGCGGTAGTGGAATCTGCCTTCAACCGCCTGCTGATATCACGACCGTCGGCACCGGACAATAACATATCCATTACAATTACACCGGGCTTTATTTCACTCACCAGTTCCTGTACACCGGTTACATTGTTCTTTACAGACACAACATAGCCTTTGAACTGGAACATTACTTTCAGCATTTCAAGAAGGTCTTCGTTGTCATCTATTATCAATACATGTGGTTTTTCATCAGTCATAAATATAGATTGAGTGTATAAGGTAAAAGTGAACTGGCAGGAGAGCAGGAAGATTGCCTGGTAAAAGGCCTGACAAGTGTCTTTTTCGCAGTTGATGTTGTTTAATGAAGAAATATAGTTTTAATCGTGTAAACGGGCCGCAAAATTTGTGCAAATGCTTAATAGCCTGTAAAGGGCCCTTCACCATTGCACTTTTGATAAAGTTGCTCATAAGCTTCTGTAAATGTTAGTGAATATTCACCACGGTTGGTGGAAAATATTCCACAATTTGAAGGAGCTATTTCATGAACACCGCAATTTGTGGGTGAAATTTCCATCAGAATATTTTGGTCTGAATCTCGCTCTTGGGAGGCAGGCAACATTGCATTCCACCATTCAAAATAACCAACCAGCCATCAATGAAACAATATCCATTTTATTTAAAAAGTACTATGGTCCTTTTAGGTCTTATCCTGTTCACGTATACATTGGCAAACCTGAAAGACATTTTAGTCCCCATTGCTTTTTCATTGCTGCTGGCCATTTTGTTGAACCCGTTGAATAACTGGTTCATGAAGAAAGGAATGCCTGTAATGGTTTCTATCACACTTTGTTTGTTGCTGTCTGTATTGGTGATTGCAGGGATATTGTATTTTATTTCGGCACAGTTGATACATTTCAGCGACCAGCTTCCACTGCTAAAGCAGCGGTCGGCAGAATTGTTTTCAAAACTGAGCAAATGGCTGCAGGACAATACAATGGTGAATGCAGAGAGGCAAAATAAGCTCATCAATAATGTAAAACAGGAGATGGGGCCTGTTGCAAAACAAACGCTTGGTACAGCAGCTGGGGGTTTGTCCATCATGTTGTTATTGCCCGTATACACTGCGATGTTTTTATATTACAAAACGCTTATCCTGAATTTTTTATTTGAAGTATTTGCAGAAAAGAACAGCCGGGAGGTAAGTGTGGTGTTGCAGGAAACAAAGGGTGCTGTACAAAGTTATATGGTAGGGCTATTGGTAGAAGCGTTGATCGTTGCTGCTATGAATGTGCTGGCTCTCTGGCTGCTCGGTGTTCCTTATGCATTGCTTATTGGCTGCATTGGCGCATTACTGAATATGGTGCCTTATATTGGCGGCATCATTGCCATCCTGTTGCCGTTGCTGATATCCATGATCAGCAGTGATGGCATCGGGATACAGGCGGGCATTGTAGCTGCTTACCTGGTAATTCAATTTATTGATAATAATTTGCTGGTACCATTGATCGTGTCATCGAAAGTGAAGATCAATGCCATGCTTTCTGTGGTGATAGTGCTGCTGGGCAATGCGCTCTGGGGTATTCCGGGCATGTTTTTATCACTGCCATTCATCGGCGTATTGAAGATTATATTTGATAAAGTACCCGACCTCCAACCCTGGGGAAGAATATTGGGTACAGAAGTGCCGGTAGCACATAAGGGGGAGATCTGGCTAAAAAGATTAAGGAGAAAAGCGGCGGCGGCAGGTAAAAAATGACCTTGTTATTGGCTGGTATACACGTCGATCTTTTGAAACAATACATCGATCCCAAAAGGTTTTTCCAACACATCATCTGCCCTGCATTCTTCAAAGTCGGTAAGCAATTCTGGATTGGCAGAGATCAATATAACGGGAATGTGTGCCGTAGCTGGATTTTCTTTGAGCTCTTTGCACAGGGCTCTTCCGCAATCATTGGCCAGTTTAACATCCAGTAATACAAGTTGCGGTTTAAAATTGGCAATGGCAGTGTACATTGATTCCCTTGAACCTGCAGTTTGATCCTCATGATTGCGGTATGTCAGCAATACCGTAAAGAAGTCCTGCAGATCTTTTGAATCATCTACAATCAGTAAGCGTGCCATTTCAGCTCGGGATTATTGTTTGAATTCAATAACAAAATACTAATGTTTACCAATATTTGTATGCTCTTCATAAAGGACTTAATGGCAGCAGGTGAAAGGAAACAATACTTCGAAAAGTCAGAAGATACAGTGGTTACTGATATGTCAGAAAGTTATGATCGTATGTTGTTCTGCAAGAGAAAGTTTACTGGCTATTCAGCAGTGTCCTGATCTTGCTTACAAGATGTTCCATCTCAAATGGTTTGGAAATAAATCCCTGCGCCTGACATTCCCTGGTGATCTCCTTGATACCGGTATTAGCCGAAATAAACATTACCGGTATATTTTTGAACAGCAGGTCTTCCTTTAATTTTTTACAGATCACCCTGCCATCAATTCCAGACATCCAGATGTCCAGCAGGATAAGATCTGGCAGATTTTCCTTTTGATCAAAAATGTGGTTTGCATTGGTAGTGGAAATTACATCGTAACCATGCACTTTCAGCATGAGGCCAATGATGGTAAGGATGTCTGTATCGTCATCTGCTATAAATATCTTTTTACGTTCACTCATAAGGGTAGCTCTTTATAAAAGGGTAACTCAAAATAAAAGCAGGAACCTTTGTTAAACTCGCTTTCTACACCGATCACGCCATCATGACGCTTAATGATCTCAGAAGATATGTAAAGACCAAGCCCAAGGCCCGAATAGGTATTGTCTTTGTCGCCACTCACCCTGAAAAATCTTTCAAAAACTTTCTCCTGCTGGTCTTTGGGTATACCCACACCACTGTCTTTCACGGAAAGGCGTACACTATTTTTTTGAAGCGTAGTAATGACTTCAATGGTTGTGCCGTGGGGAGAATATTTTGCCGCATTGTCAATAAAATTCGTGATCACCTGGCCGATCTTATTGCGGTCGCCAAGTACAAAGCAGGGAGTCGATAGCCTGCAACTTAGCTGGTGATTTTTTATCACTCTTTCTGTTTCCTCCACCGTTTCGATCACCAGTTCATTAAAGTTAAAACTGGCTGCATTGTATGCTAGTTTGCCATTTTCTATTTTTTTAACATCCAGCAGGTCGTTGATCAATGTTGCCAGTTTATTGATCTGCATATCAGCCCTGCTCAGCAATTGAACGGCATTGTCGTTCCCTTCTGCCATAAAAGTATATTTCAATACCTGTATATAACCTTTGATGCTTGTTACCGGGGTTCTCAGTTCATGACTGGCAATGGTGATGAACTCATCTTTCTTTTCAATGGTTCTTTTTTGTTCCATCGATTCTTTTTGAAAAGAAAGGTCGGTAATGATAATGCTCAGGGTTTCTTCTCCATCCATCCCCAGGCTGTTCATCGAAAGCAGTACAGGATGTATCTTATCGCTGCTGTTGCGGAGTTCTGTTTCTTCTTTGCTTTCCCGGTGCCAGGCATTGGCAATAAGTTTACTCACCTTCGCTCTCTGATCTTTCGGGAAAAGCAATTCGAACCTGCTTCCCAGGATGGAAGCGAGGGGCAATTCCAGCATTTCTGCAAAGCTTGAATTGGCGTACAATACAATACCCTTTTTATTGAGTGTGATAGCACCCTCCGCCATTTTTTCTATAAATATCCTGTAAGTAAGGTCTGCTGTTTTAAGTGTGTATATCTGGTGGCCGTTACCGTTATTGACTATAAAAGCATCCACTTCGCCCTCCCTGATGGCATCGATCGTATGCTGTGCCTCAGAAAGCTGGCCTTCCAGCTGTGCAATTTTTTGAAGAAGTTCTTTATATGTATTCGTAGTTTCCATTTATTCACTGGTATAATTAGTGGTTCTTGTAAGATCAAGCCCTGAAAGCACTTTGTCGGTATCTGATAAATTACCAATGAGCCTTTTTACGGGTAACGGGTAACTTCTTACCAGTAAGGGTACTGCGATGATCTGTTCCTCTTTGGCTATCCCGGGATGGCTGTAGATGTCAATGATCTTGAGCTCGTATCCCTGTTTAAGGTACTCGTCACAGATCAATTTGATATTGCTGATTGCCTTTACTGAATTGGTATTGGCGCCCGATACATACAATTTGAGTTTATATACTGGTACGGTTTTATCAGTTCCTGTCATTACTGTTGTTTTATCATCTTTAGTTTTTTTTACTAACCGGCACAATATTCAGACCAACCAATACCTTCTCTTCATTGGAAAGGTCGCCAATTATTTTACGGATCGGTTCGGGAACTTTTCTTACCAAAGTGGGGATGGCAAAAATCTGGTCACCTTCGGCCAGTTGCGGCTTTACCAACAAATCGATCACTTCGATTTTATACTGACCCTTTAAATGAGTTTCGCAATATTTTTTCAAATTCGTTAACGCTGCAACGGATTTAGTGGTCTGTCCCGCTATGTAAAGGCGCAACTCCCATATGTTTGCATTTTCCATACGCTTTATTTATTTTTCTTTCTGACTACTGTTTTTTTAACTGTGCGGTTATCCGGCTGCTCCCGCATCCGCATCAATTCTTTCCGGTTGGTTTCCATCACTTCCTTTTTTAATTCTTCTTCTACGTAACTGCTCTTCAACTCATCTTTTATTGAATCAAATTCCGAAGTAAGCGTCCTGATCTTAAATTCAAGTTCCCTGGCTTTTCTTTCGATCTCCTGGTCGTTGCGGCCGAGCTTGTGTTTGTGAAGCATTTCTTCGGTAAGCCTTTGCAACTTGTGCGCTTCCCTGGCGGAGCCTGTTAGCACCCCATCTGCGCCGAGATAGATATCCTCAACTTGCAGCCCGTCATCTGTGATAAGGAATTCCCGGATTTGGTTAGAATGTTTCATGCCACGTGATTTCATTATATAAAGGCCCTTGTTTCTTTCTCCATTCACTTCAATGTCTTTTAACTGGATCCATGCATCAACGAGCGAAGAAATGGTTTCATCTGTCTGGTCCCTTGTAACATGATTCAACGTCAGGCCTGTAAACACTACGGTGATTTGCTGCACCTGCAGGAAATCGATGATCCTCGTAAGAATGGATTGTACCTCGCTTTCTGTGCCTACATTAATGAGGTTGGTAATAGGGTCGATCACCACCGTATGCGGCTGAAATGCCCTGATGATCTTTGAAATTACAACCAGGTGCATTTCAAGACCGTACATTGTCGGACGGCTTGCATGAAATTTCAGTAAACCACTTTTTACGTAACGCCCCATATCAAGGCCAATAGACTTCATATTGCGTACGATCTGCTCAGGGCTTTCCTCAAAAGCTATGTAAAGACAGCGCTCATTGCGTTTACAGGTTTCATGCGCAAAAGATGCTGCAATGCTTGTTTTACCGGTGCCTGCTGTGCCGGAGACCAATATACTGCTGCCTTTGTAAAATCCTTTTCCTTCCACCATATCATCCAGCGATGGAATGCCTGTTGATATCCTTGTTGAAGAAACTTTTGCTTCCAGTTTTAAAGAAGTTACCGGTAAAACAGAAATGCCATCCTCATCAATTAAAAAAGGATATTCGTTGGTGCCGTGAACAGATCCACGATATTTTACGATTCTCAACCGCCTGGTAGAGATCTGGTTCACCACCCGGTGATCGAGTACCACCACACAGTCTGATACATATTCTTCCAGCCCTTCACGGGTGAGTGTCCCATTACCCTTTTCACCCGTAATGATTGCTGTAACGTTTTTATCTTTCAGCCATTGAAACAACCTTCTTAATTCAGCACGTATGATGGCTTCATTTTCCAATCCCGAAAAAAGGTTCTCCACTGTATCAAGTACCACTCTTTTAGCGCCAATGGAATCAATGGCATAACCCAGCCTGATAAACAATCCATCTAAATCATATTCGCCCGTTTCTTCAATCTCGCTTTTGTCAATGTGGATATAATCGATCTTGATTTTCTTTTGTGCGATCAGTTTATTGGTGTCGAAACCCATCGAGGCGACATTGGTGGAAAGTTCTTCCGCTTTCTCTTCAAAGGCAATAAATACGCCTGGTTCGTTATACACCGTGGCGCCTTTAATGATAAACTCCATTCCAAAAAGCGTTTTACCGCAGCCCGCTTCTCCACATACAAGGGTTGGTCGTCCTTTAGGCAAACCGCCTCCTGTGATTTCATCAAAGCCGGCAATGCCGGTCAACGTTTTTTTTAGAGATCTTTCTGATCTCAGGTTACTACTGTTGTTTTTTTTTGTCATATATGCGATGTCTGAATGTGCGATCAGCGGTCGGGATACTATCATCGTATAAGCTGTTTACCCTACCAAATATCCAATTGGTAAAAAAAAATAATGCCACACACTGGCTTCAATAAATACAAGGATGACAGGGCCCATGTTTTTTATTAAGAGGTTAGAATGTAGATTTTTGGTTGTAAATCGTGGAATTTCATACACGCTGTGGAAGTGGTTTGGATTTATTTTTTGATCTTTTGGAGCAGCTGATTCACTCTTTGCAGCTACTGACAAAACTGCCAGGATGTATTTATAAGCGATAAGGCTTTCAACCAATAAAAGGCACGGTGTTTATTACATCATTAGCATCATCGTTGCTTAAACTACTCATTATGGTTGCTGAAGAAATTGTAAACCTGCCTGCTGCTAAAATCAAAAAGATCATAGATGACCCGGTAAAATCCGCGGCTGCGGTGGATTTGATTTACGTGACCGATACGGAGCCTGGTATTATCCGTAACAAGGCACGCAACGATTTTGAATACCTGCAGAAGGGCGTAAAGGTTACTGATGATAAGGTATTGAAGAGGATCAAAAGCCTGGTAATACCACCTGCCTGGGAAAGTGTGTGGATCTGTGTATTGGATAATGGGCACCTGCAGGCCACCGGCCTGGATGTAAAAAACAGGAAGCAATATAAGTATCATCCCCTGTGGAGTGCGCTGCGCAATCATACCAAGTATTACCGCATGCTTGCTTTTGGAAAAGCCCTGCCCGCCATTCGTACACAATTGGAAAAGGATCTTTCAATGAGCGGACTTCCATTGCAGAAAGTACTCGCCACCATTGTGAGTTTAATGGAACGGACCAACATCAGGATCGGTAATAATTTTTACGAGAAACTATACGGTTCTTTCGGGCTCACTACATTAAAAGATAAACACGTAACATTTTCAGGTGCAAAGATGAAGTTTGCCTTCAAAGGCAAAAAAGGGGTAATGCATGATATCAGCATCACTAATAAAAAACTGGCTTCCGTGGTACACAAATGCCAGGATATTCCCGGCAAAGAATTGTTCCAGTATTATGATGAGAACGGTGACCGCAAACCGGTGGATTCAGGAATGGTGAATGAATACATCCGGCAGATCAGCGGCGGAGACTTCACAGCAAAGGATTTCAGAACATGGTCCGGCACAGTACATGCCCTGCTTGCATTTAAGCAACTGGGTTTTTATGAAACGGTCACGGAGTCGAAAAAGAAAGTGGTTGAAGCATTGGACATGGTATCGAAGCAATTGGGAAATACAAGGACTGTATGCAAAAAATATTATGTGCATCCCGCCATTATTTCAATGTATGAAGACAATCGTCTTGAAAAATACCTGCAGCAATTGGATGCCGAAGAAGGAGGGGAGCCCGGCGCAGGACTTACACCAGAAGAAAAGATCGTGATGAAAATTTTAGAGAACAATTAAACCTTTTTTTATGCGACCATTATGGACAGGGGCCATCGGATTTGGCCTTGTGAATATCCCGGTAAAATTATTCAGCGCTGTTAAAGCAAGCGAACTGGACCTGGATATGCTGGACAAGAAAGACCATTCCAATATCAAGTTCATGCGGGTGAATGAAAAGACCGGTAAGGAAGTGACATGGCAGAATATTGTGAAGGGTTACAAGATCAACGATAAGTACGTGATACTGGATGATAAGGATTTTGAAGCTGCCAATGCTGTTAAAACAAAAGTGATCGACATCAGCGACTTCGTGAATGAAGCAGAGATTGACAGCACATACTACGAAATGCCCTATTACCTGGAGCCAGATAAGTCCGGTGTACGGGCCTATGCGTTGCTGAGAGAAGCACTTCAAAAAACCGGGAAGGTTGGGATTGCAAGTTTTGTAATGCGCAGCAAGGAAAGCCTCGCCATATTAAGGGTTTCAGGAGATGTGATCATTTTGAACCGCATACGTTTTGCAGAAGAGATAAAGCCCACGAAAGATTTGACACTGCCTGCCAAAAGCACCGTAAAACCCGGTGAGTTGAAAATGGCCGTATCCCTTATTAACCAGCTTTCTGGTAAGTTCAACATCAGTAAATACAAAGACACGTATACAGCGCAGTTATTAAAACTGATCAAGGCAAAAGCGAAGGGGGGTAAACCAGCCAGCACCAGCCATCTTAAAGTGGTGCATAATAAAACGAAAGACCTGATGGAACAGTTGAAAGAAAGCCTGGGTACCAAACGTAAAAGGGCATCCTGATAAGTTTAAGCAGGTTTTTTGCAGGATAAGCCGGCCTTTAGTTTTTAAGTCCTGCAATTAAATTAATCGTGAGTGCCACCACGAAAGTATTGAGCGCAAAAGAAAGCAGGCTGTGTGCCAGTACAGTTCTGCGGGTGATACGGGAATTGATCTCAACATCAGATACCTGGAACGTCATGCCGATCACAAAGGAGAAATAAGCAAAATCAATATAGTCAGGTTTTTGCTTGCCGGGAAATTCCAGCGTTTCATCTCCCGGCGTATCATCTTTCCCCTGGAAATAATACAGCCTTGCGTAGTGAAAAGCAAAGATCGTGTGCACCAATGTCCAGCTCAACATCATACCCAATACAGATACCACGATGCCCGTAACCTTATGTTCTGGTATTTTGTCGCCCATCATAAGTAGCAAAACAGTGAACATGCTTCCAAAGCAGCTCAGCAGGATAAAGAACAATACAAACAGCCTGCTGCCATCTTCCTTATTGGCTTTCCGGATGATCTCGTCTACGGGCAGTTTAAAAAAAACGAACCAACTGGTAAGGATAAACGCTGCGGCAAATGCAACCCAGCAAATGGAAATGACGAGCAGGGCAGGCAACTCTTTTTTGTTGAGCAGCAAAAACACAATCGCAGAAACTGTAAGGCTTAGCACTACCCTTTGTAACGGTGCTAACCTTAGCAATAAATGACGGGGAGTTGTTGCAGCTTGTTTTTTCATCTTTGTTTGTACACGTTGATTTATTGATACTACAATATAGTGCCAAAAAAAATGAAAGTATGGCCCTGCCAGCTAAACAGCGACAGTAGTCGTTAAAAAATGGTTGAAGCGCCTATTTTCCTTTAATGGCGATCTTTTTTGGGGCAACAGGTATTTTTTGAGGTGCTGCTTTTTTGCTTTTTTGGGGAGCTATCTTTTTTGCCACTGGCTTTTTAGTAGCTGCTTTCTTTTCGGTTGGAGGTTTTACACCATGTGTCAGCAGCTTCACTGCCTTTTTTAAACGCTTTTCAAATTTCTTTTCGCCCAGCGATTGTTTCAGTGTTGCAAGGGCGGGTGTAATAAGAGCAGTTATCTCCGCTGCCAGGTTTTTCTTTGAAGTGGTATTCTTTTTGTCTGTCATATCGTTGCTGGTTCTGTATTTTTTAGTAACGTAAAATTAACAAAGACCCTGCTTTTTCAATGTTAAGTTTTTACGGCGGGTTGAAAGGCGTCACAATTATTATTGAACAGCTCATACTCCCAATCTTGTTTTGGAGATGTAGGAAACATAACCGTATTTGCGGCCAAAATCAAAAACAACAACACAACATGACAACAATGGATGAATATCTACAAGTGAAACGCTCTACCATCCCTGGTACAGGTAAGGGTTTGTTTACAAAAGCATTTATACCCAGGGGCACGATCGTTACAGAATATACAGGAAAAGTAAGTACCTGGAATGATGCCGATCATGATGATGGAAAAAATGGATACATCTATTATGTAACCCGTAATTATGTGATTGATGCGAAAGACAAAAAAGATTCCTTTGCACATTTCGCCAATGATGCCCGTGGTATTACAAAGGTGAAAGGCATTGTGAATAACGCTCAATACATACAGAAGGGTAAAAGAGTGTTTATAGAAACTACCAAAAATATCGAAGCGGGGGAGGAAATATTTGTGGGATACGGTAAAGAGTACTGGGATGTTATCAGGGAGAATATGGCATCATAAGTGTTAAATGCCACCTGGTCGACTGCGATAAAACGGTCTGTGTCGAAGTTTTTTTGTGATACAGGCGTTCCGGGTTATCTAAAACGCAAAACAGATCTGCGAACATCTTTTTTCGATGCCGCAGATCTTTTTCTTTTTGTATTGCATTTAAAAAACTGGCTTTTATTGTACCAGCAGTTTTAAAACCGTTCTTTCCTGTTGAGGTCCGGTTATTTCTACACTATAGATTCCTTTTGTTAAAACAGTTCCGCTTTTTAGTTCCGCAATATTATTTCCACCGGCATGTTGCAGCATCGTCGTGTTCACTTGCTGTCCTTCGGCATTCAGCAATCTTACCGCATAAGTTCCCTGGGTCATTTGCTCAAACCGCAACCTGATCACCTGGTCAACTACCGGGTTGGCATAGAGGCTTACAGCGCCTTTAATGCTGCCGGTATTTAGTTTTACCACCTGGCTGTATTGATAGGTGGCATCAGCATTTTTACTAACGATCCTGTAATAGTTGTCCCCTGCGACAGCCTGTTCATCCAGCCAGTTGTAGGTGTGATCTCCTGCTGAACCAATTTTTGGGAGCGTGGTGTTTACTTTGCTGAAATGATTACCATCAACAGATTTCTCTACTTCATAGGTTTTGATATCCGTTTCATTGGCAACAGTCCATTGCACTGCAATATTCTTATTTTGCTGCCAGGCTTTTACATTGGTAAAATTCACAGGCAATACTACATACGAAGTTCTGAATACTACCCTGAACCTGTCTGCTGCTTTTGATAAAGGATCTGCCGTGATATTGAAATCTACTTCACTCACGCCGCTGGTGCTGAGTGGAGTACGGTCGCCGGTGAACCGGTCTTCCAGGAAGGCTTCATAGCCCGGGTTAAAATCAGTTGCTTCAAAGCGGAAGCGGTAAGGAAGTTCATTGAATTTCGACATGGTAAAGAATATCGTGTCTGCCTGCCCGATAGTAGCTCTTTTTTCGATGGCCAGTTTTACGGAGTCTCTTAAAATGCTCAGGCTCTCTTTAGTGTTGAATGTAATGATCTTATTGGCATCTTCCTCATTGGCTGCATTGTTGTAAGCCGCATTGAATACATTCAGCACACCGTCTGTCAACCTGTAGGCCGTATCATTTTTTGCATAGATATCTGTTCGGAACATCGGGAACACCGGGTTGGTTGTTGGCCTGGCGCTGGTTGCATTGGCAATGCCGACCAGGCTGCTTGTCAGGGCCAGCTTATCGGTTTCATGAAAGGTGATATTTCCAGCCGTTGCTACATCCAGTAAAAATGCCTGGCCAGATTCGATGGTGCCGTTTGAAAGATACGGGCTTGCGCTGGTGGTTTGTACAAAAGAGCTGCCGATACCGGTGAAGGAAACCCACTTACCCGGCTGTGTATACGAAGTGAACATTTTAGGATCCCAAACATGATAACTGCCCGACCTGCCCAACGTACCTGCTACATCTACATCGAGCAGGCTGATGGCCGATGGGTAAGGGTTGCCGATCACCTGTCTTCCTGCAGCAACCGGTATCACTACATTGCCGATATTGATCCTTCCTTTTGGCTCCAGCGTGGTATTCTGTGACGGTACATATTGGTTGCCGATCACAAAGCCACGGTCACCTCTCACAAACAGCATCCATCCCTGTTGGTCGGTCACTTTTGTTGTAAGCGTAGAAGTTGGCGTAAGCCAGGTTGATACAGCAGGTCCGCCATACAGGATAGAGGAGGAATTGGTACCCTGGTCGAAACCGTTAGCTGCACTGTAAGTTCCGCCTGGTCCGGTGATGTGAATACCATATCCCGGCCATGGGTTATAAATACCGCCGCTGCCGTTGGGATTGCTCCTGTCAGGATTTACAACGCCTTCCATGAATGCTTCATTGATAGAAGGTGCCCCGGTAGTTTGCAATGGCGCTGTAAATAACCTCCACGAACGGGTGGCGGTGGGGTTTTGAACAAAACGCTGCACCGCAAATTTGCCACTGCCGGCATACCTTACGGTGACATTGGCCGGCGTTACTACCGGTGCAATATCAGCTGTCCGGGTACTGTTGGATACGATCGTAACATCACTGTTGCGCAGACTGAAAGTGCCTTTCGTTAAGCCCATTTCTCTTGTAACGGTGATATTGGAAAGCAATACCACAGAATCTGTTGCATTGGTTTTGTTGATCCAGATATGAGCGAATTTTTCTCCGCCAAATCCTCCTTCATTGTCTTTGGCAGTGGATGCCGGTGCAGTGATGGATGACATGGAAGTGCCATTGCCGCTAAAGTTTGATGGTCCGTCAAATGTTACCTTCCGGTCATTGGCGTTGAATATACCACCGGTATTTCTTACCCAGCTGCCACCCAGGCTGATGTCGCCGCCTGAAGCAGCTCCCAGTTCAAGTGTGCCATTGATCGTTATGTTTCTTCCCACGCTCAGGCTTGCACTGCCACCGCCATAATTCTGGCGGAGCGCTGATCCGGCATCGATCTGCACATCATAACAAACATAGCCGTCGCCTGCTGCAGGGAAATTGATGGTAGTGTTGTTTTGCACCACCACGTTTGCAGGGTAGCCTGCACCCCCTGATGCATTGGTCCATTCAAGCCCACGATTGAAGGTACTGCCTGGTTTGTATAACAGCACTGAAGAAGGACAGGAGTAAAAAGGTGAATGCCCTGTTACGCTGCCGCCCGTTTGCAGGCTGAAAGTGCCACTAACGGTGCTGGCTACACCAAAATCAAGCGCTCCATAGGTATCAATATTTTTGAATGTTACTGTGCCGCTCACTGTTCCGCTGCCAAGAAAGGCTACGGTGCCGGTACTAGCGGTTGCAGTAAAGGTGCCGTTATTGGTGAAAGTGCCGCCGGCACTGATGTTCAGGTTATAAGACCCTGTCATTACAAGACTGGCTGTAGATGCAATGCTCACAGAATTAGCTGTTGCATTGGCAGATTGGATATTCACCGTAACGCCTGCAGGAATATTTACATTGGCAGACGAGGTTGGTACGCCGCCGCACCAGTTGGAAGCGGTATTCCAGTCGCCGGTGGCGGGGCCTATCCATTGGCCTGTTGGATTTACGCTAATCGTAACGGTGTTCATCATTTGAACACTGCAGGATGTAGTACTGTTGGTAGCAAGTACGTTATAGGTGGTAGTACTGCTGATGGCGCCAGATGAGAGGCTGATGATACCGCCCGTACCTGCTACTGCTGATCCCACAGGCACATTGCCACTATTGTTTCTCAACTGGTAGCTTACACCTGTTTGTGAACCCGTGAGTTGTATAGTTCCTGTTGTTCCGGAGCAGATCACTGGTGTTGATGCAGTAGGTGTCTGGTCTGCCGGCAATGGATTTACTGTAACTGTTACTGTACTGCTCATTTGAAGCGAACAGCCTGTTGTGGCATTTGTTGCCAATACATTAAATGTAGTGTTGGCAGATAAATTTCCTGTTGGCAAACTGATGCTGCTTCCTGTGCCGGGCACCGCTGCACCGATGGCTGCATTACCGGCATTGTTCCTCAATTGGTAATTAACTCCACTTTGTGAAGCAGCCACCTGGATATTGGTGCCACTGCCATTGCATACCGCTGAAGCCGTTGCTGACAGTACTTTGTCTGCAGGCAGTGGATTAACGGTTGCAGTCACTGCTGTCCTGGCTGCTGATGTACAACCGGTAGTAGTATTCCTTGCCTGTGCGTAGTAAGTTGTTGTTATTGAAATGGAAGGCGTAGTATATGTCGTATTTCCTGAAACAATTGCTGATCCACCGGATGCTGCTGCATACCAGTCGATCGTTTCACCAGTTCCCGGGGTAGCAGTGATCGTTACTGTACCGCTGTTGCACCTGCTGGCATTGCCTGCACCTGGTGATGCCGGTACTGCATTGATGGTGGCAGTTACTGCTGCCCTGGCTGCAGCGACGCAACCGGTACCACTATTCCTGCTTTGTGCATAATAGATCGTAGTGACTGAAATGGAAGGAGTGGTATAATTTGTATTACCGGAAACCAGCGCTGTTCCACCGGTAGAAGCTGCATACCAGTCAATCGTTGAACTTGAAGGTGGGGTAGCCGAGATCGTTACCGTTCCTGCGCCGCAACGGTTGCCACCGGTGCCAACTGCTGTTGCCGGCAATGAGTTTACTGTCACTGTTACCGTACTGCTCATCTGTACGCCGCAACCTGCATTGCTGGCAAGTACATTAAAGGTAGTCGTTGCCGTGAGCGTACCTGTCGGTAAATTAATTACCCCGCCGGTACCTGCTACTGCTGTGCCAATTGCAACATTGGTAGCATTGTTGCGAAGCTGGTAATTAACGCCGGTCTGTGAAGCAGTAACCGTGATATTGGTGGCGCTGTTGGAACATATTGTACTGGATGCCGCCGCAACTGTTTTATCAGCGGGTGGTGCTACCACAGTTACTGTAACCGTACTGGTAAGCTGGTAGCTGCAGCCTGCACTAACATTGGTTGCTAAAATATTAAATGTAGTAGTAGCAGCCAATGTACCGGTAGGCAGGTTGATGGTACCGCCTGTGCCTGCGACTGCACTGCCGATGGCCGTATTGGTTGCATTGTCACGCAATTGATAATTGACACCAGCATCGGATAACGCTACCTGTATGTTGGTGCTTCCGCTTGTACAGATGGTCGGATTAGCCGCAGTTACCGTTTTGTTTGTAGAAGCAGCACTTAATGATACTGTTACCGTGAATGAACAACTGGAACTGTTACCTGCCGCATCGGTTGCTGAATAGTTGATGGTACTTACACCAACCGGGAAAATGCTTCCGCTGGCAAGACCACTGGTTCTGGCAGGTGTGATGCAGGCCACTTTAATAACATAGTTGGCTGCACCCGTTCCGCCGATATCATTCCATAAACCGGTTGGGTAAACCTGTGTATAATCCTCGTTGCCGGAGTTATTGGGTTCGCCTGCACTCCAGTTGGTATAGGATACGGCTTCACCGGTGGTCCACACAAAACTACCTTCCGTAGCCACGTCATTAAATCCAATATAGTAGTTTCCTGTAAAACCAGCTGCGGTTGCGGCATTTCTTATAAATGTATTTTCAGCAGCGCTCAATACAGAAGCTACCTGCCCGCCAACGGCCGGTGCAGCTGTAAATGCGGCGGTAGCTGTTGCAGTTGCATTTGAAATGTAATAGGCGTTGCCGTTATATACTCCGAGAGAAGTGTAACCGGTGATGGCAGGAGCGCTGGAGCAATTGCCACAGTTATCTGTAGCCGTTGGCGCATTGTAGGTTACAACGGCTGTGCAGGCACCGGTAGCAGCTGTTACAGCGATGTTTGCCGGGCATACAATGGTCGGTGCGATATTATCTGTTACGGTTACAGTGAACGAGCAGTTGGCACTTGTATTACCGGCCATGTCGGTCGCATTGTATGTTACGGTGGTGGTGCCGACAGGGAAAACTGAACCACTCGGCAAGCCTGCTACCATATTTGTGGTCATGCAATCAAATTCGATGATATAAGGATAGCTCGCGGCGCCGTTATTGTCATTCCAGGTGGTGCCACTCCAGTTGATTTGCATATAGTCTTCGGCGCCGCCGTAATCATTTGGCTCGCCCCCCGCCCATGCAGTAAATACTACAGGTTCACCTGTTACCCAGACCCAGGTACCTTCTACAGCCTGGTCGGTAAACCCTGTCCAGTGTGAACCCAGACCGGCAAAGAATGCGTTTTCTGCGGCGCTTGAAATGGTAAGCAGGTGTGCACCCAAAGCAATGGCATTTGAATTGGCCGTAGCCCAGTTGGTGCTTGCATTGGAACGAAAATAAGAGTGACCATTGAGCGTACCCACCAATGTGTAGCCAGTAATGGAAGCAGGGGCGCAGGCAGTACCTGAGCAGTTGTCGGTTGCGGTAACAGTATAGTTTACCACTGCCCCGCAGGTGCCGGGCGTAACCGTGGTGCTGATATTAGATGGACAGGACATTACGGGCGGAGTAACATCCAGCTTATTTACATTGAGTGAGCAACTGCTGCTGTTTCCTGCTGCATCCGTAGCCGTTAGTGTAATGACCTGTATGCCTGCAGTGCTTACTACGGTGCCTGCAACAGGTGATTGCGTAATAACGATGGCGCCTGTAGTTGTGCAGTTATCTGAAACTGTTGCCAGTGTTGTGTAGTCAGGCAATGCAGCGCTGCAACTGCCATCGAGGTTAAGGGTTTGAGTGGCAGGGCAGCTGATCACGGGTGCAGTAACGTCTGTTTTCACCACATTGAAACTGCAGTTACTGCTGTTTCCTGAGGCATCCGTTGCCGTTAGAGTTACAACCTGTGTGCCGCTGTTTGTAACGATAGTACCTGCTGCAGGTGATTGTGTAATTACAATCGCTGCAGTGGGGGTGCAGTTGTCAGACTTTGTTGCAAGCGTTGTATAATTAGGCAGCGTAGCCGAACAGGCTGCGCCAAGATTCAGTATCTGCGAAGCCGGGCAGCTGATGGTTGGCGGCGTTGTTTCTGTGACTGTAACGGTAAAGGAACACGAAGGGCTGGTATTACCGGAAGCATCGGTGGCATTGTAAACCACAGTAGTAGTTCCGATAGGAAAACTGGCGCCGCTGGCAAGGCCAGAAACCATGTTGGTGCTCAGGCAATCAAATTCAATAAGGGCCGGGTAAGAATTGGAGCCATTGATATCGTTCCATCCACCGGCAACGCTGTAATTGATGTGCAGGTAATTTTCATTACCCCCAGAATTATTCGGTTCGCCTGCATTCCAACCTGTAAAGGTTACGGGTTCACCGGTGATCCAGACCCAGGTGCCTTCTGCTGCCTGGTCTGTCATACCTGCCCAGCTTACGCCGGCTGTACTTAAAAAAGTATTTTCTGCAGCGCTGGTGATCGTTACCAAGTGAGCGCCGAGGGCGATGGCATTGTTTTTTGCCGTTGTCCAGTTGGTGCTTGCTGTTGATCTGAAATAAGTGTGACCATTGAAAGTGCCTACCAGCGTATAACCTGCAATGGATGCAGGTGCACAGGCCACACCGGAACAGTTATCCGTTGCCGTTACAGTGTAGGTAACCACTGCTCCGCAGGAACCCACGGGTGCTGTTGCTGTAATATTCGAAGGGCAGACGATCGCCGGTGGGGTTACATCCAGTTTGCTCAGATTAAATGTGCAATTGCTGCTGTTGCCTGCCGCATCCGTAGCCGTAAGGGTTACTACCTGGTTGCCATATCCTGAAATGGTTGATCCCGCTGAAGGTGATTGTGTTATTTTGATCGAAGCTGAAGCAGTGCAGTTATCAGAAACAGTTGCCAGTGATGTATAATCCGGCATGGTAGCATTGCAGGATGCATCCAGGTTAATGGTTTGAGCAGCAGGGCAAACGATCACCGGTGGCACGGTCTCGGTTACTGCATAGTAACCAAATTGGTTGCATTCCAGTGTTTGCCTGTCTGCAGTGGAAAGCGCAGAAGCAAAAATATTAAGTTCAGACAGTACTCCCGTGATGAAGTTGCTGCTGGCATCAAAACTTCCGATGTACATGGTATTGGTACTTGTAACGGCAGTGGCCATCGCAGAAGATCCGATCACCGATACGCCATTTTTAAATACGTTTCCCTGTGCGTTGTTTCTTAAGAATGTACCAACGGACATGGCCGTCCACGTGAGTGTACCGCTGATCCTTCCGCCACTGGCTGTATTACCAAAATCCATGTAAGTAAGCCCGTCTCCCCATGGAGCATGCAGGTTATACCTGTTGGTACCGGCATCAGCATTTGATATGATCGATGAGTTCACAGTACTGTTCCTGAAAACCGTATTTACAGTGGTAATAGTTCCGCCCGTAGTGGCCTGAGCCCCTGTAAGCGTGGTTAACAGTTGCTGTGCGCCTGAAAACACAAGCGTTGCTTTGCCATTTTGCAATTCCACCACACCGGCATTTACGATCCTTGGTTGTTTGGCTGCTGTAGCCTGTATGGCATGTCTTGAATTACCGCTCTGATCGTACCAGGTAGCCACATAGCCCGAACCTGCACCCACAAAAGTTTTCAACGAAGTAGTATCAAGGTTTCCGCTGCCGTCAAAGCCGATATTTTGCAGGGTATTGTCACTGCTCCGCCGAACCTGTATCGCCGAACCTGCATAAGCAGTACTTAATTTACGAAGACTGAAAGCCGCCGCTGCCGGGCTACCGGATGAAAGTCCTGTATTGTCCAGTGTATTCTGGGCGCTGCCGGTTACGGATGCACCGAGGATGCCCAGGAATAACAGGCATACTGACTTTAAAAAGAAATTGGACAATTTGCCGGTAACAGCAGACAGGTGAGAATTCCCCATGCGAGGATGGGCATGCTGAATTACTTCAGCAGAGGGCTGGATTGATTTTTTCATCTTTTTGGATCTTGCTCTTTTGAAACGGATATTTTGTAGTATTATTATTACAGCGGGATAGAATAATTTCTATAACTGATTGCATTATAAATATTTATAAATCGAAACAACCGTTTGCGTCTTCCGGGGTACCGGAACTTTTTGCAATCAAAAAATCCCTCTTGCTAAACTGATTCATGGTGCTTTTTTGGCTGGGGTTGCTGTCCCGTCAAGCACTGAACGGAGCTCTCAAACCGGTTTCAGTAGTTGAGCAGTGTCAAGATTTGCTTTGATGCCGGTCATTAGCGTGGGCAGATTCTGCAGCTAATTTTGTAGTATAAAAAAACTAATTACCATGGCAAACAATTATCCAGAGATCACAACGCTGCGCCAGTTGCTGGATTATGACGCCCAGCGCTTTAGTTGTGCGGAAGTGTTGCTTAAAACCAGCCTGCAACGCTGGATCAAATCCACTGAATCAGTTAAGCTTAAACTGATCATGGAGCGCTGCATCGATTTTACGATACAGCATACGGCCCGGTTTGAAAGCTTTTTTGATGAAGAGGGAATGATTGCGCTTAGTAGCGTGAACCCCGCAATGGAAGCTTTAATAAAGGAAACAGATGAGAAATTACAGTTGTGTGCAGCGTCATCTGTAAAAGATGCCGTTCTGTTGGCCTGCATCCAGGCTATCAATCATTATAAGATGAGCGTTTATGGCACCGCCGCCGCATTTGCAACAGAACTGGCGATGGAAAAATATGCCGCCATCTTCCACCAGGCATGCATAAACGAAAAACAAATCGATGACCGGCTGTCTCAACTGGCGGCATTTGAGATCAATACTGCAGCCAAACTGCCTGGCCTGCTGCAGTAATAATATCAATTTGGAAAGACCAATGAGGGATTTACAATACAAACAGATTGCAGGCGAAAGCAGAAACTGGAAAAAGATACTGACCCTGATGATGGACGAAAATGCACAGTTAAAAAACCGGGTATGTGAAGCGCTTCAAAAAGGTTTTGAAAAAGAGAATATAGATGAGGTGGAGCGTTTTCAAAACGAGTTCCTAAAGGAAGATATGTTGATCGCATTATTGAGAAATGAAGTGGCCGAACTGGAGAGGTTCTTATTCACCTATTCGGATGAAGTAATGCGGGAGGAAGATAGCCTTACTAAAAAGATCCAACGTATCCGGGATGATATTGGCGCCGGGCAACAGCAGCTTGAGAGACTAAAGATGGCTTTCAGCGAATATCTTGGTACGCTGCAATGCGGATGATCACTGGCGGGTGTCATTCTTATTATCAATTGGAGAGATGCCGCAGTTTATCTTCCTGCAGCAATACGATACCGTTGCCCTTGAGATCAATGAGCCGTTCGTCCCTGAAATCACCGAGCGTTCGTATCAGTGATTCTGTAGCGGTGCCTGCGATGCTGGCCAGGCTGCCCCTGTTAATGCTGATCTCAAAACCTTTTTTCCGTTCCTGGTTGTATTTGTCATAGAGCGTAACAAGCGCTTCGGCCACTTTTTTGCGAAGTGAATTATAAGCAATGCCGATCAGCAACTTTTCTTTGTCAGAAATATTTTTGGCCAGCAGCCGGATGAATTTGTGCGACACTTCTTTATTGCTGTACAGCAATTCTTCAAATTCTTCTTTGGGTATGGTGGCGAGTTCAGTTTCCTCCAGTGCTTCTGCGGAATCTTTATAGGTGGTTTCTTCCATCAGTGCCACATGACCCAAAAAATCGCCTGCACTGAACAATTCTGTTACCAGCTCTTTTCCATCCTCGTTTGTTTTATAGGCTTTTACTTTTCCTTTTACAATATAGTATAACCTGCCAGGGTGATTGCCTTCTGCATAGATCACCTGTTTCTTTTTATAGCGGTTAATATTTCTTCCTTCGGTGATCTGCTGCCAGGTGGCATTGCCGGCGCTGGCGTTCAAGAGTTGGCCCAATCCTTCCCAACCCGGTGCCAGGTCTGCTTTTAAGGTGTCGATCTTTTTTAATCGGCTACCCACTGCCGCCAGTAGCTCTGTTCCCGAAAATGGTTTGCTGATATAATCATCAGCACCTAATTCCATTCCTTTTCTAAAATCACTGCGCTCTGCTTTCGCTGTAAGAAAAATGAAAGGGGTGTTTTTGATGGCCTCATTTTTATGTATGGCATACAGTACTCCATAGCCATCAAGCACGGGCATCATAATGTCGCAGATGATCAGGTCAGGATGATGTTCAATGGCTTTTTCAACTCCGGTCTTCCCGTTTTCTGCCGTTATTACCTGGTAGTTGGAGAGTTCCAGTATCTCTGCAGTGTTAATGCGGATATCATCATTGTCTTCGATCAGCAATATCTTTTTCATATCAGTGATTTAACGGTTTGAATGCGATAATAAATTCAGTGCCTTTGTCCAGTTCACTCCTGCAGGTGATGGTACCATTCATTAGTTCGGTGTATTTGGCTACTATGTGAAGCCCCAGCCCTGTCCCTTGTATATTGCCTGCGTTTGCTCCCCTGAAAAATCTTTCCATCAGGTGTTGCTGGTCGCCGGCGGAAATGCCGATGCCGTGATCCTTTACTGCAATAGCAATGCTTTCGTTGTTACAGGAGGTGCTGAGCTCAATCGGGGACTGGTTTCCTGAAAATTTACTGGCATTGGAAAGCAGGTTGATCACAATATGTTTGAGCAGGCTGGCATCCAGTATGATTTCACTGTCGCCTTCGTGTTGATAAATGATCTGCTGTCCCGGTTTTAATGTACTCTCCATCCCTGCAATGATCTCCTGCAGCAAATGCTGCAGGTTGAACCGGCTGTTACGTACCTGTATCTTACCTTCTTCCATTCTTCCTACGCTCAAAAAATCATTCAGTATGTCGGTAAGCATGCCTACGGATGAAACAATGCGCTGCAGATGTATTTCTCTTTTCGCCTGGTCTTCTGTGGAATGGTATTTTTCAATCAGGTAGGCAGAGGAAAGCACTGTACTGAGCGGTGTTCTGAATTCATGTGATGCCATGGTCACAAATCTTGATTTCAGTTCACCCAGTTCCTTTTCTTTTTGCAACGCAGTCTTTAATTCCTGCTCAATTTTTTTTGTTGCTGAAATGTCGATCGCAATACCCACGTAGCCTGTAATTTGATCCTGCAGGTCTTTCATGGCAGTAACGTTAAGGCGCACCGGGAATTTAGAACCATCTTTTCTTACATACAACCATTCGTTTTCGTTCTGCAAACCAAGGATCGCTTTTTCAAAGAATAAGTTCATGCCGGGCGAAACTTCATGATGTAATTCAATGGAAAGCTCCTTCGCCCTTGTTGCTATTTGCTGTGGATCGTGGTACAACAGCGGCGTATGCACACCAATTAGTTCTGCGGCAGTATAACCCAGTTCTTTTTCCGCATCGGGGTTAAAAGACTGGATGATGCCATTGTTGTCAACCGATACGATCATTACGCCGGCACTGTCGAATAATGCTTTCTGAAAAAGATTGGCTTGCTGCAGTTCAGCGGTAGACCGTTCCAGTTGCTCCATGGTTTCCCGGAGTGTGCTGGTTCGTTCGGAAACTTTTGATTCAAGTTCCGCATGTAATTTTTTTGACGCTGCTTCGGCCATTTTCCTAACAGAGATATCGCTCACAAAAGCGATCACATATTGGTCACCGTTAGAGGGATACTGCCCAAGCGTTATTTCAACCGGGAATTCAGTGCCGTTTTTCCGTACAGCCCAAAGATCACCAACACTCCCGCTGTGACGGTCCGCCGGTTTGCCTGCAAAAGCCTCCCGGTGTTGTACATGAGTTTGATGAAAACGTTGTGGTATCAGTAGTTCTATTTTCTCCCCCGTTAATTCCTGTTTTTCATAGCCAAATTGCCTGCAGATAAACGGGTTGGCGGCAACAATAATGCCTTCTTTGTTGATCAGGAGGATGCCGGGTGATACCAGTTCAAAAAAAGCCTTGTCTGCCGCTGCTATGATAAAAAGGTAATAAGCTGCTCCCGCAGATTGCAGGTAACTCATGTGCAGTTCTCCAAAAAAGGAATGGCCTGTCAGCGGACTGTATTCTGCCAGTTCTGTAAAACTGCCTTTTTCTTTGACGGTTTTTTCCCGCTGGCTAATGGCCTCGTCGTTAAGCGGATGCTTTCTTAACTTTCGGTAAAGATCAGGTTGGCATTGAGTATTATCGACGTACCCAAAGAGTTTACGGAATGGGGCGTTGCAGTAAATAAATTGCCGTGTGGCAGCATTCATGATGGCTGCACCTTCGCTGATACGATCACACAATGCCCAACAGAGCGCTGTGCCTGGTTCGCTATGATTGCTCTCCGCTGCCATCAGTTTTCATTGCTGTGCAGTTTGCCGCACAACAACCGCTGCTAAGCTCCAACAATTAGTTGCAGGTACAACTGATAATGGTCATTGGGAAAAATGACAAAGAATGGCATTGCAGCAGTATGAACATGGCCCTCTTACAAAAAGGGCCATGTTATACACGTAGTGTGTTTGGGCAGTACGGATCGTTTTTCCACTTTCTTTTGATCAGCAACGATTGTTGTTGCTTAGCTTTTCTTGCAATAAGTTACCTGCTTTATCAGCAAGTTGCCGGGCCAGCAGGGTGGCGCCATACACGAAACTGTTCCGGATCACATTGCCGCTGCCGGCGAGGGCAGCCGTTTTATCTTTGAGCACGGCGTTTACCAGTCCTGCCACGATGCCGCCTGGCTGCAGGGTTTGCGTCAATCCTCTCCAGTTGTGCTGTATTTTCTTTTCCAGCATCTCCTGCCGTTGTTTTATCCGCTGTTTTTCTTCCTGCAACTGCCACAGGCTGGTGATCTTATTCATGTTGTTCTTTTGTAAATAACTGGTGGATCATAAAATTCATGAACGGCATGCGGATCAGTTTTTCCTTTGCAGTCCAGGTTAAGAATGCTAACAGCAGGTAAAATGCAGCCATTAGCAGGAAGCCCAGCCAGGGTTTACCCGTCCAGTCACCCAGCAGCAGCGCCAGTGCAATACCGGCAAATACTGCAACAAACAGGAATACCAGGGTTACAATAGCACCGGCCACCAGGTTCGCCATAACGGCGGAGGTTTTTTCGGCAGTTTCCAGTTTCACTTCATCCATCCGGGCTTCTGCATATTCTTTTATGGAGGCGGCCAGTTCTTCTGCTTTGGCAATGGTAGTTTCCATGCGCTGGTTTTTTAATGCAACGTGATCACTGTGATGGTTTCAGGCTAATTCTTCTGCAGTTTCTTTTACCCTTTTCTCAAAATCATCTTTCATTTCATTGCATTTTACTTTCACTTTTTCCATCCTGTTCTTCATTTCGTCTGCCAGTTTTTTTCCCTGTTCATTGATCTTTCTCCTTGTTTCTGTGCCTTTGTCGGGGGCAAACAAAATTCCAAGGATAGCGCCTGCAGCGGCTCCTGCTGCAACAGCGGTTATAATTTTACCTGTGTTGTTCATGACGATGGTTTTTGTTGATGACTGCAAGTTAGCACCTGTTGTGCCTGGTTCAAATGACGCTACTCAATACCGTTATTGACCGTCGTCAATATACAGGATGGGAAATCGATTTGCACTATAAAGGCTGATCACAATCAATAATTTAGTTGCTCAACAACCTTTGCACGCCACCGGGTGCCGGTTAGTTTTACAATGGATTTTTCATAGGATATTGGATTTACAAAGGGGCAGGATCTTTATCCAGCCCCTTTAATTTTGCATTGAAATGGTCGGTCATTTATTTGGTCTGGTAAATAATTCAGTGCATCAGATGGCCTGAACTGAAGCTGTGCAATGGTTAGGAAAATAACTCAACTTTTTCCAGCCTGTTTTGTATTTTGTTGAAGCGCCATTTACCGGCATGGAATTGGTAACATTGTATAGCCAGTTCAATGCAGGATAACTGCATATCAGCAATACTTACCTGTTTAATTTGAAATTTTAATTACCCATTTGGCTATGATGCATACCGGCAAAACAAACAAAGGCTTCCTGCCCGGCCGCCAGTTGCGCCTTGTGCGGGGCGGTACTGCTTATTTTGACCTGCTGATACAATTGATCAACGGGGCGCAAAAAACCATTCACCTGCAGGTTTATCTTTTAGACAATGACAGTACCGGTAACAAAGTGGCTGCAGCACTTAAACAGGCCGCAGAACGCAGGGTGCAGGTGTACCTGATGGTAGATGGTTATGCATCGCAGAGCCTGTCTTCCAGGTTTATCGCAGACCTTACAAATGCAGGGGTACAATTTCGTTTTTTTGAACCGTTCTTTAGGAGCAGGCATTTTTATTTTGGTAGAAGGATGCATCACAAAGTGCTGGTGGTGGATGCCCTGCATGCAATGGTAGGAGGGGTGAATATCGCTGACCGTTACAATGATGTGGATGGAGTTGCCGCCTGGCTCGACTTTGCTTTGTATGTGAACGGGGAAATTGCAAAGGAGCTGTGTAATTTTTGCAGGAGAGAATGGAAAGGTTACCTGTCGAATACAGCAGCACCGCCCTGTGTACAGGACAAGCTGCCGCCAGCCAAAAAACAGGATGAGCATACAGCGGTAAAAATTTGCAGGAACGATTGGGTGCGGCGCAGAAACCAGATATCAGCTGCCTATATACAAATGTTGCGAACTGCTGAATCGCAGGTGATCATTTTGTGCAGTTATTTTTTACCGGGCAGGATCATTCGCAGGCAGATCGTGCAGGCAGTGCGGAGGGGCGTTGACGTAAAAGTGATCACAGCCGGCAATTCTGATGTGATGATCGCCAAAAATGCCGAACGCTGGTTGTATGACTACCTGTTAAGAAATGGCGTTCAATTGTACGAGTACCAGCAGAATATTTTGCATGGAAAGATCGCCGTGTGCGACGGGCAATGGATGACAGTGGGCTCTTACAATCTTAATAACATCAGCGCCTATGCGAGCCTGGAATTGAACCTTGTTGTAAAGGACAATGCCTTCGCTGCTGAAACAACAAATGTATTGAACAGTATTTTAGAGAAGGATTGCATCCCGATCACCAAAGAACAACACAGCCGTTCTAAAAACCCTGTCAAACAATTTATAAGATGGTTCTCTTATCAATTCATAAGAGGCGCTTTTTACCTCGTTACTTTTTATTTCCGGCAGGAGCGTTAATTGCCCCTGATCCTTTTCAATAGAATTTTTATTACATCTTTATCCCATTTTGCAAAACGCCCTCTTTGTACTACCAGTTTGTTGTCGTTTGGTTGCTGCAGGTAATAATGAAAAGCAAATTTTTCTTTGGGATCTTTCCACCCGATCACCTGCCCAAAACGAAGGTCGTTGAACACAAGGGTATCGGTCCACTTTTCAACAGTGTAAAAGTCCTGCGAAAAACGAATGAGCCTTGCCAGGTCTTCATGCCCCAATACAGGCTGCAGCAGGTAATCGTTTCTTGGAAAGTATTGAAATGTGATCTGCTCTTTGCTGTCGAACACAGACCGGAAGCCAACATGATAACCGCTGTCGTTCCCGGCAACTACATACCAGAGCCAGTTTTGCAATGGTGCAGGGGTTGAAAAATATCTTGTGTAGGGAATGTGCTCCTGTTGCAAAGCATTTTTCAATTGCCTGTCGATATTGTTTTTGTTGAACAGGCAATAGCCGAGATAAAGTGCAGGCAATGCAAGTCCCCATTGCCAGTATCTTTTCCTGCTGCTCCTGTGTTTGCCAAGCAGTAACAATGCGGCGCAGGCGATACCAGGCCACAAAGAAAAAAATGGGTCAGCCACATAAATGGCATTGAAAGAGATGCGGCGGTGACTAAAAGGTTCCAGCCAGCCAACACCGTAATTATTAAATGCATCGATAAAGAGATGAGTAAAAATTACACTGCCAAAAAAGAGCGCCCACTTTCTAAAACGGATATCATGCGGACGATGTAGTTTTTCTGCTGCCAATGCCATCATGGGTGTAACCAGCAGGCAACATAAAAAGGAGTGTGTGAAGCCACGATGCGCCAGTAAATTGCTGGAGGTATCCATCCAGAAAGCAGCTAAAAAATCGATGTCCGGAAAACTTTGCGCCAATGCTCCCCACAACATGGCTTTTTTGCCGAGTGTTTTCCCGGCAAAAGCTTCGCCCATGCAGGCGCCCAATGCTATATGTGTGAGAGAGTCCACTTAAAAAACTGCTTTATTAAATTGTCACTAATGCAAAGAGGAATGAGATCAGGGAACTTTTCGGCATCCTGATTCATCATTGAAAATTAAAATTACTAAAGACACAATGGCTTGACAGAAGTTTTTTAAGTGGTGAGTGATGTAGCCGTTTATCATTGTACGGTTCATCCTTTGATTTCTTCCAGTTCTTTGTCAAGGATGCGTTTTTTCTTCCGGCTGTTGTCATTCTTCATAATGATCCGGTAAGTATCTGTATGCCTGGTGATAACTGTCGCAACCACTATCAGCGCAATTACTGCAAGAGTGATCCATAACCAAAGCGGTAATAAATGGCCTGCTTTAGCCAGGATACTGATGCTTTTAACAGGTTCCTGTGCGAACAACGCTGGCTGCAATGCCATGCTGGTAAGGAGGAAGAATAGATTTTTTAAAAGACGGGAGTGTAATTTTTTCATTGTTTATTTTTCGTTTTTTAAATGCCGGCCATTCCACATTCTGAAGATCATAAGGAAGATTTGCCATTGCCGCGGTACCTGACGTTTGGAAGAAAAAAATGCATCAATCTCATGGTGCTGGTTCACCTCCCGGTAAGCCTGCCTGCCATTTTGATGTCGGCAGTACCTACGCAGCAACTGGTGCTAAACCAGCATTGCACTGATGTTGATCCTTTCCAGGTAAGGCTTTAGTTGATATTCATCATCGTCAAAGGCTACGAACAGTACGTTTTCCGGCATTGTCTTCAATACCCTCATCTCGATATAAAAGCTGTCTAATTGGTAGAGAACATATAAAAATCCCGAAGCTTCGTAGGAGCCTACTTCAACTGATGCGGAAAGCCATCTTAAATACCGTTCTTCTTTTTCCAGTGATTTAAATTGTTTTAGTGTCATATAGCTGCATTTATATCAATGCAGGTAAAATAACTGTGCCAATTATAAATATGTGGACAAGGCAGCCTTAGAAATAACGCATTGATGTAAAGGATACCTGCACTCTTTGCTGTTGATGGGTTGGGTGAAGTGTTAGAAGACAGTAAAGACCTTGTCAGATCACACCGTTGGGGTTGGGAATAAAATGCTGGAACTTATGGAAGTTCTTTTTGTAATGTTTTTTATCAAGGCGGTAAAAGAAGGCGCCTTTTTTTGAATTCTCTTTGTCTTTCTCTTTTTGTTTCAGCAGCAAACCGGTAGAAATTATTTTCCTGCTGAAATTACGTTTGTCAAAACTTGTTTCATACACGTCTTCGAAAAGATTCTGCAGCAGGGGAAGGGTGAACTTAGGCGGCAGCAGTTCGAACAGGATGGGATGCAGTGCTGCTTTGTACCGCAGGTTTTCCCTGGCCATCGCCACCATTTTTTTATGGTCGAAGATCAGGTCTGGTATCTTGTTCAGCGGGAACCATTCGGGATGGTATTCATCGCTGATCTGTTTTTCGTACAGGTTACTGTCGATCAGGGCAAAATAGGCAATGGAAATGGTACGTTCGATCGGGTCACGACGGGGGTCAGAAAATGTATGCAGTTGCTCCAGGTACACACCTTCCAGCCCGGTCAATTTTTTGAGGATCCTGACAGCGGCTTCATCAGCACTTTCTTCCTGCTGAATAAATCCCCCCATTAAACTCCAGTTGTTCTTCTCCGGCTCAAATGCCCGTTGTATCAATAGCAACTTCAGTTTCTGCCCGTCAAATCCAAATATGATACAGTCTACAGCAGCCAGTAAGCGTGCCTGTTTTTGATATTTTGTCATAATAATAAGTCGTTGATATTATTTCCCGGCTATGCTTAAGAGGGTAAATTTAAAGAGAAAAAAATAATCTTAAAAAATAATTGTAAAAATGACAATTATTTGAAAAAGTGTTTACTTTCGTTTTCACAACGATTTTTATGTTTGCCTTTTCAGAGGCAGGTA